>MTKW01000483.1_pt1 | contig 13504 bp, 10 predicted proteins | sample 1042761 | NCBI WGS metagenome assembly MTKW01 (sample SAMN06205366, study PRJNA360243) | anaerobic digester metagenome | biome: Wastewater treatment plant; feature: Anaerobic digester sludge; material: sludge; isolation source: anaerobic digester fed with sludge from wastewater treatment plant ...
GAACGGACAGGTATATGATGACAGTTATGGCGACTGTGACAAACCCCTATTTTGAGGTGTCCAGAACAGAGCTGGACAGGCCCGGACCTTCTTACGCCATTGATACTGTGAGGCATTTCAAAGAACGGTTTGACACGGAAACTGAAGTTTTCTTTATTACCGGGGCTGATGCAGCTATAGAGATACTTACATGGAAGGACGCCACAGACCTTCTTAAGGAGTGCGGTTTCATTGTAGCGACACGTCCCGGTTGCTCCACCGGTGAACTGGAAAGGCGCCTCGAGGAAGCAAGGCTACATTCAACGCACTGTATCTATATGGTGGAAGTCCCTGCCCTGGCGATTTCATCTACGGACATCAGGCGTAGAGTAGAACAAGGTGAGCCAATCCGTTACCTCTTGCCCTCGAATGTGGAGACTTATATTCATAAGGCAGGGCTTTACCGGTAGGGCGAAGGCCATAAATGCCAAAATTGAGAATTGTGTGTAATATCTGACTGTGGGATAGTTTACAATGAAAGGGTTCGATGGTATAATAATAGAAACGGTAGAAATTGGAGGTAGAATTGGGTGCCATAGAGACAGGGCAGTAACTGCCGGGCTAACTGAAAAGGCCTCCTGGCCTCGATTTTACCTTGCCAGCTTTCATGGTTACCAGGTATTCGTAAGACAGGAACTGATCGGGGATTCGGCGAGTGTTTGAATCAATGCGACCTAGACCGGAATGTCTCAGGTTGCGCCACGATCTGAAATCCATATGTGCGGACAGGGAGCCAAGGCATAACATTGACCTTGGTTTTCCTTTGATAATCACGCGGAGGTGACTCATTGTGACAAAGACCCTTTACGTAGGGAATCTACCCTGGTCAGTGACGGATGAAGAACTCAATCAGGTATTTGGTGCTGTTGCGGAAGTCAGAGGTTCAAGAGTAATCGTAGACAGAGTAACTCAGAAGTCACGGGGCTTCGGGTTTGTGGAGGTGGCGGAAGACGACGCTGAGCGTGTCATAAACGCCATGAACGGCACTGAACTTCAAGGGAGACCTCTTATTGTTAACGAAGCAAGACCGAGGCATGATAGATACTAGTATTACCGATAATCTGGGAGGCGGAATAATATAGACGGAAAATCCATAGTTGAGGCTGCTTATAAAGCGGCTTGGTCTCGCAAAGCAGAGGACATAATCGTCCTGGATGTCCGAGGCATGACCATCATCGCTGATTACTTGGTGTTGGCCAGCGGTACATCAGACAGGCACGTAAAAGCCATAGCTGACGGGGTGCTTTATGACATTAAGGAGATGGGCGCACTGCCTCTTAGAAGAGATGGGAATTCCGAAGCAGGATGGATTGTGTTGGATTATGCGGATGTCATTGTCCATGTGTTCCATGCCAGAGAACGAGAATATTATGACCTGGAGCGATTGTACAGGGGTGCTCCGGTAGTCCGCCCGGTGGCAGAAGAAGAATCACCCCGGCATTGACAAACTTGTGGGACCTTCAGCATTGACTTGACTTTAGAGGAAAACGTCTGTTATAATCGCAATGTGTTCTGACATCCACATTTGAATATGCGGGAAGGCAATGAGAAGGAGTAGTAGGAGAGTCAAGAGGCTTTCAGAGAGCCTGCAACAGGTGAAAGCAGGCGCCGAACTTGGCCCGAACTCGCCTTTGAGCTTCGTAGGTGAAATGACGGGTTACTATACAAAGATGCACGGAAAGTAGCCTACGACGGGTAGCGCACGTTATGCGTGTGGCATGAGCGAGCAGATGATGAATGTGGGGACGTAGCTCAGTTGGGAGAGCGCGTGAATGGCATTCATGAGGTCGTGGGTTCGAATCCCATCGTCTCCACCATTTTTTTTGAATTCTTTCTGCTAATAAGGGTGGTACCGCGGGAATTAGCCTCTCGTCCCTGGAGATGAGGGGTTTTTCTTTTTTTCGGCGGGTTTTTGCTTATGAATCATTTTTACATTGTTGGGCAACTGTTACTCTTTGAGAAGGTGATTGCACGTGAAGGACAAGTACGAGTTTCGGGAACTTGAGTCCAAGTGGCAGAAAGCTTGGGAAGAAGAAGGAATATACCATGTGAATCCACATGAGGCCAAGCCAAAGTATTACGCGCTGGAGATGTTCCCTTATCCCTCCGGCAAGCTCCATGTAGGGCATACAAGGAATTATGCCATCGGAGATGTAATCGCCAGGTTCAGGAGGATGAACGGTTTCTGTGTGCTCCATCCCATGGGATGGGACGCTTTCGGGCTTCCTGCTGAGAATGCAGCTATTGAGCGGGGTATCCAGCCATCTCAATGGACAAGTACGAATATCCGGCATATGCGAAGCCAGTTCATGCGCTTGGGCTTAAGCTATGATTGGCGGAGAGAGGTAGCGTCATGTCATCCGGGATACTACAAGTGGACCCAATGGCTCTTCCTACAGCTGCTCAAACACGGGCTTGCATACAGAAAGAAGGCACAAGTGAACTGGTGCCCCAAGTGTCAGACTGTCCTTGCTAATGAGCAGGTTGTAGAGGGGCTTTGTGAGCGGTGTGATACAGAAGTCACAAAGAAAGAGCTGGAACAATGGTTCTTCAAAATCACCGATTATGCTGACAGACTTCTGGAGAACCTGAAGACACTGGAAGGCTGGCCTGAAAAGGTCAAGTTAATGCAGAAGAACTGGATCGGAAGGAGCGAAGGCGTCGAGGTCGTCTTCAAATTGAAGGATACAGGTGACGACATTCCGGTATTTACTACAAGGCATGATACGATCTTTGGTGTCACCTACCTTGTGCTTGCGCCTGAGCACCCTCTTGTCGAAAAAATAATATCAGGCTCCCCAAGGGAGCAAGAGATTAGGAAGTTCATAACGGACGTAAGCCATGTAAGTGAGATGGACAGAACCAGCGAGCTTACGGAGAAGATCGGGATAGCGACTGGGGCATATGCAGTAAATCCCATGTCCGGCCAGGAGGTTCCTGTGTGGATCGCAAACTATGTATTGCCGTACTATGGCACAGGAGCTGTTATGGGAGTTCCTGCCCATGACGGGCGTGACTTCAAGTTTGCGAAGAAGTATGGCCTTCCTGTTGCGGTAGTGATTGCTCCGCCGGATCAAACTCCTTGTCAATGCAAGGCAAATGAGGTATACGAGGAACCCGGGATCATGGTAAATTCACCGGGATTTGACGGGATGCCAAGTGATGAAGGTAAGGATGCCATTGCAAAATTCATGGAGAATAACGGGATAGGTAAACGGACTGTAAATTACAGGCTCCGGGACTGGTTGATTTCGAGGCAAAGGTACTGGGGAGCTCCCATCCCAATCGTGTACTGCGATTCCTGCGGAATCGTGGGAGTCCCTGAGGAAGATTTGCCGGTTGAACTCCCACTGGATGTGGAGTTCAGGCCTTCGGGGCAGTCTCCTCTGAATGATATACCGGAGTTCGTGAACACGACATGCCCCAAGTGCGGAGGCCAGGCAAGACGTGAGACTGATACGATGGACACTTTCATGTGCTCATCGTGGTATTTCATTAGATTCACCTGTCCGAGGGCGGACGATAAACCCTGGGATCCTGATACAGCCAACTACTGGTTGCCTGTAGATCAATACACCGGCGGAGTCGAGCATGCTATCTTGCATCTCATGTATTCCAGGTTCTTTACTATGTTCCTCTCTGATATCGGACTCATCAAGACTCAGGAGCCTTTTGCCCGCCTGCTTACGCAAGGCATGGTCTTGAAGGAAGGCGCCAAGATGTCCAAATCCAAGGGGAATATAGTAAGCCTTGAGGAAATGTTGGATACTCACGGCGCGGACACGACAAGGCTCTTCATATTGTTTGCGTCTCCGCCTGAGCGAGATCTGGAGTGGAGCGAGCAAGGGGTGGAAGGAGCTTCACGATTCTTAGGTAGAATCTGGCGGCTTGTATATGAGTTCCAAAATGAGCTTCTGTCGTGTGACAGTGTGGAACGAGACATGCCCGGCATGACTTCGGAAGAGAGGGAAATGCAGAGGAAGATCCATGTGACGCTGAAGAAGGTCACGCAAGACCTGGAGCGGTATAGCTTCAACACGGTTGTTGCAGGAATAATGGAGCTGGTCAATGGTATGTACCAGTTCAGGGACGTAGCAAGGACCCGACGTGAGGCCATGAGCATTATGGGGGAGGCTGTTCGCACTGTTCTCCTGATGCTTGCGCCTTTTGCTCCCCACATAGCTGACGAACTATGGCATGAGATTGGCTACAAGAGGAGTATTCACGAAGAGACGTGGCCTTCTGTGGATGAAAGCGCCTTAGTTGAGACGCAAATCGAAATCGTAATTCAGGTTAACGGACGAGTTCGCGACAGAATGAATGTGGCTAAAGGAAAAGACTCTGAGTATCTGAGACATGAGGCCTTGGCCCGCGACAGGGTCAGGGAGCTTATTGAAGGCAAGGATATTCGTGACGTATTTGTAGTGCCTGACAAGCTTGTGAACATAGTAACATTATGACATCTTGACACTCCGTACACTTAAAGGCAGGGGAGTCCGGGCGGTTAAGCTGCCTATTAAGCTGCCTATTAAGCTGTTTATTAGGCTGTCCATCAAGCTGTCTTTGGTGGTTCATTTTCAACCATCTTTTTTAGCACAATCGCCTGGATGGTTGAGAATCGACCGGCTTAGGGCTTGTTAATGGTTGATTATCGACCACGATCAGGCGTCAAGGTGGTAGCATATAGACCACCTCGTCACAGAGAATCTCTTCACATGAGGGTTGCGGACACAAAACCGACCACATTTTTCACAAGCGTGGGTGAAAAACCACCACCTTTTCCAAATAAGTGGTAGAAAAGCTTCCATGTGAGCCTCAAAGAGCCATCAGAATCGCCCTTCAGTCCCAAAAGGTGGTCGAAAAGAAAGCATCTTTACCGGTTAGGATGGTCGAAAACCGACCATAGTCATGTTGACAGGCGTGATCTTATGTAGACCCGCTTACTGCGAGACCACCCGACGACTGTCTGCCCGCTGCTCCTTAGTTGACCGGTTTGCCAACTTAACCCCCGCCCCGGGACATTGTGCCGCGAGGCGGGGGTTGTTGTGTACTTGCGCCCATATGAAAATCCATACCGGATCTCATCCAAAAACCGTCCATTAGGATAAACCCTTTCATGAAGGCGATATGCGCCGGTTGTTGAAGCCCTAATAGCACATAAGAAAATTCGTTCGTCGATCCAAGTATGAGTTCATTAGTTTTCGCTTGTTTTCCCAGGTCCTGGGTGGCCCCGCACGGTACGTACGTTTTCTGAGGCCGGTGCTTGCAACGAGGCCGGATTTTGTCAAGGTAACCCGCTCGGGGAGCCGTCCCAGAGTGCAACACCGGCAACCCTCTAGAGGATTCCGCAAGTGTGTTAAGGAGGTGAGCGGATCTTATGTGGGATTTCACAAGAAGGCAAAAACTTGCTGCCTGTGTCCTGCTTCTGGCTCTTGCAGCAGGCGGAATTATCTTACTGGCAAAGCGAACTATCAGCCCGCCGGTGATTGTCTATCCGCATCCTGTATCAGCAAATGCCGGCGATGCAGGAAGCAGAGGGCAAAGCACAGGAAGTGACGGAGACAGCAACCCGGAACGCGAGATAATCCACAAGCCGGAAGAAGAATCAGAGGACTTGGTGGTTCATGTGTGCGGTGCAGTGAAGAATCCGGGGGTCTATACTCTTCCGAAAGATGCGCGTGTTGCCGATGCAGTGGACCTCGCCGGAGGGCTTGAGGACTCGGCAGTGGAAGAAGCTGTCAACATGGCTATGAGACTCCGGGATTCTATGCAGATCAATATTCCCCGTGTATCGTCTTCGTCTGTGCCGGCCACAGGTGAGGCCAATGTTGTTGACTATGCTTCTGGCAGCGGAAAAATCAATATTAACACTGCAACTGCAAGTCAACTCAAAGAGCTTCCCGGGATTGGGCCGGCACTGGCTGAGAGGATACTTGAATTTAGGATTGCCGGTGGCAGGTTTGAACAGCCTGAAGATCTCATGAAAATCTCTGGAATAGGTGAGAAGAAGTACGCTGACCTTAAGAATCTGGTCACAGTCCATTGATAGCTCTGGGAGTTGAAGAGAGTGTCCGGGGAGGATCGTCTTTTCCTAATAAGCTGTTTCTTCATATTAGGCGTAGTCCTCAAAGAAGTATGCAGCACCCGAGTAATCTTCATCGGAAGTTGCTTTGGGACTTTGTGTTTTCTCGTACTGGCCCGGCTCCTCATTCAGGATTCGGAAGACTTGAGGACGCACATGAAGTGGGCGACATGTGCTTGTTTGGCAATGCTATCAGGCTTGCTGGTCATGAATGCGTGTGCATCTCACAGGCAGAGTGCGAGGGAGCTTGCTTCACCCATGTCCGGTCAGGTTCAGGAGATCCAAGGGACTATCGCTGACATGCCTGAGGTGGATGACGAAGGTAAATGGAAAGCAATTCTGATATCAGACGCTGTCACGGGCGATAACGGTTGGAAAGGGATGCGCATACTCCTTACAGGGCCTACTGAGCCCGAAAACGGTTTCAAGGTTCAGAGAGGACATATTGTCAAGGCCTCGGGGCGTTTCTACCTGCCTGGTGCCCCTCTGAATCCGGGTGAGCCTGATATGCGAAGGATCATGGCGTACCGTAGGCTTGATGGGACACTTTATGTCGAGACTACAAAGGATATCCGCATCTTGGGTTGGCGGAAGCCTGGTATAGTCCAGCGCGCGGCTGAGTCGTTTAGGGATGCTGTAATTGCAGCCTGCAATTCTACGCTTATGCCTCGTCATGCAAGGATTCTCACAGGTATGCTGTTGGGGAACGCTCCGTCTGATTTGATGCCTGCCCTGGAAGCCACAGGCACATCACACCTTTTTGCTGCTTCAGGTCTTCATGTAGGCTATGTTGCTTTGGCGGTCATGACTTTTCTTGCGCCCTTCAGGCTCCCGGCTGCATGCAGATTTGCCGTTGCCGGTATTTTGATTTGGGTATATGCAGTCGCGTGCGGCCTTCGCGCATCCGTAGTAAGAGCAGCTCTTATGTTTTCATTTGCAGCACTTCCCAAAAGCTTGGGGCGGAACATAACCCCAAAATCCTCATTGGTCATGGCGTCTGTTGTAATGTTTGCACTTAACCCGTATTCCGTTTTTGATGTGAGCGCACAGCTTTCATTCCTTGCGGTCCTTTCCATCATCCACCTGTATCCTAAGATTAGGAAGCTTGTGCAGCCTCTTGGATATCGTTTGTCCGAGGCATTCGGTATGTCGGTTTCAGCCCAGATAGGGGTGGCGCCTATCGTTGCCTGGTATTTCGGCGTATTTGCGCCTATTGGCATTATTGCTAATGTCCCATGCATAATCCTGGCAGGTTTTGCAGTGCTAATCGGCTTGTCCGCCACCTTCGCCAACCTTGTGTATCCGCCTGTTGCTGCAGCGTTGAATGCAACTAACAGCTTAATCTTGCTGGGTCTTGAGACAACCATAGGATTCTTTGCCAAGGTTCCTTTCGGAGCCTTCTTGGTGAGAAGGCCTCCGCTTTGGTCAGTGCTCGTGTATTACCTGTGTATTATCATTGCAGGGGCTCCGAGGCGTCTAAGAAGAGCCATTTATTCGCGGCGAAATATGATCGCCCTTCTCACCCTGGCCCTCTGCGTGGCGACTGTAGTGTATCAGACTGTGAAACGTCCTGAGGTCGAAATAGTATTTCTCGCAGTGGGCCAGGGTGACGCAATTTTCCTTCGGAGTGCAGGGGGTAAGTCGTTCCTTATAGACGGCGGCGGACTGCCCGGTAGCGCGCGGGATCCCGGGAAAGATACTATCTTGCCGTTTCTTGAGCGTAGAGGGATAGATTACATAGACGCAGTGGTCTTAACTCATCCTCACTACGATCACATCAAAGGTCTTTTTGCAGTGATAGATTCATGCCGTGCCGGCTTGCTTATTAAACCTGAAATCCCGGAACACGTGGCGCCTGACCTTGATCATGCCCTGACAGACCTGGCAGATTCGAGAAATGTGCCTTTGGTTGAACTCCGGCAGGGCAGCTCCATAGACCTAGGAGACGGTGTCAGGATATTCGTGCTTAACCCCGGTGGTGACACGTCCTGCCAAACGCATACAGGCTATACTTCACGAGACCTCAATACTATGTCACTTGTCATGAGGATGGAGTTTTGCGAATTTACCTTGCTCTTGACGGGAGACGCAGGCGAGGCGCAGCTGGGTGCTCTTTTACGTGCGGGAGAAGATCTTGAGGCGAATGTGTTGAAGGTGCCTCATCATGGCGCAAGAGACGCCCTCAATCCCGAAATCATAGATTCTGTCATGCCACAAGTATCAGTGATATCCGTAGGCCCGAACGCATTCTCACATCCTGCGCCGGCAACTGTGACGGCCTTGGAGGCAGCAGGCTCCATGGTCTTCCGGACAGATTTGGACGGCGCCGTGATTGTGCGAAGTGACGGACAACATATCAGCGTAAGGTCAGTTGCGAGTCAGCGCCTAGTTAGAGTGAGTCACGAGCGGGGATTGCGATGATGAGTCTAAAGGGTTAAGATAGGAATCAGAAGGGTCGGGGAGCGACCACAACAGGTGAGCGGCAACAACAGAGGAGCGACCACAACAGAGGAGCGACAACATTGGATGTAATAACAAGTGATATCAGGAGAGGGCAATACAAATCCGCATATTTGCTGTATGGGGAGGAGGGTTTTCTCCGCGATGAGAGAGCCCGGGAGCTGGCGGATGCTGTCGTGGATAAGGATCTTCAGGATTTTAACTGCACTGAGTTCCACGGTTCTGAGGTTGATATCTCCAGTATAGGCTCGGCGATCATGGCTCCACCTGTGCTTTCAGAGCGGCGCGTTGTCCTGATTTGGGATCTTGACGAGTTTTCAGAGGACAATCGGAAGTCAATTGCCAGAGCTTTGGTGAGAATGCCTGATACTACAGTTGTGGTCATTGTTGCGTCCACTATTGATCAGAGGACTACGCTCTTCAAGACTGTCTCCAAGCAGGGTCGAGCTGTGCTGTTCAGGCGCCTTTATCCGAATCAGGCCTTAGGATGGCTTTCGGGATATGCCCGCTCTAAAGGGATTATTATTGATAGGGCTGCCTCAGAATACCTGGTGACAGTCCTTGGGACGGACCTGTCACAGCTGGCTGCAGGCGTGGAGAAAGCATATGATTACGCCGGGATCGCACTGGGTAAGGAGAAAAGAATCACGTTGGAACATGTAAGGGCTGTAGTCCTGGGAACGCCCGAATTCGGTATTTTTGACCTTGTTGATGCAATAGGGGAGCGGAATGCTGAGAAAGCCATGAGTTCACTGCGTCAACTCATGATTTTCCAAGAGGCGCCTCTTAGGATACTGTACCTCATAGCCAGGCAGGTGCGGCTTATTCTTAAAGCAAAAGTCTTAAAGGGCAGGAAGATGTCAAGCCGTCAGATAGCGAGAGCCTTAGGTGTTCAGGAGTTTGTCGCCGGCAAATGCATTGCCCAGGCAGACAATTTCCGCCTGGAAGAACTTGAGGATGCTTTCTCGGCGATGATCCAGGCTGACATAGGCCTCAAAACCTCCGGGAGCCCGGATCATGTCATCCTTGAAAGACTTGCCCTCCACCTGTGTGACGGGCCTCGCTGTTAGGCGAGCCCTTCTTTGCTGGATTCGGCTTTCTCCGACATTACATTAAGCTTTCGTGTAAGACGAGACTTACGTCTATCTGCCTGACTTCTGTGGATTACGCCTTTCTGCGCAGCCTTATCAAGAGCGCTGCCTGCTTCCTTAAGCAACTCGGTGGCACGAGTAAGATCTTCTTCCTTAAGACTTGCCTCGTACTTCTTTACCGCAGTTCTTACTTGGGATTTCACTGCTGCATTTCGCATCTGGCGTTCCTTCGACGTCCTTGCTCTCTTTATCGCGGATCTGTTGATTGGCAAAGAATTCTACCTCCTCATTCTATGGAGAATCACGAAAGTAATTTTACCATGACATCATAGGAAGCGCAACACTCAGGGACAGGAAACCAGGAATTCCGCAAGCGCCGTTTTTCCCTGGATATGCGTTCCAACTAGCGTTCTGGTTATAGCTGTCAGACTAGATGGGAGCTCTGCCCATCTATGAAAGAGCATATAGGGCCCCCTTTCCCCCACACGAAACGTTTCTTAGAGGGCGCCTCCTTTATATGCTTTTTGCCTTATCCCGAATCACCCCGACAACTTTTGAGAGAGCCTATCCTATCCCTAACATTGGTCACCTTTCGTAATACTCATCCTTGCTACCTTAATGACGCCTTATTGACCATACCAAAGCTCCCTTATCGGGCCTCTTAGCCCAATGTGGCTCAGCAGAAGAGCCAATCCGGCTGATTTGCGGACAACCCAATCGTCGATTGGCTCTTCCTGAGAGCCAATCAAGCGGATCTGATGGCGTCTTCGTGGTCGAATGGCTCTTCCTGAGAGCCAATCAAGCGGATCTGAAGGTCTCTCAGTGGTCGATTGGCTTTCCCTGAGAGCCAATCAGGCGGATCTGACGGCTTCTCTGTGGTCGAATGGCTCTTCCTGAGAGCCAATCAGGTGGATCCGATGGCTTCTCTGTGGTCGATTGGCTCTTCCTGAGAGCCAATCAGGCGGATCTGACGGCTTCCACGGGTATGAATGGCTCTTCCTGAGAGCCAATCAAGCGGATCTGATGGCTTCTTTGTGGTCGATTGGCTCACCCAGTGAGACCCAGTAAGCCGATGCGAAGGCGGTATGCCTTACATGCGCGGTCCCATAACTGTGTTGCTCTGTTTTCCATGTTTCCCGCGTCTTTCTTTGTTCTGTGGATTGAGAATACAACTTAATCCCTATCTTTGGAAATCGTGTACTATTCCCGGCCACGTTTTCCGGAAATGAGCTTGGGGTGCCGCAAATTAAGCCACACCAATTAGCTCGCGTAAGTAATTCGCTCACATGTCTCAGTGAGGTGCCCGATTTTCGAATATTAAACCCGAATGACGCTACATATCAAGCGACTTTTGAGGGTGCCTGATTGAAATTTGACCACAGGTTTGGAGAATCGTGTACTATTTTCGAACACACTCTCACAAATAAGCCGGAGGGTGCCTGAAAATCGATTATTTTCCGGAAGCCGTGTCCTATTTTCGAACACGTTTTCGGAATCCGTGATCGAAAACCGGACACGTGGGTGTGGCAGCGTGTGAGACACCTCGGTTAATTCGACATTTTCGAACATGCAATCGCCTCTTCCGATTGCTCCCTTGCAGTATTCATACTGGATTCACCACACGTCACGCTCTGCAGCTTGCTGAATTTCCGGACGGGAAAACCTACGGGGATAGGCATCCGAATCGCCGGGAGAATCTACGGGGACAGGCATCCGTATGGTCCGGAAAACCCACGGGGATAGGCATGAGAATGGCTGGGAAAAGACGCCGAGATAGGCATCTGAATGGCTGGAAAACCCACGGAGATAGGCATGCGAATGGTTGGGAAAATCCACGGAGATAGACATCTGAATGGCTGGGAAAAGTCGCGGGAGATAGGCATACGAATGGCTAGGAAAAGCCGCGGGGGATAGGCATGAGAATGGCTGGGGAAACTACGCTCATAGGTAAGAGGTGGTCAGAATGCTGCAAGAAAGAAGACGTATTCTAAGAATGGCAAGAAGTGGCAGTAGTAGGTTGTATTCGGTCAGGAGTCGTGAGTCTGATGCTTCCGATGGTGATGTGATATGGAAAAACTACAGCGTAAGAACGGATCTGGCCCTGGAAGCGCAGACTCTTATTTCGCAGAGGACCGGGCAAGAGGTGCCCGGGGTCATGTCTGAGACAGAACAGACCCGTTATGCCACTATCACACGGGTTCGGGTCATGACTCCCGAGGGAGAACGTATCCTGGGAAAGGCCAGGGGCAATTACACGACCATTGATTCCAAGTATCTTCGTTCCAGAAGCAAGGAGATTAACGAAGAGCTGGCCCAGGTCTTTGCAAAAGAATTCTTGAGACTTGCGCCATTGGCGGAAAACGCCACTGTGCTTGTGGCAGGCCTGGGGAATTGGCAGGCCACACCTGATGCACTGGGGCCACGTACTATTGAGTACTTAACAGTCACAAGACACCTCCATAGCTTTGTTCCTCAAGAACTGAGAGGCGGTATGAGAGCTGTATGTGCCATATCCCCCGGGGTTTTGGGGCTTACAGGGATTGAGACCGGGGAAATAATCAGGGGTGTAGTAGGTAACGTCAGGCCTGACCTTGTAGTTGTAGTTGACGCTCTTGCATCTATGTCCACACAACGCTTGGGCTCGACGATACAGATGGGCGATACAGGCATCAGTCCCGGTTCGGGTGTTGGCAATAGGCGAATGGGAATAAACCGGGAGAGCTTGGGTGTGCCGGTAATAGCTATAGGTGTCCCTACAGTCGTCGCAGCAGAAACCATTGCCATGGACGCTATGGACTTCATGGAGAGACAAAGAGGAGGGGCAGGCGTGCCTCCTCAAGAGACACAGCAGGCAACGGCAAGGCGTAGTTATCTCAAACAAATGCTGTCTCCTTATTTTGGATCATTGGTGGTGACTCCGAAGGAAGTTGACGATTTGGTGGAAGACTTAGCCGAGATTCTTGCAGCAGGTCTTAATGCAGCTCTACATCCTTCAATAGACTGGGACAAGATATTGACTTACCTGTCGTAGTCTAAGTCTCTCGCCTGATTCATATAGATAGTTGTATAAACACCTATGTGAGGGCGAGGGATGTTTTGTGGTTAGGCTGAAGAGGCGCACGCCTTCGAATGCCAGATGGCTTGCGCTGCTATATATCGCTTGCCTTCTCGGAAGCCTGGGCATAGGTATGTTCCTGGCTGCACGCTGGAGCGACCCTGTTCCTTCCGGTGGTGTGCTACCGGTTCTGTCAGGGATATTGATTGAGGGCGAGACCAGGCTGCAAAGTCGGGTAGAGGAGATAATCCGCAATTTCTCTCCTCGACAGGTAATGGAGAAAGCCATTCCGGTATTCGGCGGTACCGGCGAAGGCCGGCAAGCTGCGAAGAGTATTATCGGAACCGGTGACGTAGGAACTCTCCTATTTGCTTTGTCTGACACAGATCTTGCTGATCCCAGAACCTTCTTTACAGTGGGCATTCCCTGTTTCTCATTACCAATTACGGGAAGAACTGCGACCGCTTCTATTTCGCCGGAACACGTGGAGATCTCGACTGATGAGTGGAAAGACGCAGGCCTAACATCTGAGTCCGAAGGCGTTTCAAGCAGACAAGCCAGGGATCTGATTACTCAGCTAGAGATACCGCGAGAGGAGAGGCCTTCTCAAAATGAGCCGGAACCTGACGAGAGAGTGAGTCCCCAAGAGGCGCGAGGAGGAGATCCCCTGGTAGCCATCTACCATTCTCACAGTTCCGAGGCGTACAGATTGACCTCAGGTGTTGATCATTTGTGGGGGAGTGAAGAAGGGGTCATACATGTTGGGGCCCAACTTGC
>MTKW01011287.1_pt1 | contig 13494 bp, 11 predicted proteins | sample 1042761 | NCBI WGS metagenome assembly MTKW01 (sample SAMN06205366, study PRJNA360243) | anaerobic digester metagenome | biome: Wastewater treatment plant; feature: Anaerobic digester sludge; material: sludge; isolation source: anaerobic digester fed with sludge from wastewater treatment plant ...
GAAGTGGTCAAATACGTAGACCTGTGCATAGCCAACGAAGAAGACGCCGAAAAAGTTTTTGGCATCAAAGCCAAAGGTAGCGACATAACCTCCGGAAAACTGAACGAAGCGGGTTACCACGATGTTATCCATCAATTAGTGGATCGGTTTGGCTTCAAGTACGTAGCCGTAACCCTACGCGAGAGCTTCTCTGCCTCTCATAACGGTTGGTCCGGCCTCCTGTACGATGGCAAGGACTTCTACCGGTCTCGCCGTTACGACATTACCCCGATCGTGGATCGTGTTGGCGGCGGCGATTCCTTTGGTAGCGGCTTAATTTATTCCCTAATAACCGGCAAGGCACCACAAGAAGCAGTGGACTTTGCCGCCGCAGCTTCCTGCTTGAAACACAGCATAACCGGTGACTTTAATCTGGTTAGCGTGGATGAAGTTGAACACCTCGCCGGCGGAGATGTTTCCGGGAGGGTACAGCGGTGACCGACTTAAGATTCGGCTTATACAATTAGCCCTTCGATCCATCTAAGAGTCGATCCAATGTAAAGCAAATGTGGGATTTTGAAAATGAAATTGGAGGGCCTACAGTGATATCTAGTATGTTTAGTTTAACTGGCAAAGTGGCCATTGTAACGGGAGCAAGAACCGGTCTGGGTCAAGGCATGGCGGTGGGTTTGGCCCAAGCTGGAGCGGATGTAGTGATTGTTAATCACTCACCAATGACCGAGACTGAAGGTATAATTAAGAATTTGGGGACACGTTGTTTGCCTATTGAGGCCGAGCTTTCCACCATCAAATCTATACCGCAGATTATTGAGAAGGTGATCGATGAATTTGGACAGGTAGATATACTGGTTAATAACGCTGGTACGATTCGCCGGGCTCCCTCATTAGATTTTACTGAACAGGATTGGGACGAGGTTGTGGATCTAAACCTAAAAAGCGTCTTCTTTTTAAGCCAAGCCGTTGCCCGGGAAATGGTAAGAACGGGTACTGGGGGCAGGGTAATTAACATCGCTTCCATGCTAACTTTCCAAGGTGGGATCCTCATACCTTCTTATGCCGCAAGTAAAGGTGGGATTGGGTCACTTACAAAGACCTTAGCGAATGAATGGGCTAAGTATGAGATAAATGTCAACGCTATTGCACCGGGATACATGATTACGAATAATACGAAGCCCATCAGGGAGAATGAGGACAGACTGGCGGCAATAAGTGAAAGAATACCCGTCGGAAGATGGGGACTGCCAGATGACTTAAAGGGGGCTGTCATATTTCTTGCTTCTAAAGCCTCGGACTATGTGACTGGGCATATTTTGTGTGTGGATGGTGGGTGGTTGGCCAGATAGGTAGTGAGGGGTGTTTATGAGGGTAGCAAGATTATTGGAGTATGGTAGGATCGTAGTAGTGAATGAGCTAGAACCAGGCAGGCCCTAGCAGTATGAAGCAGTCGTAAGCAGTCGTAAAGTCTAGAGCGGGGCTGGGATTTGCGGGACTGATATCCAAGGTCATAAGGGCGACCATGGCTCGATAAGCCCCCCTAGAGTTATGGGACACGACATAGTAGGAGAAGTTGTGGAGGTTGGGGCAAAGGTCAATACCGTCGGGTAAAAGACAGGGTAGTAATTGATCCGGTATTGTCGTGTAAGCAGTGCTACGCCTGCAAGCTGGGCCGCAACAACTTTTGTTTTTCGGTTGTGCGTATTGGAGTTCAGGACGACGGTCGGTTTTGTGATTATGTTAAAATGCCGGTTGCAAATGTGTACAAGTTTCCCGCGGATACTCCTTGGCAGCATGCAGCACTCATGGAGCCTTTTTCCATAGCCGCCCAGATATTCGAAAGGAGCCTTATCAGGGCCTGAGGAAAAGCGGTGATCATGGGACGGTGCAAGAAATAGCGGCGTCACTCCCAGGGGGTAGTGTCTGTTTTTGTGGCTAATGGGAGGTAAATTGGGGATGAAATGAGGGTAAGACCCTTAGGGTAGCGAGGGTATTATCGTAAACTGGCCGGATTTTAGGCCCCTAAGGTGAACATGTTGTTAATTGTGCTGTGTTTGAGTGGATAAGATAGCATCATAGCGACTCTTGCCCTGCCATTTGATGGTCTGCGACTCTTGTGCTGCCCCCTTCTATTAGGTTTAGCCAAGACCGCTTATACACGAAACTGCCATTATATTGCTCACACAAACCCCTAATTCAGGGATTATAGTCGGCTCGATGTCGAAGCGATTCCATATAATGTAAATCACAATGTCCAAAAAAACAAAATGTCGGGAGGGCTTACAATTGGGAATGACGATTGCGGAAAAAACCCTGGCCAGAGCGGCCGGTCTTGACAGCGTGCACCCGGGCCAGTATGTGGACGCTGCCATTGACCGTATTGCTGCCCACGAAGAATTCTACCGTATCCACGCAGCTGTGGTGAGTGGAGGAATAAAGGACGGCTTACCGCAAATTTGGAACCGTGACCGCATCCATGTGATCTTAGAACATCACCAGCCAGCGCTGAATGAGACCCAGGCCATCCGTCTGCAGGAAATCCGACGTTTAGTGGACAAATATGAAGTCAAATCTTTTCAAGATACCATTGGCGCCACACTGCATCAACTGGTACCAGAGCGCCATGTGATGCCGGGAGAGCTCGCTTTGGGGTCCGATTCCCACAGCTGTGCCTGGGGCGCTCTCAACGCTGTGAGCACAGGCATGGGAGAGCACGAGCTGGCCTATGCGATTTGTTTTGGGGAGCTCTGGTTCTACGTGCCTGCCTCCATCAAGATTGTTTTACAGGGCTCACTCCGCCCTTGGGCCGACCCCAAAGATCTCATCTTTTATCTGGCGCAGCAATATACCGCCAGCTTTGGATTGTATCGTTCTTTGGAGTTTACTGGCTCCGGCGCCTCGAACATGTCTATGTCCAACCGGCTCACCATTGCCACCCATGGTGTTGAGCTGGGCGCCAAATTCGTCGTGTTTGACTATGATGAGAAAACAGAAGAATTTCTTAAGCATTATCGTTCCGATTTCGACCCCAAGCTGGTCACTCCGGTTTCTGCCGACCCCGCCGCCACTTACGAAAAAGAATTGATGATCAATCTGGACGAAATCGAACCTTTAGTGGCAAAACCTCATGTCTTTGAAAACATTGCCCCGTTGAGCGAGGTCGTTGGGACTCCCATCCAGCAGGCACAGATCGGCTCCTGCGCTAACGGACGAACCGAAGATATGCGGGCCGTTGCCAACATATTGAAGGGCAAAAAAGTTTATCCCAAAACCAGACTGTATCTCCAGCCTGCTTCTTGGAACGTATATCGGGAGTGCATGGCCGAAGGCCTGTTTGACACTATTTTGGATGCCGGGGGCCAATTGCTATCTCCTGGTTGCCATCTCTGCCTTGGCATGCAGGGACGGCTGGGCGAAAATGAGACATGCATTACCAGCACCACACGCAACCACAAAGGAAGGCTTGGCGGTATCAATTGCGATGTCTATCTTGCCAGCCCCAAAGTGGTTGCTGCTTCTGCCGTCGCAGGAGAAATTGTTGATGTGAGGGAGGTACTATAAATGGAAAATGTCATCAAAGGCCGAGCATACAAGTTCGGCGATAACATCGACACAGACGTTATCGCACCGGGCATGACCATCTCTTTCGGTATGGCGGACAAAAGCGAAATGGATGATGTGAAAACACATGCTTTTAACCAAGTGCGTCCCGACTTTTACAAAGAAGTTGTCCCAGGCTCTATTTTGATCGCAGGCCGGAATTTTGGATTTGGTTCCCACCGGGAGCAGGCAAGCACCGTTGTGGAAGATTTGGGGTTCAGAATCGTATTGGCGGATTCCGTGTCCCGGCTGTATAAGCGTAACTCTTTCGCCATCGGTTTTCCTGCACTTGACGCCCCGGGTATTACTCAAATGGTTGAGGAAGGCGACGAATTGGAAGTGGATTTGAACAACTATACAGTCAAAAATTTGAGCAATGGTGCGCAAGTGAAGTTGCAGCCATTCTCCGGTATCTTAAAAAAAATGCTGGAAACAGGCGGCATTATTGAATACATGAGAGAAAAACTGGAAAGTTGAGGACTATCTAATGAAAAAAGATAGAGCAGCGGTGTGATGTCAAGTGGTAACTGAAATTTGTTTCAGAAATTCACTGCTATAGGGGAGGTGTTTGCCCGAAAAAGGCTTAACTAAGCCCGCCCAATTCCGCAACCAAATAATCACTAATTTACCGGTAACCGGGTGGAAGGAAGAGTTCCTCGACTGCGGGAACCAGATTGATACTACGGAACTAGGATCGCTTTAATTAAGAATAACGTAGCCAGAGAATGCCCTAATAGCCGTGGGAATTGAAGTGGCGTTCCCCGGCCCAGTTATGGCATAGTGGGTTTGGGACAAACCAAATACCGCACTGGGAGGTAACCGCCAATGCCAGTATATCACAGAGAAGCAACCCAATCGACAGCAAATCATAATTTACCATTCCAACTGAGGGACCTTGACCCGGGAAGCCGTAAAGGGCCGTTTTAGCAGCTTTTGTACGGCGGTGGGAATCCAAGCATTAATGGCATTAATGGATCAAGATGTTAAAGCTGTAGCTGGTCCGAAAGGAAAGCATGATGCAAACAGAACAGCTTATCGGCATGGTTATCAGGGTACAACTGTTCCTATGGGTAATCAGCGCGTAGCTATTGAGCGACCACGGGTTCGGTCTACCCTAACTAACGAGGAACTACCCATCCCAAGCTATGAGGCTTTCGCTAATGATGATGAACTTCTGGAAACAGCACTAAATCGGATGTTATATGGCATGTCCTCTAGAGACTACCAGCATGGAATTGAGGATAACACCGACGTGGTTGGAACGTCTGGTACATCAAAGAGCGCAATGAGCCAGCGGTTTATTAAAGCCAGTGCTAAAGAAGCAGAAAAGGTGCTTAGCTGCCGGTTCGATGATGAATCGTTCCCTGTGATCATGATTGATGGCGTTGGCTTTGGCGATTACACAGCTATTGTAGCCATGGGGATAAACAGAGACGGGCATAAAATTATTATGGGGCTTTGCATTGGTTCTACCGAGAACGCTCAGGTATGCCGAGATTTGCTTACGGATCTCATGGATAGAGGTCTACCGTATGAAGATAGCATATGGGCTATCATAGATGGCTCCAAGGCCCTCAGGAAGGCCCCAAAAGAAATCTTTGGGTGCAAGGTGCTAATCCAGCGCTGCCAGGTTCACAAGATGCGTACCGTCATAGATTACCTGCCCAAACATAAGCGAGATTGGGTAAAGCGTAGGCTTAGGAAAGCCTGGACCGCGGAAACTGCTGAGGAGGCAACGCGCCAGCTTCATAGTCTGGCAACAAGCTTGCAGACGGAGTTCCCCGATGCCGCAGCAAGTTTGCGCGAGGGACTTGAAGAAACGGTGACCATTCTGAGGCTAAACATACCCGGCCTTCTGCAAACAAGTCTCCGTTCGACCAATAGCATTGAGTCAGTCTTTAGCATGGTAGCTCAGAATATCAAGAACGTGAAGAACTGGAAAAATGGTACCATGGTTCAGCGCTGGGCTTGTTCAGTATTGTTACATGCCGAGAGCCGCGCCAATCGCGTTAAGGGGTATCGTTCTATAGGAATCCTTATCTCTGAAATTCTGTGATTAAGCACTAAGGAAAAGGATGATATAGGAAACGAGAGCAAAATAGCGTAATACTACGTCACTGAAATTCCACGGGACTTAGGACAAGCTCCGTAGCCGTAGCCTCTCGGAAATCCAGTCCCACTATCAGTAACGGGTATCAGTAAATAGAAACAAGAAACAAAAGAGAGTAGGCTGGTGAAACCAGCCGGAAAATGGGAATACAAAACTAACCCCAACCGAGGCGTTCAAAAAAAGATGGGGGGGGAACAAACATAACGTATTCCATTTTAACGTCTTAAGCAGCCGTCACCTCGCTTTTCCCAATCCATCCTTGAATAACCGCCCCAAAATCCATTTCCTCATAAGCAGCCCAAGCATCAACATGCTGGCACATGGCCAGGGTAATGCAGCAAAAGAACCACATCTTTGTGCTCCTGGCCCTGGCAGACTCCAAACTATAGTCAACTTTCTTACGCTTAAACGACCGCTCCACCGCCGTACGCCCCTTATACTTCTTTGTCCACGCCTTAGAACCCCTGGGCGTACGGGTGAAAAACCTAAGATTATCCTTCTCATAAGTATAGATCACCCGCCCATATGAAGAAGGAGAACAAAGCGAATCACAACTCACCTTCCAAGTCTTACGCGTCAGAGGACACCGCCATTTATGGCGCTGCCGATCCCGGCAAAAACCGTGATAAGCCATTACATGATCGGCAGGACACAGTGGAATTCCATCCTTAGTCAAGCATAATGGACCTTGGTATTTAGCATTGCAGGTGTTCCGCGGATTCAGGTCAATGACAGCCTCTATATCTTTAGCGTTAAGTAGCTCATAGACTGAGTAGGCATCGTGAGCTGAATCCAAAAGGCAGGCCGAGAAAGAAAAATCCTTGAATCGGCGCGTCATCTCGTCCAGGGCCACGACAAAAGAGACACTATCATGGCACCTATCCGAGACCACTTTCAAGTAAATGGGTAGGTCGTGTGGACTAGAAGCGGCAGTTAGTTCATACAGATGGCGACCGTAGAAGTAGCATCCACGGTAGCTATCCCAACCCCATGCAGCTTCAGGGTCACTGTAGCATCGCGGACACCGGCAGTTATAGATTCCCTTAGACTTACAGTCGCAAACCTTTTTACCATAGGGATTAGTCCCTGTACGCACTGGCGTGCCATCTCCGGCAATAACTAGCTGCTCTACGTTACCCAAAAGACCCTTTTGGCCTGAGGGCTCCACAAATACCTGCTGAAAGATCGCGTTTAGCACATCCTCCGGCCGTGCTGGAAGAGGCTTTCTCTCCTGCCGTAGTATTCTTTTCACCAGCCGATCTACGATACCAGGACGGGCCAAAGGTAACTTTTCATTCTTCTTACCCTTACGACGTCTTCGAGCGAATGGCTTACGTATCTTAGTAGCTGATCTCTTTTCCGCCCGCCAGAGCCGATCAATGAAATCATAGAAAGTCCCAACTCCCGGAACATCATCAGCTACAAAGCCGCTTAAGATAGCGAAAAAGGGAAAGGACTCAAGTGCCTGTACCCACTTCGTGATACCGGTGTAGCCTGCCAGGTTCTTCAATAACAAAGAGCGGAATAGACATACCGGATCCCGGGGCGGCGCTCCCCGGGAAGAAGCCGAGTAGCACGGGGCAACCAAGGATGCAACTTTGGTCAGGTCTGTAAGCCACACTTTCCCAATAAGCTCAGCATGGCTAAGCAGCACAGACGTTTGACCAGTATCGATAAATTGTTTGCGCAACGATTCCTTGACAAAAGTCTGATACTCTTCGTGGGTGCGTGACGGTCGTAGCATTGATCCACCACCTAATCGGTTAGTAAGGCTCTTAAAAAGGCCTCCAAACCGATTTTGGGGGCGGTTATTAAAAGTCAAGTCCGGTTTATGACGGCGATCGGTGATAGACGTGACTGGATGCGATCTATTGCTAGATATCTATCCAAATCGTACAGTATCGATATCACCCGCTTTAGGGTTTTTGGAGGAAAATTGAAAAAGACTGACCAAGGAAGTCAGTCCTACCAAGGAAAGGGAATTTCCGAAAGTCTACAATAACACAATAGGAGGGTTCATATTTGGCGGACATTGTAAATTGCAGGCAGGCCGAAGGGACATTTTCTTCTGAAAGTGGAGCAAAGGATTTGGTGTTCCGGGGGATTTTCCCACAAAAAGAAGGATATCAGATGGGCGTGACCTACAATGATATTCTGCCCGGGGGAAATTCCAAGAAACACTCTCACCCAGAAGAACACATAACATTCATCGTCAAAGGAAAAGGCCGGTTGGAGTGTGGAGAGGAATCGAAAGATTTCTCCGAAGGGTATGTACTGTACATTGGCGCTAACGAACCCCATTGTTTTTATAACACCGGTGATGAACCAATGGTGCTTTTTGGGATTACCGGCCCAAAAGTGTGAAAACTGTACGTTCAATTACAGATATATTAGAAAGTGAGGAATAATAATGAGATTGAAAAAAGCTGTGTCTTTACTCATGGTATGTTTCCTTTTGTTTGCAACCGGCTGTTCATCGGGAGCGGCACCTGAAGGTGGTACAGATGAGGATAAGCCTTCTTACACCTTGACTTTTGCCACCAGCGTATCTTTGGAGTCTCCTGAGACCCAGGGCCTTATCTATTTGGGAGAGATTTTAGAAGAACGTTCTAACGGTCGTATCAAAGGGGAAACTTTCTATGGCGGTACGCTTGGTTCTGAAATGGAAATCGTGGAACAAACTCAGAGCGGTGCCATCCACGCTGCTGTTGCTGCTTGGGCCACATGGGCCAACTTTGCCGCCCAATACACTCCCTGGGTAGTTCCGTATCTCTACCCCGACAGGGCATCCGTCCAAAAATCCTGGGAGGGCAAAACGGGAGAGGCCATGAGAGAGGCTTTTGCTGAAAACGGCCTCTGGGTGGCGCCCCTGATCTTCCGCGGTAATCGCCAGCTCACATCTAACAGACTTGTGGAGACTCCGGACGACCTGAAAGGCTTGAAACTACGCCTACCGGAGACCCCCGCTTGGGTAACGGTGTGGACAGAACTGGGTACTCTGCCCACTACTATTGCACCTGCCGAAGTGTTTAGCGCCTTGCAGATGGGCGTTGTGGACGCACAGGAAAACCCCATCATTTCCAACCATCAGAAGGGGTTACAAGAAGTGCAAAAATATACCATCATGACAAACCACATCGTTGACTTTTTGGCTTATATGGTAGATTTGTCCTTCCTGAACAGCTTGGATGCCGATGATCGTGAACTCGTCGTGACCGCTTTTGAAGATGCAGCCACTTATACACAGAAATTGTATGACAAGATGGAGGACGAGTCCCGGGTAGCCATGGAACAAGCCGGTGTGGAGTTCATTGAAGTGGACACCGCATCCTTCCGTGAGAAGGCCTTAAATACGCTGGATCTCTTAAAGAGGGACTGGGCCGATTGGGTATATGACGAAGCCCTGAGCGATACCTCCAGCTGATTGATATGAGGAGCTTTTGCGGCGGGGCATCGAGTGCTATGGCGAAGGCCCGCCGCAAAAGCTTTCTTTCCATCTTCCAAACCATCACCTAGACAGGCCAAATGTTCTTCATATTGGCTTGACAATGTCACACAGATGTTATGGGGTGAAAAAATGAGATTGGTTTATAAGAATGTCAAGAAAATCTATATGGGCATCGTCGGAGTTGTCTTCATTGTCATGACGCTGAGCGTCATTTATCAAGTCCTCTGCCGGTATGTGCTTCACATAGCGGCTCCTTGGACCGAGGAATTTGCAAGATATTCCATGCTGGGCGTCACATTTTTAGGTGCGCCCATAGTCTCTAGCAGGGGAGATCACCTAGGTGCCTTTTTTTTGCGCGACAGGGCAGAAGGCCGTTTAAAAGGCCTGATGTCTCTTGTTTCCAATATTGTGACGGTAGGGTTTCTTACCTTCATTATCATTGGCAGCGTCAAAATGGCGGAACTTACCTATACCACTATCTCGAGCACTATATCATTTTTCCGAATGGCTTATATTTATTATGGCGTTATCTTTGGCTGCGTTGTCATGATCATTTACTCTTGCAAAGACCTGAGTTTGTCTATCAAGCTTTTGGCTACTGGAAAAGGCCAGGGCTTTGCCAAGAACAAAAGCATGCTCTTCGTCGAGAAAGGTGAGGAAGAGGAGGACTTAGACTTATGATTGCTACTGTTTTTGTCGGGGTTTTTATTGCCCTCTTGCTGATTGGCGTTCCCGTGGCCTTTGCCATGGGCAGCACAGCTGTCATCTCGGCTGCAGTCCTCTGGGGCGTCGAAGGCATCCCTATCGATATTTTGGCACAGCGGGTCGCCTACGGTTGCAACAGTTTCACCCACCTTGCCGTCCCCTTGTTCTTGCTGGCCGGGCAGCTAATGAATAGCGGAAGCATTACCGCCCGCATCTTCTCCTTTGCCAACGACATCGTGGGCTATCTTCCAGGGGGACTTGGTCATGTAAATGTTGTAGCCAGCATGATTTTTGCCGGCATGTCCGGCACGGCCACAGGCGACACAGCCGGCCTTGGTTCCATGGAGATCAAAGCTATGACCGACGCGGGCTTTGACAAGGAATTCAGCGTCGGCATCACTGGGGCCTCAGGTTTGGTCAGCCCTATCATCCCGCCCAGCGTTCCCATGGTCATGTACGGTGTGTTGAGCGGTGTGTCTGTCGCGTCTCTATTCATCGGCGGTATTGTTCCCGGGCTTCTCATGGGGTTGTCTCTCTGCGTTATGGTTTACATTATCGCAATAAGGCGTGGCTATCCCCGCGAAGAAAAGAAGACGTTCCGGCAAATGCGCGCTAGTTTTGTTAAAGCTATCCCTGTTTTGATAGCGCCGTTCATCATCATTGGCGGCATCTGGCTGGGCGTTTTCACCGCTACCGAAGCTGCAGCTGTTGTAGTGGTGTATGCCATTGTTCTCGACACGCTGCTGTACAAAGAAATTACTTTCGCAAAATTCTGGCGGATAATAAAGAAGGTTATAGTCGACTCCGCCAGTATCTTGTTCATCATCGCCTGCGTGGCCGTGTATGGTTATGTGCTTACCCGCACAAGGATCCCCATCCTCTTTGCGGAAGCTATTTTCAATGTCACCACAGATCCGTTCTTGATCCTACTAATTCTGAACTTCTTTCTTCTTATTGCGGGCTGTTTTATGTCCACTATGGAATCCATCATTCTTTTAACACCCATTTTCGTGCCATTGTGTACCAGCGCCGGCATCGATCTCCTGCTATTTGGGGTCATCATGTGCATCAACCTGATGATTGGGCAGCTGACTCCTCCCTTCGGCATGGTGCTGTTGGTGCTCACCAAAATCAGCAAACTTCCCATGGACCAAGTGGTGAAAGCGTGTCTGCCTTTCACCGTACCAATTATTATCGTCTTGATCCTCTGTTTGATTTTCCCCCAAATCATCACTTTCCTGCCCAGTCTCGCACTGAGATAGACCATTTCGTCTATTCACCGGAAAGTATGATTGTCTTAGTTCGTATCAAGAATCACCTAGCATCACCAGCTTTCGTCTCCCGCATCTTTTGTGTCCTTGCCAGGAGTTGGACGAAAGGATTTCGTCAAAGTCAGCCAAAGACTATTTTGAACCCAAATCTCGCAAGGGTGCCCTTTTAACTGCGGCCAACACAATAAAACCCTAAACTAACCCCGTTTAGGGCATGAAAACAATACTGTAATGAGTTCACTCCTGCCATGTGCCCGTATTTCAGACACATACCCCTTTCCCACGCACACTAAATAGCCCTGTTGACAGGGCGCAGAGGTTTCATTCCGTTATACTGGACCTTATCCCGGAGTAACTACTCCAAAGTAACACAGGCCATTTTCCATAAGTCTTTATGAGGCCACCACCCTGGAAGATGCAGTATCAAGATACGTGCATGTCTTGTAAGTACAGCCGGAATCAAAATCAGCATCCGGCGCAATCGATTCAGTGACAGCGTTCGCTCCTTGGCTGGCAGACGTTGCTTCAAAGCCATACGCCATGCATTTTGACCACAGGTCGGCTGCGTTGACTAGCGCATCATTCTTACTTATCTTATCGATATGAGCACCGTACTTTACTCTTTGATATGATTTTCGCAGGTACAGCGTTGATTGTAAAAATGCCAGATATCCTCCCCCGACCAATCCAGGTTAGTAGCAATTGCCTGGTAGTTCCGCATTTCCCGGAGACTAATCTGGCCCGAATCCGCATACTCAGTAGTTCGAACTATGATAACCCGGCGATGCTTGGTCCAAGTTGTGGCCTTGTAAGAAATATGCCCAATCTCAATTGCACCGTGATCATCAAAATGGATACGTTCCCATAAGGCCCCCTCAGACAGGCGTCGCTTCAAAGACGGATTCAGTTTTAGTTTTACTGTGTAGCTGACTTGGCCAGCTGCAAGGGTGTTAAGAAATATATCAGATCCAAAGGCACGGTCAGCTCGAAGATGTCTTATTTCTGTTCCGGCCGGCAAAGCCTCTTCAGTTTTTTGGTAGAAGGCTATAATGTCATTGGCAGTGTGAGTATAGCCATTTCGTAATTGGGCATTGAGCACGGCTTTGCTATTGCCATCGAAAGCCAATAAAGGCTGGTGGGAATGTCTGCCACGGTAGCGGGGATTGTAGCCCCGGGTAGTTCCCTGCTGCTGGCCGTGTACGGTCTCAACCGTAGTATCCAAATCGAGAATGCAGAGCTTTGAGTCATGGAGGATATTTTGAAGGAGGCCGGCATTGATGGCAAACAGCTCATGGACTTTTTCCACCTGGTCAAATCGCTCCAGTCCCCGGTAGAAGGTGCTCGTTTGTGGCAATTTATTAAGACCCAACAGGGAACATAGCAAGGGATCTTTTTCGACGGTGTAGGTATGCTCTATCGGGCAATGCCAAGGGAGTAGCAGACAAGAAGAGCCTCCAGCTCTGCCCCAGTAGTGTATGTGGCCCAGGTGGCTTTCTGGATGGAGAGTTTGTCAAGTAGTGGCTGGATTGGTGTATGTTGCCGTAGGAAGTTAATAAGCAGTCCGCGCCTCCGAAAGCAGATAGTCCAGGTTTGTCAAGAGTGTATTTCATCTTGCAGGACTTTGGGGTAGTGGGTGTCGAAGTATTCAGCTGAAAGGTGCCTCTTATTAGGTGTTTACCACCAAATTCCCTATCTGAAGGCACTTTTTCTGCATTATGGTTTATGTGTTAGGCGCTACCCTGGGAAATCCGGGTTGAAAGTGGTGCATTCGAACCATTTTCATCTAGGCAGAGAAGGCGCGGGGTACAGACTGCTGGTGCCTTCTTTTCTTTTCCTCCCGAAAACAAAATAGTGTGGCCACCAAACCCCATACTATCTTATCCAAAAGGAAAGGAAAACATAAAATAATTCAACCAAAAGTTAAGGATTTGGGGTAAGGGAATGTGAGATATAACAGCCTGTCGTATGCTAGTAAACAAGGAAATGGAGACTTGGTATGAGAAAGAATCGAGTGCGCCGGTTGTTAGAAGCTGAGAAGCCGACATTTGAAACCCTTATCTGGCTTACAGGGGCCAGAGTCCGTTGAGATCCTGGGTGAGGGTGGGTTTAATTTTGTGGTAATTGATATAAAGTATGGTCCGCATGGGCAGGATAAGCTGTCAAGTCTGCTTCGGGCTCTAGCCATGCCCAAGGGCTATTCCCCTTAGAACTAAAGTGAATCCCTGCCCCCACCAATAACAGGTGGGGTTGTCTTTTAGGAAATGAAGTTGGCTGGAAGGATAAAGCGCATGCTATGGCGAATTATGCATATAGCTAGAGTGAAAACTAGACTGCTAATGGTGGGATGCTGCTATGAGGTTATGGAA
>MTKW01011193.1_pt1 | contig 13493 bp, 12 predicted proteins | sample 1042761 | NCBI WGS metagenome assembly MTKW01 (sample SAMN06205366, study PRJNA360243) | anaerobic digester metagenome | biome: Wastewater treatment plant; feature: Anaerobic digester sludge; material: sludge; isolation source: anaerobic digester fed with sludge from wastewater treatment plant ...
CAGATTTAGCAGATGCGTTATCAAAATTAAAGCTATAGGGAAAAATTATATGGAGAATATCATAGGAAAGTATATTTTCTATTTTTAAAAACATAGGTTTTGTGATAGAATAAACTTAAGAAAGAACTAAAGAGGTGCGAAATGATAGAATTAGGCGAAATGCAAGAATTAATAATTAAAAGATTTACATCAGTTGGAGCTTTTCTTAATGAAGAAAGGGAAGAGGATGAAGATATTTTACTTCCAAAGGCTCAAATTCCCAAGGATGCAAAAGTGGGAGATAAAGTAGAAGTCTTTNNCTTTGTATACCATGATTCAAAGGATAGACTTATAGCTACGATCAATAGACCAAAGGTAACATTAGGAGAAATTGGACATTTAATGGTTGCAGATACTACTAAAGTAGGTGTATTTTTAGATTGGGGATTAGAAAAGGATTTATTTTTACCCTTTGCTGAAACTGTAGGTTCACTGGAAAAGGGTAAAAAGTATCTAGTGGGTGTTTATGTTGATAAATCTGGTAGATTATGTGGTACAATGAAGATAAAAGATATGCTTAGGATAGATTCCCCTTATAAAGAAAATGATATAACGAAGGGAACAATCTATAGTATAAACAAAAACATAGGGGCTTTTGTAGCAGTAGATAATAGATATGATGGTCTTATTCCGAATAAAGAGCTTCTTGGAGTATATGAAGTAGGGGAAATTCTAGAAGTAAGGATAAATAGAGTATTAGAAGACGGAAAATTAGATTTAAGCCTAAGGGATAGATCATATATTCAAATGGATACAGATGGAAAAACTATACTAGAAAAATTGAGAGAGAATGGTGGAAAGCTATATTTAAATGATAAAAGTTCACCTGAACAAATTAGAAANNTTAGAAAAGAATTAAAGATGAGTAAGTCAGGATTTAAAAGAGCAGTAGGTGGATTATTAAAAGAAAGAAAAATAGAATTTATAAAAGATGGAATAAAATTAAGGGAATAAGTAAAAGATTGATGAAAATATGAAATACTTTTGTCTATACAAAGACGTTCTATTATGTTATTATAATATAATTGCATATTAGAACGTTAAATATTTTTGTATTCAGGAGGTCATAAATGAAGTTTTGGAAAGATAAGATATTTTTAAAATCAATGTTGTCAATTGCTATACCTATAGCATTACAAAATTTAATAACATCATCCTTAAATATGGTGGATACTTTAATGATTAGTAGCCTGGGAGAATCCAGTATAGCAGCAGTAGGTTTAGCAAATCAAGTATTCTTTTTTTATGCACTTATAAACTTTGGAATCAATAGTGGTTCTTCAATATTTATATCTCAATATTGGGGTAGAGAAGATATTTTTAGCATAAGAAAGGTATTAGGATTGTCAGTATCCTTAAGTACAATAACAGGAATTATATTTACTTTAGGAGCTTTCTTTTTCCCCGAATTTATTATGGGAATATTTATTAAAGAGCCTGAAGTTGTTAAATTAGGAGCAGATTATTTAAGAATAGTATCCTTATCATATATAATAACTGCTATAGGCTTTGCTTATAGTATATCTTTAAGAAGCACAGGCAGGCCTAAGGTTCCAATGATGGTTTCTGCCATATCCTTTGTAACTAATACAGTATTTAATTATTTATTAATCTTTGGAAAGTTTGGTTTCCCACAATTAGGGGTAAAGGGAGCGGCCTGGGGAACTTTAATAGCAAGGATCGTAGAAATCATATTCATACTATATATAGTATATTCTACTAATGGGCCTTTGGCAGCTAGTCCTAAGGAGCTATTAGATTGGAATAAGGAATTTGTAAATAAATACTTAAATACTATTTCACCAGTTATATTAAACGAAACATTTTGGTCATTGGGACAAGTAATGTATTCCATAGCATATGCAAGAATCGGCAAAGAAGCTACAGCAGCTATACAATTAACTACTACAATACAAAATATATTCTTTGTATTAGTTAGAGGACTTGCCAATGCCTGTGCTGTAATGGTTGGAAATAAAATAGGGGCTGGAGATAAGGAAGAAGCCTATGAATATGCTATACAGTTTTTAACCCTTTCAACTTTAATAGGATTAATATTCGGTGTAATAATGGCATTAACACCAGATTTAACTCTAAAAGTATTTAAAAACTTAGAGCCTAATCTTTATGAAATTACTAGAAAACTATTAGTAATAATGGGATTATCATTCTTTATTAGAACATATAATTCAACAGCAATAGTTGGAGTTTTAAGAGGTGGCGGGGATACAAGGTTTTCTATGTTTTTAGAAATGGGAGCAGTATGGCTAGTAGGTGTACCTTTAGCATTTTTTGGAGCATTGGTTTTAAAGTGGCCAGTATATTTTGTATTGCCATTAGTAATATTAGAGGAAGTAGTAAAATTTTCTCTCTCTTTACCAAGAATTTTATCTAAGAAATGGATTAAAGATGTAACATAGTGGAAAATACCCTAATTATATAGGGTATTTTTTTAATATATAGGGTATATATATTAAAAAGAATAGGGGGTGTATTTAGTGTATAGGAAAATAGAAAAATACTTTTCTGGGAAATTAACAAGTGATGGTGCAGGTGTAAAACTACATCGTGTTTTTGGATACTATGAAATACCAGAATTTGATCCTTTTTTAATGATGGATTTTTTTGATTCAGAGGACCCAAATGATTATATTAAGGGATTTCCTTGGCATCCCCATAGGGGAATCGAAACTATTACATATTTAATTTCTGGGGAAATTGAGCATGGAGATAGTTTAGGAAATACAGGAGTAATAAAGGATGGAGATTGTCAATGGATGACTGCAGGGTCAGGTATATTGCATCAGGAAATGCCTAAAGAGAGCCCCAAGATGTTAGGGACTCAAATTTGGTTAAATCTTCCTAGAAAAAACAAGATGACAGAACCTAAATATAGAGATATTACTAAAGACATGATACCAGTTTATGAAGATGATAATATGAAGGTTCATATCATTGCAGGGGAATTTAAGGGATTACATGGTCCCCTTGAAGTAATAGAAACAAAACCTATATTTTTTGATATAGAATTAGGTCCAAATAGGGAATTTATTTATGATCTAGATTCATCTTTAAAGGCCTTTATATTTTTAGTAGAAGGAGAAGCAAACTTTAATGTAAATAAAGACGAATTAATATCTTCTCCTAAAGGTGTACTATATGGTGAAGGGAGTTCCATAAAAATAAATACAAAAGATAATAAAGGAAGATTTTTTCTATTAGCAGGAAAACCACTTAATGAGCCAATAGCATGCNNAGAAAAACTTACATCGGACAAGGGAATAGTATGTCTGATGTAAGTTTTTTTGCATTAATAGCTAAAATTTAAATTATTTAGGATTTAGTCTTGCAAAATAATGAAATATGTCATACTATATCTTCATATAGTACGATATAAATCGAGGGGAGATGATATATTGAGTATACTAAATATATATATTATATCGGATTCATTAGGAGAAACAGGAGCTTTAGTTGCAAAAGCAGCTATATCTCAATTTAAAACAGAGAATTATAAGATTAAGAGATTTCCATATGTCTATGAGATAGATAAATTAAAGGAAATACTTGATGAGGCTGCCAGTGTAGATAATTCAATTGTTGTTTATACACTAGTAGATGAAGTTTTAGTTGGATATATTAAGGAATATGAACTAAAGACAGGACTTTCCACTCTTGATTTAATGACTCCCTTTTTAGATGCTTTTAGTGAAAAAATTGGAATTAAACCTTCTAGAGAACCAGGTATTATACGTAAGCTAGATGAAGCATATTTTAGAAAGGTAGAAGCCATAGAATTTGCAGTAAAATATGATGATGGAAAGGACCCAAGGGGTATAAAAAAAGCAGATATTGTTTTAATAGGAGTGTCTAGAACTTCAAAAACTCCTTTATCTATGTACTTAGCCAATAGAAATATTAAAGTTGCAAGNNAAAGTTGCAAATGTGCCTTTAGTTATTGAAATTCAGCCTCCAAAGGCTATATTTGAAATACCATCAAAGAAAGTTATAGGCCTCACTAATTCTCCAGAAAATTTAAATCAAATTAGAACTGAAAGATTAAAAGCATTAAGATTAGGTGGCGGTGCAAACTATGCAAGTCTTGAAAGGATACTTGATGAATTAGAGTATGCAGAGAAAATTATGAAAAAAATAGGTTGCCCAATAATAGATGTATCCAATAAAGCCATTGAAGAGACTACGGAAATAATCTTATCCTTATTAAGGAAAAATGGTGTAAGTTTTGATGGATAGTAATGTAAAAAACTTATTTAGGAGTGAGTTTATGAAGAATAAATATGTATATAGTTTTAAAGAAGGTTCAAAGGAAATGAAAGACCTATTAGGGGGTAAGGGATCAAATTTAGCAGAAATGACTAATATAGGCTTACCAGTACCGCCAGGATTTACAATAACAACAAAGGCCTGCATTAGATTTTATGAAGAAAATAAACAACTTTGGGATGATTTATTATCTCAAATAAGTCTTTATCTTGAGAAATTGGAAAAAGAATTAGATAAAAAGTTTTCCGATGAAAATAATCCACTTCTTTTATCTGTTCGTTCAGGAGCTGTAATCTCCATGCCAGGAATGATGGATACAATACTTAACCTTGGATTAAATGATATTTCTGTAAAGGGATTAGCAAAATCCACAGGTAATGAAAGATTTGCTTATGATAGTTATAGAAGATTTATTCAAATGTTTTCCGATGTAGTAATGGATATTCCTAAAGTTAGATTTGACTCTATACTGGAAAATATGAAGGAAGAAAAAGAAGTAGAGTTAGATACCGAATTGGATTCCAAGGATCTTAAATTGCTTGTTGAAAAGTATAAAGATGTGTATTTTGAAGAAATAAAGGAAGAATTTCCACAACATCCAATGAAACAATTAGAATTAGCTATAAAAGCAGTATTTCAATCTTGGAGTAATCCTAGGGCTATAATATATAGAAAACTAAATAGTATACCAGATAATCTTGGAACAGCAGTTAATGTACAATCAATGGTATTTGGAAATATGGGGGATACATCAGGAACTGGAGTTGCATTTACTAGAAATCCTTCCACTGGAGAAAATAAACTATTTGGAGAATATTTAATAAATGCTCAAGGAGAAGATGTGGTAGCGGGAATTAGAACACCTAGTCATATATCAGAATTAAAAGATATTATGCCCCATGTATATGAAGAGTTTGTAGACTATACTCATATTCTAGAAAAACATTATAAGGATATGCAAGATATTGAATTTACAATTGAAAATGGGAAACTCTATATACTTCAAACGAGAAATGGTAAAAGAACTATACAATCTGCAATTAAGGTAGTTACAGATTTAGTAAATGAAGGCCTAATTACCAAGGAAGAAGCTATTTCCAGAATAGAACCTAATCAGCTTAATCAAGTGCTTCACTTGACTTTTGACCCAAAGGCACTAGAAGAAGCTCAAGTAGTAGCAAAGGGATTGGCAGCATCTCCAGGAGCTGCTTCAGGAAAGGTGTATTTCAATGCTGATGATGTAGTAGCAGCAAAACAAAGGGGAGAAAAAGTCATTTTAGTTAGATTGGAAACATCTCCAGAAGATATAGAGGGAATGGTATCAGCAGAAGGCATTCTTACAGCTCGAGGTGGTATGACTTCTCATGCAGCAGTTGTAGCAAGAGGCATGGGGAAATGCTGTGTATCAGGATGCAGCGAAATAAGAGTTGATGAAGACAACAAAGTCATAAAAATAAATGATTTAATCATAAAAGAAGGAGATTATATATCCATTGATGGAAGTACTGGAGTAGTGTATTTAGGTGAAATAGAAAAGATACAACCAAGTTTAAGTGGAAGTTTTGCAGAATTTATGACTTGGGTAGACGAAATTAGAACTATGAAAGTACGAACCAATGCAGATACTCCAAGGGATGCTGCCCAAGCTATAAAATTTGGTGCAGAAGGGATTGGATTATGTAGAACAGAGCATATGTTTTTTGGAGAAAAAAGGATATCCCATGTTAGAAAAATGATAGTATCCAATAGTATTGAAGAAAGAAAAGCTGCCCTAGAGGAATTACTTCCTTTACAAAGAAAGGATTTCTTCGATATATATAAAGTTATGGATGGTAGACCTGTAACTATTAGATTATTAGATCCACCATTACATGAATTTATCCCAAATAAAGAAGAGGATATTAAGGACCTTGCCAAATCAATGAATATAGAATATACGGATTTAATAGATAGAATTGCAGAATTAAAGGAAGTCAATCCTATGCTAGGACACAGGGGATGTAGATTGGCAATAACTTATCCAGAAATATACAGAATGCAAATAAGAGCTATTATGGAAGCTGCAATAGATATAAAAGAAGAGGGATATAGCATATATCCAGAAATAATGATACCTTTAGTAGGGCATGTTGAAGAATTAAAATATGTTAAGAGAGAGTTATTAGAGGAAATAGGTTTAGTATTTGAAGAAAGAGATAATGGAGTTGAATATATGATAGGTACAATGTTAGAAGTACCAAGGGCAGCTATAACTGCTGATGAAATAGCAACTGAAGCAGAATTTTTCAGCTTTGGGACAAATGATCTTACTCAAATGGGATTTGGATTTTCAAGGGATGATGCATCTAAATATTTAGATGAGTATGTAAAAAAGGGTATTCTTCAAAATAGTCCATTTGAGACAATTGATAGAAAAGGCATAGGAAAACTTATGGAAATAGCCATAGAACTAGGTAAAAAAACTAGGCCAGATATTAAGCTAGGAATATGTGGAGAACATGGCGGAGAACCAAATTCTGTAGAATTTTGTTACGAAATAGGATTAGATTATGTATCTTGTTCACCATATAGAGTTCCTATAGCTAAGTTAGCAGCAGCTCAGGCAACATTAAAATAATAAAATAATAGGCCTTCGCTATATTACAGCGAAGGCCTTATACTATCTTGGAATACAAATAGTTTGACCGATTTGTAGCCTATTGGGATCTACCCCTGGATTAGCTTTCATAATGGCATCTACTGTTGTATTATATCTACTTGCTAAATTATAAAAAGTGTCTCCAGCTTTTACTGTATAAGAAAAAGTACCACTAGGACAAGTAGTTGGAGGTGGTACAGTGCCACAATTTACTCCCAAAGCAGTCCAAGTTTTGACACCAACTATACCATCTGGAACTAAATTTCTGCTTTTTTGAAAAGAGATAACTGCTGCTTGAGTTTGATTTCCAAAGATGCCGTCAATTGGACCAGGATTAAAGCCAAAACTTAGTAATCGTTGCTGTAAATCTACAACATATGCTCCTCTACTTCCTAATCTTAAAGTAGGGCAAGGGTGAGTAGGTGGTGGAGTAGGTGTAGGTGAAGGAATACAAATAACTTGACCTATAAAAAGTCTATTAGGATCTACCCCTGGATTAGCTTTTTCAATGGCATCTACTGTAGTATTAAATCTATTTGCAAGATTAAAAAAGGTATCTCCAGCTTTTATAGTATAAGGAGTACTTCCAGGCAAACAAGTACTTTGATTATAAACCATAATTAATATCCTCCTTTATATTGAAAATCTTTCATTGAACACATTACATTATATTCAGTAAAAATATATCTGTTCTTATTTCCTACAAAAAAAGACATAGAATAGGGATATAGTTTAATAGTACATGCATATCAACTCCCATAAAGAATACAATAAATAAGAATTAAAAAATCAAAGCTAAAATAAAGGGGGAAATTAAGGATGTGGGTGACAAGACTTACACTGATATTGGTACTACTATCTACAACTATAAATAATGGATTAGCACAAGAAGAACAGGTAATTATCCAAGAAGGAATATATGAAGAAGAAACATATAAAGAAATAGCAGAAATTCCAGAGATTATAAAGTTTGAAATTCAAGGCTTAACATTAAGTGAGGGAATAGTTAGTGAAGAGGTTTTAAGAATTAAAGGGTTTTTAAAGGAAAAAGGATATATAGATAATATAGAGCATGGATATTACTTTGATTTTAAAACCAAAGAAGGAATAATCAAATATCAAGAAGATAATGGGCTAATACCTGATGGGAAAATTGGTAAAAATACATATGACAAAATAAATAAAGATATGGAAACAGAGAATATCAATATTCCAGCAATAGAAATTATATTTAATAGTCAAATTCCCAAAGGATATTATATACTAATAAATAAAGATAATAATACTTTATATCATCTAAAAGGTGAAGAAATTGTAAATAAATATCATATAGGTACAGGGAAGCTTCCTGAACTTACCCCTGAGGGAAAATTTACCATAGTAAACAAGGTGAAAAATCCAGCTTGGGGAGGAGCAGGAAGACATAGACCAGTAAGAGGTGGGGCTCCAAATAATCCCTTAGGGAAAAGATGGATGGGGCTTAATATAAAAGGTGGCTCTATGTATGGAATACACGGTAACTCTGATAAAAATAGCATAGGAAGGTATATATCCTTAGGATGTATTAGGATGTTTAATGAAGATGTAGAAAACTTATATGAGTTAATAGAGATAGGTATTCCAGTTTGGGTTGGTAGTGAAGAAAAACTTAAGGATTTTGGTATATTATTTAAATGGGAAATAAATAATTGTAATAGTCAATAATATGATAAAATATTTACAGAAGAAAAAGTGATAATTACAGGAGGATACATATGGCAATTGATTTAGGAAATATTATAGAGGGAGAAATCATTGATTTTACCCATGAGGGAAATGGAGTATTGAAAATAGATAATTTTGCAATATTTGTTCCAGGAGGGATAATAGGAGACAAAGTAAAGGTTGAAATAAAGCAAATAAAAAGGAATTATGGTATAGGTTCAATAATAGAGATTATTAAGCCTTCAAAAGACAGGATAGATCTTGAATTTAACTTAACAGAAGCAAAGGGTGGAATTCCATTAATAGAGTATAAATATGAGAAGCAATTGAAGTGGAAAAGAGATAAAGTAAAAATAGATTTACATAAGATTGCAGATTTAAAACAAGCAGAAGTTAAAGAAACTATAGGTATGGATGATCCCTTTAAATATAGGAATCATGTACAAATTCCAGTAGGACAAAGAGGTGAAGAACCAATTATAGGGTTTTATGAAGCTAATAGTAGAAATATAGTGGATATGGACAGTAGTATTCTTCAACCTGATATAGGCAATATAATCATAGACATAATTAGAAAATGGATGAAGAAATACAAGATAAAAGCTTATGATAAAAAATCTAAAAAGGGAATCCTAAGGCATATTGGCATAAGGATTAATAGAGATAATCAGGCTATGGTAATTTTAGTTACAGGAAACAATAATTTACCTAAAAAAGAAGAGCTAATAGAAGAACTAAAAAAAGAAAGTATAGTAAGTATCTATCAAAATATTAATAAATCTAATACTTCAATGACCTATGGTAGAGAATATAGAAAACTATATGGTGAAGATACTCTACTGGATTATATAGGAGAGTATAAATTCAACATATCACCTAATTCTTTTTTCCAAGTCAATAGAATCCAAGCAGAAGAGCTATATAATAAGACAATGGATTATTTGGAATTAGATAAGGATGATATAGTCTATGATCTATACTGCGGCATAGGAACAATTTCACTATATATAGCTGATAAAGCTAAAAAGGTATATGGAATAGAAATAGTCAAAGAAGCTATAAATGACGCAAAAGAAAATGCCAAACTAAATAATATAACAAATGTAGAATTTATTGTTGGCAAAGCAGAAGAGATATTTTCTAAGATGATGAAACGAGGAATAAAGGGGAATAAAGTAGTCATAGATCCACCAAGAAAAGGCTGTGAAAAAGAAGTATTAGAAGGAATGGTAAAATTAAATCCAGAAAGAATAGTATATGTATCCTGTAATCCTACTACTATGGCCAGAGATATAAAGTATTTAGTAGGAAATAGCTATGTAGTGAAAGAAGTGCAACCAGTAGATATGTTTCCCCATATCGCTCATGTCGAGTGCGTGATAAAGATACAAAGAGTCAAGTAGTCGAAATAGCCAGATTTTTCAAGGATTCCGACGGTTTTCAGTTTGTTAAAGATAAGGATGATTATAGCAGTAAAAAACCAATTTTTGAGTTAGAGATAGGAATAGCTGTTCGGATGTCGTGTAAGTAGACATATTAAATATGCCTTATATACATACTCATTATATTTCATAAAATAAATTTCAAGCCATAAGCTTTACAATACTGATTATTATAATAAAAAAACAAATAAAAGATAATCGAATATCTATTAATCTGTAGAATTTAATTAATAAATGACTTATTACAATAAACCTTAACATGACGGCGATAGATTAAATTACTACTAAACAAGAGCTAACAGCTGGAAATAATGCTGTTGGCTCCTTTTTATCTGTGGGTATATTTTTATCCAAATATTTAGCTTTTTAGGTATTTTACAAAAAGAAAGAATGACATTAAAATCGGTACTATTTGCCAATAAACTATTTAAAAAAATGGTTTATTAATATAACACGGTTTAAAATTTATTAAACAACACTAAAACGGTTGACAAATTTAACGAATGCTCTATAATAGTAGATAATACATAATGCTAGGAGGCTTCACGATGGAAGAAAGAGTTCTAAAAGAATTGGCTAATGTCTTACCTATTAAAGATTATGATAGTAAAGAACAATTGTTATACGCAATAGAGTCTGATGGTAACCCAGCTACCATAAATTCTGGACCCAAATTTGATTGGGATGTAAGGTATACTAAAATAAGAGATGTCGGTATTAGGAATGGTATGAAAGCTTTAATCATTAGCAGAGGAAATTTGTGGAGGTTAGTAGCACTTTTAGATGAGAATGATGAAGAAATATAATTATTTCTATCCGAGAAAAATTTACAAAGAATATTAAAGAATCGGAAACCAACTCATTATATGTCTATATTATCCTTTCTTAATAAAGATATACCTCTTCAAACATCAATGGATTTAGGGGGCCAATATTCTGACTTAACCGAAGAGTTATTTGTGGAAATGATGAATAAATATGAAATTACTGCCAAAAAGACTTATGTATACACATTTTCAGATACGTATGGTCAAGAGCAATTTATGATGTATCGTTTTACTTCTGATTATGAATTAATTGAGCATGTTAATTATTCAGATTTAATAGATTCTACATTTGATGTTGGAACAAATGAAAAAGTAAAAACTGATTCGAAAGATAGTGCTACAGNNGTGCTACAGTAGGCGAATTAAAGAAACAAGAAAATCAAGAAAAGCGAATCGTTTCTTTAAAAAATGATTGAGGTGTTGACAAATGCAAAAAGTGTTTAATGGAAAAAGACTAAAAGAGGCAAGATTATTTAATCCTTATACTATAACAGCTCTCGCCAAAGAACTAGGTGTTTCTAAACAAATGGTATCAAAATATGAAAATTTAAATAGTCAACCATCTAAAGAAACGTTATTTCAAATAAGTAATTTGCTTAAATTTCCTTTAGAGTTTTTTTTAACAGAAGAAAATAGTAATATAACTTCGAATGGTCTATATTTTAGATCATACTTAACTTCAACTCAAAAGGAAAAGCAACCAGCCACTTACTGGCTTAAGTACGCATTAATTATTAGAGACTATTTAAACCATTACGTAACTTTTCCTGATTTAAAAGATACTAGTGAGATTTCAGATATTATAGATTTACAAAGTAACAATTTTACTATAAATGATATTGAAAAAATCGCAAAATATGTAAGAGACTTAATTGACTATGGTGATGGTCCAATTGATAACATGGTTGAGTTTGCAGAGTTACTAGGAATCACAGTAATAAATAACAATGCATTTTCTGATAATATAGATGCTTTTAGTAGTAGATATTCTATAGGGCAGAACAATTACTTCGTGATTTCTATCCCAGCAGAGGGTACCTTCTTTAGACAGCAATTTAGTATAGCACATGAAGTTGGTCACTGGGTTTTACATGAAGGTATGGATCCACAAGAGCTTGAAAAAGATGAGTATAAGCTCATGGAGCAGGATGCTAACAATTTTGCTTCTTGTTTACTTATGCCAGCTGAAAGGTTCGCTAAAGATGTTGAAAATACAGGTACCCACTTTGAGAGTTTTTTAGTTCTTAAAAAGAGATGGAATGTTTCTATTTCAAGTATGATTATGAGAAGTTACCAATTGGGTTTAATTGACAATGCGAAAAAACAAAGTCTTTTTAAACATATGAGCTATAAAGGATATAGAAAAGTAGAGCCATTTGATAAGGAAACTAAAGTATATAAGCCAGTCGCAATTAGACAGGCAATGAAGTTATTAGATGACAACGAAATTAGAACAGGTGCTGAAATAAGGGATGAACTCGCTGAGCAATATAATCTTTATCTTAATCTAGATTTCTTATCTCAAGTAACCGATTTACCAAAGCAATTTTTCATGGACAATAGTGAGAGTGGTGTCGTCTTATCTATAAAAAAATTTCACAATTCAAAATCTAATTGAATTAAAGTGATTCAAAAAAATATGCTGGAACTATATAGCATATAAATGCAAATCTAAAAATCGGCATTAAAGCAAGTAGCAAAGCGAGGCTAATTGAAAAAGGTGAATGTAATGTTTGGAGAAGATGGTCTATACGAAGAGGTTAATTATAAAGCCCTAAGAGAATATAGAGAAACTTTATGGAAAACTAGTTTTGGCCTACAAAAAATTGACAGATTGAAGCCTTCAGACTATCTGATCGAGTTATCAAAGGAAGAAATTGAGGGGAATAAAACCTATGCAGAGATAAGAGACTCTTTAGATAAATACTATTCATCTGAAGAATCAAACAAAGAAACTGAAGAAGCAGATAAGGTATCTGTTAGTATTGCAGAACGGTTATCTCAACCTAGACTTTTTGAAAAGAGTACTAGAGGGTTGAAGCAAATTCATGCGCATTTATTTTCAGGAATAGAAAGATTTAAGTACCCAGTAGGTAAATTTAGAGAAGTTAATATTTCAAAAGAAGAGCCTGTTTTAAATGGTAAATCTGTCTTTTATGAATCTTGGAACATGCTAGATTTAGCATTTCAAATAGACCTTGAAGAGGAAGATAAGAAAGATTATTCTTCATTAACAAAAGAAGAAAAAGCTAAATCTGCTATGAAGTTTATATCAAACATATGGCAAATTCATCCTTTTAGAGAAGGAAATACCCGTACCATTGCCGTCTTTGCAATTGAGTATTTTAGGAGCTTAGGTTTTGAAATTAATATCACTATGTTTGGAAAACACTCAAAATATTTTCGGAATGCATTAGTAAGGGATAATTGTAAATTAGAATGGCAGACATCCTATTTCTTAGATTTATTTGTTGCGAAGCAAATTATTCCACCCCAGAAAAGTCAAATTAATTACGCCTAAATTCTATTCAAATAGTACATAAAACAGCAGATTAAATA
>MTKW01002777.1_pt1 | contig 13491 bp, 12 predicted proteins | sample 1042761 | NCBI WGS metagenome assembly MTKW01 (sample SAMN06205366, study PRJNA360243) | anaerobic digester metagenome | biome: Wastewater treatment plant; feature: Anaerobic digester sludge; material: sludge; isolation source: anaerobic digester fed with sludge from wastewater treatment plant ...
GTCTGGCTTGCGGTCTGGACGGAGGAAGAGGGAAGCCGTTTTCCAGGAGGACTAATTGGTAGTAGGGCCATTATTGGCGAATTGGGGGCAGGGGAACTAGAGGAGACCGATGCCGACGGGATTACTTTGGCCGAGGCTCTCCGTAATTGGGGCCTAAACCCCAGCGAGCTGCCGCAAGTGGCCCGTAAACCAGGGGAAATTCACGCCTATGTGGAGCTACATATTGAACAAGGGGCCAAGTTGGATGTGGCCAATGAGCAGATTGGTGTTGTAACAGGTATCGTTGGTATCCGGCGTTATAACCTGTCGGTTAAGGGCCAGGCCAACCACGCGGGCACGACCCCAATGCGTCTGCGACGGGATGCCTTGGTGGCCGCTTCACTAATGGTGCAAGCTGTCGAGCAAGTCGTCAAAGAAAGCGGCTACGAGGAAGCGGTAGGAACGGTAGGTAAGCTTCAAGTTTACCCCGGTGGCGTTAATGTGGTCCCGGGCCAGGTCGATTTTACGGTGGAGATCCGGGATATTAAGTTGGAGGTCATGGATGAACTGGCAGCAATGCTGCATACAAAGCTGCAGGAAATTGCGGAGGAGCGGGGCGTGAAGCTAAGCTGGGAGGCCGCGCCCGCGGTTAATCCCTCTTTGTTGTCCGAATCGGTACAACAGACGATTTCGCAGGTGGCTGGCGAACTGGGCTATTCCTGGCGCTCCATGCCTAGTGGAGCAGGGCATGATGCCCAACATTTGGCCCGTATTTGTCCCACTGGTATGATCTTCGTCCCCAGTAAAGAGGGTGTCAGCCATTCACCGACCGAGTTTACGCCCGATGAGGACTGTGTCCGGGGGGCCAATGTGCTACTGAATACTATCGTCCGCTTGGCCAAATAGGCCCAAGAGTGCCAGGGGGCCACAATAACATAGGAAAGTAAACAGGGGCTACGCACAATGTATTTTTTGTGCTAGCCCCTCTTGCATCTCTTTTATGAGCCCAGGCTGATCATGCAGCGCAGGCCGCGGAAAGCTTCAAGGTAATCATCATGGCTGAATCTAACCGTACTAGCATTCACACGTACGGTCCCGGGCATCATAGCCGCCCCATCGGCCCCCCCAGCCTGTATGAATTGCAGGTCAAAAGTGTAAGGCCCTTGTGGCAGATAGGGGCTGAATTGGCCCAAGTTCTTGAGGGCCCGCTCCACACCCTGCTCTATTAGCTGGCAAGCCCTCATCGGATGTAACGAGCGGGCTGAAATACGGGTGATGGCCTGCTTGACGCAAGCCGTCTCAACGTTGCCAAGGGCCATCTTCGCTTCCTGGCATAAGTAGTTGTCTCCGGAAGCGAAAATGACTGGCACTCCGAAGTAGCCAGCGATGGCAGCGTTTATCGCCGTTTCGCCCACCAATTCCCCATTGAGATAGATATTAGATACGGTGCGGCTACTGATGGTGTGGCTTAATATGCCATGTTGTTGCATACGGGCATGATAGCCGATAAACAGGGCAGCATCAAAGCCGCCATCGACGCCTTCCATCATCATTAGGGGTTTGGGTGAACCCTGAATGAGCTCAGCCGCNNCCGACGGGCTCTCTCATAATCGCTGCCTGTGATACTGGTGCTTTCACTGTTAACTAGTGTGGCAATACCTTCAATATCAACCGAGATATAGACGCGCATGGTTCTCGCTCCTTTTAGCCATTAAGCCTGGCTCGCCAAGCTAATCATGCAGCGTAGACCACGGAAAGCTTCAATGTAATCAGCATGGCTAAAGCTAACCGTGCTGGCATCGACGCGTGTCGTGCCCGGCATCATTGCAGCCGCGTCGGCTTGCCCGGCCTGGATAAACTGCACTTTGAAAGTGTAGGGGCCTTCAGGACAGTAGGGCCTATAGGAATCCACATTCTCCAACGCCTGTTTCACGCCAGCTTCAATTAGCTGACAGGCTCTCTGCGGGTGTAATGAGCGGGCGGAAAAACGGGTGATGGCCTTTTTAACGGCCACCGTCTCTACCGTACCTAGGGTTGTTATTGCTTCCTGGCAGGCTTCGTTGTCGCCGGAAACGCAGACGACTGGCACTTGATAGTAGCCAGCGATGGCAGCGTTTATTGCTGTCTCACCTAACGGTTGGCCATTCAAATAGACGTTGGAGACGGTGCCACCGCTGATAGTATGGCTAAGGATACCGGACTGGTGCATGCGGGCATGGTAGCCGATAAAAATCGCCGCATCAAAACTCCCATCGATACCAGCCATCATGAGCAGCGGCTTTACTCGCCCTTGAATTAACTCTGCTGCCGGGTGTAGTTCCTCGGGAATGAGGTTCGTCATGCTGCCATGGGAGTCGTTGACCACAATTTCGGTAGCTCCGGCTGCTAAAGCCCCTAAGACAGCAGCGTTGGCCTCTGCCGTCATCTGCCGCCTCGCCCGCCCATAATCATGCCCGGTAATACCGGTACTCGTATTGTTAACCACCGTACTGATGCCTTCAATATCAACTGAAATGTAAACGCGCATGGAAAAACTGTTCCTCCTTTAGCTTTGATTAGGTTCTCGTCCTGTATATTGGCTTCTCTCTCTAGTAATCCTGCCAAAAGCGAACTAAACTTAATGTTGTACGTCTACTATAGCTGGTAATGTCGAGATTTGTATCCCAGAATGATTCAATTTAATTACAAACTTAACATTTATACACAGGGAACAGGGTTAATAGTATACTATAAGGTCAACGAGTGCGACCGGCCCTAGTTTTTCCTGCAAGAAAAGTAGGTTTAGAGTAGGAAATGGTCATTAGATGTCGAACTAGAGGTCGAATAAATGGCCGAGGGAAAGGAGACACCATGAAGAAATTTTACGCCTCTGTAGTCCTTCTCTGCATGTTAGTAACGCTTATTCCTGGGGAGTTGGCTCATGCGGCGCCGGCCGCCAAGTTGTTTCTCGATGGGCAGCCGCTGACTTCCGATGTACCCCCTACTATAGTAAATAACCGCACTTTAGTACCCCTACGGGTGATTATGGAAGCCCTAGGGGCTAATGTGAATTGGATATCAAACGCTCAACCTATTTTGATCAGAAAAGGTAATACGGAGATTCAGGTGCAAGTGGGTAAGACCCAGGCCAAAATCAATAATGAGGCGATTAAACTCGATGTGGCGCCGCAGATAATCCAGAACCGTGCTCTGGTGCCCATTCGGTTCATCGGTGAGAGCCTGGGAGCTGGAATCTGGTGGGACCCGGCTACACGCAGCGTTCATATCACCTCACCCACAGGGCAATTGGAGCCCGCTGAGCTGCTGCAGGAAGCGGGGGTAGTGACGGGCCTAAAATTCCAGTCAACGCGGCCCATGGAAGTTACGCCATTGGAGCTTAGTGCCGATGGTCGCCAAGCTACCGTTGTGGTACATAACGTAGTTGCAGAACCATCTGCTCAGCAGATAATCAACAGCGATCTATTGGGCTACGTTGTCGAGCCTATTGACGATAGCAGTGCGCGCATAAGTTTAACCTTCGGCGAGCGGGCCCCGTTCCTTTTACCGCAGGCCGCACTGAGCTCCAATGGTCAAGCTCTAACCTTTAGCTGGCCCCTTACCCTAAAAGAGGTATTGTTCCAGCAAGCGGGTGGAGTAGAGCAACTGCTCTTCCCCTTGCCAGAAAGTATCAAACCAATTATCACCGATACTACTGTCGAAATAGAGACTCGGGGAAGTCTACCGGGGCGTATCATTGTAACCGATGGGGCCAACGTGCGGGCAAATCCCAGCACTGAGGCGGACAAAATCGGCTTGGTTCCTTATAATGGGAGTGTAGAGGTCGTCGGCGTAACCACCGGTTGGTACGAAGTGCGTTTAAGTAATAACGTTTATGGCTGGATTGCCGATTGGCTGGTGGCAGTAGAGACAGAAGTAGAAACTAAAGTGGGTGTTAACGTACGAAGTTCACCCAGTACGGCCAGTAAGTCCAATATCATAACCGTCCTCTATCCCGGACATAAGATTAGGGTTCTGGAACGACTAGAGGGCTGGTGCTTTGTGGAGTATGGTGGCGGCAAGAAAGGCTACATAGCCGATTACTTGGTACCTTTGGAAAGCCGACTAATCGATTCTCAAGTAGTCCCGGGAATCGCCATCAGGTTCCCAGGAGTCAATAAGGCCAGTCAGTTGCAGCTGTCGCTGTCCGATTCAGGGCATTTCGCGGCCTCTGAGTGGCAGCAGGATAAGGACGGGACAACCCTTCTACTGCAACTCAAGCAGCCCATCAGTTACCGCCTTAACCACACGGATGAAGGTTGGCAGTTGACCTTTGGTACTTGGCTACAAGAGCTAAAGTTCGTTTCAACCGAGCGGGGTCCGCGGGTGCGCCTCACCTTAGATGGTCCTAGCCAACCGACGATTAAGTACAGTTCGGCTGAAGAAGCTATCATTCTGACGATTGGTGGAGCTACCTTAGGGTCGGAAGTGAAACATAGTATAGCCGGTGATGGCGTGTATGTAGACAAAATAACTGCCGAGCAGGCCGGGTCAGAGGTTAGATTGATGGTCAAGTTGCCACGGACTTTGGCCTATCATCTGCAGAAGGTTGGAGATGCCACTTGGGAGTTGGTGATCGCTTCACCAACGCTAGTGGGCAAGCTTATTGCCATCGACCCAGGCCATGGGGCTACCGACCCGGGTGCCATGGGAACGCTGGGATGGAATGAGGCCGACTATACCCATGACATTGCTTATCGTCTGCGAGATCTGTTGACCCAGGCGGGCGCCAACGTCATGATGACCCGTCTCTACGAAAGTGGCCCTATTCAGGGGCCGGCTCGTGCCGCCAAGGTTAATGCGGCGGGGGCCGACTTGCTTATCAGTATTCACATCAACTCGGCTACTAACAAATCGGCTCGGGGCATTGAGACCTGGTATTATCCGCGGGGTGATAACGCCCACTTTGCTCGCCTAGTGCAAGATAGCCTAATGGCGGAATTGGGCTACAGTTGGCCTGACAGAGGCATTAAGTCGGGGAGATATATCATCTGCCGTGATACTTTGACCACAGGAGCTATGGCCGAACTGGGCTTTATCTCCAATCCGACCGATGAGAGTCTGTTATATCAGCCAGAGATACGGCAGCGTATGGCACAAGCATTGTTCAATGCGGCAGAGAAGTATTTTGCTAGATGAGTTGGAAAGGTCGCGACTGTAAAGCGCGGCCTTTTCCCCTTGACGTAGCTTCCTTTTATTTGGTAGCATTGTAAGGAGGGGCAAATAGACTGAAATTACTATCTGTTGTTTGTAGTCTACAGGCTCAGTAAAATCGTTTTTTGGAAAGTGGGTGAAGGGGATGCCTCAATCTGACGCGAATTACGAGCAGAGTATCATAGAGCTTGATCGACTGATTAGACATACCAATAGTATTATTAGGCGCAGAGGGCGAGATATCTTACAGGAATTTGATATCACTCCACCACAGTTTGATGCTCTATTAATCCTTAAGAACAATAAGGGAGAGAACTTAACCATTGGCGAGCTGGGCGAGCGTATGTACCTTGCTTGCAGCACTGCCACCGACTTGATTGATCGGATGGAACGCAACGGTTTGGTGGAACGGGCTCGCGATGCTAACGACCGTCGAGTAATTCGCTTGCGGGTGTTGGAAAAAGGTTATCAGGTGGTGGAAGAAGTCTTAGCTACGCGCAAGCGGTACCTCGCGGAAGTATTGCAGGATGTTCCCCAAGAAGATATACAGGCGATGATCAAGAGCATGACTCAGTTAGACCAGTTGTTAAGGGCGAAGCGAGGCTAGCTCTACTGTAGACTGTAACAGGCTGCCTGGTTGGCAGCCTGTTTTTTGTGTGGTCACAATTTAACGGGCCATGTTTGGTTAGCATATAGTGTGAAAAGAGCATAGAAAAGGGGTGGTGTCCCCATGTCTTGTCAACCGATTGGTCTTTTCGATTCAGGAGTAGGAGGGCTGAGTGTACTTTGTGAGCTAAGACGTCAGCTTCCCTCGGAAAATCTGGTGTATTTCGCCGATACGTTACATATGCCCTATGGCCCCCGCTCTCCAAAAGATTTGCAGCGAATTGTATATGCGATTTTGCGTTTCTTACAGGAACAGCAAGTGAAGCTGGTGATTATGGCCTGTAATACCTCTTCCGCCGTCGTGTTGCCTTTAGCTAGAGAGGCCTTTTCTGTGCCAATGCTGGGAATGATTGAACCAACAGTGCAGCAGGTGGCGTCCCAGCCGGTAAAACGACTGGGTGTTATGGCCACCGAAGCCACGGTACGCAGTGGGACCTATGATAATGAACTGAAGAGAGCCGGCTTTCAGGGCCGGGTCTATTGTCAGCCCTGCCCGGAACTAGCGGACCTCATTGAAGAGGGTAAAGATGATGAACGGCTGGCTACTGTTTTGCGGGCCTATTCTCTACCTTTGCGACAGGCCGGGGTGGAAGAAGTAATTCTAGGTTGTACCCACTACCCTTTTGCCAGTGAAGAATTGAAGACCGTTTTAGGCCCAGATATCCGCCTACTCGATCCGGCAACATATGTGGTGGCTGCGGCGAAGCGGCTTTTGGAACAGGAACACCTGCTTTGTCAGTCAGATAGGGCAGGTGGCAGTGTAGCTTATGTGAGTGGTAGCTTGGCCGCCTTCCAGCGAAGGGCAAAGCAGCTGCTGGGGTACGAAATTGACGCCCATCGGGTGCGTTACGAACAGGGGCTGGGAGTTTACAATTTGTAATTAGCTTTACTCATATAACCCTTCTTATTTGGTATGCGGAAAAAGGTACAGGCATAAGTTGTACCAAGGATCACACGCTAGATAAGGAGGGTTTGTCTTTGCCTAGGCTCAAACTTCTGGTTTTGCCATTGCTTCTGATATTTGCTTTAACCGGTTGCTCGTTACTCTGGCCCAGCGTTAATAACACGCCAGAGCAGCCAGATCTGTCCCCGTACACCAGCGGCTCCTTTATGCCTGAAATTATCCCGACTGCTGGAGAAGAAACGCGCTTACGTACCGTTTACTTGCTGGACCACGCCAACCGCTACTTGGTGCCCTACGTTCTCGGTGTAAGGAGAACTGAAGGCATTGCACGAGAGGTGCTACAGCGCCTGGTCGATAGCCCGGATAACGCAGTTGCTTTAGTAGGCACCGAGTTTAACTTGCCCTTCCCTGAGGGAACTACAGTTTTAGGTATGACGATTCGGGACCAGCTGGCTATCGTGGATTTCAGCGAGGAGTTCCTGAACTTTAAAGATGCAACACACGAGCGCTTGGCCATCGACTCTTTGCTGTATACCTTGACTGAGTTTGAAAATGTGGATCGGGTTGAGCTACGAGTAGCCGGGCATAGGGTGACAACTCTGCCCAGTGGTTTGTCTTTACCTAACCCCTTTTCACGTTCGGAACGACCCCTTAATCTAGAGATAGCATCTGATATCACAGATCTAAACCAGGGAACCAAAGTAAGACTCTATTTTAGTGCCGTTGGTCCGGCGGGCGGATTGATCTATTTTGTTCCTGTGACTCGCCAGATCTTACCGCAGAATGATCCGCTGGCCGCCGTTGTGCTGGAATTGATTCAAGGTCCGGCGGTAGGAAGCGGGTTACATGCCGATGTTCCGGTAAACACGGAACTACGTAGCATCAAGCTGGAAGATGGCATCGTCTACGTAGATTTTTCCTCCGAGTTGGTGAGCTACGGAGGCGGTACTGCCGCTGAAAACGCCATGCTAGGGTCTCTAGTGCTGTCGTTAACAGATATCCCCGGCGTTAAGGGAGTTAAGATTACTATTAATGGGCAAACCCCCATGTTGCCTGAAGGTACCGATGTTAGCCAGCCGGTGACTCGTCCCATCTTTGTAAACCCCTTTATTTTGTAAGCGCATGCACTAGTGCGTTGTAGGTTCATACTAGGTAGGGTAGAATGGATTAACAACAACGCCTCTGTGTATGGCACATGGCCACGTTCGCTTCGGGTCGCGTGTCTTTTGGGCTTCCATGCGGCCCGACTTATTTTTTCTAGTTAGGGACAAGCTGGATAGATAAGGGAGGTCTCGGCTTATGATCAGAAATGACGGGCGCAGCGCCCAAGAATTGCGCCCTATTAACATTACTCGCAATTATATTAAGCATGCTGAAGGGTCCGTACTCATTGAAGTGGGCGATACCCGCGTAATCTGTACCGCTACTGTGGAGGATAAGGTGCCACCATTCTTGCGTGGTATGGGTAGTGGTTGGGTTACCGCCGAATATAGCATGCTGCCGCGAGCCACGGCCACGCGCAACACGCGGGAAGCGGCCAAGGGGAAGATCGGTGGGCGTACATATGAAATACAGCGTCTAATTGGACGAGCCTTGCGTTCGGTGGTGGATCTCAGTCAAATCGGCGAGCGTACCATTTGGCTCGATTGTGATGTTATTCAAGCTGATGGGGGAACTCGCACCGCCAGCATCACTGGAGCTTTTCTCGCCCTTTGCGATGCGCTGCACCTGCTCTATGAGCGGCAGGAGATTGCGCATTTTCCTGTAACCGACTTCCTGGCTGCTACCAGCGTTGGTTTAACGAGCGGGGTGGCCTTGCTGGATCTTAATTATGAGGAAGATGCGGCTATTGATGTGGACATGAATGTGGTGATGACCGGTGCTGGACGCTTAGTGGAGATACAAGGTACCGGCGAGGAAGCCACCTTCTCTCGGGAAGAACTAAATCAACTCCTAGACTTAGCCAGCTCTGGTATTGAGCAACTGATTAATGTGCAGCGATCCGTTCTTGGGCCAATTGCTGAATTGGTGGGGAAAGCCATATGCAGCGAACAATAGTATTGGCTAGCCGGAATCGGGGGAAAATTGAGGAGTTTAAAGCTCTATTGGCGCCATTGGGTCTGGAAGTTAAATCGCTCTTGGACCTGCCGCAGGTTCCTGAGGTAGTGGAAGACGGTGACACCTTCTTTGCTAACGCTGCTATTAAAGCAGAAACAGTTTGCAGAGCTACCGGATTGCCTACGTTGGCTGACGATTCGGGGCTCGTGGTCCACTACTTGGGTGGGGCGCCGGGTGTCCATTCGGCTCGTTTTGCCCTGCCAGAGCAAGGTGATGCAGCCAATAATGCCAAATTGCTCCGAGCCTTAGACGGGGTACCTGAGCATAAACGGCAAGCCCACTTTACCGCCGTATTAGCCTGGGCCCGGCCTAATGCAGAGACCCGCTTTGCCACCGGCCGTTGTTTTGGAGTTATTGCAGATGAGCCGCGAGGTAATAACGGTTTTGGTTACGATCCCCTCTTTTTTATTCCTGAATTAGGAAAGACCATGGCAGAAATTAACGCAGCGACCAAAAATCAAATTAGTCACCGCGCTAAGGCAATAAAGCATATGTTATTATTACTACGCTCTGCCTATGGCAGTAGTTCAGTTTAACTTGCTCTAAACCGTGGTTTTGATATATAATACTCTTCGAGTCATCTAACTTGCGCCTGTAGCTCAGCTGGATAGAGCAACGGACTTCTAATCCGTAGGTCAGGGGTTCGAATCCCTTCAGGCGCGCCATTTTTTCTAGCCAGCCCTGTGCGTGATGGGGAATAGGAGATTGTTACCCCCTTGCAGAGAACCATATCATGTGCTAGAATCGTGGTTGTGCGATAAGTTTAGTGTGGTGGGTGTAGCTCAGTTGGTTAGAGCACCAGATTGTGGCTCTGGGGGTCGTGGGTTCGAGTCCCATCATCCACCCCAAATTGTTTATGAACGCAGGGCGTCCTGCGTTTTCTACTGCTAACAACGCTTTAGCGATTCATGCGCCCGTAGCTCAGTTGGATAGAGTAACAGACTTCGAATCTGGGGGTCGCAGGTTCGAGTCCTGCCGGGCGCGCCACTCAATTGCATAACTTTTGCGCCCGTAGCTCAGCTGGATAGAGTAACGGACTACGAATCCGGTGGTCGCAGGTTCGAATCCTGCCGGGCGCGCCACTTTTTGAGTTTTGCTCTTGACAACGAAAAGTGTTTATCCTAAAATTGTTCTTGTCCAGCGGAAGTAGCTCAGCGGTAGAGCATCGCCTTGCCAAGGCGAGGGTCGCGAGTTCAAATCTCGTCTTCCGCTCCAAATTGTGAATCAAAAGCTTGCCGATGCGGCAAGCTTTTTATGTCTTGCCAGCTTGCATTTGTCTGCAATCTTTTCTGTGGTATAATGTACTGGTTAGAATTCCCCAAATTGGGCGCTCTGCTTGCCCGCTAGATGTGTACCAGATGTAAGAGGAGGAACATAAGTAATGAAAGTTGATGCTAAGGCTCTCGGCAATAACAAAGTGGAAGTACAGGTTGAGTGTACAGAAGAACAGGTAGCTCGAGCGCTCGATCAGGCCTATAAGAAAGTTGTGCGAGGGGTAGTAGTTCCCGGTTTCCGTAAAGGTAAAGTGCCGCGCCAGATCCTAGAGATGCGTTATGGCGCTGAGGTTCTTTATGATGACGCCATAGACATCTTGCTACCAGAGGCTTATCAAGCTGCTTTAGCTGAAGCGGCCGTTGAGCCAATTGATCGTCCTGAAGTAGAAGTTGTAGATTTTGTTGCGGGCCAACCGGCTGTTTTCAAGTTTGTGGTGCAGGGCCCGCCGGAAGTGGAATTGGGCCAGTATAAGGGTGTGGAAGTGGAAGAAGTATCCTTCCCGGTAACCGACGCCGATGTGGAGCAGGTTCTAGGCGAGATGCAAGAGCAACATGCTCGCTTAGTGGAGTCGGCAACTGATACGGTGGCCGATGGTGATTTTGTCAACCTGGCCTATGAGGGAAGTATCGATGGGGAACCATTTGCTGGTGGTAAGGCTGATGACTATACTTTAGAAATTGGCTCCAATACTTTTATCCCTGGCTTTGAATCGCAGCTAATCGGTTTGAAGAAGGGGGAAACAGCGGAAATTAACGTGGTGTTCCCAGAAGACTATCATAACGAGGAACTTGCTGGCAAGCCGGCCGTCTTTAAAGTAGAAATTAAGGATATTAAGCAAAAAGAAGTTCCGGCCCTCGATGATGATTTTGCAGCAGAGGTTAGTGAGTTTGCTACTTTAGAGGAATTAAGGGAAGACGTCAAGAATAGACTACAAGAGTCGGCCGCTCAGAGAGAACGGAATACCTTAGAGGCCCGCGTTATGGAGGCTGTAGTCGCCAATGCCAACGTGGAGGTCCCAGAGGTATTAGTTGATCGGGAAGTTGACGATATGGTAGAGGAGCTGACTCATAACCTAACCCGCCAGGGGTTCCCAGAAGAGTTTGCTCGCGAATATATTAATGGCAGACTCGATACTATCAAGGAAGACTATCGGGAACCGGCAGAAATGAGAGTCAAAACCCGTCTGGTATTGGAAAAGGTTAAGGAAGTAGAAGAGGTCACCGTTTCGGATGAAGAGTTAGAGGCTAAGATACAGGAAATGGCCGAGTTTTATCAACTAGAAGTCGCTGAAATGCGTAAGAAGCTGACCGAACAGGGTAGTCTAGAAGTACTGCGGCAGAACGTAGCTAATGAAAAGACTATCCAGCTCTTAGTAGAATCGGCAGTACAAGTAGCTCCTGCTCCTGTAGAAGAGCAGGAAGCAGAGGGAACCGAAGACCAATAGGGCTTACCGGTTCCGGAAGTAGAAGGGCTATGGGTAGAAGGAGGGTGTCAGATGAGTCTTATTCCGATAGTAATTGAGCAAACCAGCCGTGGTGAACGCAGCTACGATATCTATTCGCGACTGTTGAAAGAGCGAATTATCATGTTGGGAACGCCTATAGACGATCATGTTGCTAATTTGATTGTTGCCCAGTTACTGCATCTAGAAGGGGAAGACCCGGAGAAGGACATCAGTATCTATATCAATAGTCCTGGTGGTTCCATCGATGCTGGGTTAGCCATATATGACACTATGCAATATATTAAACCTGATGTACGCACCATTTGTGTCGGTTTAGCCGCCAGCATGGGCTCACTGTTGTTAGCAGCCGGTACCAAGGGCAAGAGAATGATATTGCCCAATGCTCGGGTAATGATTCATCAGCCTATCGGCGGAGCGCAAGGGCAGGCAACTGATATTGAGATTCAGGCAAAAGAGATTCTGCGTTTGCGCAAGAAACTCAATGAAATTTACGTACATCACACGGGACAGCCGCTAGAGAGAATCGCTCGCGATGTCGACCGTGACTTTTGGCTAGATGCGGAAGCAGCCAGAGAATACGGTATTGTTGACGAGGTCTTGGTGCACCGAAAGTAAGAATCCGGGGAGCGGGTGAAATATGCTAAAGTACGATGACAAGAACGTGGTGAAATGCTCGTTTTGCGGAAAATCTCAAGACCAGGTCAAGAAACTTGTAGCTGGCCCTGGGGTTTATATTTGTGACGAGTGCATCGAGCTATGTATGGAAATCGTGGATGAAGAGACGCTACACAGCGATTTAGATTTAAAAGAAGTTCCTAAGCCGAAAGAGATTAAAGCTTCCTTAGACCAATGGGTTATCGGTCAAGACGAGGCTAAGAAGGTATTGTCGGTGGCCGTTTATAACCACTATAAGCGGATCCATGCAGGCAGTAAACAAGACGATGTGGAGCTTCAAAAGAGTAATATTCTGTTAGTGGGGCCCACGGGTGTGGGTAAGACCTACTTGGCGCAGAATTTGGCTCGTATTCTTAATGTGCCCTTTGCCATTGCCGACGCCACCTCGCTGACTGAAGCCGGTTATGTGGGGGAGGATGTGGAGAACATCCTGCTTAAGCTGATTCAGGCTGCCGATTACGATATCGAGCGAGCAGAAAAGGGGATTATCTATATCGATGAGGTCGATAAGATTGCCCGTAAGTCGGAAAACCCATCCATAACTCGCGATGTTTCCGGCGAAGGTGTGCAGCAGGCATTGCTCAAGATGTTGGAAGGCACCATTGCCAGTGTCCCTCCGCAAGGAGGACGCAAACATCCACATCAAGAGTTCATCCAAATTGATACGACCAATATTCTTTTCATTCTTGGCGGCGCTTTTTCTGGTCTCGAGAAGATAATTCAAAATCGCGTCGGCGAAAGGTCTATGGGTTTCGGTGCTGATGTAAAGACGAGACAGGACCAAAAGTTGGGGGATATCCTCCGACAGGTTCAACCGGCCGACCTGCTTAAGTTCGGTCTGATTCCCGAATTTGTAGGGCGCGTGCCAGTGATAGCTACCCTGGATGATCTGGATGAAGAGGCACTGGTACGAGTGCTAACCGAACCCAAGAATGCGCTTACTAAGCAGTATCAGCGTATGTTCGAGCTGGACGGCGTAACTCTTGAGTTTAAGGAGGAAGCGTTGCGAGCCGTGGCCAAGGAAGCCATTGCGCGCAATACTGGTGCCCGCGGTCTACGGTCTATTTTGGAAAAAGCCATGCTTGAGGTAATGTATGACATTCCTTCGCGTACCGATGTGAAAAAGTGCGTAGTTACTGAAGAAGCCATTGCCAATCAGGAACCCCCCCTTTTGATCACCGGTAGCCGCAAGAAAAAACAAGATACGGCATAAAAGCTA
>MTKW01001245.1_pt1 | contig 13476 bp, 12 predicted proteins | sample 1042761 | NCBI WGS metagenome assembly MTKW01 (sample SAMN06205366, study PRJNA360243) | anaerobic digester metagenome | biome: Wastewater treatment plant; feature: Anaerobic digester sludge; material: sludge; isolation source: anaerobic digester fed with sludge from wastewater treatment plant ...
CCCTAAAAATTTTCATTAATTAATCCTATCAACTCTTGTTGTTTTTCATCCATTTTCAGCAACATTGTTTTTGTGTGTTTACTCTCCGGTAAAGTGTACTGTATTTGGTAGATGTTGTGAGTCAGTTCAGCAGCTTGTTTTAGCGAGAGTGAACTTTTATTATCGTAAAGTACTCTTTCAAGCTCTTTATAAACACAGTATGCTGTAAATGCAATGCAAATGTGTGCTTCGATACGATGTCGCTTGTGATGATAAATCGGTCGGATACGTAAATCAGTTTTTGACATTCTAAACGCCTTTTCAATTTGCCAAAGTTCTTTATAATTGTCAAAAATAGCTTGATTATCTAATTTTGTGTTTGTCAGATAGCCTTTTAACCCATCCCAACAACTATCCTTTTCAAACTTTTCCATATCAATACTGATGGTTACATCGCCTTCTATTTTCAAGTATTTGTTGTAACCCCGGTTGTTAATATCAGCTTTGGTCAATCTGCCTGATACAGCCCTCTTTTCTAATCTTTTCAATCCTCTCTGGCGGTTATAACGGTCTTTTGCTGCACGTTTGTCCGAGTATTGAATAATGAGTCGCCTGCCTTTCTGTTTGTCCAAGACCACGGTCTGACCATTGGTATAAGTTTGTGCTGTAATGATTGCTTTAATCGCATTTGGTTCATTCTTTAATCTTGCACCTAAAATGTATTCGTAGCCTTTTGCTTCTAATACTTCGATGTTTTCATTAGATAGAAGCCCGCTATCAGCTATTACAACAGGTTTGCCTAAATCAAATTTCTTCGCTATTTTTTCAATAAAGGGAATCAGTGTATGACCCTCATAAGTATTCCCTTCGTAAATATCGTAGCCTATTAAAAAGCCACCTGGCGCTACAAGTAATCCGATAAATATTTGTGGACTGCTGTGTTTCCCGTCTTTACTAAAACCTGTTTTACGTAAATCATCTTCGTCTGATGCTTCAAAATAGAGCGTAGTCATATCGTAAAAAACTATACCGATGTTGCCTTTCAGAATACGTAGTGTATGCAGATAAGCAATTTGTTCAACCTGTCTCTTGAGCTTATTATTCAACTTGTCCAAAAAGCGATAAACAGCGTCAATGTCAAGAGAAACACCTTGATAACGATAAAGATACTCGACAGTTTTGAGTTTGCTCAATGGAAAAGCTAAACGAGATATTACCAAATGACGAAACAGTTCTTCGTTGATAGCGTTAAAACCAATATAATCGTAAATCTTTCCAAAAACCAGTTCCGGACCTACAGTTCGAATATTACTGTTAGAGAGTAAAGAAAACGCTTTTTCGATTTGTTCATCTTGGTTAGGTACAAATAAGGGTGGCTGGCGTTCTATATTTTCTATCTCCTGACGTGCAAGCTGTTTTAACCGTTCGATTTCCCGCCGCCCTGTGGCGGAACCTATGGTTTTGACCACTTTGTAACGACCTCTTGCCTTGCTAATTATCTGAATACTAACACTTCCAGACCGATTTTTCAGTTCTCTAATAAACATATTATTTTTTTGCAACACCCAAAAATAATATATTATATTTGATTATCAAAGAGTTACAGGGTGTTGCAACAAAAAGTGCGGAAGTCAGGAGATCATGGCTATTTGGACGGAGGAGGAGATTAGAAGTAGGTTTCAGTAAAAAATGGCTGTCTCAACATAAAAGAGACAGCCATTTTTCTTATATGATTCATTTCTCGGCTTAAGGAGTGATCAGTTTATATCCTTTACCATGAATATTGATAATCGCTACATTGGGATCGTCTTTCAACAGCTTGCGTAGCTTCGTGATATACACATCCATGCTGCGTGCGTTGAAATAGTTGTCATCTTCCCAAATTGTTTTGAGCGCATAATTTCTCTCTAAAATATTATTGGCGTTTGAGGCCAATAATTTCAGCAATTCAGATTCTTTGGTGGTCAACTTTCTGATTGCTCCATCAAATTCGAGTGTTTGTTTTTGTGAATCAAATACAAATGCGCCGATGTTAAACGTGGTGATATCCTTAATTTTCTTACCGCGCACCCTTCTCAGAATGGATTCAATGCGGGAAAGCAATTCTTCCATGCTGAATGGCTTGGACAGATAGTCGTCAGCGCCTAATTTAAATCCTTGAAGAATATCTTCTTTCATGGATTTGGCGGTCAGGAAAATGATGGGGACTTCCGTGTTTATAGCTCGTATGTCCGATGCTAATGTGAAACCGTCTTTTTTAGGCATCATGACATCCAAAACGCATAAATCGTATTTGTTTTTTGTAAATGCCTTGTATCCGGCTTCTCCGTCCGGTTGCAAGTCAGCGTCATAGCCCCTTGTCTGAAGGTATTCACGCAACAACATACCTAGATTCTCATCGTCTTCGCACAATAAAACTTTTACTTTTTCGTCGTTCATAATCAATGTTTTTTAAGTGTTGGTAATGTAATAGTAAATTTTGTTCCAATATTCAGTTCGCTGTCCACCTTGATGGTACCGCGATGTTCTTGTATAATTTTCTTAACATAAGCCAGCCCCAGGCCAAACCCTTTGACGTCGTGTTTATTGCCGGTAGATACACGGTAGAACTTATCAAAGATTCTTTTCAGATCTTCCTTGGACATACCAATGCCATTATCCTCAAAGCTAATTAATAAATTATCTTTTTCGTTCCAGGTTTCCAAGGTGAGCAGCAAAGGTTTATCACTGTATTTTAAGGCGTTGTCAACGATGCTGTGGATTACATTCGTGAAGTGCACTTCATCCGCCAATATCAGATCGTCTTTTGCTTTTAAAATTGTTGTAATTTTTCCACCCTTGCTGTTTACTTTTAAAGAAAAAATCTCAGAGGTATATGCTATCAATTCATTGACATGCATCTCCTTCATATTGTAAGTCGATTTTTCCGTTTCAAAGAGCGAGAGTTTTAATACTTCCTCAACCATTCGGCTCAATCGGCTTGTTTCTTCTTTCACTACTTTCGATATATGTTTCAGTGTTTCTGGCGTTTTCCCGACTCCCGGATCTTGTAGCATTTGAGAGGCCAAAGAAATGCTTGCAATGGGTGTTTTTAATTCATGGGTCATATTGTTGACAAAGTCAGTTTTGATACTATTCAACTGCTTTTGTTTAAAAATAACAATTACCGCGACTATGAAAATACCCAAGATTAACAAAATCAAAATGATGCTGGGGTACAACAAGCTCATCGAGTTGATGATATAATTCTTTTTGGTTGGAAAAGTAACCTGTAAATAAACCTCTTTTGCACTATCCTCCAAAGGGAAAAATTTTTGTCTGTACACACTGCTGCTTTTTTCTTGCTTATCGTAGTCAATGTCTTTTTTGCAGCTGAAAATTTCCCTGCCACTTTTATCTACCACACAATAATAGAAGGGTAAGTCAATACCATTACTGGTCAGGTATTTTTCGAGTATATAATTAAGTTCCTCAAAATCAACACGTTCTCTAATATCTTTGTGACTGCTTTCGCGTAACCATCTAAAAACAGCCTGGTCCAAAATAGTTTTAGATCTTGAAAACTCTTTTCGGAATTTATCTTGTAAATACTTAGAGGTTTCTTCGATGGTGGCTTTGCCGTGCTTGGTAGATATCCTGATTCTGGGTCTGATGAATTTACGGCCCTCTAAAGTTCTTGCCCGGCTGAGTGTGTCAATATCACTCAAGCGACTATCCTGGCGTAGGTCCGGGTTATTTTGATAATCCAGCAGTTCCAAGGTTTGTCCAAGATATTCCAATGCTTCATTTTCTTCAACCAAAAACACAGTTTGCCACAAACTCCTTCTCACACTTGCATCAAATTGATTTTCAATCATTTCAGAATTTTCTTTAACGTACCTGACTTGAATGATGATCAGTGCCACGAAGGAAAGAACCATGGCTAATATCAATATAATAATCGTTCTGAGTTTCATGCTTTATGTTTCTGATTCTAAAATGTTAGTTTAGATTGCATCGGCTTGTATCGCTGCATTTTAAGTATTATATGCAAAATACATTATATTTTTGTTTAAGCAGGAACAAATATAACATATTATTTTTCATAAAATTTATGAAATGCTTAATTATTAACATATTTTGAGGTAAAATTGTTTAACTTTCAAAAAAATAAATTTCGCAATGCTAATTCTTTGTTTTTAATTTTTAAAACTTGTCTTGCACTGCATTCGGATTATTCTATTTGAATTCGCCTCCAGATACAATTGTCTATCTCTGCGCTTTTTACTACTTTTGACTCTGTTTTAGAGCATACATGATGAGTAGTTTGAGTATATTGCTGATAATCATTGCATATTTTCTTCTGTTGCTATTGATATCTTTTATAGCGGGACGAAAATCGACTGACAATGAAGCATTTTTTACCGGCAACAAACAATCTCCCTGGTGGATAGTTTCCATTGGAATGATAGGAGCATCGGTTTCGGGAGTTAGTTTTGTTTCTGTGCCAGGGATGGTTGGGAATTTCCAATTCACTTATATGCAGACCGTTTTAGGTTTCTTCTTTGGCTATATAGTCATTGCTAAAGTCTTGTTGCCACTATATTACAAGCTGAATCTGACCAGCATTTACACCTATTTGGGAGAACGGTTCGGAAAATATAGCTATAAAACCGGTGCTTCTTTTTTTCTGTTATCCAAGACGATTGGTGCTGCCGTTCGTTTGTATATCGTGGCTTTAATTCTGCAAACTTTGGTTTTTGATGCCTGGAATATTCCATTTTATCTGACTGTCATCATTTTTTTGTTGACCATTTGGGCATACACATTCAGAAGTGGTATCAAAAGTATTGTGTGGACAGATACGTTGCAAACAATTGTCATGCTGGTTGCTTTAATCGTGATGATAGTTGAAATAACACAAAGCATGGGATTAGATTTTAAAGCGCTTTCACGTGAGATGGCGAACAGTTCATGGACACGCGTTTTTGTTTTTGATGATTGGCTCAGTAAACAGCATTTTGTCAAACAGTTTTTAAGTGGAGTTTTTATTCCCATCGTTATGACTGGTTTGGACCAGGATATGATGCAAAAAAATCTTTCCTGCAAATCTTTGCCTGAAGCACAAAAAAATATGTATTGGTATGGTGCTGCCTTTATACCCGTTAATTTGTTGTTTTTGACCTTGGGTTTTTTAATTTTACTTTTTGCATCCAACCAGGGCATTCTACTGCCGGCAAAGGGAGATGAAATCCTCGCTTATGTTGCAGTCAATCATTTGGGTAGCATCGTCTTGCTGATGTTTGTGCTGGGTATTATTGCCGCGGCATTTTCCAGCGCCGACTCAGCCCTGACAGCCCTGACCACTTCTTTTACAGTGGATATTTTGGGGATAAAGGTGAAGAAAGATGATGATAGCCGCCCTGATAATTCGAAAAAAATTAGAATGATGGTGCATGTCGGTATCACTCTTTTGTTTTTATTGGTGATTCTCGTTTTCAACAAATTAAATAATACAAGTGTTATTGATGCTATTTACATCATCGTTTCTTACACTTATGGTCCGCTGTTGGGCATGTTCAGTTTCGGGTTGTTCACCAAACTAAAACCTGTTGAATGGACTGTGCCTTTCATTGCTGTCTTATCGCCCTTGCTTTGCTTTGGTTTGAATGTGCTGACCACGCGTTATCTTGGTTATCAATTTGGTTATGAGTTGTTGTTGTTGAATGGTGGTCTGACTTTTTTAGGATTATTCATAAGTTCGAAATATGGAAATAAAAACAGCTGAATTTGTCATCAGTAATTCTGATGTGAGAAAATGTCCCCAAACCGGATTGCCTGAATATGCTTTTATTGGTCGCTCCAATGTGGGTAAATCCTCATTGATCAATATGTTGACCAATAAAAAGGGTTTGGCAATGACTTCCTCCAAACCGGGGAAAACATTGCTCATCAATCATTTTATCATCAATGATGAATGGTATTTGGTAGATTTGCCCGGATATGGGTACGCATCTCGTGGTAAATCAATCCGAAATCAGTTGAGACAGCTGATTGAGAATTATATTTTGTATCGTGAGGCATTGACCAATCTTTTTGTACTGGTGGACTGCAGACATGAACCTCAAAAGATTGATGTAGATTTTATGTACTGGTTAGGGGTGAACGGTGTTCCTTTTTCTATTGTCTTTACGAAGGCTGATAAATTGTCAACGCACCGATTGAACGAAAATATAAATCTATATAAAGAGAAATTGTTGGAAAGCTGGGAAGAACTTCCGCCTGTTTTTATTACTTCTTCGGAAAAGGGGGTAGGAAGAGAGGAGTTGTTGGGGTATATTGAAAAGATAACTCCTTAGGAATACGTGTTTTGAGTTCCGCGGTACGTGTTCGCGTGTTCCGGGGTGCATGTTCACGAGGTCTGGGGTTACGGGTTTTGCGTTCCGAGTTCGCGAGGTAGGTAGTAAATTTAAAATAAATAAAGGCTTGATGGTAAATCGTAAATTTGTTTTTTTGCTTGGTTTTGTTGTTTTGCTGATAGCGGGTTGTGGAAAAAAATCTCAATCCGTTAAAGATTCGGTGATATTGGGTGATACCATTGCTTTAACTTATGCAGAAGGTTTTGGCATCATTGAAAATTCTGATTACAAAACCCTGGTCGTTTATGATCCCTGGCGGTCTCAGACCATGTTAGCCAGGTATTATTTAGTCGGCAATGATAGTGTGGATGTACCTGATGATGGAATGAAAGTGAAAATTCCGATTGAATCGTTGGCAGTAACAGCTGTGACGCAAATTGAATTTGTAAATCTTTTGGAAGAAATCGAAAAAATAAGCGGAGTTTGTTCGCCTGAACTGATATATAATCAGAAAGTTCGAAACAATTATCAAGCAGGGAAAATTGTGAATTTGGGAGATGTGTTCAATATCAACCTGGAGAAAACTTTGTTGCTAAATCCTGATATGGTGATGATGAGCTGGTTCAAGCAGGACGATCCTTATTCAAAACGTGTGTTGCAAGCCGGTGTGCCTGTTGTATATAATAATGAATGGATGGAAAGTTCGTTATTGGCAAGGGCAGAATGGATCAAGTTTTTTGGAGCATTTTTCGATAAAGCAAAGGAGGCTGACAGTATATTTAATTTTGTTGCAGAGCAGTATGAATCTGTGAAAGAGAGGGCTTTGGCTGTTCGGTACAAGCCTAAAGTGCTGACCGGATCAAATTTTCGCGGAACCTGGTACATGCCCGGGGGAAAAAATTTTATGGCTCAACTGTATCATGATGCAGGAGCAGATTATCTGTATATTGACGATAATTCAAAAGGCAGTTTACCACTCCAGGTGGAAGCTGTTCTGAAAGATTTTGCAGATGCAGACGTATGGTTCAATTGTAATTTTGCTACTTTGAGCGAATTGCTGCAAGCTGATCAGAAACATGCTTTGTTTCAGCCGGTGCAGACCGGGAAAGTGTATAACTTCAATAAACGCATGTTGAAATCTGGTGCGAATGATTACTGGGAGAGTGCGGTTGTTCGTCCTGACTTATTGCTTGCTGATGTGATCGCTGTCTTGCACCCCGACTTACTCCCGAATTATGAGTTGATATATACGGAACGTTTGAAGTAGCTGGTCATTTCAAGTATATCATATGACAGATGATACAATAATAATCGTTTCAGACAGCCAGGATCCGGCTTTCAATTTAGCTTTGGAAGAATGTCTTTTTAATCGGGAGGAAGCGTATGTATTGTTCTATGTGAATGAATCTTCTGTTATCATTGGCTCCAATCAAATTTGGGAGAATGAGGTGGACCGGCAATTTTGCTATCAGCATCAAATTCCGGTTTATAGGCGCATATCAGGTGGAGGAGCAGTTTATCACGATTTAGGTAACCTGAATTATTCTTTCATTCTCAATAAAAAAGAACAAAAATACAATCTGAACGCAGCGTATTTGAAACCCATAGTGGTCGCCTTAGCATCTTTTGGTGTCCATCCTGTAATTGGAAAGCGTAAAGATTTATGGCTTCCCGATGGCATGCATAAAATATCCGGAACTGCTTCGCATTTTTCGGGCAGCAGGGTGATGCACCATGGAACCATTCTATACGATTCAGACTTGAAAATGTTACAGGGTGCTTTATTTTCTAATCTTAAAATTGAAGATGTAAAGGGCATTCCATCAGTGGTGAGTCCGGTGAAAAACATCAAAACGTATTTGGAAGAAAGTCAGTTGAAAGTTTTTTCTGTACCAGATTTTTTCAATAAAATGATCGGGCAGGTTTGTAAAGTGTTCGGTAATCAGCATATCATGATGCCGGATGAACAGATGATAGCTGCAGCTGAAACCTTGGCAAAAGGTAAATACAGGCTTGAAAGCTGGAATAAAAGAAAGTAGTCTGTATAAAATTACGGTAAATCAATAATTATTTCATGGCTGGTATAAGCGCCAAGCACACCTGTGCCATTTTCCACATTACTGTATATTTGGACAGGTTCTGTAAAAAAAGTCTCGAAGACGTCCTCAGCACTTTCCTTTGTTTTAAAATAAAGATACATCTCTTTTGAAATACTCTGCAAGTTTACAATCAATTGTTTGGAGCGTGAATCCGGATCCTGCAATCCAACAGGTTGAGAGTTTTCTCCTCCATATTCATTATTTCCGGGATAAGTATTATCTGACCAAGAATACATTGTGGTCTCAAATTTTAGTATTATTTTTTTTCCGTCATAAAACTCATCTGTGAAGGTGTAGTTTTTTCTTGCCATGTTGAAATCTTCTATAAAGCCCAATAAGCCTCCACTTGGATTATCAGAACTTTCAGGATAAAAGTATTCATACTCCTCCCAAACATAAGTAGTGTCCGGATAATGTAATTGGGAACGTGTTCTGGCGTTCAGGCGATAGAAATTTTCAACAAGAGGAGGATCGTCAATAGTAATGCTAACCATCAGTTTTTTTGAATAATTATATGCCTTTGAAGGAACATAGTTTTCACCATCAAACTCATATATTTCAACCTCATACTGAGTAGTTTGTGATACAGTGTCAACGGATAGGATAACGGATTGCTTCGGTACAACTACTTCAGCCTGAACTCCTTCTATATTATCCGTGTTTGCAACGATAAGTTTAACGGTGTCATTGATGTTCGGCCGGACTGAACTTGTATAAATACCAGATTTATTGTATTCACCAAATTCTTTGTATTGCATTTTACCTTTTGCTTCACCGTTGATATAGATGTCAATGTCGGCATTGGGTATAAGTTCTATCCCTTCTTTATTGCTTAAAAAGAATTTACTCTTGGAAAGATGTACTTTGATGGTTGAATCCGGAGTAACCAATCCGTTTACTACCATCATGGGTTTCACCTCGCTTCCTTTGAATTCTATTTCTTTTTCACAGGAAACCATGAGCAATACTGCCATTGCTATAGTAAAAATCTTATAATATATTTTGTTGATTTGCATACTGATTTGTTTATTTGCTTACCATTTATAACTATAACTGATGGATGGAATAATGGGAAAAATAGATATTTGTATGAGTTTTTTGTCAGTTTTGTATGTGTTGGCAACAGGATCCCAGTTGTAGTCTTCTTTAGGCGTGACTAAAAAAGGATTATTATTGTTATAAGCGTTATACACACTGATATTCCAGGTGCGGGTACCATATTTTTTCTTCTTATGGAAGTTTACACCTAAGTCTAAGCGGTGATAAGGATTGAAGCGATAGTTGTTCCTTCCGCTGATGTAGTCAGCATTACTATAAGTTCTGACAATTCTGGCGGACCCGTCATTTTCCGGCTCTTCCAAAACGATAAATTCCTGCATCGCCAATGTTCCGGTATTTCCCGTGGAATATACCCAGGTTCCGGCAACATCAAATCTTTCGCTGAACTTATGTGAGATAACTATACTGACATCATGTCGCCTGTCATATTTTGCAGGAAAAACCCTTCCAAAATTCAATTCTTGTCCCGGACGATTGAACAAACGTTCTGTTTTTGCCCAGGTATAACCAATCCATCCTGTCGTTTTTCCAAAAGATTTTTGAGCTAAAAATTCAACTCCATATGCCCAACCATCACCCATAACTACCTTATCTTCCCATCCTGTGGATGAGCCTAAAAAAGTAGCACCGTCTTTATACTCTATTAAGTTAGACATGGACTTATAATAGCCTTCCACCGACAGATCCAAAGTGTTCAATAAATTATAAAATACACCAACTGAATATTGATGAGAGTGCATGGGTTTGATCCTTTTCGTGACCGGTACCCATAAGTCTGTAGGCAAACTGACAGATGCATTGGAAAGCAAGTGAACATTCTGATTCATAGCAGCATATCCTGCCTTGAAGGATAAATTATCACTGGCTAAAATACGTGCACTGACTCTGGGTTGCAACGAATGGTAAGTATGTTTTTCTACATGGAATAAACCGTAATGTAGTCCCACATTTAGTTTAATTGCATAGTTGATGGTGTAGTCGTCTTCCACATACAGACTGGTTTCATGGGAAAAGATATTTTTATCACCTATCAAGGTGTCTTGTTTGTATTCGACATTATTTTCTTTCATACTTAAACCAAAAACCGACACGCCCGGCCTAAATGTGTGATAGGTATAATTAATTCCAAACTTCATATCATGATCGGGATGAGGCAAGTATTCAAAATCTGATTTTAGCGTATAGTCTTCTATGCCTGTTTTGTATCCAAGATTGATGTTAGTTGACCCCTTATAGATGGAATCCGGTGCTGTATATGAGTATTTTGATTCCATGCCTACATCCATGTCAAAGCGGTATCGTGTAAAGGCAGCTGTCGTATTCATAAACAGCTTATTATTGATCATGTGACTCCAACGGGCTGAACTGACAATGTTTCCCCAGTTCCAACCTAATTTCATTCTTTCTGAACTTTCCGTATATTCTTGTCGATCGCCCTCACGTGTGTATTTGCTTCTAAAATTTGTATAAATGATATCATCACCCATATACAAACTTAGATACAGTCTGTCGTTATTCGTAAACTTATGATTTACCTTGGCATTCAAATCGTAAAAGTAATAGCCTGCCGTCAATCTGCCTTCTTCATCTGTAAAGGCTTCTGCCATACCGAGCCATATAATGGGTTGTAACAATAAATCCGAATAAGTTCTTCTGGCGGAGATATTGAAAGTGGTTTTTTCCTTGATGATAGGTCCTTCTACATTGATTTTGGAAGATATGGCGCCTATACTTATATTGCCGTGAATTTTCTTATCATCTCCGTCATTCATCCTGACATCAATGACAGAAGATAATCGCCCGCCAAACCTGGCGGGAAAATTACCTTTATAGAGCGTTACGTTTTTAATGGCATCAGGATTAAAAACAGAAAAGAAACCCGCCATATGATTGACGTTATAAACAGGGATTCCGTCCAATAAAAATAAATTTTCATCCGGACCGCCACCCCTGACATACATGCCGGTTGAACCTTCAGATCCCGCTTGTACGCCGGGTAAGAGTTGCAACGCCTTCACCAGATCAGCCTCGCCAAAGAGGGTAGGGACTGTCTTGATTTGCGCAATGGGCACTTCTACTGCACCCATTTGCGTTGAGTGAACGCCGGTGATTTTTTGATGACCAATCACCGTAATCTCTTGCAAATCTGTTGATTCTTTAAAGCGAATATGAATGACGGTATCCTTTTCTAAATTGAAATTGAATGATTGTGTGTGGTATCCTACATAGGAATACTGCAAGGAAACTTCACCTGCGGGGAGGGTTAAAGAATAAAATCCATATACATTGGACACAGTACCTTTTCTGCTATTAAAATCGTAGACCGATGCATTGATTTGCGTTTCTCCACTTTTCTCGTCGGTTATATATCCGCTGACGGTATAATTTTGTGCGCTGATGTTAAGACAAACAAGGAGGCAAATCAACAAATAGAGGGTTTTCTTCATATAAATTAGGATGTTACAGGGTGTAAAAAGTGGATTTATTATCTGAATATAATCTCATTGATAACATCACGACCGACATGTTTGTTTAGTGAGCGTAAGATTTGATCACGGGAAATAAACAAATCGTGTCTCAACACGGAAGAAGTGATGGTTACATACAATTTTTTATTTTTAACGGATAACTCACCAGTGTAATTCATGATGCTTTTGCCGAGCACCTCGGGCCAGGCATCAATAACTCTCTTTTCGTAGAGAGGTTTGTCTAATTTACTCTGTTTGAGAAATTGCTGAATAACGTTACTTAAAGTTTCTGTGTTTCTACGTCGCATACAGTAATTTTACATCATCGGAGTTTGATAATTTGGCCGATAAACGCTCCTTGCGTAAACGGTATATCATTCATTTTATATAAACTGATCAATTGAATGCCATAAATCTGTGAAATGCCATAAAGCGTTTCACCGGGTTGCACCACATGAATACGATTAGCGTATGCGGCTCTTTTTTTCTTTTTGGAAAGATAAATGATATTTCCTGCTTTTAGTTGGGCGTCTGTTCCCACTTCATTGTATTTTCGCAATCGCTTTTCAGAAATTTGAAGTTCTTCGGCTAAAGATGCATAAGTGTCATATTCCGTGGCAACAACTATCTTAAGATGGTTGGATTTATAAATTTCCCTTTCTGATTTGGTATGCAGGTCGGATTCGTGACTGGTTTTAGTAGTGAAAGATCCTTTCTTTCCCATGTCGTATTGATGGAGATCGTATCTTTCGATCAGGCTGATCAATTTTTGTGCATAGGCAGGGTCGGTTGCATAACCGGCATTTTTTAGTCCATGTGCCCAACCCACGTAATCAGTCGGACTCAATAAAAAAAGCGAACTATACCGCGGACGATTCACCAAAAACAGGGAATGATCCTCATACGATTCATGGGCATGTTTGTATTTGCGGAAACATTCATTTTTTTCATCATCATCTTTGTAAATCTTTTTTCCGGTCCAGTCGTGACATTTAATTCCGAAATGATTGTTGGCTTCCGTAGCCAATATGCCTCTTCCTGCTCCCGACTCCAGCAGACCCTGAGCAAGGATGATGCTGGCGGGAATTCCATATGTCTCTTGCTGTCTGATGGCAATGGTATGGAATTTTTCAATGTATGCCTGATAATCAGGGTTTAATGCCTGACTGAAACATGTGATGAAAAAGTTGAGTGACAAAAAGAAGGTAAAAAGATATTTCACAGAAAAATTGATTTGTTTGTTCGTGCAAAGTTAATCTTTTTACCTATAATTGGGGTGGGTAAATCGTAAAAAAAAGACAAACAGAGAGGGCAAATCGTAAAAAGTTGATTCAAATGTCTTTCTGTTCAAGTGTTTTACTCAAACATATTTCTGAATCTTGTGAAGAAGTCTTTAGATGCAGATGCAGTGGGTTGCATGCGATTCGATTTAGCAAGTTTTTCCATCATCTCTTTTTCTTCTCCTGTTAATTTTTCAGGAATATACACACCGACACGTATCAACAGATCGCCGTTTCCATATCTGTTTACGCT
>MTKW01051556.1_pt1 | contig 13476 bp, 12 predicted proteins | sample 1042761 | NCBI WGS metagenome assembly MTKW01 (sample SAMN06205366, study PRJNA360243) | anaerobic digester metagenome | biome: Wastewater treatment plant; feature: Anaerobic digester sludge; material: sludge; isolation source: anaerobic digester fed with sludge from wastewater treatment plant ...
CATCTTTGCCATGTAACCCCTTGAAAATACTGCCTAATTGCTCTTACCAGGCCTCTATGGTCGTCAGACGTAATGATGTCTACACCATTCAAACCTCTATCTTTAAGCCTGCTGAAAAATTCACTCCAACTAGCCTCTGATTCTGTATCACCTACCATCATGCCTAATACTTCACGGTAACCGTCTGCATTGATCCCTACTGCTATCATCACACTTCTGGATCGTACTCTGTCGTCTTCTCTAACTTTTAGGTACATAGCATCTACCAGTAAAAAAGGATACTGGTCATCTGAAAGTGGCCTGTTGAGCCAAGCCTCTATGATCGGATCTAGATCCTTGCACAGTTCAGATACTGTGCTCTTGGAGAATTTAGTACCGAACAATCCCTCTGTAATCTGGCTCACCTTCCTAGTAGATACTCCGTTTACCACCATCTCCATTAGGGCTAATAGAAGTGCTTGTTCGCTCCTTTGATATCTCAAAAACATCTCGGTTGAGAAATTACCATCTCGAATCCTGGGCACATGAAGTGTGATGCTACCTACTCGAGTGGTTAACTGCCTAGAATGCGAACCATTCCGATGCCCTTGGCGTTCCTCAGTTCTTTCATAAGGCTCTGCTGATACTTGTTCCTTAACCTGCGCTTTGAGTACTTGATCTAAAATCGATTCAAGCAGTTTAGCTAATCCTGAATCCTGAGAGTTTCCTAAAAAAGCTTACGCAAATCTTCTGAATCTACGGTAATCTTGTATTGAGCCAATTCAAAATCCCTCCAGTTAGTGTGGTTTTGGTAACCTGATCTTAACCGAGGGTTTTGAATTTGGCTCCTTTCTTTTTCAGAAAACTCAATTTACACAATTATATGGACTCAACTTTCAAAGCCTAGAGCGGAGCGCCCAAATGAATACTGGGGAATAGATATGACCAAGTTCATGGTGGAAAGCGTAGGTTGGGTGTATTTGGTTGTGGTACTTGATTGGTATACCAAGAAGATAGTTGGTTGGAACCTTTTTTTAAGGAGCAGGTCCTCTGAATGGAAAGAAGCCCTCGATATGGCGCTAAACAACCAGTTCTCTGACGGGGTGCGAAGAAATGGGCTTAAACTGGTAAGCGATAATGGGTCTCAACCCACATCTTGCAGTTTCATGCAGGATATGGCCACCTTAGGGATAGAGCAAATATTCACATCTTACAAGGATCCCAAGGGAAACGCTGATACTGAGAGGATGATGAGAACCATAAAAGAAGAGGTAGTCTGGATAAACGAGTTCGGCAATTTTCAAGAAGCCTATGAATCGTTAGGCAATTGGATCGAGTTCGACTACAACAACTTATATGTGCATTCGGCTCTGGGATACCTAAGCCCCGAAGAATTTGAGGGAGCATTTACTAATAGACATTGCCAGGCAGTAGCATGACCTCTACTCATTTTTTTGAGCGAAAGTGTCTTGACAACAGGGGTTCACTACATGCATAGGCTAGTCCGGATCAAGATATGTTCTTCGCATCCTTAGTCTTAGTGTTTAGCATCATAATTTACTAAGTAACTTCCAGTTTTCAATTCTAGTTAAGGAGGGAATCTCAATGCAAGCAATACAAGTTAAGCCTGGCATTTATTGGGTCGGGGGAATTGATTGGGATTTGAGGTACTTCCATGGTTACGTTACGCCGCGAGGTTCTACATATAACTCATATCTCATAGTAGATGAGAAGGTAGTCTTGGTAGACACTGTGAAACACTATTTGGCTGACGAAATGTTGTCGAGAATTGCATCTGTCATAGATCCTCAGAAGATCGACTATGTTTTGGTAAACCACGTAGAAATGGACCATTCGGGAAGCGTGCCTAAGGTTATGGAAATAGCTCCCAATGCCAAGATCATAACCAACGCCAAGGCCAAACGAGGTCTGGAGCGACACTACAAGAAAGACTGGGAATACGTGCTGGTTAAGTCAGGCGATCAAATGAACATAGGTTCAAGAACTCTAAACTTCATAGAAACTCCCATGGTGCACTGGCCTGATAACATGGTGACGTACGTGCCCGAAGAGAAACTGCTCTTTTCAAATGACGCTTTCGGACAGCACATAGCCAGCGCAGAAAGGTTTGTGGATGAACTGGGTCTAGATGTGGTGCTGGAAAACGCAGATTCATATTACGCCAACATAGTATTTCCCTATGGAGATCAGGTGCTAAAAGCTCTCGACGTAGTCGAAAACCTTCCCATTGACATTATCGCGCCCAGCCATGGTCTTATCTGGCGATCTTTCATACCTACAATCGTGAAGCACTACCGAAAATGGGCCAGCAATCAAGCAGGCCACAAGGCCCTCATCGTATACGACACCATGTGGGGTTCTACACAGAAAATGGCCCTTGCCTTGAGAGAAGGGCTAGAAGATAGCGGCGTTCCGGTTACCATGAAGTTCCTTCAAACCAATCACATATCCCAGGTNNTAAAAGGACTTCGTCCTAAGAACCGCGTAGGATTTGCCTTTGGCTCTTACGGCTGGGGCGGTCAAGGCGCTAGGGAAGCGGAAATGATCCTCAAAGAAATGGGATGGGATGTTCCTGAACCTTTTGTGAACTTGCAGTACGTTCCCGATGAAAAAGAGCTGGAGAACCTTAAGGAAGTCGGTAAAAGGTTGGCTGAGGTCTTGAAGGAAAGAGAATTAGGTTAACTCGAGGCTTAGTTTCTAATGTATTTGAAACGGAGGGCTGACCATGGATCTAAAAGCGTTACACGACATCACTTACGGAGTATACGTGGTAACCTCTAAGGCCGATGGACGCATAAACGGCCAAGCGGCCAATACAGTTTTTCAGATTTCCAGCGAGCCTGCAACCATAGCTGTGAGCATAAACAAACAGAATTTCACCCATGGGCTTATCGAAGAAAGCAGGCTTTTTGTCGTGTCGGTGCTGCCTGAAGAAACCCCCATTTCTCTGATTGGGCAATTTGGGTTCAAGTCAGGCAGAGACGTAGACAAGTTTGAGGGCATAAATTACGAAACTACTGAAAATGGCTTACCTTACCTCACTGCCGCTGACTCTCTGGCCTACATAGAAGCCAAAGTCATTCAACAAGTTGACGCTGACACCCACACTGTTTTCATAGGAGAAGTGACTCACGCAAAGGTTTTAAGAGAGGGCAAACCCATGACCTATGCCTATTATCATCAAGTAAAACGTGGGACTACGCCGCCTACGGCGCCTACTTACATCAAGGAGGAAAGGAGGGTCGAAATGGGAGATATATATGAATGCACAGTGTGCGGATATAGGTATGACCCAGCAAAAGGGGATCCGGACAACAACATTCCGCCAGGCACTCCTTTTGAAGAACTTCCGGATGACTGGACGTGCCCAGTTTGCGGAGCTACCAAGGATCAGTTTGAGAAAGTAGAGTGATCAGTCTAATGAAGCGGCTGGAACGTGAGCTCTATAATTGTTCTAGCCGCTTGTTTTTTCAGATGGAAAACTAAGGTTTCATCAGCTAAAAAGACACCAACTCACCTAGACTAGCCCATCAGCTTAGGCATAATACAGCCAGCAGGACTACAACAAATACCTTTCGCTCTGCAAAGTCCACATAGTTCTGTAATACTCGCTTTTCTCCAGAAGATCTTCGTGAGAATCAAAGCCAACTATGCGTCCGTCTTTGAGCACAATTATCCTGTCTACGAACCTCACCAGGCTCAACCTGTGGGTTATTATGATAGTAGTCCTACCTTGGGATACCTCTTTGAACTTGTCGAATATGTAGCTTTCCTCCAGAGGATCGATAGCAGACGTAGGCTCATCCAGCACCAGTATCTTATTATCCCTATATATCCCCCTAGCTATCGCTAGCCTCTGCCAATTCCCGTAAGAAATGTCTATTCCACCGAATTCTCTAGAAAGGAGCGTGTTCAGGTCGTAGCTTTCGAAATCTAAATCGAACTCTTCTAGAAGCCCCAAGATCTCTGGATCGCCTGCATCTTTCATATAATCAGAGATCTTCACGTTATCTCTGACGCTAAGCCTGTATCGGTTAAAGCCCTGGAAAACCGTGGAAATCCCCTGATAACTGACTCTACAAGAAGCGCAGCCTCCAACTGCAGCTGATCCGGCACACGGCTCAAATATCCCTAAGAGCAGTTTAGCCAGGGTGGTTTTCCCCGCCCCATTTTCCCCTACGATAGCTATTATTTCCCCGTCAGATATAGAAAGGCTGATATCTTCTAGAACGTACTTATCGCTCTTTGGGTATTTGAAGCAAACGCCTTGAAGAGATATACTGCCATCGCTTATCTTCTCTCCTCGGGCTTCTTCTTCGGATTGGAGAAAATCGAAGTAGTTTTGAATCTTAGGGATTTTCGATGAAGAACTTCCAAACCGTCCAACTATGGCCTCTTCCATGAGAGAGTATAGCTCATCCACAGAAAAAATGACCGCTCCAAAAGCGCCTACGGATATGCTCCCGGACATCATTTCTTCGAACAGAAGGTACATTATCGCGAAATATCCTAATAGGTTAACCCCTTTTGCAGATAGGTCATAGAGGGCGCTTCGCAGCTGCACCTTGTTATTTAGCTTTTGAACGCAAAGGACTGTATCCTTAAGCTCAGATCTTAGAAACCCGAAGGCGTTACAAACCTTTGCCTCACGCCACCCTGAGAGAGAAAAAATGGACCTCGTTAGGCCATGGTACCTCCGTTTAAGAGGCGCTATCTCATCTTCCAGCTCTTTGTACTTCTTCTTCTTTACCTGCTGAGCGTAGATGGAAGGCAAGAAAATGAGGAAGATTATTAAGACCAACTTGGGATCCTTCCTCCACAAAAACACGCTCATAAAGATTACAAACGGGCTATACATAAACGCCAGATCCATAACGCTGTTCAAGTAAGACATGGCAGCGTTAGCACCAGAGTAGCATTTCTCTATCTTGTCCAAAAACTCAGGGTCCTCGTATCTTATGGCAGGAATGGTCCTAGACTTTTCATTTATCTTGCTGTGCATATACCTTATGGCTTTTAGATCGTAAACTTCCGCATAGTAGTTCCCCAAAGCGTCAAAGATGCTGTTCAATAGATATAGCCCGAACATAAGACAGAGCCAGAGGGCGATCTCAGAAAGTCCAGTTTCGCTCAAAGAAAATCCTATAGCAGAGTCGAAAACCCTTTCTTTGGCCCACACGATGAAGCTAAACAACAAACCATTCAAAACAAAACAAATATACATAAGATAGAACTTAGGAGGATCTATGGACGAAAGGTCTTTGAACAGCTTAAAGAAAATCTTAGAATTCTTAGAGGCATCATTCATGGTACCACCTCTTTTGGGCGTTAAACATCTCTGCATATTTCCCATCATTTGCCATAAGTTCATCGTGTGAGCCCGCCTCTATTATCCTTCCCTCATCCAATACCAATATATTCTTCACGTTCACCGAGGCTCCAAGCCTGTGAGTAATCAAAAGAGACGTAAACTTCCCTTCGGCAAGGGAGTCAAAATACGCGTACAACTTGGCTTCCTGCAAAGGATCTATAGAAGCAGTAGGTTCATCCAAAATCTTAAAAGGCGAATCATCTAAGATGATCCTGGCGAGGAGCAGCTTCTGCCACTGGCCGCCGGATAACTCCTGGCTTGATTCATCAAGTTTCCCTAAGTATGGGTTACGATCTAAAAGCTCAGGATCCATGCCCAAATCATTCAGAACTTCTGCAGCCCTTCGGACATCTAGGTCCTTTCCATCAAAACTCAGGAAGTCTCTTACCCTGATCTCGTATCTATAGAAATCTTGAAAAGCCACGGAAAAAAGCCCTGACAGATCGGGTATTTCCCTCACTTCTACACCGTCTATTAGGATCTCGCCTTCATAGTCATCATAAAGGCCCAGGAGGAGCTTTACTATGGTGGTCTTTCCGGAACCATTTTCCCCTACAAGGGCATATCTTTGGCCTTTTTCAAATTTCAAATTGAGGTTATTTAGGACTTTCTTTTCAGTCCCTGGATAGGAAAAACTAAGAGCTTTCATCTCTATGGAATTAAAGCCGCAAAGCCCAAATCGTAAGTTGTTCCTCCCTTGATCCATCGGCAAGTCTAAGAAAGAAAGGTAGTCTTGGTAAAATTCGCAATATCGGGCAAAGTCGCTCACAGACCAGTAAAGCTCTACAGTGATTCTTTTGACGATGGCAAAGGAAGCTGCAAGTAGGCTCACGAAAACCCCAGGGGTGATGCCGCCTTTTGAGAGAGGAATCAACAAAAGCAGACCAAACGAAAGGGGTATGAGGTTAGTAGCTGTCCCAGTCACCCCTATGTTCTTAGAAATCTTCTTGAGTCCTTCTTCGTTAAGCCTCATGTATTCATCGTACTCTTGGTTCCATTTCTCGGCGATGAAAGGGCTGAAAGAGAATAGCTTCCTTTCATCTGCGTAAGATCTTGAAGTTAAGACGTCTTCGTAATATTCGATCTTGCGCATGTTTTCCTCTGCTTCTTCGAAAACCTCGTATTCATAAGCTCCGCTTTCATAGGCCTGCTTGAGCACGGGCAAGGCAATGACCGCGATAATGATGCCTACGTACCAGCTGTACACTGTTATGACTCCGGCAAAAACTATCACCTCTATGAGATATGAAATGATCTTGAGGCTATTATTTACGCCGTCAAAAAACGTCTCGGCGGTGCTTTTCCCTACTCTTTGGAGCAAAGCCTGAGTATCTTCGCTTTCCAAAGACGAGTACCTAAGTTCTTCTGCCTTTTGAGTCATTTCCAATAGTACGGATATCTCGATTTCGTTGTGCAACTTTATCCCCAAGAGCCGTTTGGCACCGCCTATGGACGCCGAGAGGAACATGCAGCCTGCAATGAGGAGCATCTGAAAGAAAACCTGGCTCACAAGTGCATCAGATTCCACACACGCCAGCGATTTATCTATGAAACCTGAAAACAAGATCGCTGTGATGCTAGGCATCACAGCACCAAAGGCGAATAGCGCCACGTAAATCCCCATAAGAAGCCGATGTTTCCTAAAGCCCCATAATGCGTACCCTAGAGCGTCTTTAAGCTCCACAGCGCAGATCCCCAATCCAATCACGACTGATGATATTCAGCTAAGCTGAAAACTCAATGTTGGTTCAACATCTTCTCGTTTGCCGTTACCTCGATAGACAGAACTAATTATTGTTTTCCTTACCTCTGCAATGCCCTTTGCAACGTTCAACGGTAGACTGTGGCACTACTTTGACTAGCTTTGGCTTCGAAAGCTGCACCTCTAATCACCTCTCTTGTCTTTCAGCATTCTTCCAGCCGTTCCCCATCTGTATTTAGCATCAGATAATCCCTTCTAGTATCAGGTTGTGGTAATCTTTTCTGCATTGGATATAGCTTTTGTGTTCGTCCGAACAGAATAAATAATCGTTGTACTCTAAGTAGGAAAAACCTGGGCAGAAGCTACAGTAGGGGGCTAACGAACATTCAGGACAACCTTCTATATCAGAGTACTTAGTAGCCTGGATAGCCTTAAGAACAGCTGAGCCCTCCCAAATAGCCCTCAAGGAATCTTCAAGTACATTTCCTACCTTCACGAGGAATGAATTGCAGGGAAAAACGTTTCCATTACTGTCTATATACAAGCTGTTCTTACAGTAGCTACATGGATTCGATTCGAGGTCTCTACCTCGTAGTTCCTTAAGGAATGAACGTTTGTTCAGCGTACACATAAGAAAACTCAACATGTCATGTCTATCCGTAACCTGAAAACGCCGTGGTGAATGGTCCCTGTTGTTCTTAGATGTAATAAAGCAAGCCAATTCAGGCTCTATTCCATGCTCGTCACAGAAAACCTTTAATTCAGGTATGTAGCGACTGTTAGTCGTCATAACAGCGGTCTTTATGGCAACTCTGAGACCTTTTCGCAATGCAGATTTTATTGCGAAAACAGTCTCATCATACGAACCGACTTTCGTAGTAATCTGGTCGTGTATAGAGCGATTTGTAGAGTATAGGCTGATTCCTAACTCTGCAATACTCAGTGCTTGCAATTGTTCAATAATGTCGAGATTGAGAAGTGTACCATTGGTGATCAAGAAAACTCTCATATACTTTTTTCGTATATACGAGATAATAGCAAGTAAATCACTTCTCAGAAAAATCTCGCCACCTGTGAGAATAACGTTCAAAACTCCCATGTCGTTCGCCTGGTCAACTATGTCCAGGATTGTCTGTGTACCTAAACCGTGGTTGGTTTTTTCCGGAATATAGCAATGGATACAATCAAGGTTACAAGTAGTATTCAATTCTAATGTCAAATTATGCAGTATTTCGTTTTCTATGCAGTAATTACTAATGGAAAACTCCCGGCTATCGTAACAGTCCACTATATCCTCACGCTCCTGCCGATTTGTGACCAAGAACCCCAATCTCAAACACGTCTCACAAGACGAGCTCTTCTATAAGACCTGATAACAGCATAGACCTACAAAAGCTGGCGAAATCTTCCTGAGCCAGAACATAGTTTGTATCACCTAACTCAGAAACAGCATTGTGAGACCTGTTGTAGACATCTAAAACCGAACCGCCGTTACCAATTTCTTTCCAAATAAGTGCTGCTGTCCCCTCAAGAAGGTACGCTTGCTCATCAAGCTCATTAACAACGTAAGTGAAGCTCGAAAAGTTCTTGAATGAAACATGCTTTGCATACGTCAGGGTTCTAGCCATGAAATGTACAGTCTCCTACTAGACATTGTTCTCTAATACCACTCGTCCTTCAGATTACCCACAAAAGAAAACCGCGTAATGTCCCATATTCCCTAACCGTGTTGATAAGCATTAGCACAACTTAGGAAGCTTTCAATAGTCACCAGACCAGATTTGTTCGTATTTGCTGATCAAACGAACTATCAAGACGCTGCTACGAAATAGTGAATCCACAGACTACCTCGTAAGGAAATGCCGGATTTGAGAAATCACACGCAAGATACTTCAATCTAGAAACTCATAACGGCACTTCAATTGGGATATGGTTCATATATTATTAAGGAACATCTATTACCGTAATTGTTTTTATTTTACAAACACATAAGGGAGATTGTCAATAGACATTCTAAAGTGTGTGATCGGACAGTGATAATGTCACCATGAGAGAAAGAGAGGACGTTTTTTTGAGCACAAAAGGAGCAAGGAGAGTTTACGTAATGGAAGAAGCAGGTGAAGGGAGGATAACAGTAAGAGAAGTAGCATATTTGAACCTTAGCGAGCGACAGGTGAAAAGATTAAAGAAAGGGATGAAAGAAAAAGATGTTCTGGCCCTAGTTCATGGCAACAGAGGCAGTACGCCCAAATACGCCATATCTAAAGAGATCAAAGATACAGTCGCTTTGCTAGCTCAATATGAATACAAAGGCGCAAGTTGTCAGCACATGTCAGAATTGTTGATCAGGCAAAAAGGGATACATATATCGAGCAGTCTTTCCGCAGGATACCTAAAGAGAGGGGTATTGTGAACCCATACTCGCATAAGTCTTGTACTCCCAGGAAGAGCAGGACTAGAGCTCAGAAGGAAGGGATGTTAGTACAATTGGATGCCAGCCCTTTTAATTGGCTTGAGGGCCGATCGGGCGATGAGACAAATATCGGTTCAAGGACCCTTAAGTTGACAGAAACCGCGATGGTACATTAGCCAGACAATATGATGACATACGTTCCACAAGAAAAGCTGCTGTTTTCAAATGACGCTTTTGGGCAACACATATCTAGCCCAAAGAGGTTTGTAGATAAACTTGGCCCACAAATGCTGTTGGAATATGCCACCTCATATTATGCTAATGTACGGCGAGCAGGTGCTAGAAGCTCTGGATGCAGTTAAAAGTCTACCCATGGACACCATCGCACCTAGTCACGGCGTCACTTGGCGATCCGATTTAGCTATGATATTGAAACGCTGTCGCAAGTGGGCTGGCGATGAGACAGGCTCTAAAGCCATCACAGTTTATGACGACATGTAAGGTTCTACAGAGAAAATGGCCTTGGCCCTGAAAGATGGGCTAGAAGATCCTGGCGTGCCTGTCGTCATGAAATCTCTTCAAACGAGCCACGTATCCCAGGTTGTCACAGAGATCCTAGATGCCAAATTGGTTTTATTGTATGTCCTAGCGTCAACAACGGGACGCTACCATCAAATGCAGAGTTCCTAACGTACGTAAAAGGCTTGCGTACTAAAAGAAGGTTTTGAGAGAGGGCAAACCTATGACCTATGCTTATTATCATCAAGTGAAACGTGGGACTACGCCGCCTACGGCGCCTACCTACATGAAAGAGGAAAGGAGGCGTGAAATGGGCGATATATATGAATGCGCTGTATGCAGGTGCAGGTACGACCCGGCGAAAGGAGATCGGTTTGATGAAGCAACTGGAACACCAGCTCCATAGTTGTTCTAGCAGCTTGTTTTTTCAGATGGAAATCCAGGAGTGAAAGAGAAGAAAGCTCTTGATTCTTACCGGCGTAGACTTTTCCCAAGAAATGCTGAAAGAAGCTGCTAAGATCAACCCAGATGTCCTTCTTATAACCTGGGATTTTTCCAAAGGGCTACCTGACCCTTTTGGAGAAAGAGATGCCCATCTCCGGGACGAAGACGAATATTACATAATCGCAGAAGAGTTCAAAGAGCAGCTATCCAGGTTCAAAATGGACTTTGAGAAGTTTTCGTGTTGCTCAGGTGCACTTGCGATAAGGCCTTAGTAATACAACTACTACACTGTCAAGATTAACAGCTAGTAGAACAAGATTTCCTCTGCGTCCATTGTAATTCTCCCCTTCCTCAAGTATCCTTATATGCAAGAACGTTAAACTACTATCTGCTGCAATCTTCTGTTGCATATACATTCCAAAACTCTTCGAACATCCGTACATCTTCCAAGGAATTAGTGCTTCACAAACTGGTTTGTATCTTAGAAACGGGGGAAGAAAATGAAAGTCAAGCGAATCGAGAGCATCGATGATTTCGGTATTTTTTCATCTTATAAAGCGATCCAAAACAACCCAAGTGATTTTGACACTAATAACATTGTTTTCGGCTGGAACTACTCAGGTAAGACGACGTTGTCCAGAATATTCCGCTCGTTAGAACAGAATAAGCCTCATGATGATTTTCAAGACGGCAAGTTTAGAATAAGGCTAGACGATGACAGTGTAATAACTGAGAGAGAAATAGGCTCGTATCTGCTAAGAATAAGAGTATTCAACTCAGATTATGTAAGGGCCAACCTTCATTGGGAAAAAAGTGATGGAGGAATGCCGCCTATTTTGGTGCTAGGCGAAGAAAATATCGAACTTGAAAGGCAATTTGCAAGTATATCAAAGGAAATAAAGGAAAGCCAAGACAAGTTAGCAGCACAAAAGCGTGAAAACACCAAACTCAATGACAACTTAGACAGTGCTCTAACTAATGAGGCTACGAGAATTTCACGTGAACTTTCCCTGGTCCGAAATTTCAGAAGACCCGACCTTGAAGCATTACTAAACCAGCCAAGCGTAACCGAATGGGAACTATCGGAGAAAGAATTTCGCGAGACACAAAAATCGCTGCATGCAAATATCCCACTTGAAAAGCTTGATGAATTGGAATTCTCGTTGGATAAAAACTTGCTGAATTACACTCTAGAGCTATTACAGACCGTCGTAACTCCGTCCAAATCGATTGAAAGGCTTAAAGACAGTCCAAAAGTCGAGGATTGGGTTAGACAAGGGCGAGAACTCCACGTGAACCAGACCAAATGCCTCTTCTGTCAAAACGATCTGCCATCGGGCTTTTTGCAAGAACTAGATGCTCACTTCTCGAAGGAATATGAGTCTTTCAGGAATAAAGTAAAAGAGCATATCGCAAAGCTTGAGCGTGCAAAACTGGATGTCCCGTTAAAGAGCATAAATGACCTCTACCCTAAGTTACAAGAACAATACAGCAATTATGTAAGTGAACTGAAAGAACAAATCGGGGCATACAATGCTGCCATTGATCAATTGATCGAACATACAAAAAGGAAATTGGATAATCTCTCAAAACCTATGATAATAGACACTTCTATCCAACTCGACATAGGCGGTGTTACCAAACTCGTACAACAGATCAACTTGTTATTTCAGGAGCACAATGAAATAACAGACAACTTCGCTGAAAGCAAAACTAAGAACACAGAAATGCTGAAGAGACATTATGCAGCCGAGTTTTACAAGTCTTCAGTTTATGGGGATAAAAAAGAAAAGATCAGAGAATGGGATAAATCTATAAACAACATCACTCAGGAGATAAAAAGGTTGGAGGACCAGGTCAAACACATCGAAGAGCAGCTCTCCACTGCATTAAGAGGCGCCGAAATTCTGAACTGCTTCTTAAGACAGTACTTTGGACCCAATACCCCAATTCAGATTAGTGTACAAAAGATAGAAGAACAAGAGAGGTTTCAAATCATCCGGGAAGGAAGGGAAGCCACAAACCTAAGTGAAGGCGAAAAAACTGCAATTGCATTTGCCTACTTCCTTGCCTCACTTGAGGATAAGAATACGAAAGAGCACCTAGCGGATACGATAGTCTTCGTAGACGATCCAGTTTCGAGCCTTGATAGCAATCACATATATAATACGTTTGCTTTGATCCGCACCAGAATCCAGGGCAAGTGCAAACAATCATTCATAGCAACTCACAATGTTGAATTCTTTAACTTGCTAGCATACGAATCAAAAACGCAGCTTCACAGAGACTGCCCGCTCAACCCGCTCAATAAGAAAGAGAAATCTATCTGCAAAACCAATCTTTTTGAGATTGAACGTAATTCCAGCAATGCTCGGTTGAAAAACCTCGATTGTACCCTGTGTAGATTTGATTCTGAGTACCAGTATTTGTTTTATCAACTCGTACAATTTGAAGCAGAGCAGTCTGATATTGACAATTACAAACTCTATACGATGCCTAACATACTGCGACGCTTCCTAGAAACCTACATCAGACAAAGATACCCATCATGTACCGGAAGTCTAAAGAATGGCCTAAAGCAAGTGTTTCCAGGTGATCAAAAGGAGACTGAACGTAACTTCGTGCATAAAATAGTAGATGAACTATCTCACGGCCAGAACATATCCCGGACAATTCGGCTATCTCCCCCTGACGAAATTGGAAGAGCCATTGACATGACTTTCAATGCGTTAGATAAAGAGTACCTAGAAGACCTAAAGAGAAGTGTGGGTTTGTGAGTTCGACACTTATCACTAACTCCTTGCAATTAGACAGCAGATATTGTTAACAGCAATGCACTCTCTTTTTGCGCAGAGAATAGACATTTCGTGACTCAAGGAGCTGATAATGGCTTTTGTGGCAACTAGAGGGCGAGTGTCGAGGGATCACATGGAATTCATAGATACTGCTTGATGACCGCCTCCAACCCACAAAATGTATCGATCAAGTCCATATTTGTGTGTAAAATTACCCTCGGCTAGATACATT
>MTKW01001908.1_pt2 | contig 13468 bp, 18 predicted proteins | sample 1042761 | NCBI WGS metagenome assembly MTKW01 (sample SAMN06205366, study PRJNA360243) | anaerobic digester metagenome | biome: Wastewater treatment plant; feature: Anaerobic digester sludge; material: sludge; isolation source: anaerobic digester fed with sludge from wastewater treatment plant ...
GCGCGAAGACAATCGACGATCGGCTGGACCGAAATAATCATCCCGGCTCCGCCGCCGTATGAATAGTCGTCGACTCTTTTGTTTTTATCGCTCGAAAATTCGCGGAAATCATGAATCCTTATTTCCGCGAGCCCCTTGTCGACGGCCCTTTTTATAATCGAGGCGTTTAATCCCGAAAACATCTCGGGAAAAAGGGTGAGAATATCGATTTTCATAGCAGACCCTCGATCGGCGTGATAATGACCTGGCGCTTTTCTAAATCAACCTTTTTAACAAAAGCCTCGACGAACGGAACCATCGCCTCCCCGCCTTCCGACTTTTTCAGGATTAACATCGCGCCCTGGGGATATTCCCGGACGTCGGTTATCTCGCCGACGGTCTTTTCGTTGTCGTCGCAAACCTTCAGGCCGATTAACTGGTGATAATAATACTCGTCCTCCGCCAGCTCCGGCAATTGGTCTTTATGGATATATATCTCGCGGCTTATGTAATCAAGGACATCATTGATATTTGTGAGGTCGTTAAAGGTAATCAGATCAAATTTATTATGAACGCGATGCGAGTTGATAGTAATCTTAACCATTTCCTCGCCGCGTTTAACGTAGAGGATACTGTTTTCCTTAAATCTTTCCGTTTTAAAATCGGAATCTGATTTTACCTTAACCTCTCCTTTTATACCGTGGGTCCCGATAATTTTGCCGATATAAATATAATCCATTTTTCAACCTCGCAATATTATTTTTGGGTCAGTCGCATTGCCCTGAGAGAATTAAGAATGGCGATCAACGAAACGCCGACATCGGCGAACAAAGCCTCGTAAATCAAATAATCGAGAATAAAAGCAAAGATGGATTGGGTAATAAACGGTTCCAATAAAGCCAGCAACAACACCGAAACTTTCACGATTAACGCGAGACAAATATTTTGGATAACGATTCGCCGCGTTTTTTTCGCTATTTTTTTCGCGGTGAAGAGTTTGCTTAAATCATCGGTCATCAACACGATGTCCGCCACTTCAATCGCGGCGTCGCTTCCCAACCCGCCCATGGCAATGCCGACATCGGCGCTGCTTAAAACGGGGGCGTCGTTAATACCGTCGCCGACATAAGCGATTTTCTCGTAATCCTTGCTTAATTCTTGCTTCAACTCGAGCACCTTTTCCACCTTGTCGATCGGCGACATGTTGGCGTAATACTCGTCAATCCCCAATTGCGCGCTGACATCGTNNACCGATATATTATCGGCGCCGTAAGCGTCGATAATCGCTTTGGCGATCGGGTGGCTGGAATTGAATTCGGCATGGGCCCCCAATTCCAAAAGTTTTTCCGGCTCGAAGTGTCCGAAAGTAATGATTTTGCTAAGAACGAATTTTCCGCTGGTCAGGGTTCCGGTTTTATCGAAGACAAAATATGCAACATTATTTAAAGTTTCCAGATAGTTGCTTCCCTTCACCAGGATACCCTGCCGGCTGGCGCCGCCGATTCCTCCGAAAAAGCCCAGGGGAATCGAGATAACCAAAGCGCAGGGGCAGGAAACGACCAGGAAAATCAAGGCAATCTTAATCGAATGTTTAAACCCGCCTTCCCATGCGTCGGGCGAAAGCGACGGGCTGACAAACGGCAAAACTATAGCGATAATAAAGGCAAGCGCGACGACAGTCGGCGTATAATAACGAGCAAATTTCGAAATAAAATTCTCCGACTTCGCCTTTAGACTGCTTGCGTTTTCAACTAGATGCAGTATCTTCGCCACCATTGAATCTCTATACGGCTTGGTGACCTTAATCTTCAAATTACCGTCGATGTTAATCGAGCCCGACAAAACCTCGTCGTCGACGGAAACATCGCGATGGAGGCTTTCCCCGGTCAACGCCGAGACGTCAATCGCTCCCTCGCCGTCGATAACCACGCCGTCAAGGGGAATGCGCTCGCCGGGACGGACAAAAATCTCGTCGCCGACGACAATTTCCACGGGATCGACATCAACAAGCTCGTCATTAACGAATAGCGACGCTTTTTGCGGCTGGATGTCGATTAGCTTGGCGATCGAACGACGCGAGTAATTAACGGCGTACTGCTGACATAGTTCGCCAATGCGGTAGAATATCATGATAAACACGGCTTCGTCGTAATAACCGACCGCAAAAGCGATAATCGTCGCCATTGTCATTAAAAACTTCTCGTCAAATATCCGACCCGACTGAATGTTTTTAAAGGCGCCGTAGAGAATATCCCCGGCCAACAGGATGTAACCGGTTATGTACGTGACGTAAATAATCGCGTATTTTAAGATATCCTCGATCTCGAAGCGGTTTAATATGGTTTTTAAGATAAACCCCAGCATAAAGATGGAGAAGCCGATAATAAAATAGGTTTTTCTGCCCTTATCGATTTTTATGCCGCGCTCGAACAAGGGCTTATCCTTGGTAAACTCGCGAACCTTGATATCGGCGTCGACGCTTTCGGCAATCGCCTGTACTCTCTCCTGGAGATTATCGATCAGATCCTTGTCGGATGTTTCGATAATAAAGCGGGTCGATGCGAAGTCGACCGCGATAAGCTCGTGATCAAACGTTCTTTTGGAAATCCTTTCAATTTTCGCGGCGCAATTGGCGCAGTCAAGATGTTCAAGCAACAACACCTTTCGGTAAGTCGGGGTTATCTCCTTCTCCTCGACAACTATGTTGTCGTCCACTTTTTTAATAGCGGCGATAATTTGCTCGATATCTTTCTCGATGCTGTCGTATCTCCTAAACTCAATCAACAGAATATTGGTTGCCGGGTTAATTTTTGCCGTGCCGTTTTTAAAAACGCGACTTAGNNATGGATAATCGGAAGTGTGGTTATAGCTTAATCCCCCGAAAATTGTATGTAACACGTTTACACACTCCTTTACCTTTCTGATATCGTTTTACAAACTAAAATGAATCTACTGATATTTCCATCTTTTTGCCGTATTTGGCGGCGCAGGCTTGCGCTATAGTGCGAATAGAATTAATGATTCTTCCCTTTTTGCCAATAATTCTCCCAATGTCTTCAGAATTAACCATTATGTGAATAACGATTTTTTCATCGTCTTCCGCAAATTTCTTAACGATCATTTCTTGTGGATAACGAAGCAGCGGACCGGCTAAATCGGTAATAAATTTTTCGTAATTCATTATTTAATACCCGTCTTTTGTTTTTCGTATTTTTCATTAATCCCGAGCTTGCGGAACAATGACTTAACGGTATCGGTCGGCTGCGCGCCCTTGTTTAACCAGGCGAGGGCTTTTTCTTCATCGATTTTCAAACGGTTGTTTTCAATCGGATGATAAATCCCGATGATCTCGATGAATCTTCCGTCGCGCGGGTTACGCGAATTGGTAGCCACAATCCGGTAATAGGGTCTTTTCTTCGAACCGAATCTTTGCAATCTTAATTTTACTGCCATATATGTTCCTCCTTTTAATCCAATATATTTTATCACCTAAAAAAATATCTGTCAAGTAAATTTACTTGACAGATAACGGCAAAGCGTCATAAATATTTGTGTCGCGGGAAAATGCTTATTTTGAACTCGAAAAGTATTTAATCATGGCGCTGGCGAAGTTGACTTGCTTTTTAATCGCCTCGAGTTTATCATATGTCGTGATTTTTAACGCTTTCTTAACGACCCGTTCGAATTCGCTGAAATACTTCGGGTCCAAATCCAAATAATAATACCATTTCGGGTGGCGGCGCAGATAATTCAGATATTGCTCGTTATTATATAATTTTTCGATTATCTCGTCGCGCAATTTAATCCCACCAATCGTTGTATGGCGTTGTTATGTACGGCACCCGGTTTGTTTGTTTGGGCCCGAACGTCTGCGCGATTTGAATAACCTTCTGGATTGAATTAAGCGTGCGGTTAAGCTTGTCGGGATCAATTCTCTGAATGTATCCGAATATGTTTTTAATGCTATCGATGCTTAAGGAAATATTGTTCCCTCTGTTGTCCGCGGAGCTGCCGCCCCGCGGCGCTTCCCGGTAATCATTCCATTGCGCATCCCCCTCGCCGTAAATTATCCATTCCTCATAAATATTTTGCCATGTTCGTCTTCCCGCCCTAACGTCGTCGCGGATTTTCGGATGCCTTCTTACAAAATCGCGAAATTCATCCATTTTTGATTGCATAAAGCACCCCCTCACTATAATTTATTCGAGTGGGCGATTAATGTGAATTGATTTTTTAGTTTGTTTATCTCTTCGTCTGTAAGCGGGCGGTATTCCCCCGGTTTTAAGGCTGGGTCCAAAGCGACCGGCCCGATTTGTATTCGCTTCAGATATTTTAACGTTTTTCCGAGAACCCGGCACATTTGCTTGATTTGATGATGCTTGCCTTCATAAATCGTAAGATAAGCTTCGGCGTCGGACAAAATCTCAAGTTCCGCCGGCCGGGTTTTTACCGTTCTCCCTTTCCCGTCGCGAATCGGGAAACCTTCCCGGCAAAGCTGGATATCTTCTTCCCCGAAGCCTTCTTCCGTCAATAAATAGTATTTTTTTCGGCAGTTGTTTTTCGGGCTGGTGATTTTATGGGCAAGTTTTCCGTCGTTGGTGAGAAGAACGAACCCCTCGGTATCGATATCAAGACGTCCCGTCATGAATAAATTGTATTTTGAATAATCTCCCGCCAAATCCAAAACCGTCGGATGAAGCGGGTCGCGCGTCGAGGTAACGTAGCCGCGCGGTTTGTTTAGCATGAAATACAAAAACCGTCGGTACGCGAGCCGCTCATCGTCGAAATCAACGGCGTCGCGGGTTTCGTCAACGGAAAAATCGCTTTTCATGACGATTCGGCCGTTGACTTTGATTCGCCCCGCGCCAATTATATGCCGGGAGTCGCTCCGGCTAATATTTAAAGCGTATGATACAAATTTATCAAGCCGCATATAACACCACCATAATTAACTCACATTTTAGGAGCCTTCACCATATTATAAACTAGAAAAGGAGGTTCCAATGTTCAATAGAAAGGCGCAACAACGTTTTTACACGCATAATAATTATAACCCAAGATTCGGTCCCATGCCTTCGCCTTATCCTCAGGCTCCCCAGATGATGAACGACCCTAACCTTAGTTCCTGGTATCCCGAAGTTCAGGACAACCGGCTGCAAATGGAAATCAGGGAAAACCGGAGAAGGATCAACAACCTGGCGAAAAGAATTATCAGAATCGAGAACTATTTAAGAATTCGCGATACTTCTGATTATTCGATTGTCGAAGACGAGCACATCCCCGACGATTTTTCGATGTGAGCGGGAAAGTATTGGGGATAAATCAATCGCCGTTTATATTGTATCATACCCGGAAGGAAAAATAATAGATTTAGGTTAATACACTGGTGATTGAAAAACACAAATCATATACTAAAGTGAATAAAAAGGAAGGAGGTACAATTAATGTACGGAACATATGGATTAGGCTGCGGATATCCGACGACTGGCGGTTGGGGTTGCGGTTACGGATATGCGCTCGTACTTGTATTGTTCATTTTATTGGTAATAATCGGGTCGGCTGCCGTCGGAAGATTTTAATTGTAAAAAAAGGGAGTTTTAATACTCCTTTTTTTATTTGCATCTTGTTTGAAAATGTGGTATAAACTATGATATAATAAATAAAAATAGCAAAAGGAATAATCGCGCATGTTACTCTATCAAGACATAATAAAAGACGACAACCCCATCTTAAGAAATAAATCGGAAGATGTCACGCTGCCGCTATCCGACGAGGATATCGCGACCATCGAAAAAATAAATGAATATCTCGTCAACGGGTACGATAAGGAAAAGGTCGAAAAATTCGGTATCCGCCCGGCGTACGGCCTTGCCGCGCCGCAAATCGGCGTGTTTAAGAAAATTTTCGTTATTCTCGCCACGGACGAGACCGGCAAAACTCATCATTACGGCGTGATCAACCCAAAAATCATTTCCCATTCGGAAGAAAAAGTATATCTTCCCGGGGGGGAAGGCTGCCTTTCCGTTGACAGGAACGTTGATGGATTCGTGCACCGCCACAAACGCGTCAAAGCGAAAGTCTGGCTCTATGACTTCATTGAAAAAACGGTTAGAGAAGAAATCCTGAAACTTGAAAACCTGATGGCGATCATATTTCAACACGAATACGATCATTTATTCGGTATTTTATTTTACGATCATATTGACAAAAACAATCCTTTCTTTATTCAAAACAACAGCACCGGTCTCACTTTCATAACGAATGACGAAGAAAAATAGGCGAAGGAATCGCCTTTTTATATATAATAAATACTGACGGCAAAAAGCGTTTGCGCTAAATAATACGCCGCTATATTGACTGCTTTTATCTTTTGGATGTTTTTTTCGCCAATCCCGGCAAAATAAATAAAATAAAGCAAAATGTCCGACAGGGCGAACGAAACGGCCCCGGCGAATAAAATGGTATTTATCCGGGTAAAATTATGTATTATATTCAAGCCCGTCACCGCGATTAAAAAAGATAACGGCAAGACATAAACATAATTTAAAAACTTTAATTTACCGCATTTGACGCCGCTTAAATTCGTTGTTATAATAATTAAAGCGGCCATAACGATTCCTGTTAGTAAATAAAGATACGGTTTGGAAGCGGAGAAGGTAAGAAAAGCCGCCGCGTAAAAAATGTGACCGACAAAAAACAACGCGCTCCCGAAGATAAAATACGTTGTTTTTCTCTTCGCGTCAATCCTTCTTATACCCAGGACTATATCGCCCAAAAGCCCGGCAAGAAGACCCGAGATAACCAGCGCGGGATAATTGCCGGCGGCATCGCCGCTTTTTTCGCGCGCGTAAAATCCCAAGACAACAAAACAAAAGCTCGTCGCCGCCTTGATGGCGAAAACGGCTTTCGCGTTAATTTTATAATACAAAATCGTATAAATAATAACCAGCAGGCAAATCAGCGCTAAAATCGGAATCATTTTCGCATCACCGCGTTAATAATAGCCGATTAGACGGTCGATAATTGCCTAATTATGCGCTAAATAAATTTATAATGCTTTAACGCTTTGAAGACGCCGTCTTCGCTTACGGGCGCGGTTATGTAATCGGCCGCGGACTTAACTTTGTCCGACGCGTTTCCCATCGCGATGCCGATTCCCGCGTCGGCGATTAATTCGTAATCATTGTCTCCGTCGCCGAAAGCGACGACTTCGCTTATATCGATTCCCAAATGCTTAATTAGTTTTTTCACGCCCTCGCTTTTGGATGCCGCGACCGGAAGCACGTCATAACCGCGTTCAAACCACCGGATGAATTGGAAATGCGGGTGCCGGCGCGCCAAAGTTGTCATGTCCTCCGGCGAGCAAAAAACCCACAATTGATATACGTTCCGTTCAAGATAGTATTCTTTGTTGATCGGCGGCAGTTCCAAGGCCAAAATATCGAAGGAGCCGATTACGCCATCGTCAATCCTGCTGACGGCCTCATCCAATTCCCCTTCAAAACCGTAAGCGAGGTTGAGTTTGTCGAAATCTCTGACCAAAGGCTCGATCAATTCAACCGCTATCGGCTGCGAAAATATCGTCCTGTCGCCAACTTTTACGATTTGACCGTTAATCAACACAAAATAATCGATTAAACTTATGATTTCTTTTATCGAGTACAGCATGAATTCGGCTCGCCCCGTCGCGATACCGATTTTATGTTTTTGTTTTAGTTTTTGAAGCGCCTTGACGGTCGACTCCTGGATGACGCGCTTTTCGTTATCGAATAAAGTCCCGTCAATATCAAATAAAAATAACATATCCTGCTCACTTTCTATTATTATGAATTGTATCACACTCTGGCCGGAAAAACAACTTTCCCGCCTAATCATTAACTTTTAACAAAGGAGATAAGAAAAATGAATAGAAACACGAAAAAAAACCGCCCGATTATCGAGCGCTTTAATGATGACAATATCAAAGTATTCGCTTTGGGCGGTCTCGATGAAATCGGGAAAAACATGTACGTCATCGAATGCGGAGACGAACTTATCATTATCGATTCCGGCATCATGTTTCCCGATAATAATTACGGCGTTGATTATATTATTCCCGATTACGCATATCTTAAAAATAACGAGGAAAAAATTATCGGCTTATTTATCACTCACGGTCACGAGGATCATATTGGCGGCATTCCCTATCTTTTACGCGACGTGAAAATACCCGCCGTTTACGCAAGCGGATTGGCCGTGAACTTGATAAAAATTAAAATGACCGAGTTTAGCCATATTCCAATTAACTTGATCGAGTATAATAACGATTCCGTTTTTAAATTCAAAAACTTTGAGGTGTCGTTTTTCCGTACCGTTCACAGCATCCCCGATTCATCGGGGATAGCGGTTAAAACCCGTCTGGGATATATTCTCCACACCGGGGATTTCAAATTTGACTTCAACCCGCTTTCCGAGCACGCCGATTACGGCAAGCTGACGCGATACGCGGAAGCGGGAGTGTTATGCTTGCTGTCCGACTCCACAAACGCCCATGTCAGCAAATTCTCCTTCTCGGAAAAAAAGATCGGCGAAAGCATTAAAACAATATTCGGCAGTATCAAAGGAAGGATAATTATCTCGACGTTCGCTTCGAACGTCCACCGGGTGAAGCAAATTATCGACGCCAGTATCCAACATAACCGAAAAGTTATCGTCTTCGGGCGCAGCATGGAAAAAACAATATCAGTGAGCCAAAAATACAAATATATAAACGTGCCCCGCGGAACGTTCGTTAACGCCAGGGAATTTAAAAAAATCCTGCCCAACGAAATCACCATTCTTAGCACCGGCTCCCAGGGAGAGCCCTTGGCCGCATTATCCCGTATCGCCGACGGAAATCACAATCATATAAAAATAATCCCCGGCGACACGATTGTCTTTTCCTCATCTCCGATTCCGGGCAATCAAGAGGCAATCAACAGGATAATCAACAAACTTTATAAAGCGGGATGCAACGTTATCGTCAACAGCCCGCTAACCGACACGCACACATCGGGACACGCCAGCGAAACCGAACTTATGATTATGCTCTCGCTCACAAAACCAAAACACTTCATGCCGATTCACGGGCTTTATTCGATGCTTAAGCGGCACGCCCAGCTGGCCGTGGAAACCGGTGTCGCCCCCGAAAACTGTCACATTCTTGACAACGGGGAAGTCTTGACGTTTAGCGAAAGCAAGGTTTTCTCCCATTACGCCGTCCAATCCGGGAGCGTCTATATCGATTCCGATCGCTTTGACATCGATAACGCCGTCATCAAGGAACGAAAAATTCTTTCGGACGACGGAATGGTTTCGATCATCTTTACCGCGAAAAACCGGAGACTTACGAAAAAACCCAATGTCGTCAGCCGCGGGTTTATCTATCTTAAAGATTCGGAAGAACTGCTTTCGGAAATCGAAAAACGCGCCGAGCAAATTTATAATGATTACTTCCGCGCCACCAAACGTTTCCATGCTAATTATCTGAATAATCTTATTACTCATGAACTGACTAATTTCATCTACGAAAAAACAGAAAAAAGACCGATGATCATTCCGGTCATTATGAATTATTAAAGAGATGTCCAAAAGAGAAAAACGAATGCCTCGACGGCTTCGTTTTTTTTTATTAATTACTCATTCATGATAAATAAAAAATAAGCCAAGGAGACAGGGGCTACATTCCCTTCCTTGGCTTTTTTAAGCGCGGGCAGTTTGCGGTTCATTTTCACCGTTCCATTACTTCGGTAAAATCACGCTTCGCTCAATACTTTTTCTTTGAAAATACGGTATATCTCCCTAACAAGCATCGCGTCTTCTAGCGCGTCGTGTTTTTGCTCTTCCATTTCCACGCCGCTTAATTCCTGATAAGTGTTAAACAAGCCCAAATCAATTTTAATATTGTAATAGTTTTTCATCACCTGCATGAAATTGATATAACGATTTCTGATATCAAGATCATTGATGCGGTTTATTTTAAAAGAATTTTCCAGGGCTAAAATATCGTTTCGCCCCCATGCTATTATTTTCGCGTCATATTTTTCTATGCACCATTTTAGTAGATTATAAAACTCTTTATAGTCGCAGGCGCCGTTAAAGTCTTCGCGTTTTTTTCCGATAAATTTTAATGTTCTCCGGTTCAGGGAGTATCTTTTCTGCGGTTTAACCAAAGAGCCGTCCTCGAATATAATGTTGCCGGACTCGTCTTCCACGACGATCCCGTATTGAATTATCTCCGCGACATGACTAAATGACTGATAATAAGGGGGAAGGGAATATTCCAAATCCAAAAACAACTTGTTTTTGGTCTTAAGCAATAAATTCCTTACCCCTTTTCTAATCGCAGCGAGATTGTAATAGACGACCTTATCGCGCTTGGTGCTTTGAACAATTTTATTGAAGGAATCGATCTCGTGACAGTGATAATCCCCGTATTGTTTCTTTTCGGCGCTGACGTTGACAAAAATATAAGGATTATAATAAAAATAGGGGCCAAAATCCTTAAACAGTTTACGCGACATGTAAAAATAATGAATCTTTTTTTGGCTCAAAACTTTAATGATTCTTTCTTTGGGGAGCGTTTTGACGATTTTACCGTAAACCTTCATGCTGATCCTTTCAGTTATTTATTATCAAGCGATAATTCTTTAATCCGGATTAATTCCAATATAGCTTGACTGCGACCTTTAACGCCCAATTTTTGAATGACGTTGGATATATGGTTTCTAACAGTTTTCTCGCTGATTTTTAATTTTTCCGCGATTTCTGTCGTGTCATAGTTGGCAATCAATAATTTGAAAATTTCGCGTTCCCGGTTTGTTAGAAATTTTTGTGTATACATGCTATCCCTCCTATATTATCCATTATTATAATATGCAAAAAAATATAGGACGTCACTACACCACTTTTTTTATTTCATTTATTTGTTCGTCGGTTAAATTTAATTCCCGTAATTTGCTCTCGAAATTTTCATAATCCGAATCCCTAAGTATCGCCAGTATTTGCTTCTTTCTGACCTTGCCGATGCCTTCAATCCCATCCAATCTCGATGACAATACCGCGCGCGAGTGGGTTTGACGGTAAAAAGTTATGGCAAAGCGGTGAACTTCGTCCTGAAGGTTTTCCAGGAAAAAAAATGTGTTTGATTTTCTGTCGATATTAATCTCTTCGTCTTTGAAAAACAAATACGACGTCCGGTGGCGATCGTCTTTGCCTAAGCCGAGAACATCAATCGCCAAACCTAAATCGGCGATGGCTTTCTCGGCGCTTTTAACTTGAGGCTTCCCGCCGTCGACAACGACCAAATCGGGAAATCTCTCCCCCGCCTCTTTGAGACGCCTGTATCTCCTGGTTACGATTTCATAAATCGAATGCGTGTCGTTGGCGCCGCTGACCGTTTTTATCCTGTACTTCCGATACTTTTTCCGCGCCGGCGCTCCGTCTTCGTAGACGACCATGGCGCCGACGGAATACGCGCCCTGAATATTGGAAACGTCAAAAGCCTCGATATAACGAGGCGGGGAAATCCCCAATAGGTCCCCCAACGCCTTGACCGCGCCCAGGGTCCTTTCCAATTTGTTTCTTTTTACCTTAATCATATGCGCAAGTTTTTCTTCGGCGTTTTCCGTTACCAGGTCAACGTATTTTTTCTTTTGCCCGCGCTTGGGAACGATAATCCTTTTTTTAATCGTCTCATCGATACCGCTTATATCGACGGCCGGCAAAAGAATCTCCTGAGGAAGGGGGTTATTATGATTTATGTAAAACTGGCCGATGAAATTGATGAACAGCTCTTCCGCCGTTCCCATCAACTCGAATAAGTAATCGTCGCTGCCGATCGTTTTATGACCGCGAATGTGAAAGACCTGAATGCCGATGTATTGCTCGTCGCAATGATAAGAGAACACGTCGGTATCCTTAATCTTTAATTCCATCATTTGCTTTTCGGCGACGGTCTTTAAGTTCTCCAACAGTTGCCGGCATTCGAGCGCCTTTTCAAACTGCAAATTATCGGCCGCGCGCTTCATTTTCTCCTCTAACCTATCTTCCAACGCCTTTGCGTTTCCGTTCAGGAAAACGATAATTTCATCAAGCATCGCCTGATATTCTTCTTCGGAAACATCCTTTACGCACGGAGCCAAGCATTGGCCCAAATGATAATAAAGNNAGACGCGGGTATTTGTCGGCGCCGATGCAAATATACGGATATTTCTTGTCGTCGGTAAAAATAATGTTATATTTGGGGTTATGTTTTTTTATAAGGTTCATTTCCAAAATGAACGCTTCCGTTTCCGACGACGTGATAATATATTCAAAATCATCGATGTTTTCGACCAGTTTTGTCGTTTTGGCGTCGTGAACGCCGGTAAAATAGGACTTTATCCGGTTTGATAAATTTTTGGCTTTGCCGACGTAGATTATTTCCCGCGCCTTGTTGTACATCAAATAGCAGCCCGGCTTCTTCGGCAAGGCGCTTAGTTTTTCCTGCAGTTTCATTGAAACCTTACCCGCTAGTCTTGACTGTCTAAATCTTTGAGAATTTGCTCGATACGATTGCCGTATTCCAACGAGGAATCATATTTAAAGCGCAGTTCCGGCACTTTGCGCATTTTGATCTTTTTGCTAAGAAGAGTCCTTATATACCCTTTGGCCTCCTCGAAAGTGCGCGAAGTCGCTTCGATTTGACGTTCGTTACCCAAGACGCGGTAATAAACCGTCGCGTACGAATAATCGCCGGTCAACGAAACCTTGGTTATGGTAACAAATTTAAGCCGCTCGTCTTTGACGTCCGACATTATAATGTTACCGATTTCCCTTTCGATGATTTTTTCCAGCCTTTCCTGTTTATAACTCATATTTACACCCGCTTTACTTTTTCCATTACATACGCTTCGATAATGTCGCCGACTTTGACGTCGTTATAATTCTCGATCAAAATCCCGCATTCATAACCGGCGCGGACTTCCCTAACGTCATCCTTAAAGCGACGCAAGGAAGCGATTTTGCCTTCATAGACCACGATCGAATCGCGAATCAGCCGGACTTCGGCATTCCGATTGATAAAGCCGTCGGTAATATAACAACCGGCGATCGTGCCCAGTTTCGAAGCTATAAAGGTTTCCCGCACCTCGGCCTCGCCGATAATTTTCTCTTCGTAAATCGGTTCGAGCATCCCGGTCAACGCCGCTTCAATGTCTTCCAATAGTTTATATATGACATTGTAATAACGGATTTCGATTTCCTTTTCCTTCGCGTAATCGCTGATCTGCGCCGTCGCGCGAACATTAAAGGCAACGATAACTGCTTGCGATGCGACCGCTAAGTTGATATCGTTTTCGGTAACTCCGCCGACGCCGGAACGCACGACGTTTACTTTCACGCCTTCGACATCCATTTTTTCCAAAGAGTTTTGCAGGGCTTCTATCGAGCCGTGAACGTCGCCTTTGATAATTAAGTTCAATTCTTTCGT
>MTKW01015219.1_pt2 | contig 13459 bp, 16 predicted proteins | sample 1042761 | NCBI WGS metagenome assembly MTKW01 (sample SAMN06205366, study PRJNA360243) | anaerobic digester metagenome | biome: Wastewater treatment plant; feature: Anaerobic digester sludge; material: sludge; isolation source: anaerobic digester fed with sludge from wastewater treatment plant ...
TGAATTACGCCAATCCTGATATGGTGGGCCACACCGGATGTTATGATGCCGCTAAGCAAGCCCTTGAAGCAGTCGATCAGTGTCTCGGGAAATTGCTTTCATCAGTCATCCGCTTTGGCGGGGTTGCGCTGGTTATTGCCGATCACGGCAACGTTGAGGAACTCTCCAAGCCTGGTACCTGCATCAGAGCCGGCGGAGGCAGCAGTCACACCTACCATACATCCAACAAGGTGCCTTGTATCCTGGTGGCTCCCAGGGCTTATGAAGAGTCAAGAATCCACGAGGCAAACGGAATCAACATGATAGTGATAAATGGAAAGACTATAAAGGGGCTCCGGGAAGGCATTTTGGCAGATGTGGCTCCTACCCTTCTGGAAATCCTGGGGCTAGAGAAACCGCCCGAGATGGATAGGAATAGTTTGATAGTATTTCGTTGAACCTCAGTCATGTTTGGGATTTTGAGTGGTTACAGGTGGTTGCAGGCGGGTTTTCAACAGTCTTGATGTAGCAGGGACTGTGAGCAAGAATGGAGTGATTTGAAATGGCCATAATCATAGATGTTAGAGCAAGGCAAATCCTTGATTCCCGGGGTAATCCTACAGTTGAAGCAGATGTGGTGCTTAGCGACGGTTCAACGGGAAGGGGAATGGTGCCTTCAGGGGCATCAACAGGTACTTACGAGGCCCTGGAACTTCGTGATGGCGGCAAAGCCTTCAGTGGCAAGGGTGTAAAGAAGGCCGTATCAAACGTGATAGACGTAATTGGGCCTGAGTTGCTTGGCCGGGATGCTTTAAATCAGCAGGACATCGACTACGCAATGATAGAACTGGACGGGACTCCCAATAAGTCCAAATTGGGTGCCAACGCTATACTGGCAGTATCCATGGCAGTGACGGCGGTAGCCGCGGAGTCAGCAGGCCTTCCGTTGTACAGGTACTTAGGTGGTGTTCAAGCCAGGATTATGCCTGTGCCATTTATGAACATACTCAACGGCGGAGAACATGCCGACAACAACGTAGATATCCAAGAGTTCATGATAGTGCCTTCAGGCGCAGGTTCCTTTTCCGGAGCTGTACAGATGGCATCTGAGATCTATCACTCGTTGAAGGCTGTTCTGAAATCAAAGGGCCATTCTACTGCAGTAGGAGACGAAGGCGGTTTCGCCCCTGATCTCAAGTCAAACGAGGAGGCCCTGGAACTCCTGACCGGTTCCATTCGAAAAGCCGGGTACAGGCCTGGAGTAGACTGCCATTTGGCTATTGACGCCGCTGCTTCCGAGTTTTACAAGGATGGAGAATACATATTGGCCGGTGAAAACTGGACCGGCTCTGCCGCTGACCTGGTGGAGAAGTACAGTTCCTGGGTGCATTCATACCCAATAATATCCATAGAAGATGGGCTGTTTGAAGACGACTGGGAGGGCTGGGTATTACTGACCAGGGCTTTAGGTGACAAGATACAGATCATCGGCGATGACCTTTTTGTGACCCAAAAGGAAAGAATTGATAAGGGGATCGTTATGGGTGCCGGGAACTCTGTCTTGATCAAACTTAACCAGGTGGGGACTGTTACTGAGACTTTTGAATCTATACAGGCTGCCAAGAATGCCGGGTACAAGTGGCTCATTTCTCACCGGTCAGGTGAGACTGAAGATTCCTTTATAGCAGATCTTGCAGTGGCTTCGTCAAGCGGCCAGATAAAGACAGGTGCTCCTTGCCGCAGTGAACGTGTGGCAAAGTACAACCGGCTGATTAGGATTGAGGAAGAACTGGGTACTGCCAGTATGTACAGCGGAACCCGGTAGACTTCATTTAGGACAGGGTGTTACAATCTGATGGCTAGGGTTTTTGGGGAGAGAGGTGAATTGGGTGGAAACTGCTCTTAGAGTTTTTCACTGGATTGTGACTTTAGGCCTTATTGCGGTTGTTGTATTGCAGCCAGGCCGTAGTGCAGGCCTTGGCATAATGGGAGGCGGAATGGAGGGCCTTACCGGCCGGAAGAAGAAAGGCCTCGAGGCTTTGTTCGCCAAATTGACTGTCTATCTTGCCGTGGCATTTATGGTAAGTTCCATTGCACTGGCATTTGTTAGGCGGTAAAACCACTGTCCCGGATTAGGTTCATTGCTTATCCGGGATTTGAAGTTGGTGCAAGGAACGAGAACCATTATAGTAGTTATGTTGTGTTAAACAGATTTGCGCTGAGAGTGTGAAAGGTTTCTCTCACCGGCATATTTGGAATATCCAGATGTATCGAGTACTACCGGCCGGCTGAGGCAAGCAAGACCTTGCCGGTGCAGGTAAACAGCAAGTGAAAGGAGTATATCGACCATGATGAGCTCAGGGTGGGCAGTGGCAGCACCTGTAGCAGGAGTAGTGGCGCTGCTGTTCGCCGTATTTCTTCGTTCACGAGTAGCAGCACATGACTCCGGTTCAAAAGACATGCAGGATATAGCTCACGCTATACACGAGGGGTCTATGGCTTTTCTAAGCAGGGAATACCGTTCACTGGCCATATTTGTAGTTATAGTCGGAATTATCATATTCGTTGCAGGGTATTTCAGCCCTCCTGAGGCTATGAGGCCTGAAACAGCTATTGCCTTTATACTTGGTGCAGTAACTTCAGCCCTGGCAGGCTTTATTGGTATGACTACGGCAACTATGGCAAACGTAAGAACAACCCAGGCCGCTAAAAAGGGAACTGTAAATGCCCTGGACGTTGCGTTTTCAGGCGGTGCGGTTATGGGAATGACAGTGGTCGGCCTTGGACTGGTTGGCCTCGGAATTGTGTATTTTCTCTTCGGAGATCCATCTGATCCTGCTTCCTTCGGAGTCATAAACGGGTTCGCTTTCGGAGCCAGCTCTATTGCCCTTTTCGCCAGAGTCGGTGGCGGAATCTACACCAAGGCTGCAGACGTAGGTGCTGATCTTGTGGGTAAAGTAGAGGCCGGTATACCTGAAGACGATCCCAGAAACCCTGCGGTTATCGCTGACAACGTTGGCGACAACGTAGGTGACGTGGCGGGAATGGGAGCAGATCTTTTTGAGTCTTATGTAGGGTCTATTATTGCGGCTATGGCAATGGGTGTTCTCATGAAGGACCCCGGAAAAGCTTTGGTCGCTATAATCTTGCCTCTTTTGGTGGCTGCAGGAGGCATTGCTGCATCCATACTGGGCACCTTTTTCGTAAGGGCAAAAATGTCTGAACCTTCAACAGCCTTAAGGCTCGGGTCCTTTTCATCAAGTATCATTGTTTTGGCCATAGTATATGGCATAGTATCTTACACGACCGGCGCATCAACTCTTTTCTGGCCTGTTCTGGCCGGTGTGGTTGCCGGAGTGTTGATCGGCCTCATGTCAGAGTATTATACATCTGCAGACTACGGTGCCGTGAAGTCTATTGCTGAAGCTTCAAAGACCGGGCCTGCCACTAACATTATTCAGGGCCTGGCTGTCGGTATGAAGTCTACCGCGATTCCGGTTATTCTGGTTGCCCTTGCAAGTTTGGTGGCGTACAAATTTGGAGACGTTAGCGGATTCGGCGGCCTTTATGGAATTGCCCTAGCTGCTGTAGGAATGCTTTCGACTACAGGTATGACTGTTTCAGTGGACGCTTACGGGCCCATAGCCGACAACGCAGGCGGTATTGCAGAGATGACCGGGCAGGAAAAGGGCGTAAGGGAGATTACTGATGCCCTGGATTCTCTCGGAAACACCACTGCTGCACTTGGCAAAGGTTTTGCCATTGGTTCTGCAGCACTCACGGCCCTGGCCCTATTCTCGGCCTACTCACAGGCCGCAGGCCTTACATCTATCGACGTCTTAAATCCAAATGTTATTGCAGGGCTTTTAATTGGCGGAATGCTGCCCTTCCTGTTTTCGGCCATGGCCATGGAAGCAGTCGGCAAAGCCGCATTTCAGATGGTTGAGGAAGTCAGAAGGCAGTTCAGGGAAATTAAGGGCATAATGGAAGGCAAAGCTCGCCCTGATTACGCAAGGTGTGTTGATATTTCCACAGTGAGTGCTTTGAAGCAGATGATTGTGCCCGGGCTACTGGCAGTGGTGGTACCTCTGTTTATCGGCTTTGCTCTGGGCAAAGAGGCTCTTGCAGGGGTTTTGGCCGGAAGTCTGGTTTCAGGGGTTCTCATGGCGATCTTTCTTGCCAATTCAGGCGGGGCATGGGACAATGCAAAGAAGTATATTGAAGCCGGAAATCTCGGCGGAAAAGGAACTCCCACTCATGCTGCAGCGGTTGTAGGCGATACAGTCGGAGATCCTTGCAAGGACACTGCCGGCCCTTCATTGAACATTTTGATTAAGCTAATGAGCATAGTATCCCTGGTGTTTGCTTCGCTTTTCAGGTAGATTTGGTTTCATTTGAGCGAAACAGGGTTTGCCCGGTGACCGGTGAATCGAACCAGGTGAAATTCAGTGTCCAAGGGAACCTGATAGGCAGTTAAATGGGGTTTCATTGGACACTGTTGCTATAGTAAGTATAGTAAGGATAGTAAGGATACTGAAGGAAGGATGCTGATCCTGGTTTTAGGGTAGTAGGAAGCGGCACTGGGTTTCGCGGACATTGCTGTTACGAAGGATGTTGAGGCAGTTTTCAGTTTTCCACCTAGTTTGCCTTGGCCGATAAAGACAAGTTGAGGATAAGTAAACCAAAGGAACGGGGAGATGTTACTTTGACCAGAGACGAACTCGCAGCTGAAGTATCAAGAAGGATAACCACAAAGAATCTGTTCAAGCATATTCTCGCAGTGGAAGCTGTAATGAGGCAGTTGGCCCGGCATTTCGGAGACGATGAAGAAAGATGGGGTGCAGCCGGACTTCTACATGACATTGACTATGAAGATACAAAGAATAATCCTGATGTTCACAGCATAGAGTCAGGGGAGATCGCAGCTGAACTGGGCTTTGATTCGGAAATTGTTGATGCGGTTAAGGCTCATAACGAGATTCACGGTTTTCCCAGGGAGACCAAAATGGCCAAGGCCTTGTATTCAGCAGATCCGTTAACCGGTCTTATTGTTGCTTCTGCTCTGATTTCGCCAAAGAAGAGACTGTCGGGTATTGATACTGATTTTGTCGTCAACAGAATGGGGGAAAAATCCTTTGCTAGAGGTGCCAACCGTGATATTATCAGAGCCTGTTCAGAACTGGGGCTTACGGTTACAGAGTTTATTTCTCTGGGCCTTGAGGCTATGCAGGGGATTTCAGAGGAACTGGGGCTTTAGGCTGTTGCGGATGCTCGGACATACTTCATGTTTCTCCCATGTCGAGTAGTCGACGTTTGGTGATGGGCTTCTCAGGCCATAAGGCATAGTGGGTGCGGGAAGGCCGGGTTGATCCCAGAGTTTGTGGCTGCCAGGTAAACACGTAGTCTTGGTTTGAGTACGAGGTATTTTGGAGTGAAGGCAGTATGAAGAAGGGCGACAATATAAAAGTCGTGGTTCGAAACAGAAAGGCAAGGCACGACTACACAATTGAAGATACTTTAGAGGCTGGCATTGCCCTTATTGGGACTGAGGTAAAATCCCTCCGGAATGGCAGGGCAAGCCTGCAGGATAGTTACGCCGACATTGCCGGCACTAACGTGTTTTTGAGAAACGCCCACATAGACCAGTATGAGCCGGCAGCCCGGTTTAACCACGATCCTATGAGGCCCAGGCGATTGCTCCTTCACAAAAGCGAAATAAGACGTCTTTCATCAAGGGTGGTTCAGAAGGGATATACTCTTGTCCCCCTGTCTATCTACTTCCGGGATGGCAAGGCCAAGGTTGAATTGGCCCTTGCCCGGGGCCGCAAAACCTATGACAAGCGTGAGGCCATTAAAGAAAGGGATATCAAGCGTGAGAGCCAGCGCATTTTAAGGGGCAGGCGGGATTAGTGATTTATCTGCACCGATGCCGCCAGTGATTTCCGGCGCCACGTTGTTGGGTTCAACGTTGCGAACCTCTCACTTTGTATGGGCGCTTGACGGATAACCGGTGGATGCTCAACGAGTTCTATGGCTGTTCAATTACTTGAAATGTCCGTTAGGGAAGCATTAGTGGGCAGGTTCTCTAGTCTCTTGGAAGAATGTTTCTTGATAGCTTCAAAGCTCTCAGCGCTTATTACGTGTTCAATCTGGCAAGCATCTTCTTCTGCCTTTTTCCTGTCTACACCCANNACAAGTATGAATTGTGCTTCGCGCAATTTCCTCATGGCAACGCTGACACTGGGCTTACTGAAGCAAAGCTCATTGGCAACATCGACAGATCGAACAAAACCGTCTCTGTTGGTTAGTATCAGTATGGTTTCCAGGTAGTTTTCAGCTGATTCTCCTGTCTCCAATTTGCCACCCCCTCGTGTGCCTAATTAATCCCATATTGCTGCACTGAAATATTCCCCGCAAAAGCGTAGATAGTACGACGGGTTATCGATATATACCCATTACTATTATAAGTGTATTTGGCTATCTGTCAACTTAATGAAGTTGCCGTCCATTTGTTCTTTAATTGCAAAAGTAACTTCCAGTGTTTTTGACAAAAGTAGAAGTTACTCTTACAAACCCCTCTGAAGTAGAATGTGGGTGGCCCAATTCCGGTTTGGTCACTACTTAGGACTAAATCGGAGGGAAACGAACCATGGATAGCAAACAGATCTTCAGCTGGCCAACTTTTTGCTGTAACACGGCAATTTCCTGTTCTTTTTCCTTTTCATAGTCTCATTATATCCGGTTCCTTAGGATCTTTCGTGTCTCCTTTCTTGGGGGCATTATAACAAGCTGCGCCACCCTGCTGTTTTAAGTTACGATGGCCAGAATGGCTTTACATCAGTAAGGGAAGCTGAGGAAAAAAGAACATCACAGCCGGGCAATACCGCTACACAACTGACCGTATCAATGACGCGCAGAAAATAGGCAACATTGCAGGTTGTGCTTAAAAGTGTTCAGGCATTTCCGATTTCAGTATATTTCTAAACATGGAAATATACTGAAATCTATAGTACAATAGAAAAAACAATATGGGGGATATCATGCTGAATTATATGACTGTGAAAGAAGCAGGAGAAAAATGGGGTATCGGCAGCCGGATGGTAACACTGTACTGTGCAGATGGGCGGATTGAGGGGGCAGAGAAAATGGGCAATATGTGGCTGATCCCCAAAGACGCGGAAAAGCCTGAGGACGGCAGGTATAAAAAGGGGATGAAAAATGGGAAATAATATGAAAGACATGCAAAACAATATCATAGAGTCCTTCCAATCGTTCTTTGGAAAGGAAGAATTTCTTGCCAAGGTGATTGAGTGCTTCCCCTACCCGATTCAGGTTTACGCTCCGGACGGAACCTCGGTGCTGGTGAATAAGGCTATGCTTGCTGAATATCATGCTATCAGCCAGGACATGGTTGTCGGGAGATACAACATATTCAAAGATCCTTATATTGTCGCCTCGGGCCAGCTCTCCGTGTTAAAACGGGCTTTTGAGGGCGAAACCGTCTTTTTCCCGGATGTCAGAGTGCCTTTGGAAGAAATTGCGGAGCGATACGGCGTAGAGGACTTCGATATAGAGGCCGTATACCAGGACATTACGGTTTTCCCTCTTTTGGACGACGAAAAACGGGTGATCTATGTCGCGGCATTTTTAATCAACAGGAGGGTTTATCGCGGCAAGGATGAAATTGAAAAGGCAAAAGAATACATAGAAACCCACTGGCTGGAAAGGTTTGACTTGAACGAAACGGCAAGGGCGGCCTGCCTCAGCAAAGCCCATTTCACAAAGCTGTTCAAGAAACATACCNNTTTAAAGACAAAACCGGTGTTTCCCCTTCCGCTTACCGGAAATTGTCAAGTCAAAAAGAAGCGGAGGATAATCCATGAAAGACCAGGTTGATGATGCGCAAAGGAGCTTGGCAAAATCATTCCAGTCGCTTTTTGAGGAACAGGAACTGCTTGCGAAAGTAATCGAGTTCTTTCCCTATCCGATCCAGATTTTCTCCCTTGACGGGACGGCGAGGATGATTAACAAAGCGACGCTGGAGATGATAGGTATAAAAAGCATGGAATCCCATGTGGGCAAATACAATGTTTTTGAGGACCCCATCGTGCGCGAGCTTGGCGTTATGGACCAGGTCAGGCAGGTATTGACGGGCAAAACCGTATATCTTACCAATTTTAATGCGCCTTATCAGGATATGATCCGGTATTTTAATGTGGAAGACAGGGATATACAGACCATAAGCTCAGACATTACTTGTTTTCCTTTGGCAAACGCTAATGGCGCGGCAGAATATTTTGCCGCTGTTTTTATCTTTAAAAGTATATACAGGGGGAAAGAAGAAATAGCACGGGGCAGACAATACATAGAAACCCATTGGCAGGAACCCTTTGACTTGGGCGAAACGGCAAGGGCGGCATGCCTTAGCAAGTCGCAATTCACAAAGCTGTTCAAGAAGCATACCGGCATAACACCTCATGAGTATTATGTAAATTATAAAATCGGCAAAGTGAAAGAGAAGCTGCTGGACACCAATCTTTCCGTCGCGCAGGTTTTTGCTGCCTGCAACATGGCTTATAACGGCTATTCCGCAAGAGTATTTAAAGATAAAACAGGCGTTTCCCCTTCTGCTTACCGGAAAAAGTTAGAATAAAAAATTGCCATAAAAAGTAATAAGAGAAAGCCGGGCTTTGGTATATACGAAGCCCGGCTTTTTTTATTGTGAATACAACAAGGGTCCCAGGCTCCGTCAGCAATCCTTGATTGCGTTGACGGGTAGGGGCTCTTATTTTCAAGATAGCACTTTCCTTACTAATTATAAGCATATTCAACCTATCCTCACAGCCGGCGGGCTAGCAAAATATTGGTAGCCATAATGAAAGTATCGGCACTTTGGCTGGAAAGGAGCGTTCATATGGGCGGCAAAACGAAAGAGCAGCTGCTTGAGGAACTGTCGGAAGTACAGAAAATGTTGGAGAAAAGAACAGAGACTCAAGGTCATATGATAAGAAAATTTCAGAGGCTTATCGAAAATGAGGGGCTGTTTTCTCAGATAATCGACTTTCTCCCTTATCCCCTCGCTATATTTACACCACAGTATACACTGGCCATGACAAATAAGGCTTTTGCGGAGGAAACAAAAACGCGGGTCATGTATCCGGAAAAAGGAGCCGCACGCATTCTTCAACACAAGATCAATGATATGCGACTGGCTGCCGCCATCACGGGGGTCTTCGCCGGGAATACCTTCTTTTTAGAGGACTTAAAGAACCCGTTTTCCATGTTTTCAGGAATTACGCAGCAAAGAGCGGCGGAGCCTGACCGTTTCAATAGGGTCGTTATTTTTCCTGTTCCTGCCGATGATGCTAAAATCACCCACGGCGTGATTGTGTTTATGCCGTGAGCAAACAAGTAAACACGTGCCGTTGGCGGCTGCGTGAATAGCAAACAAAAACAAGTTATACGGAGGTAAGACCAATGAAAAGAAAATCTATAGTTTTCTTAATCACCGCAGTGATGATGTTTACCATGATGGGGAATTTGTCGGCATTCGCGGCTGATCTGCCGACGGGAGACAGCTTTGAGGCCCCTCAAAATCTGACGGTGGAGCTCAAGGAGTGGGAAGATGGAAGACCATATTTTGCGCTTAAGTGGCTGAATCCTCAAAGTATATGGGAATTGCAAAAATACGGTGTAGAACATGGAGAGTGGGGTGCGGATTGCCAGATTGATGTAAAGGTCGGCAACGGACAATGGTACTATGACGCGAGTGGAGAGCTTTTCGGGAATGCGCTTAATTTTGGTGAAGAAGAATTTGATGAACCCGGAAATTATGTAACAGATGACGTTGTATTCGATCCAATACAATTGAACGAGAATCTTGGTGTGGACGGTACTGTCGATATCAAGACAAATGTCTATTATATCCGGGTGAGATACGCGTATGTAGATAATCAGGGTAGCGATGGCGAAGAACATTATATATACAGCCCGTTTTCCAATACCGCTTCGATCGGCACCGAAGCGTTCTACAAGGAAGCGTCCGACTGGGCAAAGTCCGAGCTTCAGAAAGCCAACGATCTCGGCCTGATCCCCGCCATATTAAAGGGCGCTGATATGACACAGCCCATTACGCGGGAGGAATTCTGCGAGCTTGCCGTTTTGCTGTATGAAAAGGTTACGGGGCAAAAAAGCGAGCCGGTTTCTCCAAACCCCTTTACGGACACGGCAAACCCGCAAATACTGAAGGCCTATAACCTCGGAATAACCTTAGGAACCTCACAAACCACCTTTTCGCCCAAAGTGCTGATTAACCGGGAGCAATGCGCGGCCATGCTGTTCAGAGCGATTAAGGCCATTCATCCCCAGGGTGATTACAGCGTAGCGGGCGTTAAGGATTTTCCCGACCAGAAGCATATTTCAAGCTGGGCGGTCGAAGCGACAAAATATATGAGTAGAATCGGTGTTATTGCCGGCGACGCCCAGGGCAATTTTATGCCCAAGGCAACCACGCCGGCGCAGGAGGCCGCCGGATACGGCATGGCAACGAGAGAACAGGCCATAGCCTTATCGGTCAGAACATATGATAAAGCGCCGGAAATTTAAGCAAGTGGAGGAACATTAAATGCGATTTGAAATATCAGATTTGCGGACACCCAAATGAATATAAGGCAATTGATTAAAGGAGGAGGGTCATTCTTGAAAAAACTATTTGCGTTGACTTTGGTATTAATTATGCTCCTGTCGCTTGCGGCCTGCGACGGCAAGAGCGAAACCGCACAGGACAAACCGGGCGACAGCNNGACGCTTGGGGTGATTTCAACAAACATATTAACGGGCAAAGCGATGACCATGAAATCGTATCGGTCCATCAAAGCACGGCCATGCCTCTGGAACTGAAGAACCTGAGCTATCTTCTTCCCTTGAGCGTCCTGGGCCAATCCCAAGTGAGCCAGGGCAAATTTGACGCAGCCATGGAGACCGGTATGCTTGACGCGGGCTGGGCGGACGATGTAGTTCTTACTTACGATGAAGAGGCAGGATACCTGTTGAAGGGAACTGATACACAGGGAAGCTCGTTGGAGATTAAAGTCAGGTACGATGCCAAGACCGATTCGCTGCGGCTGGAAGGGTATAAAGACGGCGCTCTGGATATGGTATTTGAATACAGCAAGACGCCGGATGGGTATGCGGCCCAGTATCACTATGAGGCAGTTGTAGATATGGTTAAATTTGATGCGGTATACGGATTGTGCACCTATCGGCTCATCTTTGCCGGAACCAATGGTTCCTGTGCTAGGTTCGACAACGTGTCTTCTGAACCAGACTCCATTTTTGGCAGCATTCCCGACAAACAATCCTTCATTGATGGCGCTACTCGCTGGTTTACTATTACTGACGGGGAATTCACCGGAAAACTGGGCGGAAAAGAATTCTAATTGCTAGTGTAACAAAGAAAACCGCAGCCGAGTTGGGCAACGCGGGCATCGCAATCTGTTTGGCGGCGGTCATTGAAACCGCCGGTATGGTATTAGTAATGAATTGATTGGAGGGGAATTAAAATAAAGCGAATTATCTCAATAGCACTATGCTTTATGATGGTGTTTGCCCTGTGCCCGCCGGTGTTCGCGTTCAGTACCATAACGTGGACTGGGGCGGCTGGTGACGGGTCATGGCATAAAGCTGGCAACTGGGATCTGAATCAAGTACCGGTGGACAAGGACTATGTGATTGTCCCCGAGTCCTCGGTAGTGGTGTATTCGAGCGGCGAGACAAGTGTAAGGCTAAACTGCGCAGGAAACTTGACCGTTTCCGGCGGCACTCTTAAGTTTGCTTCCGGAAATTCATCCTTAACAAACGGAAAACTTGACGGAGCGGGAAATATCGAAATAACCGCCGGCGGTAACTTTACATGGAGCGGAGGAAGCATAGTAGGGTCAGGGAAGATTACCGTTGACCAAAACGCGAATTTCTATGCTGCCTCATCTCTATTGGACCGCTACCTGGTCAACAACGGTTCATTGCTTATAAATGGCAGCAGCCTAACACTTACAGGCGGCGCCGAAGGCAATGGAAACTTCACTATCCAACAAGGCGAAACTCTGGAACTAGGCGGGAACAACAAAAGCTATAACCTGAGCAGGAACCTTAATAATAGTGGAGTGTTAAGGATATCAAATGCCCGAAACAACTGAAAGGGTCTTGAGTTGCCTGTCGCGGGCATGGGATTCAATGTAAGCTTCCACCAGTTGTTCTCCTTCAATTTCTGCTGCAAGCAAGACTTCGTCTTTGGGTTGAATGTGGATGTTATATGGGCTGGACTCGTCTATGATATGTTCAACAGTAATCACTTGCCCGTCGAATTTGCCCCCGGTCACCTTTACCGTGATAATCTGCATATCGAAATAAGCGACTTGATCAGGATCTTCTGGAATCAGGTCTTTGATTTCAAGAACCCTGGCTTTCATGTACTGCGGCTCCGGAAACTCACTGTGTTCCATGGCAGAAGTTGCAGGTTGCGTATTTACACATCCTGTCAAGGCCAAAAGGACTGTCGACAACACGAAGAATGGAATGAGTAAAGTCTTTTTCATTTGATCAACTCCATGAGTAGATAAACATTTTGGCTTCCGCCTGGGTAGCTTGCCAAGTGAACCTGGTTTACCGGATCATTTCAGATATACAGAGTTAGGAGTGGCTAACTCCAGAGAATGATATTATGTTGGTGCTCTGTTTGTCAAGGGAGCGAATTGAATCATCTAAAATCCTTAATTGTAAGAGTAACTTCCAGTGTTTTTGATAAAAGTAGAAGTTACTCTTACAAACGTTCTGTCCAAGGCCTGTGCAGCAGGTATCCGAATTGCCTAGTAGATCTTTGCCGGTATTGCGCTACTGTAGACTGCAATGAACGCTGCCTTGAATTTGAACCCATCTTGTGTCCCAAACTAAAGCGGCCACCCTATGTCTGCAACAGCTGTGAGGGCTTTCGTAAGTGCCTCGAGTTAAAACAAGTATACGATGCCCGGCTGGCCGAAAAGACCTACCGTACGACGCTTAGCGAGTCGCGGGCAGGGATAGCTCGCTTATACTTCCTTGATACCTTCATCACAATGTCCAATTTGCTTTGCATCGAAAGCCCCCACTTTCTACGCCCCCTTCAGACTTCCTAAAGGGATTGTCGTTTAGATTTTTAGATGAGGCAACAGGCAGGGCCTCAAGGACACACAGATCAGTAATATCTTCGGGCTAATGAAGCACACTTCTGCCCTCTATGAAGACTGTCTCGATTTTTGACCGGATTTTGAATGGGTGTCCTGTCCAAATTGAAAAGTTTGCATCTTTTCTCGGTTCCAGGCTTCCAACTCTGTCGTCAATGCCAAGGGTTTCTGCAGGTGTCAAAGTTATTGCCCTCAACGCATTCTTCTTCAGTCATTCCATTGGCCCAGGCCATTGCTGCGGCCGTGGAAAGGAATTGAATGGG
>MTKW01016846.1_pt1 | contig 13445 bp, 12 predicted proteins | sample 1042761 | NCBI WGS metagenome assembly MTKW01 (sample SAMN06205366, study PRJNA360243) | anaerobic digester metagenome | biome: Wastewater treatment plant; feature: Anaerobic digester sludge; material: sludge; isolation source: anaerobic digester fed with sludge from wastewater treatment plant ...
TATTCGAAGAACCGCTTCAACTCATCATCTCCTGTTCATCGACGGCCAGCACCACGACCTGTCAGAAATCATACCTTTCTAGATAACCGGTCCATGATCCTTTCGGCATCGTCAGATGTGGCATGGTCTGAGATCATACGTTTGCAGAACCGGTCCGACGGATCATCATCGATATCATCCACTACATCACTTGGTGCACCGCTTGGTGCAGCATCTGGGCGGTGTTGGAATTCCTGTAAAGCCGCATTTAACATCTTGAGGCCGTCAACAAGGGAATCAAGCTTCTGCTTCGGAAACACAGAAAGTACTTCTGACATACAGTGGTCCATTACGTCCCTCATGGCGGAAAAGCGTTCTTTGAGATTATCTGTAGCAAAGAGACGTACTAACCGCTGGTCAGACGGGTCCTGCCGCTTTTCGATGAACCCCTGATCAGACAAAGTGTCTACTGTCTTGGAAACATGTGACTTGGCAAATCCTGTGCGCCTAGCAACTTCGCTAACAGTGCTTCCTGGAGCCTTCAGGATCTGGCCCACAATGGCCATCCCAGAATGAGGCAATCCATATTGCTGCAATACTGTATGGGCTATCCCAAACATTCTCCGGTTAACAGACTTGAGAAGGCCGGCGAACACCTCGGCATTGACATCCTGTGACACAAATCCCACCTCTTCTGGCTGATTTCACCCACCGGTCCTGGCTAGCAAGCACAGTCAAAGGAAGGTAATATCAGCGCTACCAACTCAGTTCTCTGAAGAACATTCTCGGGCGAACGTTCTCCAGAGAACAATTACTAGTATAGTTGGGAAGTGTCCGGTATGCAAGGGTTTTTGAAGCCGTGTTGCGGAACTGAAATTGCGGTTGGACAGGCGGTATAATTCTACAAGCAGCGGGAACCATTTGTTCCCTAGGCTACTCGCACCTATGGGTTACTGCAACTACTTCAAAATCCAAATTGCCGACACCGCGCCCTGTGCAGGGTAGGACTCAAGAATTGGCCCTCTATATTCACTTCCACTTTCTGACCCACCTTAAGATCGGCAAAGCTCCCGGCAGACTGGCGCAAAATCGGTGCAGTTTGAGAAGAAGGTGGCGCGAAACCGGACCGGTTTCAGGCCAAAGTAGTGCAGGATCGGAGCGGTTGAACCGAAAACTGATACATATTCGCTTCGGGGGAAGGCTTACCCGGTAAACCGGTGCAGAAACGGTAGGGTTAGAGCAAGAAGTGGTCCGAAACTGGGCCGGTTTGACCTAAGACTGGTGCAGATTCGGTGCATGTTGGCTTACCGGGAAAACTTGCCCGGCAAACCGGTGCAGAATCGGTGTGGTTGGAGGAGAAAGTGGTGCGAGACCGGACCGGTTTGACCGAAAACTGGTGCAGATTCGCACCGGTTGATCGAAAGCCATCCGAAATTGGCAGGCGAAGGCTAAATGCTAGCCACATGGCGGCAAGAGGACGGCAAAGGGATAGCAACAAAGCGGGGAGAAGAAGAGACGCTGAGAGGATTTGCCTGAGCNNGAGATGAGATGATTGCCATGAACGCCATGGAGAATAAGACAGAAACAAGGAAGTGAAAGCAGATGCCGAAAGCCCCGGAATCCCTGAGACCCGGCAAAACTCAACGTGATCTGAACACACGTCTACTCAAATACCCTCCGATCAACAGCAAAGCACCATCCTTCCTCCACACTTCCTCCACGGCGCAGACAACAATTCCGACCAATGGCTCCATATGCCGGCAGTACACTAACGGGCAAAGTGAACATAAAGACCTTGCGGTATATTGATACTTGAAACAATGGCAGATTGAACAAGATGCCTGAGCTAGACGCGGTAGAACAAGGTTAAGGACGGTGTAACTAGAAAGTGGTGGTGCAATGACATCAGCAACATTGATGACAGAAGGCAGGATCCGAAAACTGACTGAGTTCTGCCTGAGCCTGTCATTTCACAAATACTGCAGGCCCAGCCAACACTCTAACAGGTACATATTGAGCAAACCAGATACAGAGCCAACGACATCCCGCGAAACAAAGAACCGAACTCAGCTAAGCCACGGACATTCTCGCACTGCCTGCAACCTAAGAGGCAGCAATGTTCAGAACCTGTCCAGAATCACCGACGGCTGGGAATGCGATGTGTATTCTTTTGACCTAGTGACGCCGGCGACCGTAATCCCCCTTATTCTCCGGATGTACATGGATAAACCCGAGCCCCAGGCCGCCGTTAAGTGCCAGAGAGAATTCGATGTGATGAAACATCTCTACAATGCCGGCTATCCTGTACCGCAGGTTTTTGGTTGTGAAACCGACCCAGCCTGCCTGGGCGCGCCATTCGTCATCATGGAGAGAATCTGCGGACCTGCACTGGCCCAATTATATTCGGGAGGAAGTAATGAAGAGAGGCAAAGGTTCTCGATATTTTCACTTCTCTTTATGTAAGGTTACATCACCTTGACCCTGCTGATTTTGATCCGGACACTGCGTCTTTAAGCACCCATTCGATTATACGGAAAGAGTTTTCGGAGTTTGAGAGATACCGCCTCTTTCTCGACGACTATGTTTTCGGGCCTGCCCTATCATGGCTTGAAGCGAATATGTATCAGGTTAGGCCGTCCCGGCCGTCTATCATTCACTATGACTTCCATGCTCAGAACATACTTGCTGGAGATGGATCCAGGCGTAGATTGAAACAGGATAAAGGTTGCGGTCCCTGCTGCGTCGAAGGTCAGGATTGCCGGCAAGACGATGGCCAAGATAAAGGTCAGGACGAGGAGCAGGACGATGGAATCGGTAAGTGGCAGGGCGCGAGGCAGAACGTTGGGCGGGATAAGTGGCAGGACAACGTTTTCGTGATTGATTGGACTCAGTCCAGGGTATCGGATTTTCGATTCGATCTGGCCTGGTCTTTGCTGCTCATGGAAGATTTCGAAGGCCAGGAAATGCTGAAGTCTTACATGAACAAGATGGGCGTCGATAACGACAGCAAATCCCCCTCAAACAACTACGGTGAGCCCTTGACCAGCAGCGATAGCAAATCCACCGCAGACAACATCGACAAGCCCGGCATAGACAACTGCCGCCAGCCCTTTATAGATAACGGCGGCCAGCATAGCATCGACAACGATGGCTCCAGCATATATGACAGCCAATCCAACACAGGCAACGCCTGTGAGTCTGGCATCAGCAACGATCCCCGGCCTAATTCGACAAATACTTCCGGACGGACGGTAGAAGACCTTGACTACTTCCTTGTTTTTGCGTGTGTAAGAAGACTTGCCAGCATATACGGCTCTATCAAACATGGAGCAGATAGATTCGGCATGCGGCCGGGAGCCGAAGAGATTATGAAGAAACAATCAAAGCATATTCGACGCCTCTATGACATCCTCACAAACAAGTCCGGGCTTGAACTGCCCGAATTGGAAAGGTGGGTTGCGCAAGTAAAGTAAGCACAGATACCAAATTTCAGTGACAGCCAGACCTCAGACAGCTCTACTTTCTTTACAGGAGGACATTAGCAATGAAGCGTCTACTCTCCCTGGTACTTTCCACAGCCATCGCGGCAACCGCCTGCATCATAGGATTATCGGGGTGCCACAGCGAGGATACTTTTGAGGGGTTTCCGATAGTTCAAATTAGGCTTAATGGCAATATCGTAGAAACTGATGTACCTGCTATTGACATTAAAGGAAACACAATGATCCCACTCAACATCGTAAGCGAAAGCCTAGGGGCCTCAATAGACATAGATTCTGATGCTAAAATTGTCTCAATCGACCTTCGCAATATTGAAACTGTACAGTATGAACTCGAGCAGGCCAGGCAGCGCATAGCCAAGTTGGCAAACGCTATGAGATCCGAGAACATGCTACCAGCACCATCCAATCCCGTAAAATTGGATCGTCCCTATGTACTTCTTTCAGCAGGCATAGGTCCTGATTGCCCCTTTGTCAGCAAGTTTGGCAGAGGGGGGTTAATTGGAAGCGGCATGAACTACATATATGACAGTATCGGCCAGTATTCTGGGTCTGTGTTGGCCCGAGATTCAATCCTTGTCTTCAGCCTTGATCATGAAGTTAGCTTTGATATTCTTAAGGACTGGCCCGAATCTCTGGCTGATGTCCTGCCGTTTACCTGCGAGGAACTCTCGATGTATAAACCTCCTTTTGTTTGGTTCAAACTTGGCAAATCAGGACGCCAGCGCGGGATTGCAGTAGTTGGCGGTGGCAGTGAAGATATCGGAAGAGACATATCAGGGCTTGCTGATCTTGTTGCATCAGGTTGGGTTTCCATAGATTGTCCAACTGCACCGAGAATAACCACTGCTGCGGCCATGCCAGACATGCTTGATGGCTCAGCCGGTGAAGCAACAGTCGTCTCCAATGAACGGTTCAAAATAATCACCCATAAATCCTGTACTGCCGATGGCCCCAAAATGCTAGAGTGGGCAGACGAGGCAATTGCCAGGCTAGAGCCGGTATTTCCTGACGCTTTTGAAACTGTCGGGATGGCCACCATCCTTGTGACAATACCCAGTGGAAACCTTCAACATGGAACGGCATATGCGCATCCAAGATCAGAACCGCCACAAATCACGTTTACAGCTCCGTCGCTGGCATTCGAAGAAAACAGCTATTTCGATGAAGATTACTACCTGGGCAACTTGGGGCACGAATTCATGCACTGCGTTTACGAACGATATAGCCTTGCGGCAACGGGCCAGTACTTATCAGATAGAGGCATTCCACAATGGTTCTGTGAAGGCGTAGGAGAGTACGCACGCCTAATAATCTTGGGCGAATCGAGATTCGACGCCAAGCAAGCAAGTCAATACAACCCAAGTGTTCAGAAAATCATAGCCAGCGGGTTATCCAGCGTTGATGTATACTCCGGAGGAGCATGGGCCCTGCGATACATGAATCATCAATATGGCCCTGAAAAGATAGTGGCACTGATGAAAAGCAAGGAATTCTCATTTGCCGATGCCATGAAGTCAGAACTGGGAGTTACATTGACCGAGTTTGAATACGGGCTCAAGGAGTGGCTCAAAAACCGGTGAATTGGTGCGGAACGATGAAATCCGGTACGGTTCAAGCCACAACTAGTTCGGAATCGCACCGGTTTAGCCGCAGACCAGTGCAGATTCGGTGCAGGTAGATGCGGGTCGAAACTTGTCCGGCTAGCCGGTGCAGAATCGGAGGGGTTTAAACCCAAACTGGTGCAGAATCGAACCGGTTTGACCGCAAAGTGGTGCAGATTCGGTGCAGGTTGGCCGAGAGACCCGACATGTCCGGCAGACCGGGGAAGAACCGGTGCAAATCCGGTGCGGTTCGAGCCACAACTAGTGCGGATCCGAACCAGTTTGACCGGAAGGTAGTGCAGATTCGGTGCAGGTTGGCTTCGGGTTGAAACTTATCTGGCTACCCGGTGCAGAACTGGTGCGGTTAGAGCCAAAAGTGGTGTAGAATCGCACCAGTCTCCCGCAAACCGGTGCGGATTCGGTGCGACAGTGTCAGGTCCAAGACGAGCGCGAAAATGGAAAATGATTTATCTAGCAACGTCCCGCCTGTATACCTTCCCTGCCTCAAGGTCGATGCCTTTGGCTTGATATAGTTCACTTATTGTAACCAACTGATAGCCGCGGCTCTTCAGTTCCGGGACAATCATTTTCACAGCATCTGCCGTGCTCACGTAAATATCATGCATCAAAACAATGTCGCCGTCTTGCACATTTTCAAGCACTTTTTTGTAGACGTACTCTGCATCACGATTCTCCCAGTCCCTGGCATCCAGTGACCACAGAATCATAGGCATGTCAACACTGTCCCTTAAGTCCTGGTCATAGGAACCGTAGGTAGGCCTCATAACTACAGGTTCATAACCCGTAACTTCCTCTATAGCCTCCTGCGTCTTGTAAATCTCCTTCTGCAATTCCTCCAGGGTCAGGGTGATAAGCTGTCTATGATTGAAACTATGGTTTCCAATTTCACTGCCTTCGCTCAACATGCGAGTTAGCAGAGCCCCATTAGCAGATACCCGGTTTCCAAGCACGAAGAAAGTAGCGACGGCATCGTGCGCCTTGAGAGTATCAAGTATTGATTCTGTGCTCTTTGGAAACGGGCCGTCATCAAAGGTCAACGCCACCATTGGTTTGGCAGGGTCAATTTGTCGAGTAGTACGCTGGACTCCGACGCCCAAATCATCATTGCCAGGGATGTTATTAGAAGGTTCTTCATAGTCAAGACCGTACGGAAACGAACCAGGGGCCCGTGGATAGTCGAAGCCTCGCACTTCGTCCGGTTTAGTTATCGGCTCAAGGCTTCTGCCTGGCATAATATCTCCGAGCAAGACCCGTTCCGGGCTCTCGTAATCGTATACTGCAGTTCTAACAGCAATGTCAGGGTAAGCATAACAACGTGGGTCTGTGACGATTAGGGAGTTCAAACTTACCGGATAGTGGATGCTGATAACCGAATTCTCACTGCCCTCAGTAGGGGGTTCTAGTCCTCCAACCTGGTAGTGCTCTGTGGTAGGTTTCGCCAGATACTTAAAGCCATCGCCAGAAACAATGTTCTTAGAATCCTCCACTCCTCCCCAGCCCTGTTGGCCTGCTGAATATGACAAATGTGATAGATTTGTGCTTACAGTGCTACAGCCGGCCATTACCGGCAGGACCAGGATTATGGCGAGAATCGCAGAGATTTCAGGGATAAAGACTCCAAATCTCCTGACATCCATAAAAACCCTTCTCGGAATATGTTCTGCAAGCCGAAACTTGCTCTTCAACTCTTTCGACTTTGCATCTTTAATTGTCTGTTGTTAACATAACGCCCAGCCAGAGATTCATTGTTTGCTAGTAGCAGTTGACATAATACCCCACTGATACAAACGTATGAGCTGTGTTTGCTATGCAGATGATCCTCTCTTAATAACTATTTGGACACAGCGCAATTGATGAGCTAGTTGATGAGTTCCAGCGGCTAGTCATGTTAACGATTTCCTCACCAATCTGGCGCTCAAAACGAGCAAGGGCAAGATGGCTGAAGAAAGCGGTAAAAAGATTGCTAATGTGACGAGGTAGCGCGCATCAAGGAGGAGCGCAGGGCGGCGGCTAAAGAAATCCGTAAAAAATTGCTAATGTGATAGGATGGAACGGAATTTTGCTAAGGATCCGCCTTAGGTTGTAAGCAAGGCAACAGAAGAGGTTCTATTTCTTGGCTTCCCGGCGGTACACCTTACCTGCCTCCAGAGCCACTCCTTTCGCTTCATGCAGTTCGCTTACTGTAACCAATTGGTAACCGCGGCTCTTAAGCTCAGGCACAATTATCTTCACTGCATCTGCCGTGCTCACGTAAATATCATGCATCAGAACAATATCGCCGTCTTGCACACATTCAAGGACCTTCTTGCTCACATAAGCCGCATCTCTGGTTTCCCAGTCCCTGGTATCCACAGACCACAAAATCATGGGCATACCGGCGCTCTCCCTGAGTTCCTCATTATAAGACCCATAAGTCGGCCTTATTATCACCGGTTCATACCCGGTGGCTTTCTTTATGGCTGCTTGTGTCTTCTGGATTTGCTGCTGTAGCTCGTCAGGGGAAAGGGTGGTAAGCTGCTTGTGGTTGAAACTGTGATTTCCTATTTCGCTGCCTTCATTCATCATCCGAGCTAATAGAGTTTCATTGGAAGATACCCGGTTCCCAAGTACAAAGAAAGTCGCCACTGCGTCGTTTGCTGCGAGAGTATGCAGTATGGACCCTGTGCTCTTGGCAAAAGGGCCGTCATCGAAAGTTAGTGCTACCATTGGCTTATCAGGATCGATCTCTCTAACCGGCCGCTTTATTTCGACAAGGGGCCCACCGGCACCGTCATTATCCCGGGGTGAATCGGGGCCTTGCAAGAAATCGGGATCCCGGCGGCTATCTGAGTCCCCATGAGAACCGGATTCTCCGGGCATATCAGGATGCAAAGACGTGCCATAGAATTCTGTATGGATGATTCCCTCCAAATGGCCGTATGGAATCCTAACGCTTGGCGTGCCTGCTGCCCCAGGAAAGACCTGATATTTCTGAAACAAGAACATTATGTGTTCCTTTGTAAGGACGAAGTTGGAGTAATTCTCCCCTACCGGCTCTGTGCCGCTCATGAACAAGTCAGAATCTAGGTAGTCGCTATAATTCGGGCTTAATCGCAATTCTTCTCTGACCAATTCAGCTATATTTTTCAGATTGCCATGGGGTAAAATGTCTTTCAGAAAGACAGGCCGTTCAGTTTCCAGATCATATACTGCTGTTCGAATTTCAATGTCAGGATGAGCGTAATAAGGCATGTTCCTGAGAATGATAAACTTGATGCTTACAAGCCTGTCCTTTACCAGCCAGGTCTCGTAATCTATGTTCAGCTCGGCCTTAAGGTCAGGGTAATTGGTTTCATAATCCTCTACCTCTTCTAGAAATGCGGAGATGACCCCAGACACAAATTCCTTAGTCGAACCATCGACTTTCTTTTTCCCGAAGACAGGATAGTGAGCACCTATCACCGAATCCTTGCCGTATTCAATGATCGACTCGATGGTCCCAGCCTCGTGATTTTCAGTATTGGATTGCTCAAGATACTTGTACCGGCCGTCAGAAGAAGTGCTTCGGGAGCCGTCTACATCCTTCTCACCTGCGGGGTAAGGCGGTATAATGCCTGCTATACGGCAACCTACCAGAGAAGCAATCAGTAGAAGGGCAATGAAGATTGCACACCCAGTTGACTTATTCAGCAATAATCTCATTTGCCCTCTCATGGTTAAAGTAACCTTCTCCGCAGCGTATTGAATGCATCGCAGCTTGCCCCAAGAAATATGTTAACATAATTGCACGATAGTTTTGGCATGAGGGATATATTACAAATGAGACACCCCAGAGAAACCTCACATGAATCCCCCCTGGGGAAACTGCGCAAAAGCGTCTCATCAAGACACTATGTTTGGACAAAGCCCTTAATGAGCTATCGAACATTTTTTCGGCATTTTCAGGTGATTTTAAGCGATAAACTGCTGTGCCGTTGCCCTGCCAGATGGGATGCTTAACGGCCTAAAACACCTTGACCGTACCGCAATTCGGCAACAGCCTAATCGGCTGCCTTCTCGTTGAGCACATTTCAAGTGCAGTGATGTTTTGAATAAGAAAATAAGGTATTGGGATTTGGGCATAACTCACCTTAGTCGGCGGTCAATACCAGTGCGGTCAGCTCCAGCAGCGGCCAGTGCCGGTACGGCGGTCAGTACCAGTACGGTGCCAGATACCACTTCGGCAACGATTTCCGGAAATCCTGACAGAGCAGATCACGGATCGATTCTGCGTCGTATCGACTTGGTGAATCTTGCGAGTCTTGTAAGGCCCGTGGATCTGGGGAATCCAGTGAATCCGGTGAGCCTGATGAGTCTGGTGAGCCTGGTGAGTCCGGTGAGTGTAGTGAGTCTGGTGGGTGTAGTGAGTCTGGTGGGTCCATTCTGTCGCGGCTGTCCCGCCTGTCACAGCTGTCACAGCTATCATAGTTTGGGCAATTCGAACTCGACAGAGGCATTGCGTTCCTATGAAACTTTAAACTGCCGTTCTTTATAAGCAAATCTGCATCTTCATATCCGAGTACAAGGCGAGTCAAGGGGCCCCTTTTCGCCGTCAAAACCGGGTAACCCTGGTGGAGAAGGTAAAATGAATCCTCTGGAGACAGGCAGTCCGCCGGCGTTCCGGGGAGACACCCGGAATTCTGGAGCCATTCGTGATGCTCTTGGTAACTGCTAGTGTAGTGGCGCTGAGTGCTCAGGCCCTGTTCAACCTCATATTCGCTCATCCTGATCTCATAACCGCCTGGTAAGAGCGCATCCCATCGCAGCACACAGGCCATTCCTGCAGCCGCAGGTCTGTGCTCCTGAGTGGCTCCCTCACACAAAGCAGCCTGAACTATGGGGCTGTCTGGGGTCAAATTGATCCTCAAATACTTTCGGCCAGGATTGGCCGCTCGCTTGGCCAGCTCCCGCACAATGCTTGGGCTAAACCGCTTGTCGGACACAGCTGCTTCCACTACAGCTAAATATCCTTTATCCGGATCATCCATACAGAAAGCGTATCCTATCAGCTGTTCCGGCTCGGTGCAGCAAAAAACCAGTACAGACCTTCCGGCCATAGCGCCCCGGGGCTTCCAAATCCAGGGGGACGGATCCCGGCGGACACAGCATGNNTGACATCCAGTATCGTAATCACAGCGGGTAGAACAGGCACAAAACCAAACCGAGGATAGTACCCGGGGTGGCCGTAAAGGATTGCAAAGTTGGCCCCTGATTCTGCTGCATACTTCAGGCTGTCCCTAACCGCGGCAGACCCGAAACCCCTGCCCTGATACATGGGGTCACACGCTACCAGCGTGATGACGGCTCCAGGCACCCAAGTACCAAACGGCGTGCGGATCTGGCGGGGCAGGACAACTGAACAGGCTACCGGTTTGTCATCAACCGTGGCAACCCTGATTGCATCGGGAGTTAACGCAGGGTCATTCCTAACCAGAAAATCAAATAACTCGGCTTCGTCTTCTTTGAACGCCATCTTGAAGAGCCTCATGAGTTCAGGGTATTCGTGCTCAAACGCGCCACGGGTATTCTTGGTCATGGCAAGATTATACATACCGTCAGGCAATTACGGCAAGTAGTGCGTTTCACCGGCGTTTATCAAAACCGTCCCGGGCGTACTCCAAATGCACCCCGAATTCGGATTGGTTTGCCTCAAGCCACACCATTCTTGCGCTGGTTTACCTACATTTCCAGCCCTCACAATCTACTCCCACCGGATCTGAACGGTTTCCGACCAACCTCATCCGGTTTCGCACCACTTCGGCCTCAAACCGCACCGGTTTCGGACCGGTCTGCGGCCACTTCCCGTCCTCAAAGTCAACTCGCACCGATTCCGCACCGCTTTCCCCCGAAACCCATCCGGTTCTGCACCGGTTCAGTCTCAAACCACTCCAATTCCGCACCGGTTCTGAATTGCATATCCTAGCCTGTCCCGTCTCTCAGCCGAACTGCTCCAAATCTGCACCGCTTTTCAGCCAAACTCATCCGGTTTCGCACCGGTTCAGTCTCAAACCGCACCGTTTTTGCACCGGTCCGCCGCCACTTCCCGTCCTCAAAACCAACGTGCACCGATTCCGCACCGCTTTCCCCCGAAACCCATCCGGTTCTGCACCGGTTCAGTCTCAAACCACTCCAATTCCGCACCGGTCCGGATCCACGAGCAACACGCTTCCGCCTTCCAACCGAAAACCCCTGACTCCTTGCACACGGACTCCTTCCGCACCGACTGTTACCGCACCGACTCCTACGGCACCGACCATTACCGAGCCCGCCGGGGTGTCCTTTCTCGCCCGGGTTCTGTCCTGTGAGGCATAGGCACATAACCAACTGACGGCCTGTTTGTCCCAGCCTGAGGACACAACTCCATAAGTTTGTAAACCTCAACCGGCATATCAAACGCCACTGGAAGCCCCATAGCCTGGAGTTGGGTTGCACTCAACGGATAATCATGGGTGAAGTAACCTTTGGTAAAGAGGTCGGCCAGCTCCTCGGCCTGTTCATCGGGAAGATTCTCCTTTAGTATCCGCAAGACAGTCTCCCTGACCTGCGCTATAGCCTTGCGGGAAATATCGGCCAGAATCAGGGTATTGTCATCTACCTGCTCTATTGGCTTGCGCTCGACAACACTCAAAATCGAAGCAGCCGGATAAGATCCGATTTGAGGATCGACCGGGCCCAACACAGCATTTTCATCCATTACGATTTCATCAGCGGCAAGGGCCAGGAGAGTGCCGCCCGACATAGCATAATGAGGAACGAACACAGTCACCTTCGCCTTGTGACGGACCAGGGCAAGTGCTATCTGTTCTGCAGCGAGGACGAGGCCACCGGGGGTATGGACAATAAGGTCGATAGGCACGTCATCAGCAGTCATGCGAATAGCTCGAAGCACCTGCTCCGAATCTTCTATATTGATATACCTGCTCAGTGGAATTCCCAGAAAACTCAGGGACTCTTGCCGGTGAATAAGAGTAATCACCCGTGAGCCCCTATCCTTCTGGATTTTCCTCATCAAGCCTAGCCTCATGGTCTCGAGCCGCTTTTGCCTGAAGAAGGGCATGAAAATCGAGCTTCCCAGGATAATGATCCAGAAGAACGTTGATATGTAGTTTGTCGTATCCATGAACAATCCACTCCCCTTTCGCTATCATAGTTGTAGATCTGTCCGTTTTCAGCAAGTCTTCGGAGAGACTGCTCATCTTAAGAATATCATGTTACGATTGTCATTCAGCTAATATGGGTGGAACCGGCGAACCGTCGCGTCCCAGCCAGACTGCGGTGAAACGGGCGAACCGTCCCCGCGTTCTATGGCATACTGTACCCGTACCTATCAAGAATCCACAACGGAAATTCCATACGAGCCGTCATCAAAGGATCGACAATCTGACAAATGCGGAGATCTCCTGCTGTCGACAATAGCATGCCGGCTTCGTCAAACGTAAGGCCAACTACCCTATTGAGGAAATCAAACATATTCTTGGTTGCAGCCCTCGCAGCTTCATCCAAAGTAGGAGCCGATGCAATAGTCATGACGTCTCCGCCCTGGGTTACCATAGGCACCGGCAGCGACAGCCCGCTGACCACATCCACCCTGACCGTAACTTCACCGGAAATCTCTACTCCGCATATGACTACCTCGCCGTCTCCCATTACCGCATGTAGATCACCCATTGCCAGCAGCGCCCCTGGTACGTTCACAGGCAGGTACACAACAGACCCTTTCCCTATTCGCTTACAGTCCATGTTACCGCCATGCTCTCCTGGTGTGCCTGTAGGGATCTCCCCTGTTTCCGGGGCCGTGCCGATAACTCCTATCATGGGGCTAAGTTCCAGATCGATCAGGTCATTGAACTTAGCTTTTCCGTCAGCAATCGGAAGAATCTTCGTCTTTTCCGCCTCTATGACATCGCCAAGAGCACCGCTTTTCGGCGCTATTGCCATGACGCCCTGTGTGTTGAGTTTTATGTCCTTGATTTCTACGCGCAGGATATCTCCCGGTTTGGCCCCATCAATGTACAGAGGGCCGGTAGCAGGATTGATCCGGCTCCACGGAACAGCGCTGGCGAACTGATCTTCCCGCTGAATTTCATTGCTGTAGCAGTCGTAAGTTTCAAAACAAACGATGTCGCCGGGCGAAGCATGGGCTGCAGGTTGGTTTTCGGGGGACATTCTAAGGACTGCGTTGTTTCTCTCGATAACTAGCATGTTGGATCCCTCCATGAGAATGATCTGAGCCACTGGGATAGTTTGGCCGGGATAGCCGGGCCTTGTGATCTAGTCCTGATGATCTGGCCTCGGTGGTTAGGCTCTTTTTCAAATCATACAG
>MTKW01009150.1_pt1 | contig 13443 bp, 15 predicted proteins | sample 1042761 | NCBI WGS metagenome assembly MTKW01 (sample SAMN06205366, study PRJNA360243) | anaerobic digester metagenome | biome: Wastewater treatment plant; feature: Anaerobic digester sludge; material: sludge; isolation source: anaerobic digester fed with sludge from wastewater treatment plant ...
GCCCTGGAAGAAGAGCTAGAAGTCCCTCTACTCACGCCCGCCGATTGCCAATTTACCGGCGCCCTGGGTGCCGCCCTGTTGGCTCGAGATCTTTAATAAAGTTATTCTGCTGGGGCAAGTGCTAGCATGCGGCTACTGCACCAGCATAGGCTATGAACATCATATCGTCGACGACGATCTTGCTAACCCCTTTAACAAAACGGGCAGCCCCTTTTGGCTGCCTGTTTTGCTATGGTAAAATAAAGTACTTCTAGCAGAAAGGATGAGCTATATGCAGATTGGTGTGATCTCCGACACCCATATGCCCCGCCGAGGAAACACTCTTCCCCACTTCGTGCGCAAGGCTTTCTCTAACGTGGATATGATACTGCACGCCGGCGACATCAATGATTGGTCGGTATTACGAGAGCTCAATGAGCTGGCACCGACCACAGCCATCGCTGGCAATACCGACTCAGAAGCTCTTACTGATATCTTAGGACAAAAACAGACTCTTGAACTGAATGGATATAGAGTAGGGCTTACCCATGGCCATTTGGGTTCTGGGCAGAGCACGCCCGAACGGGCTTTACATACCTTTCCCGGAGCCGATGTAATTGTCTTCGGCCACAGCCACCAGCCCTATAACCAGAAGCACGGTGGTCAACTGCTGCTCAACCCGGGCTCGGCCACCGATCCCCGCGGTGAACCACGCCCCTCGGTGGCTATACTCACATTGGATGAGAAGGGGGCCGGCGCGGAAATAATCTACGGATAACTGGCAAAGTAGAACACGGACAGCTTGCTTTCTTAGACAAGCTGTCCGTGTCTTTTTATCTCCTTCCTAAGCCACAGAAGGGTTCAAACGTTGTAGTCCAGAATATTAGTAATATGAGCCACTTTTTAAGGAGGATTTAATCGTGTTCATTGATCAAATAGCTGCTGGGGTGGCGTTTATCTATAACGCTTTAGTAAAACTGGTGGCCCTATCCACACCTGTACTAGCCATTCTATCTCTGCCTATCGGTTCGAGTATTATGGATTCGGTATACGCTATGGTAGAACAGAAAGATAGCGAGCGCATCGCATTTGAATTGAAGAAAATTAGTAAGCGGCTGACCCTATTACTATTGCCCTTTGCCTTCGGCGTCTTCGCCATCGCAAGGTTGATCTTCACGCGGACACCCAATATATTGCCAGTCTCCATCAAGTATCTAGAGAAGTTTGAGCTGGGAGGAATCATTGTTATCTGCTTTCTTCCTGGAGCAATAGGAGCTTTCAAATCCTTAATGGCAGGAAAATCTGGGGCTGCGCGGCGGGCAGGAAGTTGGCTCGGCTTTCTTTGGCTCCTACTCTACTCATTGTTGGGTCTTCTTTTCCTTGTTTATCTAGTGTAGGCAACGGTTAGAAGCACTACTGAGTAGCAGAAAAGAGCGAGGCAAATGGCCATAAGCGGCACCTACCTCGCTTAACTAACGCTATGAACTTCTAGGGGGTTAGTGGCCAAGCTGGTATGTTTTCTTCGTCTCCATAATACGTTTCAAACCATGGATGACCTAAAGCATCGTGGCCAATTATCACGTGACCGTTATGGGCAGCGGACCACGTAAGCAAGTCCCCACGTTCGTTAAAGCCAATAGGCTCAAGATCATGGGCTTTTAGGTAATTCGCCAGAGCGTCACTCAAGCCTAGCTCAGCAGCAGTAACTGGAGTCTTGGTAACTTGATTAGTAGCTGATGGAGTGCTTGCAGGCGGCGAAGCTGATGCAATCACAGCAAACAAGACCATAACTGCAAACAGCGAAACTAATACCCTCTTCATACCTGACTTCGCCTCCCATAATAGCTCATACTCACTAGCAGGCATCAAACGGCTGACACAATGCCTATATCCGCAAATCGGGGTGTCCACGCGAGGAGTGATTAAATCTGACCTCCCACGTTCACCACTAAAGGGCCGGAGGGGTCTTTGCGTAGGTACATCGGCGATAGCCAGTCCCCTAGCTACCCCCTCCGGCCTATGGCACACAAACCCGAATGAAAAGCGCGTGGCAGTTGTGCCACGCGCTTTTTGCGCTGTATATAAAGGTTAACCGATATAGCCAGCCTTGGTGAGGATCTCGACTACTTTGTCGTAGTCCTCGGGGGCGGTGAGAATGACCGGGCCGGTGCAACCCATACCGGTAGCCACGTAGATACCAGCCTTCCAGACGACCTGCTGTGCATCTTCTAGCTCTAAGATGTCGATGCCTGGAATTTCCTCGGTAACTACCTTTTCCGGTGGTGCAGTGACCACTTCTGGCTCGGCTGCTGCAGCTGCCTTCGCCTGCTTCTTGAAGAGGTCTTTCAAGCCCGCCTTGTTAGCGGCCGCAAATTCGTCGGCAACTACCTGTAACAGCTTGCCCTTAGCTACCTCTGCCGCATACTTCAAAGCGTTAGCCACTACCGGCGCACCGGAAGCGCGGGAGAGAATCAGGATAATCTTGTCGTAGCCTTCACCAACGCCAGGGCCATACCCATAACCGGTGGTCTCATAGTCGCCTCCGCTGGTATAAGCAGAGAAGACCTTCATGAGCACATTGCCAGTAAGGGTATCGGTAACCATGACATCGGGAGCGCCCAACAGCAGGTCGTTACCACGCATGACCGAACCACCGTCGGCACGTACGCTCTCGGCGAAGGTAACGTTGTAACCGTTTTGGGCTAACTCTCTCAGCGCCCGTTCAACTTGGCGCGCTGCATCCACGTTAAGAATACCTACGGTCGGATTAGCAATACCTTGGGCTTTTGCTGTAGCAATACCGTAGATTGCGTTCTTAACCATGGCTTCTACCCGGTCAGTAGCTGATGTACCGGTGGTGGTGGCGAGAAACATTTCCCGGCCCCGACCGGGGGTAATCACCCGACCAACGGTAGAAACGCCAATGGGGAAACTATAGTGCATAGTAACACAGGCGGCCAGTTCACCCTTTTCTAGGGCTTCCTCCATGGCCTTGTGCTGCGACTTTTCGTCTTCGGCATGAATGCGAGGCAGGTTGCTCTTTACCTCTGGCCCAATCAATACAACCTCGATATCCGGGTTAGCAGCCTGAGCCATCTCGGCACCGCGGACAATTTCCTCAACACCGTGCTCGCTACCGACTACGGTAACGCCAACCCGGGTCCGCTCTCCAAAGACACCTGTCTCCAGCGCATCGGCGATTTGGTTAAAAGCCTGTGCCACCAATTTTCTTGCTGTATCTGACATTGTGTCACCTCCTCGAAAAGGTCTAGGTCCCTAATGCCTAGCTACAGGATTTAAGCTAGCGACTGGGCTAACTCCCGCATAGCTTCGGCGATTAGGCGACGAACTTCGTCGGCAGAAACACCGCTATCGGCCTGCTGTGCTTGTAGGCCCGGGTTCTTTTCGACCAAGAAAGTAACTCCATCGAACAGGTTGGTTAAACGGGCTAAGAACAGAGAGCCTTTACCGACGATCATGCAGTTCTTAATAGAACCTTCGAGGATCATCTCACGGCCAGGGCCTAAGAAGGGCACGCCTGACGGGATATGGCCTTGAGTAGGTGCATAACCAGGCATACCATGTTCAGCCACAAAAGTAGGAATCTCGTTGCGCTGCAGGTCGCCCCGTTTAACGCCTAGGGCAGCAATCATCTTGAAGTTGGCCTCAGGAACGTTACCGGCACCGGCAGGAACGGTGATTTCCGGGTTCTGCATCTCCGGTGAGTAACGATCGATTTCTTTAATGCTCATCCCGGCCCGATCTAACGGATCGGTAACTAGAGCGGTCATAACCGCCTGTGGCGATGCACCGGAACCGATCTTGTGACGGCCTACCACGTCGGTGCGGATAATCGGGTTAACACCATCGTTCTCGCTTACGAGCACGGCGAAGGCGCCAAGCACGTCTTCAAGCACGGGCATGTCTTTGTTCACATGATCGCGGCCATTCATACCGAGCTTTGCGGTAGCGCCACCAGCAACCACAACCACGTTCTTGTATACGCCAGCCTTTACTAGAGCAGCGGCATAAACCATGGCATGGGCCGGGCCAGCACAGAAGCTGCGTACGTCACTACCGGTAGCGTTCTTTAGGCCACACATTTCACCGATGGCTTTAGCGAAGTTGCCACCACCGCGCTGGTTCATGTCACCGGCGGCTTCTTCGGAACACTCAACAATATAGTCGATTTCTAAGGGGTCAATACCACTATTCTTAACTAGATGACGGAGAACTAGGGTTGCCGAGGCTTTGGCGGCCAAGTTCTCATACATGATGTGAGATGTAAGCGCTAAGTCGCTGTCGTGGGCTTGCGAAACCGAACCGACTAAGCGGTCGCCTAAACGCATGGCTTCAGCAGTACCGGCGTTGACAACTTTCTCTACGTCAGCGAGATCGACGCCCTCGCCCAGCCTAGCTAGATCGCTCTCATCAAAGAGCGGATGCTCCGCCAGTTTGGCTTTGACTTCCTGCACAAATGACTTCTCTAGCCGAACCAGGTCAAAAGCGTCAACCAGCTTCATGAGGGCGTAGAATTCGTCCTCGGGCATGATTTCGCCGTACTTGGCAAAACGAGAGGCGTTCTCTACGTTGTTCTCATACCAAGGCTGGGGCACTTTGGCCAGGTCATCGGGGCGCATCGCACCGATGTAGGTCTGGTTAGGTGGATAGGCCACCACTTCTTCGTAGGATCGTAGGTGCGAAGGTAACTTCTTGAGATACTCGGACTCAGGATTCTTGGCAATCTCCATGCTCTGGGTAGTACCATGCTCGAGCAAAATGTTGGGAGCATGAACTAGCGCATAAGCGGTTGCCTTGATGACAGGAAAGTTCATGACTTCACCTCCTAGTATGCTGCACCGCTACCGGTGCTGTCTCCCCCTGCGCCAGCAGCGTAGCCAGAGACAGCATCGGCTCTGCGGGCGTTGGTAACGGCACAGGCGCCGGACCAAAAGGCAGGGGATGGGTAATGATAATGAAAATCATTACCCATCACCATTATACCTTATTTCTTAGTTATCGAAAACGGTTTGCTCTTCAACTGGTGTTTCTAAAGCACGTAGTGCCTTTTCAACCAGTTTGCGCCGCAATTCCTTCTCGTCAGCCTTGTTCAATGCAGGGTTGCCGAGGGGATGCGGAATAGCGACGGTAGGCACGATGCGGTTAGCACCAACCGTGAGAGAGATCGGTACAACCGTGCACATGTGCACAACCGGTAGTCCAGTACGCTCAATTTCCTTAACCATCGTTGCACCGCAACGTGTACAGGTGCCTCACGTACTGGTCAGTATTACGGCTTCTACACCGTCGGCCACTAGCTCAGCAGCGATTTCTTTTGCAAACTTAGCGGCGTTAGCAACGGAAGTACCGTTACCGGTAGTTGTGTAGAAGTAGCGATGTAGTTCGCCGATCTTGCCTTCGGCCTCCATCTCCCGTAATACGTCGACCGGTAGCACACGGTCCGAGTCACTGTTAGCATAGGTCGGGTCGTAGCCACCGTGGGCCGTCTCATGGGTTTCTTCCGTGAGGTCAGAGAAGGCAGCGATGTCATACTTACCGTACTTGCTAGCACTTGAAGACTCGATGCGGTCCGGGTTGCCCTTCGGCACAATACCGCCGGAAGTAACCAGAGCAATTTTGACCTTGCTGACATCAGCAATAGCCTTGCCCGGCTCAACCCGATCGAAGGAAGGCATCGGATATTCGGTGGTGAAAGGCTGGTCGTTGAGCTTAGCTACCAGCATATCCACAGCGCGCATAGAACCGCGCTTCTCGAGGAAGATGTTCTTGCGCACACCGCGCTCCATATAGCCTTCTTCTTCAGCTGTGCCCATGGGTTCGCCCTTACCTAGTTTGACAACTAGCTTAGCAATCTTGGGGATTGCCTGGCGCATGGTAGCAGCCGAGTTACCGGTTTCAACGATGTAGGCAAATTTGCGATACATGTCGACACCGGGGTTTTCAGGGAACATACCAGAAACTACTGGTATGCCTAGTTCATCCAAAACAGCCTTAGCAACAGCGCCGCACGCTACACCATAACGGCCAGCGTTAAAGGCCGGACCAGCGACCACCACGTCGGGGTTGTGCTTCTTGATCATCTCGACGACGGTCTTGCTAGCCTCTTCGAGATTCTCGTTAAAATAGCTGTCACCGCAAATAACAGTGGCAACCACCTCTGCGTCATTGCCTAAGGCAGCTTTTAACGCCATACCGGGGCCCACTACGCCCTCCCGTTCTGACGGGGGTACGTCAGCTTTCTCTTCGCCACCGATACCTGCATAGAACTGGTTGATGTAATGGACTACCCGTAACTTCTTGTCGCTCATGTTCTTCCCCCCTTTGGAAAAGGTAGTGAAACCTTACTTGTACTGGGAGTATTGCTCGCGAATGGAGCTAACTTCGGAAATGATTTCGTCTACGTCGAGAACCATTTCCATCATACTTACTTGCTCATCCCAGATGGCTTCGTCGATTTGGTCTTTGAGTTCAAAAATGTGATAAACTGCGAGTCCCAACGAGACTCCTGCCAAAGGACCGGCGAAAGTCGGGTCGCCAGCAGAAACGGTTTCGGCTGCTAAACCAGCAGCTTCAGCTTCTGCGCCGCCGAGAATAACTACTACGTTCTCAGCACCGTGTTTTTCTGCTAACTCTTTAATCCGACGTTGATTCTCCAAGTCCATGGCGCCGGCAGCCGTTCAGACAAAGCATTCGGTTGCACTAAAGACGACTTCGGCACCTAAAGGTGTGACGCATTCTTCGATTGCGGGGCCCGGAACGCCGTCGCGATCGCCTAGAATGGCAACTTTCTTGCCTTTAAGCATCTGTGCACTTCCTTTCATTGTGTTTTTTGGTATGGACAGCTAGCGCAGGGGTTTAGAGCATACGTGCGGACATCTTGTTGAAGCCCAGCTCGTTCGTGGCACCAGTAATGATCTGGATTTCTGCCATGATCGAACCGTCGGGCCGCAAGCTGCCTGCGAAACCACCCGCAACGACATCAACTACATCTGCACTGGCATCGCCAATGATCTTTTCCATTGGGGGCAGAATGATGATTTCATTTGCATTGCCGGCAGTAACAACTGCGTTAGCCAGCGGGCTGGAGTCGGCTAAAGACTGGGATGCGCCGTCACGACCAGCATACTCGTCGGTGACACATACGGTCTTGATGCCCTTCTTCTCCAGCTTGGTGCAGTTCATGATCAGGTCAGCATCGGGGTTACCGAAGCCTTCTTCGGAGATGATAGCACCGTCAACGCCCAGCCACTCGACCAGCTTAGCGGTGAAGCTAGAGGAGCGCTCCTTATCGGCGAGAGTAACGTTCTCATTGGTGACAACAACGCCGATGAAGTTGAAATCCTTGCCATGCCGCTCGAGCATGTCGTGGATCACGGGGCTATTCAGGTGATGATATGTTGTGTTCTTATCGCAAGCAGAGACACAGTTACCGCTAACGATGGCGCCATCCATAACCTCAGTTGGATAGATGAACGTGGGCAGAATCTGCTTGACATCCACACCATAGAGATAGGTGTCATGCAGCAAGCCCTGGCTCTGGAGCATGTAAACATATGCTACCTTAGGTAGTTCAGGATACTGCTTCAGTGCTTCTTGTAGCGGTGGGCAGTCGTAGGTGACAACCTCGTCCGGGGTCACATTGCGGCCAGCCTCGCCTAAGTAGGCAGCTGCCTTCAGACCCATCAGACGCAACGCTGCCTCATGGGCATGTCTCTCTATTCCTTCTACAGGATTAGCGATGATAACGACGTTATTGGTTTTGGAGAAAGGCGTATACTCGGCACCAGGACCACTCATGTCGATGATACCTTCCTGGAAACCGACCACCTTACCGGTAGTAAGCACGCAAGCGCCTTTTAGCACGTGGGTGCGACCCGAACCGACGGTGTCAACCTTGCCCACAAAACCGGGGAAAAGACCGCCAGAACCTTCGACCTTAACACGGGGTTCAATGGCATCCTTGACAGGAACGATACGGGTAGATTCGCCCGGGCGAGCTAAGTCCACATCAATAGAAGCTAAGCGCTCGTCTTGCAGATGGGCGATGAGTTCGTCCTTGTTCACGTAGAGTACGCCATTTTCAACCTTAGTTTCGGAACCGAACTGGACGTCTTTGATAAAGATATTGCCTAGTTCCAATCGCATGTTAGAGGTTCACCTCCCTTAAGTTTTCCCTGTTGGGGGTAACAGGGTTAGGCCAACAAGCTCAGAATCTTAGCCTCGATGTTTTCTTTGGTTACTTCGTCTTTGGCTAGTTCGTCGATCTTCTCACCGTTGCGGTAGAAGGCGATAACGGGTAAGCCAAGAACCTTCTGCGAGATAGCGAGGCGGCGGTTACCGGTGGTGTTCAATTTGCAGAACTTCACTTTGTCGCCATATTTCTCAGCTAGGGCTTCCACGTCTGGCATGACGGCCAAGCAGTTCTCACATTTTGGGCCCCAGAAGTCAACCAGGACTAAGCCTTCAGCTTGTAGCACTTCTGCTTCAAAGTTGTCTTTGTGCACTTCCAACATTGTTTTTTCACCTCCTTGTAAGCTTATCTTGGGACCTATATTGCCCCCTATAACATCTGCCTAAGCAGAACGGGAAAGCTATTTGGAGAGTCTATCTAGCACTTGGCGGATGCTCTCTTCGTTGATGGCGTCTTCAACTAAGGTCTCGGCAACTTCGCCCTTATGGAAGAAGACGATGGTGGGGTTCTGAGTAACACCATAGCGCTTAGCTACCCGCTGGTTACGATAGGTGTCCATCTTAGCCAGTTTAACCTTGTCGCCATAGGTAGCAATGGTATTCTCGATCAGCGGCATCATTTCCAGAGCCTTTTGTACCATTGGTGACCAGAAGGCAACAGCTACTGGACGTTCTTCTTCTAGAACCGACGTGCGGAAACCTTCTTCTTCAGCGATAAACTTTTCGGCAGCCACGGCAGCGACAGCGCCATCAGCAGCCGCAGTTACTACCTGGCGGAGATACTTGACGCGAGCATCACCAACGCCATAAACGCCGTCAATGTTGGTTTCCATCTGCTCATTGGTGACAATGTAACCACGAGAATCCAGCTCCAGACCGGTGTCCTTTAGGAACTCAGTCTGCGGAACGGTACCCACGTAGATAAACACACCGTTGGTTTCCATTTCGGTGAGCTCGTTGGTCTTGATGTTCTTAATTACGACACTCTCAACCAGGCCGTCACCTTTAATCTCGGCCAAAGTGGAGTTCCATACCCATTTAATCTTGGGGTTATTGAAGGCCCGCTCTTGCAGCATTGGGGCTGCATCTAGGATGCCCTCATCGTGGATAACAATAATAGTTACCGAGTTGGCAAACTTGCTTAGATAACCTGCTTCCTCGATAGCAGCGTCGCCGTTACCCAAAACAACAATATCGAGTTCTTCGAAGAAGTCGGCATCGCAGGTAGCACAGTAGGATACACCTTTACCCCGCAGCGCAAACTCGCCTGGGATATTGAGGGTGCGCGGAACGGCTCCCGGAGACAGAATGATAGTCTTGCTACGGTAGGTTGCACCCGACTTGGTGGTGACTACCTTGTTCTCTAGATCGACTTTGACTACCTCATCGCGCACAATTTCAGCACCGAAGGACTCGGCATGCTCGGTGAACGCCTTCATCAATCCGGGGCCGGTAGTGCCACGAGCAAAGCCTGGGTAGTTTTCCATGTCTTCAGTGGTAGCCGCCTGGCCGCCGGTTTTGCCCTTCTCAATTAAGAGGGTAGCAAGACGGGAACGGGCACCATAAATGGCTGCCGCTAGCCCACCAGGTCCGCCGCCGACAATGATAATGTCGTAAATCTTATCAGACATCTTTTCTCCTCCTTTTTACGCCAGTTGTTCTGGTTGGCTTAATTCTATATGAAACCTCACTCGGTCCAACCACTAGTCTCGGCTCTAAATGTTCATCGGCAAGGATGATAGAGCTGCTTCCAACAAATCACGATCAATAAACTGGAAATCCTGCAAAACGCGCTCTGAATATGTAGGTAGGGGTCGTTCTCTCAGCATTCGCTCCGCCGTTTGCAGACTGGCTTCAATAATAGATAGCGATTGAAAGTCGACCTGCTGGGTTCGTTGCTTGGTCAGCACCACCGATTTATAGGGTGTTTCATTTGGCTTCACACTGCTCACTAAGGGATGGGAAATAAGCTGGTGCCCTTGGTGCACTAGGTCGCGGCACCGCCGCAGCACATCCAAGAGCGTACCCGAGATGAAAAGGTCTTGCTCCTGCAGTTCCACACTATCGTTATTGGTGACTACAATTACTCTGTTCCGCATAGCGACCACCCATACTTATTCTAACCGCAAACGATAAAAAAAGACAAAAACGAACTCACCCACGGGTGCCATTCGCCTCTGTCTTTTCATACCTGAGAGATTTTTCTAAGCCATCACTACAATGGCTCATTGCTCCTTCGGTGCTGCACCCGGCAGCTTTCCAGAGTTCTGTCATTACGCGGCCCTTTTTGCCTGAGAGTTTAATGGACTGCCGGCAACACAGCCCAGTTTGCTCCTTCGGCGCCGTTACTGAAAACGATCTCTCCCGCGTAAGTCATCCAGGCCAATATGAAGTTCGTTCTTTAACGCACTAATACGCACGCTGGATACATATATATCGCACGCATCTAAAGCATACCATTTAGACTTGGTTCTGGCAATAGACCCATAGGGTTACAAATATTAAACCAAGATGGGAATAATTCTGCAGCTTTCGACACGTTGTAAGCGAAACATATCCTCCCCTACTGCGTAGAGAAAAGTGGGAGGCAAAGGGGGCACGGAAGGCCTTACTATGGTAAAATCGTAGTGATATGGCCGTGCAGTTTTTTCCTACACAGGAAGGAGGACCAAGTTAATGCTAGTGTTTGATCAAGTGTCAAAGAGTTATAAAAAGGGCGCAATTAAGGCGGTCGATGATCTGAGCTTGGAAATTAGACCCGGCGAAATTTTTGGTTTCCTAGGACCTAACGGTGCTGGCAAAACCACATCCATAAAGATGGCCGTAGGGTTACTCCGGGCCGATGCGGGGCGAATTACCATCAGTGGCTATGATATAGCCAAGGAACCCTTGAAAGCAAAAGCTTGTCTAGGGTACGTCCCCGATAACCCGGACCTCTACGAAAGGTTGACCGGCCTCGAGTACTTAAATTTTATAGCCGATGTCTACCGAGTACCGGCCGACGTCCGCCGACAACGCATCAGCCGCATGCTAGAAATGTTCGAACTCACTAATGCGGTGGGCGATTTGATACAAAGCTTTTCCCATGGTATGCAGCAAAAGTTGGCCCTAACGGGCGCTTGGCTGCACGATCCCGATGTATTGATCCTCGATGAACCCATGGTAGGCCTTGACCCCCGCTCCGCCCATCTATTTAAAGACCTGATGCGGGAGCACTGCGATCGAGGCAAAACCGTGTTTTTCTCCACCCACGTCCTGGAGGTAGCTGAAAAGCTCTGCGATCGCATTGGCATTATTAAAAAGGGAAAATTGATTGCCTGCGGCTCCATGGATGAACTGCGCGACCAGGCCAAAAACCAGGAGTCACTGGAAAACATCTTCCTGGAGTTGACTGAACAATGAGCATGCTGTTTAAGCTAGTTGTCCTTAATATCAAGAATACCTTCGGCCTTTCCGTCTTGCGCGACCGTATCCGCAAGCGGGAAAAGATATGGCAGCCACTGCTGATGGCCCTGTTGCTGCTCTATAGCTTTGGCGTGCTCTCCTTCATGTTTTCCCGACTGGCTTCGGGTCTGGTTATGGCCGGCATGCAGTTTGGACAGCCGGAAATTGCCTTTACCATTGCCATAGTGGCTATACAGCTGGTGGTACTGATTATGGGGCTATTCTTAGTTATCTCGACCTTCTATTTTTCTAGTGACCTTTCTATACTAGTCCCCTTACCGCTAAGACCTTCCTACATCTTTACCAGTAAGCTGGCTACAGTGTTAATCAATGAGCTGCTAACGGCCGCCTTCTTCTTTGTACCTACGGTGATTGCCTACACTCGCTTTGCCGGGGGCAATCTGGTCTACTGGCTTACTTTGCTTATTGTATTCCTTCTAGTGCCCATGTTGCCATTGGCCATAGCCTCCGTATTGGCCTTGGGGCTAATGAAAGTCATCAACCGACGCCATCGCGACACTTTGATGGTGATTGGCTCCTTAATCATAGTTTCATTGTCGCTGGGCCTCAATTTCTTTATCCAAGCCAGTGTGGGAGACAACCCAGCCGCTCTAGAAGAAATACTAGCCAGTCGCTTTGGGCTCATCGAGACTGTCGGTAGCCGCTTTCCGGGCTCGGTTTGGGCAACCAAAGCTATTGCCCTAGCCGGTACTGGGGAGGGCTGGCTCAACTTGGGGCTCTTCTTAGCCATGACCGCAGTAGCCATACTTCTACTAATGGCCCTGTCGGAGAAACTGTTCTACGCCGGACTAATTGGTGGCGACGAAGTAAGCCGCAAGAGCAAGCAATTGTCCCAGGCCCAATGGGAAGCACAAACCAGCCCCGGAAGTGTATTTGCCGCCCTGTTTTGGCGCGAATGGAAGCTGTTTATCCGCACCCCCATCTTTGCTCTCAATGGCTTCCTGGGGGCATTGGTTATGCCTATTGCCTTAATCATGCCCTTTTTTGCACAAGGCCGCGGCGGTCAACTCACTGAACTAATGGTACTGGTGCATACCGAACCAGGTTCTACGGCTCTGACCTTAGGCGTAGCCGCCATAATAATCTTGCTAGGTGCCATGAATACGATTGCTAGCACCAGTATTTCTCGCGAGGGTAAACTCTTTTATATTTCAAAGATGATCCCTGTGCCTGCAGAAACCCAGGCCCGGGCCAAACTGACCCATGCCTTTGTCGGAACCATAATTAGTGCGGTACCTATTACCGCTTTCTATATCTTTTTCATTAAGCCCAGCCTAGTAAACGTGGTTGCGGCAGTGCTGATTGGACTCTCGGGCAGTCTGCTGGGCTTGGCTGTCGGCTTGTATATCGACATGCGCTGGCCCCGTCTTCACTGGACTAACCCCCAACATGCAGTGAAAAACAATTTCAACGCTGTTATTCCCATGTTCTTGGAAATGGCTGTACTAGGCGGCTCCGCCTTTCTAGCCTATAAGTTAATTGCAGCCCAATGGTCAGTGTATCTTATCTATACGACTTTCCTCGCACTATTCTCGATCACCGGCTTGATCGTCTTCTATCTTACGGTGGCTGCCGCGGAAAAGCGCTATCATAGCCTAGATGTGTAAGCCTGGTAAAGAACAGGTTGACTAGTCTGTTCCCTATTTCATTGCCCCCTTTCGCTATATAGTAGAGTTGGGAGGTAGCCCGATACCGGTTAAGGTCTGCCTCTACGCTGGGAAAGGTTCGCCTGTCCAGCGAACACTCCAAAAAGGGGGGTGGTCTATTTGTTTAGGACCAGGAGGTGGC
>MTKW01026373.1_pt1 | contig 13432 bp, 15 predicted proteins | sample 1042761 | NCBI WGS metagenome assembly MTKW01 (sample SAMN06205366, study PRJNA360243) | anaerobic digester metagenome | biome: Wastewater treatment plant; feature: Anaerobic digester sludge; material: sludge; isolation source: anaerobic digester fed with sludge from wastewater treatment plant ...
GTAGAGCGCGGTGCCTGCCGCCGAGACGGCAGCGGACAACTCGGCGTGGCCGCGGCGGACCAGATGCGACATAGCGGTAAAAAGCGCAAATACACCGAGTAAAAGAAGCGAGACGGCGACGCTCGTACCGGCCTTTGTGAGCCAGATCGCTCTGCTATCGAGCCAGAGCAAAGGCGGAATCAGGATGAAGAGCATACCGCCCAAAGCGGGCAACAAAGTGACTCCAAGTATTTTTATGGAGAGCGCTTTAAGGACTTCACCGGCCATCAGTAAGGACACGAGCAGGAAAAAACCAAGCGGTACGAATCGGCTGAGAAAGCCTAAGGAAACGGCGACGACCAATATCACCGTATAGATCGCGCCGCCTACCAGTCGGGAGGAAATCCCGGGATACGTTGTTTTCACTTTACACCTCCGAACCGTCGATCTCGTGCGGCAAAAGAAGAGAGTGCCTGATCGAAATCACGTTGTTTGAAATCAGGCCAGAGCACGTTCGAAAACCAGAGTTCACTGTAGGCACTCTGCCACAAAAGAAAGTTGGACAGTCGATACTCGCCGCTCGGCCTGATGATCAAGTCGGGATCGGGAACATCAGGCAAATAGACATGCGTCTTCAAAAGATCTTCGGTGATGTCTTCAGCTGCGAGTTCACCGGAAGAAACTTTCTCACTGATCGACTTGACCGCATGCACGATCTCGGCTCTGCCGCCGTAGTTCAAGGCGAGAATAAGCTGCAGGCGCGTGCGGTCTTTCGATCTGTCTTCTGCCTCTCTGATCGCCTGACGCACATCGTCCGGCAAGCCGGCGACATCGCCCATGATGCGAAGCCTGATGCCCTCTTTTTCCATCTCAGCATCGTAACTTTGCAAAAACTCGATGAACAGCGCCATCAGCGCCGAGACTTCGTCCGGCGGACGTTTCCAGTTTTCGGTGGAAAAGGCGTAGACCGTCAGATACTTGATACCGGCGTCACCGCACATTTGACAAAGCCGGCGCAAATTTCTTGCTCCGGCACGGTGTCCTGCTTTGCGCGGCAACAGTCTGCGCTTCGCCCAACGCCCGTTGCCGTCCATGATGACGGCGAGGTGGAGGGGCACAGACGCTTTACCTGACGAGTCGCTCGGTCGTGGCATCGTCTTACGTCGCCTAGAACTCCATCAGCTCTTTGTCTTTGGCTGAGACCGCCTGATCGACTTTTTCGGTGTACTTGTCGGTCAGTTTTTGCAGATCCGTTTCGAGTGTATAGAAATGGTCTTCCGGCATCTGCTTATCTTTCAGTTGTTTGCGGAACGCATCGAGTGCCTCACGGCGGATATTACGGATAGCGACCTTAGCGTTCTCGCCGAGCGCCGACACTTCACGTGTCAGTTCTTTACGCCGTTCCTCGGTCAACGCCGGGAACGCGAGGCGGATGCATTTGCCGTCATTTTGCGGATTGATTCCGAGATCGGACATCTGGAGTGCGCGCTCCAGATCTTTCAGAAGCTTCGGATCCCACGGCGTAATCACGATCAGGCGCGCTTCCGGCACCTGTACGTTCGCCACCTGATTGATCGGTGTCGGCGAGCCGTAGTAATCGACCGTAATCTGATCGAGAATTTTCGGGTTGGCGCGACCGGCTCGGATCGTATTGAAATCCTGATCGAGCACAGAGAGCGTTTTGGTCATTTTGTCTTCGTAAGACATTAGGACATTTGTATCATGGTCCGGCATGGGTTTACCTCCCTTTTCGGCGAATTGGCAACGCTAGTATACCAAAGTTCCGATACCCTCGCCCTCGGCGATCCGCAGGATGTTCATCGGATCTTCGACCGAAAAGACGACGATCGGCATCTTGTTATCGCGGCACAAGGCAGCGGCCGTCGAGTCCATGACCGCGAGACGATCGGTCAAGACATCGGTCAGCGCCACTTCGTCATAGCGTACGGCGTCCTCATGCGTCTTCGGATCTTTATCGTATACACCGTCGACCATCGTCGCCTTGAAGATCACATCGGCATCGATCTCACTGGCACGCAGCGCAGCCGCCGAATCGGTTGTAAAATACGGATTACCGGTACCGCCCGCGAGCACGATAATACGTCCCTTCTCCAGGTGACGGATCGCCCGTTTTCTAATATACGGTTCACAGATCTGGCTCATATTCACCGCGTTCATGACGCGTGTCTGCAGGCCTCGTCTTTCGAATGCGTCGGACAGAGCGAGCGCATTGATCGTCGTCGCCAGCATCCCCATGTGGTCGGCCGTCGTCCTGTCCATAGAGGCGTTCGTTCTGCCGCGCCAAAAGTTGCCGCCGCCGACCACGATCGCGATCTCCTTGCCGGCCTTGACCATTTTCTCCATGACGTCGGCCAGACGACTGACGACGGCTTCGTCAATACCCGTTTTCTTATCACCGGCCAGCGCTTCGCCGGACAGTTTCAGCAAAATCCTTTTGTATTTTTTTCTCATCACAGCATTCACCCCGTCATGTATCGTTCTAATAATATCGGTATGACAAAAGGGAGGCGATCGCCTCCCTTTCGAATACGTTTCTTATTTATTGCCGAGCTGTGCAGCGACTTCGGCGGCGAAGTCTTCTTCTCTCTTCGCAAGCCCCTCGCCCATCTCATAGCGTGTAAAACGACGCACCGAAATGTTCTCGCCGATCGAGGCGATCATCTCTTTAACAACTTCGTTACACGTTTTGCTCTCGTCCTTGATGAACGGCTGGTTCAAAAGCACAAACTCTTCGTAGTACTTCTTCAAGCGGCCTTCGACGATGCGGTCGACGACCTGCTCCGGTTTACCTTCCGCCAGCGCCTGATTTCTGGCGATCTGACGTTCCGTCTCGAGGACGTCTTCCGGCACTTCACTCTCGTTGACGTAGAGCGGTTTCATCGCCGCCACCTGCATCGCGAGATCGCGCACGAGCTGTTTGAAGTTTTCGTTTCGCGCTGCGAAGTCTGTCTCGATATTGACCTCGATCAGGACACCGACACGGCCTTCACCGTGCAGGTACGAATCGACGATGCCTTCTGCCGCGATGCGGCCCGACTTCTTCTCTGCCGTCGCCTTGCCCTTCTCACGGAGCCAGACGATCGCTTTTTCCATATCGCCGTCAGACGCCTGCAGCGCTTGTTTGCTGTCCATCATGCCGGCGCCTGTCATGTCTCTCAACTCTTTTACCATCTGTGCGGTAATTGTAGCCATTCGTTCCTCCAACTATTCTTTATCTATGCAATATCTAAATAATCGTTTATTGAATATCGATTATGCGTTTTCCGTTTCAGCGTCTTCCGCTTCAGCTTCTTTCGCCGGTGTTTCTTCCGCCACGACTTCTTCCGCCTGCGGTTCAGCTTCTTCTTGCTTTTCTTCTTCAACCGGTGCAACGGCTTCGACAGTCTCTTCAACTGCCTCTGCTTCTTCTACTTCTGCAGCCTGTGCTGCTTCCGCTTCATCTTCGACGATCGCTTCGACCGCTTCCATCGCGTCTTCACTGATCACGGCCGCCGAGGCGATCTCGGAGATCTCTTGTTCATCGACGAACGTGTCTTCTTCATATTCATCGTGGGCGTCGAGCATGGTGTCTGTCATCTGTTCACCCTGCAGACCTTCGATGACGGCGTCGGCCATCTTACCGGTGATCAGCTTGATCGCACGGATCGCGTCGTCGTTACCGGGAATCACGTAGTCGACTTCTTCCGGATCGCAGTTCGTATCGACGATGCCGACGATCGGAATGTTCAAACGACGTGCTTCCTGTACGGCGATATGCTCTTTTTTCGGATCGACGACAAACATACACTGCGGCAGTCCCGGCATCTCCGAAATACCACCCAGGTTCTTTTCCAGTTTACTCATCTCGAGACGGAGCGAGGCGACTTCCTTTTTCGGCAGCGCATCGAATGTGCCGTCTTCTTCCATCTGACGCAGTTCTTTCAAACGCGCGATACGACGACGGATCGTCTGGTAGTTTGTCAGGGTGCCACCGAGCCAACGGTTGTTCACATAGAACATGCCGCAACGTTCGGCTTCCTCGCGGATGCTGTCCTGCGCCTGTTTTTTCGTACCGACGAAAAGGATTTTGCCGTGTGCTTCGGCTACCGAACGGATGTACTCGTAAGCATCCTCGATCTTTTTGACCGTCTGCTGCAGATCGATAATGTAGATCCCGTTTCTTTCCGTAAAAATATACGGCGCCATTTTGGGATTCCAGCGACGCGTCTGGTGCCCGAAATGGACACCGCCTTCAAGTAATTGTTTCATGGTAATGACCGACATCAATAAACCTCCTGTTTTAACCTCCACAGATCCGCAGTTTAAACTGACAAAAGGGTGATCTGTGTGCGTAGTATTACCGGAAGGCATTGTACCACAGATTGAAAGAAAGTGAAGGCGCTAATTTCCACTAAAGCGCACGTCGCACGAGCACACCATCGGTTAATAAGTAACGCTCGGTAAACAGCGTGCTTTTTTAGCAGCCAAGCGCGCCTACATCTACAAATCCATAGCCATCAGTCTCTAAACTCAAGCAGATCGCTCGGCTGGCACTGCAAGGTGCGGCAGATCGCATCAAGCGTACTAAATCGGATGGCGCGCGCTTTTCCTGTTTTCAAATTCGAGAGGTTACTTTGCGTTATTCCGATCGCTTCGCTTAGCTCTTTGAGCTGCATCTTTCGCTTTGCGAGCATCACATCGAGGTTCACAATGATCGCCATACTTACACCGTCAACTCATTTTCTTCTTTGTACTCCACCGCTTTGCGGAATAGATCCGTGATGAAGTAGACCAAGATGGCAGCCAGAAAATAACCCGCTAAGGCTAAAACCAGGTAGCCACCGACGAGACCGATCTCCTTGCCGAGTTGCGCATAGCCGTAGATATACATGACGCCAAAGAATAAGGCGCCAGCCAGAAAACTGTGACCGATTAGATTCAACATACGCACTGTCAAAGATTCGAAAATATTCTTGCGCGTGCTTCTGAGCACCAGAAACAAGGCGAGCACGAGCGCCACGATCGACACGAGCAGAACTAAAAAGATAAGAACCAAAAAAGGAATGCGTAAATGTGATAACTCCGGATTCCAGTTCACGTACTGCGCCGACATGTGAATCAAAAATGGGAACATGCCGACAAAAAAGGCGATGGCCAAAAACAATAAGCCGCTTAAGAGGATAGGTTTTACACGTTGCATAGTCGTTACCTCCATCTCTATTCTAGCGCTTAATTATCGTATGTCAATATATATTTATCGTTTACTGATCATTATTTATTGCTAAGTAGTTATATGTTCGTTGGACTTTTGCGCCTAGGCGCGTAACGTCGCGATCAGGCGATGCGGTTTTAGTAGCAGATCTATCGCCAAAAGTGGCGAGCCTACGACTAGATCGCAGACCGTTAATAGTTTGGCGCAAGCGCCCTCTTCGGCGAGCACGGCAATGGCGAGATCTGCCGCTTCAGCCATGCCTATATCGTTAAAACCGTTCCCGAAACAGACGACGCCTTTGCCTAACGATTCGACGATGCGCCGTTTCTCTGCAGCGGCGGCACCTGACGAAAAAACGGATACGTGAAAACCATAGCCTTTGCACGCCTCTTCTACCGTCTGATTCGTATCGGCGGTCAGGACATGAATAGTCAACTGTTTTTGTAATTCACATAAACGATCGGCGACGGTTTTATCGAGTTTTCCATCGAGCGCGATCGTGCCGTTATAGTCAAACACAGCGTGCTGAAGCGCCAGCGTACAACTTCCAGGTATCTCGATCTTGATCATGTTTTTCTCTCCTTAGCAGCAAACTCTGCTCATCGCTGAGTCGCGTGTTTCACTTTTCTACTCATCTTAACTTACGCTACCAGCCGGTCCAAAGCCGTACGTGTGCTAAAGTGACTAAATAGGAGTTTCATATGCACGAACGTATCGACCATCCTTTGCCTCCCCTGTTCAATGCGGAGAGCAAGATCCTTATCCTCGGAAGTTTTCCCTCGGTCAAGACGAGAGCGGCGCGTTTTCCCTACGGGCATCCGCAAAACCGTTTCTGGCCTTTGCTGTCTCATCTCTTAGGCGTCGAGCCGGCCATGTCGGCGAAAGAACCTGAACGGGCCACATCGATACTGCTCCGGCATGAGATCGCGCTGTGGGATTCTATCGCCTCATGTGAGATTGTCGGATCGAGTGACAGTTCTATTCGAAACGTCGTCGCGCAGGATCTCTCGCCCATATTTGAGGCAGCGAATATCCGCCACGTATTCTGTAACGGCAACGCCTCTTTCCGCTATTACAAGCAATATCAGAAGCGCTATCGGCATATTCCTGTCAGCGCGCTGCCCAGTACGTCGCCCGCGAACGCCAGGATGTCGCTTCAAGATTTGAGCGAAAAGTGGCAGGTTATTTTAGATGCGCTCGAATGAAATTTTGCGTGCGTCTGGCGTGTTATACTTTTTGGCAACGATCGGATGAGCCCGCTCATCAATCGCTAGATCACTCACATGGCAAGGAGGCCATTCATGCCCAGTACCTTATTGTTGGAGATCGCGGCAGCCCTCGATTTTTCACTCCATTCAGATCAAGAGACCGTCTTCGGTAAAGTGGATGGCTATCGCTTTACGGCAGTCGAGCGCGCGAAGACAATCGGCTTTTTTACGTCGGTCGCCGGCATAACGCCGGAACATCTTCAAGATTTGAGCGCTTGGCTGGAAAAGACCGCCTTCTCGCTTAAGCTTGAAACTTACGACTTAGACGCCAATTTCTTAGGCGTTTTCGCGCATAAACCGCTCTTTTCTGGCGTCAAAAAAGCCGTCTCCTTTCTACACGCCATGACAACGAAGCTCAGTGATTTAGCGGTGCCTGTAAATGCCTGTGCCGTGTGCGGCGAAGAGGCGGCGACGAACGCCATGTATATGGGGCTATTCGCTGCGATTCACGAAGCGTGCGTCGACCGTGAAGGACACGATTTCACAGGTCAGACGACCATGTCCAATGAAGCCGACGATTTTATTAAACTTGAGGAGGATTCCGTGCAAGAAAAATCACCACTGGCGACTATCGCCGCATCCATGAAAGATTACGAACAAGCCTTTGTAGACGACACGGTCGCCTTGTGTGCGATCAAGAGCGTGAAAGGGACACCGAGTGAAGAGGCTCCCTACGGCCAAGAGACGCGTCAAGCACTCGATTGGTTTCTAAAAAGAGGCGAAGCGCTCGGTTTTAAAGCCGTCAACGTCGATAATCGGGCTGGCTACTTAGAGATGGGTGAAGGCGAAGAGATGGTCGCCTGCGTCTGCCACCTCGATGTCGTCCCGGCCGGCGACGGCTGGACTTACGATCCGTTCGTGGCCAGAGTCGAAGACGGCAAGATCATCGCCAGAGGCACGTCTGACGATAAAGGTCCCGCCTTGATGGGCGTCTACGCCTTAAAGGCGCTCTTAGACGATCCTGACTTTAAAGCCAAGAAGAGACTTAGAATCATTGTCGGCCTCGATGAAGAATCCGGAAGCACCTGCATGGATCACTACGTAAAAACTGAAGAGATCCCTGTCGCCGGGTTTACAGCTGACGCAGAATTCCCGGCGATTTACGCCGAAAAAGGCATCACCCGCATCGAGCTATCGATGCCGCGGACAGGCAATGAACCGTTAAAGTATGCGCGCGGCGGCGAGGCGCTGAACATGGTCGCGGCCAAAGCGTCATTTTCTCTCAAAATGCGCGACGGTCACATCGAAGAACTAACGTATGCCGGTAAACCAGCGCACGCGAGCACACCGGAATTAGGTGAAAATGCGATCGTCAAAGGCTTCAAAGACGTTAAGCATAAACTCGATGAAGGCGGTCTAAAAGACGAGTTTGTCGACGCCGTCTATCACTTTGTCGGCGACGATCTAAACGGTGCTAACCTGGGCATCGACTTTGAAGATGAAAGCGGACGCACCAGCATGAATGTAGGTACCCTCTCGATCGGCGAAAAGGAAGCGAGAATCGGGATTGATGTGCGCTATCCGGTAACGCTCGACATAAATGCGGCGTTCGCTGAGAAGAAAGCCGAACTCGAAGCGTGCGGTGTGCAAGTGAACACCGTCCACGGCATGGATCCGCTCAACCTCGGCAAGACATCCGACCTTATTCAGACCTTGATGAGCACCTACAACGAGATGATGGAAGAATCCGATGAGGCCGTCGCGATAGGCGGAGGCACTTACGCGCGCTCTGTGCCGAACATCGCCGCTTTCGGACCTGCCTTCCCGGACGACGAACACGTGGCGCATCAGGCTGACGAATATATCTCCATCGAAAAGGCGATGGCGGCAGCCGCCATCTACCGCGAGGTATTCAGAAAACTCGGCAGCTAATCCCGCTCCTTCGTTCTATACTGCTCCATCACCGTTTTGAAGATCTCGGCTGATGAGGGCGGCGTATAAGTAATCGCGTTCGCGCCCGCGCTGATCGTCTCCAAGATCAGCGCGGGCGTATTGCCGCCTGTGGCGATGATCGGGAAATCAGGTCCCAAATCGCGCCTTATCTTCTTCACCAGATCGATCGTCTCTTTACCGCCACTGACATTTAAGATATCGGCGCCGGCTTTTACCTTCGCTTCGTAATCGTCATATTTCGAGGCGATCGTGGCCACGACCGGGATATCGAGGATATGCGAGATCTCACGGATCATGTCGAGCTCGACCGGCGCGTTCACGACGACGCCGTAAGCGCCTAAAAGCTCCGCGTGCAAAGAGAGTGAGATCATGCGCTGACCGGTCGTTAGCCCTCCGCCGACACCGACAAAGACCGGCATATTCGCCACATCGAGCACGGCTTGCGTGATAGTCAGAGTTGGTGTGAAGGGATAGACGCACATCACCGCTTGGGCGTTGCAGTTCTTGATCACGGCGACATCCGTCGTAAAGATTAAACTCTTGATCCTGACGCCCAAGATTTTAATGCCCGAGCACTGGTAGATCTCATCCGGTAAAATGACGCTTCTACCTCTAAGTCTCGAGGCGAGTTCCGGCGCCGGGCCTACTTTTATGGTCGGTTCCATAAACACCTCCTAGAGTAAAAGAGAGCGCACCACGTGCATGGTACGCTCTCTCTATCAAAGTACATCGTTTCGCGCTATAGCGCGTTCGTTGAGGCGATTACGCGTCAGCGTCTTCCTCTTTTGCGTCGTCTTCAGCTTCTTTCGCCTCGACTTCGCTTTCAATGTCCTGCACCGCTTCTTCTACTGCCTCATCGACAACTTCTTCCGCTTGCGTCGGCTCAGCTTCGATCGCTTCTTCGACTTCAGCTAAAACTTCTTCTTCGGTCACAACGTCTTCTTCGATCGCTTCCGGCTCCAAGGACGGCTGCTCGACCAGCGTTCTCGGCGATTCGTCGGAAATGAGCGCCCTGTCTTCCGCCGGTTCTTCGACCGTCTCTTCTACTTCTTCAACCGGCTCTTCGACTTCTTCTTCCACCGGCTCGTTGTCAAACGAGGTGAAGGTGGCGATATCGCCGAGGCTGCTACCGGTCTTCGTATCGCTGTAGCTGGTCGGCAGGTCGTAGAATTCACCGCCGCCTCTACCGCCTCTACGCGGACGCTCCGGCGGATCTTCCCGCACCGGGTTGATCGGCTCCACGTCACGGATGCTGACGCTGATGCGGCGCGCCTCGTTCGAGACTTCCAGCACTCTGGCGTCGACTTCCATACCGACTTCCAATACCTCGTTCGGTTTGGTCAGACGATAGTCCGAGATCTGTGAAATATGGCAGAGCGCATCGACGCCCGGAGCGATCTCGATGAACGCACCGAAGGCGAAGATCCGGACGATGATACCGCGCACGATCGAGCCGACCGGGAAGCGTTCTTCGACGTCCTTGTAAGGATCCATTTCGGCTCTGCGGTAGCCGAGCGATACACGTTTTCTCTCCGGATCAAATTCGCGGACAAAGACCGGAATCTTGTCACCGACCTGAACGACTTCCGACGGGTGCTTGATTCTGCCCCAGGAGAGTTCGCTGATGTGAACGAGTCCGTCCACGCCACCGAGGTCGACGAACGCACCGAAATCGGTCAGATTCCGCACCGTGCCTTCGTATTCTTCACCGACTTCCATCGACGCCCAAATCTCATTGGCGCGGCGACGGCGTTCTTTTTGCAGAAGCGAGCGGCGTGAGCCGGCGACGCGCAGACGGCGTCTGTCCGGTTCAAACTGAGTGACCAGAATATCAAATGTCTGGCCGAGATAAGGATCTAATTCTTTGACTGGCTGCGCCTCGACCTGTGTACGGTGTACATAGATGTCGATGTGTCCGTAAGCGGCGATCAGGCCGTCTTTCACCACGTGTTTGACACGCACGGTGATCGGCGTTTTTTCCTGATACGCTTTCTCAACAAAATCTTTGTCCTTTGTGTAGTCGACGCGCGACTTGGACAGCGTGATTTCTTTACCCTGATCTGTGTTGCGGATGTTTCTGACGTAAACTTCGACCTCGCTATGATCGTTGGCAGCAGCTTCCAAATCAAAATCCGAACCAAACTCAGAAAGCGGTATTCTCCCTTCCGATTTGTCCTTTACATCCACGTACACGAAATCACTATCGTAGCGAATGATGTTTCCCTTGACGACAGTGCCTTTCTTCAGTTGCGGGATGCTATCAACGAACTCCTCAAAATCGAATTCGTTATTTGGTTCTTTCTGGTTTGTCAAGCCTTCTTGTTCTGTCATTATGCGGATTACCTCCCCGATCATACGTTCTGGTGTCGAAGCGCCGGCAGTGATGCCAATGTTGAGCGAACGAAGATCCAAACCTGACAGTATGGGCCTGATCTCGTCCGGCTGTTCCACAAGATAAGTCTCGGCGCAACGTTCCTTGCATACGTCAACCAATTTTTGCGTGTTCGAGCTGGCTTGACTTCCAAGCACAAACATCACATCGGAATTCGTAGCAAGGTGCTTCGCTTCGTCCTGTCTTGACGCAGTCGTAACACATATTGTATCAAATATCCGAAGCATTGCAATTTTAATTTTGAGCATTTTGCAGATTTCATCAAACGTTTTTTTCGAGAACGTCGTCTGCGAGACAAGTACGTATTTTCCTTCAGGAAAATCGGTCGTTTCAGCCGTTTCCAGTGAATCGAGAACGATCGCCTGTCCGCCGTCGTGCCCCAGCACACCGACGACTTCAGGATGCGTCTTCGATCCGGTGATAATCACCCGCTCACCGTTACGGTTCGCTTCTTCGACGATGCGGTGAATCTGCGAGACAAATGGACATGTACGGTCGACGACGTCGTGCCCGGCTGCCAGCAGATCATTCATCTCCGCGGGCGTGATGCCGTGGGCACGCACGAGGACGGTCGCCGGTTCGGTGATATCTTCCACCCGGTGTGCGATTTTCACGCCCTGTGCCGTCAGTTCATCGATCACGTGCGGGTTATGCACCAGTTCACCGTACATATAGACGGGGCGCTCCGACTGCGACGCGAGATCGTGCGCCGTATCGACGGCACGTTTCACGCCGGGACAAAAGCCGGATGCCTTTGCGACCGTAATATTCATGCCTGTTCCTCTTTTCTTTTTGGCTGATACGTCTCCCCCATCAGGCGGTAGACGCGCTTAAGCATATCGATCGCGATCTCCATGTCGTCACCGTCTTTGTCCACCATAAACGGTTCGCCGAATATGATGTGCGGCCGCTTCTTGCCAAACAGATGAAAACCGTTTTCGATCGCCACCGGCAATACCGGTACCTGAAACCGCCGCGCCAGATGCGCGGTCGCCGATTTCGGCAACACCTCGTCTCTTTCATCCGGGGCGACACGGCGGCCTTGCGGGAATATACCGACGACTTCCCCGTTTTTCACGATGCTCACGATCTTTCGAAGCGCGGCGACATCCATCTCTTCGCGCTGAAACGGCACCGTGCCGATCGCTCTCAGGATGGCTCCGATCAGGGGGATTTTGTAGAGCTCGCTTTTGGCTACCCAGTAGATCCATGGTTTGACGTGCATCTGAATGACGAGCGGGTCGAAAACATGTTCGTGGTTACCGATCAGGATGAAAGGTCCCGTCTCCGGCACATGTTGTTTACCGCTCACCTTGATCCGATAGAAAAAATTCAACCCGTGTGAGACGAGCCAGCGGAAAAAAGCGCCGACGAAACGATTTCTCGTCTTCTTCTTGCCTTTAGCTGCCGCAGCCATATTGCTCACAGTAATACAACAGCATGGCGAACACTTCTTCTTCCGTCATACTGCCCGTATCGATCAGGACGGCATCAGCGGCGGCTTTGGTCGGCGCCATCTCGCGCGTGCTGTCTTGTTCATCGCGCCGCCGAAGATCATGTAAGACGGCTTCCAGATCGACCTTTTCACCGGCTTCCAAAAGATCGAGATAGCGTCTTTTCGCTCGGATCGTGTCGTCGGCCGTCAAGAAAAATTTCAGTTTGGCGTTCGGCAGAACATACGTGCCGATATCGCGGCCGTCCAGGACGACGGAGTGTTTTTCGGCGAAGGCGCGCTGCCTTTCGACACAAAACAGGCGGACGGCAGGCAGTGCCGAGATGTCCGAAGCCGCCATCGACACTTCCGGTGTGCGGATGAACGAGCTGACATCCTCCCCGTTGATCAAGGTCATCTGGCGGTCGCCGTCAAAAGCGACATCGAGATCAGTCTCCAAAAGCATCGGTTCGACTGCATCTGGATCACCGGGAACGATATGCTGCTGCAACGCGGCGTAGCCGAGCGCACGGTACATCGCGCCCGTATCGAGATAGCCGATACCGAGTGCCTTGGCCAGACGTTTGGCCATCGTGCTCTTACCGGAACCGGAAGGACCGTCAATCGCGATCTGAAATATGTGTGGGATCGGGGGCAAGGTCTATTCCTCCTCGTGGAATTGTTTCGTTAATTTTTCAACGACTTCAAAACTCATCAAGTCGACAGCCGGCAACTCATCGGTCGAACGAAGCCCGAATTCGAGTAAGAAAAGGTCGGTCACCGAAAAGAGCATCGGGCGTCCCGGCGATTCTTCGTGGCCGACGGCTTCGACATAACCGCGCTCGATCAGGCGGGCCAGTGCGCTGTCGCTGTTCACACCGCGCACCGTCTCGATCTGGGCGCGCGTTACTTTCTTATTGTAGGCGACGATACCGAGCACCTCGTAAGCCGCCTGGGAGAGCGCCGGTCGATGCTGCGGGCGGTATAATCTCGCCACCGTCTCGTTCACCTCCGGCTTGGTCGATAAGGTAAAACGCCCGTCGATCTGACGCAGGCAGAGCCCCGACGTATGGTCTCGCCGATACGCGAGCATCAACTGGTCGAGTGCCAGGTAAGCCTCTTCATAATCCGTCTCGAGAATCGAGGCGATAACATCGATACCGAGTGGTTCACCGGCCGCAAAAAGGAGGGCTTCCAAGGCGGCGAGGCGTTCGCTATAAATCGACATGCGTCTCTCCTTTTTTTGGTTTTTTGAG
>MTKW01010921.1_pt1 | contig 13424 bp, 13 predicted proteins | sample 1042761 | NCBI WGS metagenome assembly MTKW01 (sample SAMN06205366, study PRJNA360243) | anaerobic digester metagenome | biome: Wastewater treatment plant; feature: Anaerobic digester sludge; material: sludge; isolation source: anaerobic digester fed with sludge from wastewater treatment plant ...
CAGAATGGACAGCACCCTCCAGCCCGCCGCACCCAGGTTTCCAAATGTCCAGAAGACAACCGTGGCGATCTTGGTGGGATCGGCAAAGTACTGCAGCAGGGCGGTGCCGCCGCCAAAAAGAGAGCTCAGGGCGACGCCGGCCAGGATGAGCCCGCCCGGTCCCAGATCCCGTTTGAGCTGGGAGAGAATGATGATCACCAGCGTGGAGAGGGAACCGCAGACAAAAGCACAGATGGTCACGATGTAGGGATTGTTTATGGCAATGGCCGTGGCAGCGGAATCGGATTGCACGACTCCACCGCCAAAAACAATGATCCCCAGCGCCGCGCCGAAGGCGGCGCCCTGCGATACACCCAGAGTTGAGGCCGAGGCCAGCGGGTTTTGCAGAACGCACTGCATCACCGCGCCCGATACAGCCAATACGCCGCCCACCAGGATGGAAGCGGTGACCCGGGTCAACCGGATATTCCAGACGATGGTGTGGGATTGCGGCTCCCCCCGGCCCAGCAGGGTGCGGATCACCTCGGACAGGGGTATATGCATGGACCCGGCGCTCACCGCATAGAGCGCCACGGCGGCAGTGGCCACGATCGCCGCCGCCAGGACCATCCGCTTCCTCTTGATATAGGCGGCATAGGCTTCCAGTTGGGTTCCCTGAGCTTTTGCCGGCATTATTCCCCACCAAATGTAATTTTACTGTATCCGAACCCGGAAGCCTCCAGCTCGCCGAGATAGTTCTCGGCGCCGAGGAAAAACTGGAATATTTCATTGGCTTTCTCTTCAAATTCCAGATCCGCAAACTGCTCCGGAAAGACAATGCCGGCCACATAATAGCTGTTGACCAGGGGGATCTCCACATTGGAATAATAGGAGGTGGAGCTGGGGTACCGGTAAACCCGCCCCTCCTTGAAAGCGTCCAGGTGCGCATAGAAATCGGGATTCTCGGCATGATCGCCCTTCACTATTCCCACGCCGCCGCTGTCCAGAAAAATGTAGCGTGGATTCCATTCAATGATCTTCTCCTTGTCGAGGAGCACGGCATCAACCTCATCGATAATCCCCTCGGTAACATCATTGGCGTTTATGGCCTCGAAGACGGCATATTTGACATAGACGCTCTCGATGCCGTGGACCCCCTTGAACGTGGCAGCCGCTCCCAGAACGGAAGGCTTATCCGCAGCGGCGATCGCCGCCGTTCTGCTGTCGAGATCCTCCAGGCAGCCGTTGATAAAGCCGATCACCTCTTCGGCCCTCTCCGGCACGCCGCAGACATCGGCCAGCAGGCGCAGCGCCGCCTCGTAATCCTCTCCAAAGAGGGTCCCCATGGGCACCGCAACAACGGGGATCCCTGTTTTGGTCTGAATTTCATCGGCCAGCTCGCCGGCATAGGAACAGAGGATCACATCGGGATTCACCCTGATGATCTCCTCCGGATAATAATCGGTGGCGCCGAAGGAGTCGGTGCCCACGATGGGCACATCGGCCCAGATCTCCCTGTTGGCATAGGCATAGGCGGTCACCGGNNATCGATCTTCTCATCATTCAGTTCCTTTCTTTTTGGTAACTATATTTTTATGGTCCTGGTATAGTCATCAAAGCAATCCAGGCAGACAATCTTTCCATTCTGGTTCCTTGTTCTCGGTTCCATGGCATACTCCCCGCAGCAGCTGCATTTCAGTGAGGAGAAGAGGCGTGCCTTTCCGGGCACCGCAAAGTCAACCTCTTTTATTTCCGCAAACTGCTCCTCGGGCATGTTGTACAGTTCGACCATCTTCTCATCGCGCAGCTTCTCGTACTCCACCCTCTCCGCCGCCGTGGCACTTCTTTCGATCACCTTCCGCTGTAGCGCCCTCATCCCGGGCCCGCTCCGCAGGATATCCCCCCGCACCGATATCCTGACGGCTCTTTCGGAATTGCGGCTGCCGAAAGTATAGACATTCTTGCCCGTATCCCTGAAAATCAGATTACCCTTGCCCGGGGTGCACCCCGTCAGGACCATGATCGCATCGATCCCGCAGGCATCATTTTCCACGACAGCGATCATCTCCTCATCCGGGGCTCTCTTCTCCTGCAGCGCTGCCAGGGCCATCTTCGCCACCCGGTAGCCGATGGTCAGCCCGATGCAGATATGGCCGTGAAAAGCGGCGGCCCTCTTCCAATCTTCCTCTACAAACATGTGCCCCACCTCCCGAACTTGCTCGCTGTGGATCGCCCATCATCGGGCTTTTATCAAGACAGATCCGGCCTGAAATTTTTGCCGGCCCCCCCTGACGAACCACGATCAGCATCCAGCCCCCCTTCAGTAACATCAAATTTATTTTCGTGCCACCCTCTGTCCAAAAAAAATCCCCGGCGAATGAATCCTGATGTGCTACTAATATGTTATATTGTAACACTCATGAATATTCTACATTAAACCGGAGATTCCTGCAATACGTTTGATTATTTATTTTCCATCAACTGTACCGGAAGAAGCTATTTCACCGCGCCCCTCACATCGATCCGGCAATACCCGATATGTCAGGCGAGCGCTCTCCCTGATACAGGGAGGCTCTCTTTCTCCTGGCTTTGGGATTGGCGGCCCACTCAAGGTAGCCCAGGGCCAAAGAAAGGATCCAGGATACGAGAAAGTAGAGCACCGCCACCATGATCAGGGGGAAGAAGGCGTCAAAGGTGCGGCTGCGGATGATGTCGCTGGCCTTGGTCAGATCCTGCACCGCAATGTAACCGACCACGGAGGTGATCTTCACCAGGGAGATGAATTCACCCTTGTACACCGGCAAAATCTGCCTGATCGCCTGGGGCAGCACAATGTAGAGGAAGGTCTGAAACCTGCTAAAGCCGCCGGCAATGCCCGCTTCGATTTGCCCCCGGTCCACACTTTCAATGCCCGTCCGGAACATCTCGGAAACGTAGGCTGCAAAATTCATGCCGAAGGCGATGACCGCCACCAGGATGGGATCAATATCCAGGGAAGCAAAAACCACGTAAAAGGTGATCATGAGCAGGACCAGCACGGGGGTGCCGCGCAGAATGGAGATGTAGAAACGGGCCGGCTGTTGCAGAGCCTGGTTTGACGACATGCGCATGAAACAGATCAGCGCTCCCAGGGCCGTGCCGAAAAGGGTGGCCAGCAGCGATATGCTGATCGTTACCTTCAGTCCATTCAGGATCAGCAGGTAGCGCTTTTCCAGGATGATGTTGTTGTAGAAGCTCTCCTTGACCTTTGCCGGGAAAGAGCCGCCCTTCTCGGCCCCGGCCTGACCCGCGTAGGCGGCAAGGTTGGACTTGAGGGCAACAACACCTGTTTTGAAGTCCATGTACGGATCGGAAAAATCGATCTGCTTCCGCCTCTCCTCGGTGATGGCAATGCCGTCGGTAATTATGTCCACTTTCCCCGAGGCCAGGGCGGCCACCAGGGAGGAAAATTCCATGGTCAGGATCTTCAGTCTTAAACCCTCGCGCATGGCAAAATCCTGCAGCATCTCGATGTCAAAACCCACATATTGACCGTTCATGTAAGCCACGTGAGGCAAATCTGCCACCGCCACCCCCAGCACCACTTCTTCGCCCTCTGCGGGATTCTTGAATTCCGGCATGACCGCCTCTTCCGGATCTTCTTCAAACCAGCGCCGGTAGATCAGATCATAGGTGCCGTCTGCCTTCGCCTTCTCCAGATAGCTGTCGAATCTGTCGCGCAGCCGGGGATTGTTTTTGTTGAAGCCCACGCCCAGAGCCATGGAGAGAGCGTCCTCCGTCAGGATTCCCAGCTCCGGATTGCTGCTGATGAGAACCTTTGCCGAAGCCAGATCATAAAAGGCCACATCGGCTTTTTTATTCTTCAAGGCCAGAACCATATCGGTGGTGCTGTCAAAGCGCAGGATCTCCGCCCGGGGATAATTGGCGGCCACGAAAGCATCGTGAATGGTGCCCGTGTACACGGCCACCCTTTTGCCCTCGATATCGTCAAGCACCGCCATTCTGTCTCCACCGGCTGGCGGCTGCGGCATTTTTTCCACCTCGCTGCATCCCGCCGCCACAACGAGGGCGAACATGCACAGGCCCAGGACCAGCGAGGGCGCTATTCTTTTCATGGGATTACCTCCCACGCCTCTATTGAACGACACATCTGTTCTCAATGGTTCATCCCCCTGACGAAGACGGACAATATGTTTTTGCCCTCCTCGTAACGGTACTCGCTGCCGGCGCTGCGGCTCTGAATCAGCTTCTGCCCGATATCGTCAGCACCGGCGCCCCGCTCCAGCGGATTGAAGGGCGCCCCGGCGGCGGCACATAGAACCTCCAGTTTTCCCGTCTTTTCATGATAGGCCAGGGTAAGGGTGATCTCTGTAAAATCCCTTTGCAGCAACAGGATCTCCTCCGCCAGCAGCAGCACATTGTCGCAAACCGCCCGGGACAGGTAATGCTTGCTGCAGAATGCTGCGATCTCGCCGTTCATGGCATAGAGATCATAATCGGGGCTGTTGATCCGATAGTGATAGCTGCGCACCCGGTTGATAAAGGCCCGGGTTTTTTCTTTTTGCTGCTTTTCAAATATCTGCTCCGGCGGACCCTGCTCGTAGATGACTCCCTCGTCCAGATAGAAAACGCGTGTGGAGAGATTGCGGGCGAATTCCATTTCGTGGGTGACCACCAGCATGGTCATCCCCTCGCCGGCCAGGCGGCGGATCACGGCCAGCACCTCGCCGGTCATGGCGGGATCAAGGGCCGAGGTGGGCTCATCAAAAAGGATCACCTCCGGCTCCATGGCCAGGCAGCGGGCGATGGCCACGCGCTGCTTCTGCCCCCCCGAGAGTTCATCGGGGAAGCTGTGCGCCTTTTCCGCCAGCCCCACCAGCTTCAGCAGCTCTACCGCTGTGCCGGCAGCCTGGGCTCTGCCTTTGCCCAGCAGCTTCACCGGAGCCAGGGTCAGGTTTTCCAGCACGGACAGGTGGGCGTAGAGGTTGAAGGATTGAAAGACCATGCCCATTTTCCGGCGTATTCCCGGCACATCGGTGCCCCGGGCCAGGAGATCGGTGTTGTCGATGTAAATACTGCCGCCGCTGGGCCGTTCCAGCAGGTTCAGGCAGCGCAGCAGGGTGCTCTTGCCGCTGCCCGAAGGGCCGATGATGGTGATGATCTCACCCTTTTCTATCTCCGCATTTATATCTTTCAGCACCGTGAGCCCGCCATACCGCTTGCACAGGTGTTCTATCCTGATCATCGGTCCGCACTCTCCTCTGCACCCCATTTTTTAAAATCGCCTTCCGCTCCCGCGGGACCTGCCCCCCGGTTCGTCACGGGGCCCGGGAGCCGCCTCTCATAACCAGCTTCAAAACACCGGCCCCCTCCTCCCGGGAATAGGAAATCTCACTGGTAAAACCGCTGATGAGGCGGCGGCTGATCTCGTCGAAGGATTCACTTTCCATGATATTACCCTCGGGGGCGCTATAGCGCAGCAGAATTTCCTTCTCTCCGGTGTACTCGTTGTATCTGACCGTNNATCCTGGATTCGTACTCCAGAACCTTCAGTTTGTTGATAAAGGCCCGGGTCCTCTCCCGCCGGGGATGCTCGAAGATCTCCCGCGGCGTACCCCGCTCGTAGATCCCCTTCCCATCCATGTAGTAAATCTCGCTGGCGATGCTCCGGGCAAAATTCATCTCGTGGGTGACGATCACACAGGTGAGGCCGCTTTTGGCCAGTTTGCGAATGACGGAGAGCACCTCGTCGACCATGGTCGGATCGAGCGCGCTCGTGGGCTCATCGAAAAGGATAATCTCCGGGTGCATGGCCAGGCAGCGGGCAATGGCGGCCCTCTGTTTCTGCCCGCCGGAAAGCTGCCCCGGCATGTAATCGGCCCTGTTGGCGATGCCCACCATTTTAAGGAAACCGAAGGCCTCGGCCACCGCTTCCCTTTGCGACATCTTCAGAATATTTACAGGCCCCAGGATCACATTTTCCAGAATTGTTTTGTGGGAAAAAAGGTTGAAGCTCTGGTAAACCATGCCCATCCTCTGCCGGACCCCGTCAAGATCGGCTCCTCTTTTCGTTATATCCACGCCGTCGATGATGATCTCGCCCGAATCGGGCCGCTCCAGCAGATTCAGGCAGCGGATAAATGTGCTTTTGCCGCAGCCCGAAGGGCCGATCACCACGATCACATCGCCCCTCCTGATGTGAGCGTCAACATTCTCAAAAACCAGGTTGTCCCCGAAACTCTTCTTCAGATTGCGGGTGCGGATCACGGCTGCACCTCCTCGATCCGGTAATCCAGGCCGGCCTGCAGATGTTTCTCCCGTTCCAGAAACCAGAACAGCGCATTGGAAAGGGCGCCGACGATCAGGTAGGCCACGGCGCTGATGATCAGGGCAATGTAGGGATCCATGGTCCGGCTGGTGATCACCTGGCTGGCCCGGGTGAGATCGTTTATGGCCAGGAAGCCGACGAGGGAGGTCTCCTGCAGGGTGATGATGAGCTGATTCTTGTACGTGGGCAAGGCGTGCTTGACCGCCTGGGGCAGGGTGATGAGCCGGAAAACCTGAAATTTGCTCAGGCCCAGTGTGCGGCCCGCCTCCATCTCACCGGTGTCCACCGCCTTTATGGCGGTGTGCATGATTGCCGCGATATAGGAACCGGTCTTCATGGAGAAAGCGATGATGGCCAGGACCACCGTATCCACGGTGGTGCTCGAAAATATAAGGTACACAAAGATGAGCAGCAGCACCAGGGTGGGCAGCCGGATAAAGAGGTTCTGGATGAACTCCACGATACTGGCGGCGAGCTGTGATCTGCCCAGCCTGATCTTGCAAAATAGAGCGCCCAGCACCGTTCCGGCAAGGAAGGTGGCCAGGGTCATGTACAGGGTCAGGCCGAAGCCTTTAAGGAGAAAAAGATAACGGGTCTCATAGACCAGATTTATGTAAAAAGAGTTCTGAACAGCCTGCCAAAATGCCTCCATCCTTGATCCCCCGCTTCAAAAATTATTTTTGCCAGTCGGCGCTGTTCACAATGAAAACAATCTCCTTCTCCCAGACCCAATCGCTCATGGTGACATTGCCGGCCTTTTCCAGATCCGTCTTTATCTGCAGCGAATCGGGAGAGGCAAGAATGTCCGCCTTGCCAAACCTCAGATCGAGCACGGCCTGGGTATAGCTGCCCACGGCATGAAATTCGATTCCGGCGCCGATGCTGTTGGCAAAATGGGTCATCAGCTCCACATCGGCCCCTTCCCAGCGGTTCGCTTCCGGGTTGAAGTAGGATATGGGTTCCCAGTCCTCGTACACCAAAACCTTGAGCACGCTGTCGCCCTCTCCCCTGCTTTCCACCGGCCGGCTCCTGAAGATCCGCCAGGCGCACTCCGCCATCCGCTCCACAATATCCCTGTACTGTGCGCTCTCCCTGAATTCGGCGACAAAGGCATTGAACTGTTCATTCAGCTCGCTCCGCAGGGGATCCAGGACATAGGCATAGCGCTCCTTCCGGACAAAGGTGGAGTGAACCCTGTATTCGGGCTGGAGCAGACAGAACACATCGGCCTCGTCCCGCTCCATGGCTGCAGCGTCGAGCTGGTGAAAGGCCAGGGCCAGCATCATCTCGCCGTTGGAATCGTACCGGCGCACCTCCGCACCCGTGCCGGCATTGGTCAAAATATAATCAGGGCTGTTGCCAAGGATTACCCCCACCGTTTTGCCGCTCAGATCATCGGGATCCAGGAGCTCGCTTTGCTTCGCAGCGCAGCCGGAGAGGGAAAGAAGAAGAGAGAGGATCAGGCCGGTGCAAAGTAGGGCTATGTATCCGGATACTGGCTTGAACATGAACATATCTCCGCCTTGATTTTTCCGCAACGCCTGCTGCGGGCCAAAAAGCGCCCGCTCCAGGGATTGCCCGCAGCAGTTATTTTAAGAGATTATACCATTATTTGCACCATTGTGGGCATAAATTGCAGATTGTTGTATTAACAGGTCGATTCAGAGAGGGTTTTTCATATTGGCGTAGAAAATATTTAAAATCAATAGGCGGCAACAGCCTTTCATGGTGCAGGGGAAGCGGGTTCACTCCTGAACTTATGAAATAAGAGCGAGGGAGGCGGCCCGGATGAACAATATCATCGCCCTGTGCATTGATCTGATCAAGAATATGGCGCTGGTCATGGTGCTGGCTTATGTCCTGACCCGCACCGGCGCCTACGCCGCCATCATGGCCAAGAAAAAGGTTACGCCGGCCCAGCAGGCCGGGATGATCCTCATCTTCGGGCTCTTCTCCTTGTACGGCACCCTGAGCGGCATCGACTTCATGGGCGCCATCGCCAACATCCGCGACCTGGGTCCGGCCATCGGCGGGCTCATCGGCGGACCGCTGGTGGGACTGGGCGCCGCCCTCATCGGCGGGCTGCACCGCTTCAGCCTGGGGGGGATCACCTGCATCCCCTGTTCCATCTCCACCATACTGGCCGGCCTGGCCGGAGGGCTGATCTACAAATACCGGAAAGGCGAATTCCCCGGCATTGCCGGGGCGGTCATCTTCATGGCGCTCATGGAAAGCTTCCACATGGGTTTGAACCTGCTCATCGTGAAACCTTTTCACCAGATCCTGCCCATTATCTCCAGCATCAGCCTGCCCATGATCTCGACAAATGCCCTGGGCATGGGCATATTTGCCTTCATCCTGCACAACCTGATCCGGGAGCGGGAAACACAGCGCAGCAAGGAACTCATCGAAAGCGAGCTGAATGTGGCCCGCGAGATCCAGCTGGGGATTGTCCCCAAAATTTTTCCCCCTTACCCTGAACGTGCGGAGCTCGATATTTTTGCCCTCCTGGAACCGGCCAGGGAGGTGGGCGGCGATCTCTATGATTTTTTCATGCTCGACGACAACCACCTCTGCTTCACCATAGGCGATGTATCGGGGAAAGGGGTGCCCGCCTCCCTGTACATGGCCGTCACCAAAACCCTGATCAAGGCCAAAGCGGAGAGCGGACTGGACCCGGGCGAGATACTGGCCCGGGTAAACCGCGAGCTTTGCGAAGACAATGACTCGGGCATGTTTGTCACCGGGTTTCTGGGCATCCTGGACCTGTCCGGCGGCGGGCTCACTTTCAGCAACGGCGGCCACCCCCCCCCCTATATTCACCGGGATGGGAAGGAGCCGGAACTGCTGCCGAAAGTGCCGGGAATGGCCCTGGGGGTCATGGAAGACGCCGCCTACACTTCCGCACAACTCGAGCTGCAGCCCGGCGACAGCCTGATCATGTACACCGATGGTGTCACCGAGGCCATGAATCCCGGGGGTGAGCTCCTGGACAGCAAGGGCCTGGAGACTATATTGCGCGGCCTGAACGGCAAAAGGGCCCGCGAGGCGGTGGAGCATATCCGGGACCGCACCCGGCAGTTCATCGGCAGCGCCGAACAGGCCGACGACATCACCATCCTGGTGGTAAAATACCTGGGCTCGCAAAGGATGGAACTCCGTTTAAAAAACAGGCTGGAGGAGATCGAACCGCTGGCCCGGGCCGTGGAGAACTTTGCCGCCGCCAACGATCTGCCCCCCGGCCCCATCTTTCAGGTCAATCTGGCCCTGGACGAGCTGCTGACCAATACCATCAGCTACGGCTTTCCCGAAGGCGGCGAGCATGAAATCACCGTGGAAATAGCGCTGCAGGGCGGCAAAGTGGTGATCACCACCCGCGACAGCGGGGTCGCCTTCAACCCTCTGGAACAGGCGGCGGCTGACAGGACCCTGGACATTGATAAGCGACCCATCGGGGGCCTGGGCATACACCTGGTGCGCAACATGATGGAGCACATGGAATACCGCCGGGAAGCGGGAGAAAACATCCTGACCATGAAAAAAACAGTTCAGGGCAAGGAGGAGATCGGATGAATATCAAGGAGTACAAAAAAGATGAGGCGCTGGTACTGGCCATCGAGGGCAGGATCGATTCGGTAACCTCGGGAACACTGGAAGGAAAATTGTTGGCAACGCTGGAAACAGGCACCAAAAGGCTGGTGCTCGATTTTACCGCAGTGGACTATATCAGCAGCGCCGGCCTCAGGGTGCTGCTCATGGCGGCAAAAAAGATGCCCGGCCTGGAGGGCAAACTGGCGCTGGCGGCCCTGTCGGCCAATGTCCGGGAGGTCTTCGATATTGCCGGTTTTACCGAAATTTTCACCATTGCGGACTCGCCCGAAGAGGCGGTGCAACTTTTGTCCCAGGGGCCGGATCACGGATGAATTTTTACCCGGAAACATGGCCCCTGCTGGCTGCCTTTGCCATCATCACCATTGTGGGCACCATCGAGACGGTGGGCGATTCCATGGCCATCCAGCGGGTATCACAGCGGGATTACCGGCATAATACAATCCGCTTTCAGTAGGAGAGAGTTCGTTGAAAAGAAAGCTTCTCACAGCCGGTTTATGCCTGGCCCTGGCGGCGCTGCTCATGTGGATTTTCTGGATACAGGCCACCCCGGGCGCTGCAGATGTGGATGATAAAAGGGTTTCCATTACCATTCTTCACACCAACGATATCCACTGCAGATTGAAAGCAGATGATGACACCGGCGGCGGCTATACTCTCATCGCGGCCAAGGTAAAAGAGATCAGAGCAAGCGAAGAGAATGTGATGCTGCTCGATGCCGGCGACGCTTTCCACGGCTGCCTGGAAGCCACCCTTTCCCGGGGCAAGAGCATTGTAAAAATCATGAACTGCCTGCACTACGACGCCATGGTCGCCGGCAATCACGATTTTGACTACGGCTGGGAGAGGCTGGTTGAACTGTCGCGAATGACCTTCTTTCCGGTGCTCTCGGCAAATGTCCGCCGGGAAGGGGGCCAAAGNNGTGGCCGGCCTTGCCTTCGGGGATCCCCTGGAGGCGGCACGGGAGGCGGTGGCGGAGCTGCGCGGCCGCTGCGATCTCCTCATCGCGCTGGTCCACCTGTCCATCAGCAACGACTGCAATGGCACCTGCCTGGAACTGGCGCAGCAGGTGAAAGGGATTGACCTTATCATCTCGGGGCACGACCATGTCGCCCTGGAGGAGGGAATGGAGATCAACGGAACCTGCCTGGTGCAGGCCGGTGAACTGGGGCAATGCCTGGGCATGGTGAAATTCGAGCTGCAGAGCGGGGTAATCACGGAGAGAAAGGCCGCCCTCCACCACCTGACCGGAAAAACGAGCCTGCAGGCCGACGCCGAAATGAGCTCGCTTGTTGCCGCTGTCGAGAAAGACAGCGAGGAAATCATGGCCGAAGTAATCGGCTGGGCCGGCCTCCCGCTGGATGGAGAGAGGAGCCGCGTGCGCACCTCGCAGACCAACCTGGGCACACTGATCGCCGAAGCCATGCAGGAGGCTTCCGGCGCCGAAGCGGCCATGCTCAACGGGGGGGCCATCAGAGATTCCATCGGCGCCGGCGAGATCACCATGGGCCAGGTTCTGACAGTGCTGCCCTTCGTGGACAGGGTCGTTGTCAAGGAGATCACCGGCGCCGCACTGATGCAGGCCCTGGAGTTCGGCATCGCCGATTATCCCGCTGAAAATGGGAGGTTTCCCCAGGTGGCCGGGATGCAGTTCAGCTTTGATCCCCTCGGGGAACCGGGTCAAAGGATCGAAGAGGTGTCCATCGGCGGCCGGAAACTTGTCCCGGAAAAAAACTACCGGATCGCACTCCTCGATTTTATTGCCGATGGCGGTGACGGCTACAAAATGCTGAAAACCGGCAGGGTTCTGAAAGAGTACCCGTCACTGGAAAGCATCGTGGCCGACTACATCAAAAAATATTGCTCATTGCCGGCCGGGGCGGTGTCCCTCTGCCGACCGCCGGCCTGCAGGAAGGCGGCTTGAAATGGCGACGAACCTGGTTTTCAAGGGAGATGTCATCTTCACACCCACGCCGCAGGGTTTTCAGACCCTCCCGAACGGTCATGTTGTGGTTGCCGGCGGCTGCGTGGAGGGACTTTACAGCGAGCTGCCGCCGCAATTTTCCCATCTGCCGCTCCACGACTTTTCCGGACACCTGATCTTGCCGGGTTTTGTTGATCTTCATGTGCATGCCCCCCAGTTCTTCCAAACCGGTGTGGGCCTGGATGATGAACTGATCCCCTGGCTTGACCGCCACACCTATCCCCTGGAGGGACGTTTTGCCGACAGGGAATTTGCCCGCGCAGCCTACAGGCTTTTTGTCGATGAGCTGATCCGGGTGGGCACCCTGCGGGCATCCATATTTGCCACCGTTCACAAGGAGAGCACCGCCATCCTTTTTGACCTGCTGGCCGCAAAAGGCATGGGCGCCTTTGTGGGAAAGGTGAACATGGATCGCCACTGCCCACCCTACCTGCAGGAAACAACAGCTGTCTCCCTGAGAGAAACGGAGGAACTTGCGGCAGAATACAAAGGGCACCCCCTGGTAAAGCCCATCATCACGCCCCGTTTTGCCCCCACCTCCACCCCTGCGCTGCTGAGGGCCCTGGGGCTCCTGGCAAGGCGGCACGACCTGCCGGTGCAGTCCCACCTTGCCGAAAACAAAGCGGAGGTGGACTGGGTCCGGGAACTGTTCCCCTCCGAACCCTCCTACGCCCATGTCTATCACAGATTCGGCCTGCTGGGGCAGAGCCCCACCCTGATGGCCCATGCCATCCACCTGCAGGAGATGGAGCTGGCCCTGATCGAGAACAGCGCCGTTACCCTGGTGCACTGCCCCGAATCCAATATCAATCTGAGCAGCGGGGCCATGCCCATCCGGGAACTTCTGGACAGGGGCATCCGGCTGGGGCTGGGCAGCGATATCGGCGCCGGCCACAACCCGGCGCTCTACCGGGTGGCGGCGCGGGCCATCCAGCTGTCAAAACTCTACAGCCTGCATGAACCGCAGTGCAAACCGCTGACCGCGGCGGAAGCCTTCTACCTGGGAACAAAAGGCGGCGGCAGTTTTTTCGGCAAGGTGGGGAGTTTCGAGAAAGGGTATGCCTTTGATGCCCTCGTCGTGGAAGAGAACCCGCTCATCACCGCCGGCCTCTCCATGGAAGAACGTCTGCAAAAATTCCTGTACACCGGCGAACCCGGCAACATCTGCGCCCGCTTCATCCGGGGAAAGCCCATACCTACCCGATATATTTAGAATGAAAGGTGCCCCAGGAGAACCACAAACAGAATGGACAGGAAGATGGCGGGCAGCAGGTTCCCCACCCTGATCATCTGTTTGCCCGTCAACAGGTTGATCCCGATGCCGAAGATGAGCAAACCGCCCGTTGAAGTCATCCCGGCGATCATGGCATCGGTCAGGAAGGGCTTCACGTAGACGGCGGCAGCGGCAATGGCGCCCTGATAGAGAAATACCGGCAGGCTCGAGAAAGCCACCCCCACCCCCATGGTGGAGGCAAATACAACTGCCGCCACCCCGTCAATGATGGCCTTGATGAAAAGGGTGGT
>MTKW01013502.1_pt1 | contig 13416 bp, 8 predicted proteins | sample 1042761 | NCBI WGS metagenome assembly MTKW01 (sample SAMN06205366, study PRJNA360243) | anaerobic digester metagenome | biome: Wastewater treatment plant; feature: Anaerobic digester sludge; material: sludge; isolation source: anaerobic digester fed with sludge from wastewater treatment plant ...
GCGGCCATACGTATGTTGATGAAAATGCAGTTGTCAACCTCCATTTTGCCTTTGAACATACCTCTAATACCATAGTTGGGACTGTTGACGAATGCACAGTTGCGGACCTTTATATTACATGTGGGATTGTCCAGATAGATCAGGGCAGTCTCGGTGGTATATACCTTTTCTTCAAAGTTGGTGCCGCCGATACCTGCCGTACCGATAGGCTGCATCATCGGGCTATCAACTCCCTCAGGCTTGCCTTTGCCGGCCGGATTGTATGCAACGGAATTGCCTCTGTCGATCAGCAGACCGTCAATCACCACTTCGCCGCCGTGAGTGCCTTTGATCTGTATTGTGCCGCCACCTTTAGCGGTGCCATTGGAAGTAGCGTCCGGCTGTACCATTGAGCGATATTTCAGAATATCTCTGGTAGAGAAATCATCGGAGTAGCCTCCCATGATGGTCAAAGGCTTATCGATGACAATATTGCCGGAATTGAGCATTCCAAAATAGTTGCCTTGTGCCACGAGGATAACATCTCCGGGCTTAGCGTTGTCAATTGCTTTCTGGAGATTCTTGTAGGGCTTTGCCTTGGAGCCGTCATTGCGGTTTGAACCTGTGAGGCTACTCACATGGATGGCATTTCCGCTACTGAAGCTACCGGTGTTTCTATTCTCTTTGTTGTCGGATTTTACTTCGCTGGAAACAGCTTCTTTGGCCTTGTTGAGCAGATTACCCAGCCTGCCCTGTCCCATTGCCGTCGTTGTAACTGCAAATGCAAGGACGAATGTCAAAATTTTTTTCATGTATGAAATGGATTAGTTAGATTTATTCTATTAAAAATTAAAACGAGGTTCCTAATATTGATGCGGCCTGATTATAATGAAGCGGCCTGGCCTGCTCTGAAGGCTTTGAGGTTGGCCTCCACGACCTCTTCTCCCTTGTCGGAAAATATTCTGCGGATACCTTCTTCAAACTTTTGCAATTCCATTCCCAGAAGGTGACTGCAGGCACCCAGAAGGACAATATTGGCCCCACGAGGGTTGCCCACGTCGCGTGCGATGGTATCCACATCCACCAGGATGGTGTTTTTTATTTTGCGGAGTTCCTCCATTATCGATTCTATCTGAGGATAGTTTGGGATGTTGACAAACGGAGTAGTGTTGGTCACAATCCATCCCTCTTTGGAGAGCCATGGGAGGTATCTGAGCGCTTCCATCGGCTCGAGCGAGATGATTATGTCTGCGCAACCTTTTGGTATCAGGTCTGAAGCTATGGGGTTGGAACTGATGCGGAGATTGGACTGCACGTCTCCACCCCTCTGGCTCATGCCGTGGACCTCGGCCTGTTTAATGTTGAAGCCCTCCTTGAGGGCAGCTTCTCCTATGACGGCAGCGATGGAGAGGATTCCTTGTCCTCCCACACCGGCGAGTATTATATCTTTTTTCATTGTGTTCTCTTTTTTGCGTGACGTTTGGCGGTCTGTATACATTCCCTTCGGGGAATGATAACCGACAGACCTTTGTATTCTATTTCTTCGCGAATAATGCGCGTAATCTCGGGCATATTCTTCGGCAGAGGTATCACAGTACGGATGTGAGCAGGATCAACTCCTACGGCAGCGCAGATAGCTTCCAGCTTACCTGTGCCCGCGGAATCCTGTCCTCCGGTCATACCGGTGGTGAGGTTGTCTGAGATTACCACCACGATATTGGCATTGACATTGGCCGCATCAAGCAGACTTGTGATACCCGAGTGGGTAAAAGTGGAGTCGCCGATAACCGCTATGCTTGGCCATAAACCGGCGTCTGCCGCTCCTCTCGCAACGGTTATGGAGGATCCCATATCGATGCAGGAGCTGATGGTTCTGAAGGGAGGCAGCGCTCCGAGAGTATAGCAGCCGATGTCACTGAAGACTTTGTGACCCGGATAGTCTGCGAGCACTTCATTTAATGCAGTATAAACATCTCTGTGTCCGCAACCCTGGCAAAGAGCGGGAGGTCTTGGTACCACCACGCTGCTTGGCTGGTTAGTTTTATGAGCGGGTAGTCCGAGAGCTTCTCTGACTGAGTTCGGGTTAAGTTCTCCCATTCTCGGCAAAGCACCGCTAAGACGTCCGAGTACCTTTACAGGGGTGGGGAGAATACCTTTGATCATCTCTTCAAGCAACGGCTGTCCCTCCTCCATAACGAGGATTGAGTCACATTCGGAGGCCATTTTACGTATCAGGTCCGACGGAGCAGGATATTGCGAAATCTTTAGAATCGGATGTGGATAGTTCATTCCGACATTCTCTCTGAGATAGTTGTATGCGATGCCGCAGGCAATCACGCCGAGGCTCTTGTCGGGAGCAGCAAAATAGCGGTTCCATCCCTCTTTCGATGCGCTGATGCGTTCGAGTTCTTCATAGCCGGATATTACCTGCGGATATTTGCGGCGTGCGTTGGCCGGAAGCAGTATCCAGGAGGAGGGGTCTTTCGGAAATGTGAGTTTCTCCCTACGGGGAATAGATTTCGCAGCCACCTCTACCACTGCCCTCGAGTGGGCCATCCTGGTGGTAAGCCTCATCATCACGGGGATATTGTTCTTCTCCGACAGGCGGAAACCATACTCCATCATATCGTAGGCCTCCTGCTGATCGGATGGCTCCAGTATCGGAATAAAGGCAAATTTGCCATAAAAGCGGCTATCCTGCTCATTCTGCGATGAGTGCATTGAGGGGTCGTCCGCAACCACCACTATCACGCCTCCGTTTACTCCCGTAATTGCGGAATTTACAAAGGCATCGGCAGCCACATTCAAGCCTACGTGTTTCATACATACAAGTGCACGTTGTCCAACATAAGAGACACCCAGGGCCGTCTCCATCGCGGTTTTTTCATTGGTACACCATGTAGAATGAATACCGGCCTCGCGTGCCGTCTCACTGCCCTGAATATACTCTGTAATCTCGGTGGAGGGTGTCCCCGGATAGGCATAAACTCCGGTAATGCCGGCATTTATAGCTCCCAGCGCCACCGCTTCATCACCCAATAGCAATTTTTTAACTTTCATTATCTATTATTTTTTCATTCAATCCTCAAATATAGCAAATAAATGCAATATAACGTTGGAATAAAATCCTTAAATTGCTTACATATTACAATATTTTCAACCCCTAATATATCAAATTCTCACAAAAACAGCTAGTTAGAGATTTAAATCGTTAGAGTGAGGGAGGAAATAAAAACTCCCCGAATTCTCGAGGAGTTTGTTTCTAGGTTATCAGTGATCAAAGATCAAAGCTTGTCAATGAAATGCAGGATTGTGCGGTAGTAGAGTATATTATTGTCTATGCCCTTGACGCCGTGTCCCTGACCATCCAATTCGAGAAATTCGACAGGTTTATCTATGCCCTTTAGGGCGTTGTACATCATCCTTGAACCCTCAATGTTGACTCTGTCGTCGTGATTGCCATGGATAAGGAGCAGAGGTCCGGTAATTTTCTCATAGTGAGTAATTGGAGATCTGTCAATCAATTTATCCCTATCCTTGTCGGGATCTCCCGCTTCGAGGTAGGTCCAGTCAGGAATATTGGAGTGATTGTGCTCATAAATAATGTCGCTGAAACCTGCTACAGAGACTCCGAAACCGAAGGGGAAGGAGGCTTTGTTGCCGTTGACTTCTCCGGGGAATGTCATCAGTCTCATTGTTGCATATCCTCCGTGGCTCATTCCGAATACACCGATTCTTTCAGCAGGAACCCCTAATTTATCAGAGATATATTGTGCGCAGTAGATAATGTCAATAATTTCATTTCCACCCAAATCCCTGTCGTTGAGAGCTGCAAAGTCTCTTCCGAACCCGCTGGTGCCTCTAGGGGAGGGACTGAGCACGTACATACCTGCCTCATTGAATATTTGATGTTCGATATCATAATAGTTGCCTCCACCGTAAAAAGACTGGATCATCACAATCTCTTTACCTTCTGGAAGAGGATTTTCCGGAGTCAGGATATACGCATGAAGTTGGCGAGTTTCTCCCGTTTTCGGATCGATATCAAAAGTAGGAATGGTCACCCTTTCTGTCGTTGAGGCAATCATCTTCTCCTTTTTCTCCTGAGGCAAATCGACAACAATTTCTTTGGTGAGATTTGTTCCATCGAATGTCATTACCCATAGCTGGAATGGAATGTCCGTAGCACCTGCACCAAGATAGGCTTTATTGTCGATTGTTGTCTTGATGCCGAGTGTCACCTGATAATTCTCACTGGCGATTACCACTCCGTTGAGAGGGTCAATTATGGAAACTTTGGTTTGTGCAGGATTGTTTTCAATTCCGAAAAGGTATTTTTTGCCGTCAACCTCAATCCAATCCACCGAAAGAGATGATTCATTGGTGGTGATTCGCGTAGTTTTGCCACTCTTTCTATTATAAGAATAGATATTGGGATATCCGGTCTGGTCGCTTGTAAAATAGGCTGTGTTCTCATCATACCAAGGGAAAAGCATGTTGGTACCATCCAGACTGCCCTCTTTCGAAGGATCTGTTATCACTTTAAGAGTGCCTTTATCCAGATTGATGCAGGCAGCATTTGTATAAGTTCTGTCAGCTTCTTTTAGAACCGTCAACACAATGCTTTTTTCATCGGGACTGAAGGAAATGTCGGTCCAGGTCATCCTGAAGTCAGGTTTGTCTGTATAGACCAGTTTGTCTTCGAGAGTTTGCAAGTCGAGAATGTGAAGTTCATCCAGCCTGTTTTCATTCTGGGCAAGTCTGGCAATATAGGCGATTTTCGTCTTGTCTGCATTGAATGCCCATCCGTAAATATAGGGTACGTCAGTGAGTTTTTCGATTTCTCCTGTCTCAATGTTCAGACGGTAGAGATTGATGATTTCGTCGTTTCTCTCGTCGCCTATCCAGTAGAGCCTTCCGTCTGTTTCATTGTATTCGTGGCTCCAGAATGTCTTTTTGGAGAAATCCTCGCTGCTAATAACTTTCCCTTGGTCTAGGTCGCTGCCAGTTGAGAGATCCAGCATCAATAGTTCATTTGTTTTGCCGCTTCTGAGATAAAAGAGTTTTGTTGCGTCATCCGACATCTTAATGCCGTATGGTGAATAGGGGAATTGGGTGAGGAAGGATTTAACATCAATATCCCTTCCGCTAAACTTTACGATTCCGTCATTATCTCCCGCCGGTTGACAGGAGATTGCAAGGAGTGCTGACAACAGCACTCCTAGCAAAATTGCTGCAAATGATTTTCTCATAATCTATTTTCTCCAGTATTCGTTCTGATCATTGGGAGTAAGTGCTTTGTTGTGCATCATCTCATTTTCGGGGAGCGGAAGCATCATTCTGGGGCTATCAGCTGGAAGGTCCACTTTTGCCCAGTGTTCGGGGTGCTTACTCCTTATCAACGGTTGACGCAAACGTCTGAGGTCGTGCAGTCTGTGACCTTCACCGTATAGTTCTTTTCTTCTCTCCAGATAAATTTTTTCAAGAGTACCCTCAGTAGGAGTGGCACCTCTCTTGACCTGTAGAGCATTGAGAACTGCCTTGGCATTGCCGCCAAGATGAGCCTCACACTCGGCCTTGATAAGATAAGCCTCAGCAATTCTAGCCATAGGGAATTCAGCATCACCCATCATTGTTCTGTGACCGAATTTTGAAGTGTAGAATCCATCCTCTTCATAGAAATAGAAGGGGAAACGTTTTCTGACATCATCCTTTTCAAACATATTCACAAAGGCCTTAGTCCAACGTATAGTGCCATAGCCATCCCACATATCTACTGCTTTGTCGGTCATCATATCCTCTACATCAACCCAGCCACCATACTCATATCCGATGTATTCTTCGGCATGGTAGTAGAATGAGGGGATTGAAGCGTAGATATTGCAGGTTGTTGGCGTAAAATTGTGATACCAGAGCCACTCGGAATTATGATCCTTAAATCCTGATTGCCATTCCTCTTTTGACATAAGATTGGAACCGTTAAAAACATTTCCTGCGGCAAATTCCGCATATTTCTTTGCATTCGGGTAGTCATTCATATCCAGATAAGCCCTAGCGAGAAGCAGTGCTGCCGCTTTAGGAGTTATGAAATCCGTGTTGTCGGGAGAACACTTATCGTAAGCATAAAGCAGGTCTTTGATTATCTGAGTGTACACATCTTTTACGCTAGCACGAGGCAGGTGGTCTGAAGTGGCTACTGCTGGTTCGAGACGGAGTATAACACCGGGAGCATTAGGATTTACATTGTAGGGTACCGCAAAGAGTCTTACAAGCCAGAGGTAGGAATAACCTCTCACTCCATAGGCCTTTGCTATCAGGTCCTCTTTCCCAGGCTCGTCAGGTAACTCAGGGACAAAGGCCAGAATAGAGTTGGCATGGTCGATAGCTTTGTAGAGGTTTGGCCATATATAGTTGGAATAACCTGACCACCAGGGGCTGGCAGAAGGCTCTTGTGAGTAGGAATATGAGAACATATGCCAGTTGTATGTGGGCCTTCCGTATGCTCCGGAGGTGACGGTAGCATCTTCACCCATCACGTCGGACATGATGTAGGCGAGAGTGTGATTGGTGTATGAACCTATGTACCTGTGGGCGGCATTGAGAGCTGTTTGAGCAGCGGATACGGAGGAGAATATCTGTTCGTCGGAAACGGAGTTAGTGGGTAAAGGATTTAGGTAATCTTTTGAGCATGACGTGAATCCGACTATCGTGATTACCATCCATAAGATATATTTTTTCATTGTCTTGTCCATTTATTTATAGTGAATGATTTTGAATGATAATTTAGAAAGTTACATTGACACCAAAGGTTAATGTTCTTGATAGGGGCATCGTTTCAGCATATTGTGTATATCCTCCGATTCCGTAGATGTCTATATCGTCATAACCTTTCCAATCATCTTTGAAGCAGGTAAATATATTCTCTATGTTGGCATAGATTTTTACATCGGAAAGAATGCCTGTCCTTATCATCCATTTTTTTGGAAGAGTGTATGAAATATTAAGATTCTTGAATTTGAAATATGTGGCATCGTACAGGAATCTTGTGGATTCCGAGTTTGCATTATTTGGATTAGAGTTGATATAAATTGGCACATTAGTATCTGTGTTGCCCGGAAACCATGCTTTCAGAGCATCCTTGTGAAGATTCTTTCCTGCATCGGCACCGTCATGCATCAATTCGGCATAAAGACCATCATATACCTTACCACCAAGATTGTAGTAAAACATCATCGATAAGCTGAGGTTTTTCCACCTGATTGCAGTTGTCAGACCACCGTATGCCCAAGGGGTAGCTCTGCCTTGCATTTCATAGTCTGCAAGTGCAAATACTGAAGTTGTGCCGTTGTCTTTCTTCCAGAGAGGGCTACCGTTGGATGGATCTACTCCCATCCAGGTCGGCATATAGAATTCGTACTGGCTATAGCCTACTTTCCAGATCTTCTTGGTACTACTCATTACCACGTCATCATTACCGGCAAGGTCGAGTATCTTGTCTCTTGAAGAGGAAATGTTAAAATTGGCACTCCAGAGCCAGTCACCCGTTTTGATTATGTCGCCTCCGAGTTCAACTTCCACACCATAATTCTTGACCTTCGCAAGGTTCATCATGATTGATGTGATACCATGTGATGAGGGGAGAGGGAAGTTGTAGAGGAGATCTTTTGAGGTCTTGTTGAAGAATTCTACCGTACCGTAGAGTCTGTTGTCGAAAAATCCAAAGTCAACACCTACATTGAACATCGCCTGTTTCTCCCATCCGAGGTTAGGGTTGGCAAATTGAGTATGTCCGAAACCGGCATAAGGGCCATAGTTATAACTGGCACCTGCTGCCCATATTCCAAGGGATTGATACCTTCCAAGGCCAAGGTTATTACCTGAAGTACCGTAACTTGTACGGAATTTCAATGAACTGATCCACTCGGCTTCCTTGATAAATGATTCCTGGTCAAGTCTCCAGGATCCTCCAACACTGAAGAAATTACCCCATTTGTTGTCAGTGCCGAATACTGAGGATCCATCACGCCTGAATGACCCGGAAATGAAATACTTATTGTCATAACTATATTCCGCACGTGCGATATATGACTTAAGGGTTTCTTCACTTGTCCATGAGGAGGGTGCAAGTGCACTTGTAGCAGCTGCAAGCTCTGTCATGAAGTCAAATGCAAACTTGGTTCCCTGCGCAAGCGCGTACTCTCTGGTACTATGCCAGAACTCATAACCGACCATCGCCTGTACGTTGTGCACATCTCCAAAAGTCCTGTTAAAGTTAAGTGTGGTAGTGGATGAGTACATAAGATCGTGAGTCTGGTGTCTTTCACTACGTCCACCGTATGCGGGACCGTTTCCATGGAGCTTGTTCCAGAAAAGAATTTCGTAGAGGTTAATATAGTCAGGGGAGAATACGGTCTTCAGCGTAAGCCCTTCCATAAACTTGATTTCCGTATAAAGGGATGCAAGCAACCTGTAGTTTTTGGTCTTGTGGGTGTCCATAAAGGGAATGGCAAGAGGGTTGAAGTCCTTCGATACAGGGTTGAGCCAGTTAAACTGCTTTTCGCCAGCCTCATTGAGTATATAGTTGCCGTTGCGATCCGTCATATAGATCGGAACGCCGTTAGGGAAGAAGAGTGCATTGCGAATAGGTGATGCGCCTGCACCACCGGCCACCTCGGTGTTCTGTATGGAGAACGAATACATAGCATTCATTCCTGCCTTGAGCCAAGGTTTGACATTGGCATCAACATTCACCTTGCCGGAATAGCGTGTATACCTTGCGGTGGGAGCTGTTCCCTCCTGGTCAAAATAGCCTCCGGAGAAGAAATATAGTACTCTGTCGTTTCCTCCGGAATAGCTGACATTATAGTCCTGTGTTGTGCCTGGCTTGAGAACCTCTTTCTGCCAATCTGTATCAACAATTATTTTAGCACCTGAAACCAATTTTCCACTTGCATCATAAGGATAGTCGATACTGTAGGGGTTGAATGTAATGAGTCCCTGGGTCTGCTGGTTGGCCCATACGGCTGCATCGGCAGCAGAATAACCGGCCTTTTGGCGAGTGTTGAAATAGCTTGTGAATACTGTCTGATAGTATTCGGCAGAGCTCATAAGATCAAAGTATTTTGGTACCATTGAGACTCCAACTTGGGCATTGACATTGAGTTTTCCGCTTCCTTGAGCTCCGTTTTTAGTGGTAATTATGACAACACCGTTTGCGGCCCTTGATCCGTAGAGCGAAGCAGCAGCGGCATCCTTAAGGACGGTTACTGATTCAATGTCCTGAGGGTTCAGTGTAGAGAGAATGCTGGAAGTGGAATAGCTCCTGTCTGCCATTACGGAATAGTCTGCGGTGGAGGTTGCAATACCGTCCACAACATAGAGAGGTTCATTGGATGCGTTGAGAGATCCAGATCCTCTGATACGAAATGATGCGGTTGCGCCGGGTTGTCCGGACGATGTGGTGACTTGAAGACCTGCCACTTTACCTTGCATAGCCTTTTCAAATGATGAATTTGGGTTCTGAAGAATTGACTCAGATCTTACCATGGAAGCGGAACCGGAATAAGATGACTTCTTGGCAGTACCATATGCAACTACAAGTACATCTTCAAGTACTTCCGTATCCGGAGAGATAGATACATCGACAACTGTCCTACCGTTTACGGCAACCTCAATTGTTTTGTATCCTACAAAGCTGAAAACAAGGGTTATGTCACTTATGCCACTCGAGACCATGATAGAATATTTTCCATCTAGGTCCGTCACGGCTCCAGTCATTGTACCCTTGACTTGAATAGACGCGAATGCAACCGGCTCTCCCGTAGATGCATCGGTCACAGTGCCTCTCACAGTGCCTCCCTGTGCAAATACAGTGCAGGTTACAGCTGTTAAGAGACAAACCAATAAAAGTTTCAATCTTTTCATTAGGCAAGCGGATTAAATAATAAGTGGATAAAAAGGGTTAATTGATGTATGGTAAAGTTTCTTACTATTTTGTTTCCCGCATTCTGCGGGCGGTTTCCTCTCTTTGACGGCATATTTCACTCCAGGAAGGAGCTTTGGCAAGTTGCGAGTTGAGTTCGCTGATCACCTCAGGAATGTCGATGTTTTGAGGGCACATTTGACTGCAGGCACCGCATCCTATGCAGTTTGAAGGGTGACCTTCCCTAGGAAGCGATTCGATACGCATTAGAGGAGTGAAGGTGGTCTCAACAGCGAAATCGTTGCGTGCCTGGATCAGAGTGGGGATATCCAGTCCCATAGGGCACACCGGAGTGCAATAGTTACAGGCTGTGCAGGGCACGGAGCCTTTCATTTGTTCAGCAAGAGCAAAGAGATGGTCGCACTCTTCTTGGCTGAGCGGTGTTATACGGTTGAATATCTCAATATTCTCTACCATCTGTTGTTCGTTTGACATACCACTGAGGATCATAGTAACTCCGGGAATCCCTGCTACCCATCTGAAAGCCTCCTCAGGTGTGGCTATTGAGAGGAGCTTGCCGCCGCGTAATGGTTCCATTACCCAGATGGGAATATCTCTCGAATTGAGCAGTTCTACCTTTTCCCGCGCTCTCTGGAGTGACCAGTCTAGGAAATTGAGCTGTATCTGACAAAACTCCATATGCTCTCCATAGGGAGAGTCGAGAAAACGCTTGAGTGTTTCAAGCTCCGCATGCGCTGAAAAACCGAGATGACGGATACGACCCATCTCCTTCTGCTTCAGGAAATATTCCAGAATACCCCACTTCGGGTCAAGATAGATACCTATACAGGTCTCATGTATATTATGCATAAGGTAGAAATCAAACCACTCCACACCGCACTTACGCAACTGGTCATCGAATATTACTTCCGGGTTGTATTCGGATGCTATCTGGTGCCCGGGATACTTGTTGGCAATATACCAGTTTTCGCGCGGGTGACGGCGCAATGCCTCACCGGCAACAACCTCCGACAGACCTCCGTGATAGGGATACGCGGTATCAAAATAGTTAATTCCATGCTCAATTGCATAGTCTACCATACGGAAGGTGACTTCCCTATCAATCTCACCCTCAGGTGTTACAGGGAGTCTCATCAGACCAAATCCCAGAAGGGAAAGCCGGTGCTCCTTGAAGGTGCAGTATTTCATAGTGCCGAAGTTTTTGGTTCTTAATGTAAAGTTATATTTTTAGTCTGAAAATACAATATATTTTTTATAATTATTCCCGAAATAAAAACTTTTGTAATTAATGCAATTTTATGGGGAATACTGCTACCTGTGCTTTTTCTTATTTGACGATAATAGCACTAAAATAGCAGGATTCCCCATTTCGGATCAAGATAGACATCTATACTGGTCTCATGTATATTATGCATAAGGTAGAAATCAAACCACTCCACACCGCATTTACGAAGCTGGTCCTCGAATATTACTTCCGGGCTGTACTCGGATGCTATCTGGTGTCCTGAATACTTGTTGACAATATATCAGCTTTCGCGCGGGTGACGGCGCAATGTCTCACCTGCAACAACCTCCGAGAGACCGCCGTGATAAGGGTATGCAGTGTCAAAATAGTTGATTCCATGCTCAATTGCATAGTCCACCATACGGAAGGTGACTTCCCTATCAATCTCACCATCAGGTGTCACAGGTAGTCTCATCAGACCGAATCCCAGAAGGGAGAGCCGGGGCTCTTTGAAGTTTGAGTATTTCATTGTCTCTTTTTTCGATTATCCTTCTAAAGGTAGGTTTTAAATCGAAAAATTCAATCAATGACTAACACTGGGACAGCCTTTAGGGGACTACACACCTCCAATATCAATCATCGCGCTGACAATACTTAATTGGTACTTTATGGTAGTATAAAGATAAAAGGGTTGGGACTTTGTTGTGTCCCAACCCAAGGTTTATGCTGTGATAGTCAGGCAATAGGCCTGATCCAACTATTACCGGGACACCAAGCGAAGGGAGTACCAGAGGTCCTTGCCGGCGCTGTGCCCGCTGTACGCTAAGTTGCCGGTGAAGTACAGGAGCCACGCGTCGGTGCCGCCGGCTTGGGTCTCTGTGGACGACCAGTAGTGGCCGAACGTGCCTTGGTTCATGCGCGTGCCAATGGCATTACGGCACCCCGCCGCCGGGAACACGCGCGAAACCACGCCAACGCTATTCCAATCGGCATCTTTTGCCTGTTGAATCGTGTATGGTGTGGCGGTTTTCTTCATATCGATCACCATTCGGGCATTCGGGTTACCGGCACCCAGGTTTTCTGTCCGGTAACGAGCTATCGCGTATAATGCCGGGTAGGATTGGTGCGTGTAGGTTAACGTAGCATAAACTACACCTACATTGCCATTATTATCAAAAGTACCGCTCATGGTATAACTTTCACCGCCAACAGTTACAGCTGCGTTACTGAGTGTACGAGTACTCCAAGTGTTGTTGAAATTTATATAAGTGCTAGATTCCGGGATAATGGCTCGCCACTCTTGAATAGTGGGTAGGTAGTAATCCTTGCCGCCAAGCGTGGCCGGGGTGGTGTTGTACGCTGTCATGGCATTATTCCAATCAAAGAGGTAATCCTTTGTGGCGTCGTGCCCTGTGTCAAATGTGCCGGTGAGGTTTGCCATGTTGTGCTCGGCAAAGTAGCTGAGCGGGTTGATCCATTCGATCGCCGGATTCCAGTTGCTTATAGTACCTTTGTAGCGGTCTCCTGCTGCATAGTTCTTTTCAGTTGTAACTGTGTTGCTTTGGAAAGACAATTGCTCTCCGTATAGTGCTACCATATATTTTCCACCTGCGATTATCTTCATCGCTGCAGGGTCAAAAGAGAGGTANNACCCCCGTTGCCGTCTCTTCCGTCCAGTCAATGTGACTGAGCGTCCCTACTTCTTGCGGCACATTGGTGAGATCAAATCTGATGATGCTGTTCTTCAAGACCAGGGAAAAGGTTTGATTGAGAGGGTTGGCTGTTTCGTCGAACAGGAGTAGTTTGTTGCGCAGATGCGCCGTAGTATTGTTTCCGCTTTGTGTCTGCTGCCAGAAGTTATCGGCAAGTTGCACATTTCCGTTATTATCCAACAAGATGGCCTCTGCCGGATAGTAGGCCTTGTAGATGTCGGCACCCTTTACCTCTGTTCCGGTAAAACTATTGCCTCCGTCGTATTCGAAAGGAGCACAATCTATATAGGTTCCACCTGCGTCATATCCGGCCAGCAGTAGTTTGTCACCGGACTCCCATGCGAGTTTGCGTGTGCCGTCATTGTATGATACGCGTGTATCCGGTGATATATTGGCACTTATGGTCACGATCTTGCCCTCTTCCTGCTCGGGCTTGGGAATAGTCTCAAGCGTACAGCCCGCCATCATTATGGCAAGCAGTGTAATAATAAATAGTTTTAATTTCATAGTTATGTGTTTTGTTTTTTAATTGCTAATTGTTAATGGTTAATTGCCAA
>MTKW01007173.1_pt1 | contig 13414 bp, 17 predicted proteins | sample 1042761 | NCBI WGS metagenome assembly MTKW01 (sample SAMN06205366, study PRJNA360243) | anaerobic digester metagenome | biome: Wastewater treatment plant; feature: Anaerobic digester sludge; material: sludge; isolation source: anaerobic digester fed with sludge from wastewater treatment plant ...
CGAGCAGTTTTCCTTTTTCGCAATCTTTACAAGCGAATACATAATAACCGTTGTTCTTACCTTTATACGACATTCTTTTTCCACAAGCGCATCTTGTCGCGTTAATAACTTCGTTTTCTAATCTAATGATGTCTTTATACATATTCTATTCTCCTTTTTTAATCGCCTTTTCCAGATATTCAATGGCTTTTAGTAATAACTCGATTTGTTCATCGTATTTATTTTCATCTTCACGAACTTGTCGGCATAATAATTGTTTTTCTCGCAAGTAATTAAGTTCAGTGAATAATAACCGTAGTGCTTGTTTCATCTTATTTCTCCTTTTTCCTTTTTAGCAATTGTTTGATAGGCTTGACGCAAAACTTCAATGGCTTCCTCTTCAGTCAGATGGTTAGGGGTAAAGTCAGTTCCAAATGAATTTGTGTTTGGTATAGGCATACGAAGTATATTTTTATCTTTGTTTTCCACCGCGTTTTCTCCCTTTACCTTAACACCTTGCGCGCTTGACTAATCGCACGTTTGAACGAAGGGTTCGTTTCATTATCGGTTAATTCTAATAACGGGCTTATTTTTTCATCCCGCGTTTCTACTTTTTTGAAAATTATGTAATTATTAATAAAATCGCCCAATTCTTTTCCTTCGAGCCCCGTGAGTACCTGAATTGAGGTTTTTAGGGAAGGGCTCATAATTTGGCTTGCGGTTTTGTTTTCTAAATCATTAGCCGTTTCGCTGTAGGATAAAACAACAGCACTTTTGGAATTGACCGGTGGCTCGCTCGTAATAAGTTCAATTAATTTATAATTGAATTTTTTATAAAAGTTTTCAACACTTATCGACCACTCAATAATGTGCTTTTCTTTCTGCTTCTTTACTTTATGTTTGGGTTTAATCCAACCACGGTCGGAGAACGCCTGTAGCAATAAATGGAGCGACTTATCGTGCCTCCATATATGGAAATATTCCGACACCTCTAAAATAATTAATTGGTCGGTGTCAGTATTATAATGCAATATCTCTTTGCGGGGTAATCCTTTCCCGACTTCTAATTCAACAACAACCAAATTACCTCTCTTAATATAATAAACTTCGCGTTTCATAACATTCACCTCTCTTATATCTTATATTTATATTATACTATGTTCTTGATTAAAAGTCAAGTTTTTAGGTAAATAAAAAATTAATTATCTGTAATATTAAAGCCATTGATGTTTTCGTTCGCCCAAGCAATATCGGCTGAAGCAAATTCATTTAATCCTGCGCCTGGTACATAGATATTACCATCTTTCATTACTTGAATTTTTAATCCATATAAAGCGAAGCGGTCAATAATTTTACTTATTATCTCTTTTACATGTTTTTCCTCAAACAAATCAAAAAACAGCGTACTTAAAGTAATAAGTGCTGTATTAAATTGTCGCTCACGTTCATCCTTTACCAACATTACGCGCCCTCTTATGTAAGAAGTAGAATTACCTTTTAACCCCAACCCCTGTGCCGCATATGCGTGGAATATATAAGGTTCAATCATTGTTTCGGAACGAGTTTTAACCATGTCCGAATACGAAGAATGTTCTAATATCTCAAATCTGGGATTTTTCGAAGTACCTCTCACTATAACAAAATAGACTCCTACTTTCGGGGCCGCCATTTTATCTAATAATTTGAATTTTATTTTAATCATTGCAAATCCTTTCTTGTATTAACTAAAAATATCGAGCAATCTATTTCAAACAAAATTAATCTTTAGTATTTAATAAAGTAATTTTGTTCTTGTTAAGTTTTTCAATATTCCATATTTGGTAATTAATGTCTCACCCACCCCTGCGGCTTATCGCAGGGGTGGATGTTTTACTGTCTATTAAAAGACCGGGGTAAATGTTTCAATATCTATTATTGTGTAACTAATGCGATCGGAGCGCTCCAGTGATCGATGAATATAAATAGCCTCTTCCAAGTCCGATATTACGTTATTTACAAACGCGTTTTTACCGTAGCGGTCAAAATAACTCGTTACTACTATTGCGTATCCGCTTTCTCCTTTTAAATCACGTAGGCGCAATGAGCCGTCTTTAAGCACTTTTGGTTCATCTTCGTCCTCGTGGCGCCTTTTCATTTCTAAATAATATTCCACTTCGCGATAATAGCCACCGTATAATAATTTTACCAATTCTTCTAAAATTGCCACGAATGAGTTGGCGGTCACGTTTCTTACTGAAATTGCCCCTCCTTTAAATTCAACCACCACAAACGTGTAGTTTCCCACTTCATCTAAATACACTCTTTCTACTCGGGGCACGTATCCTGCAATCAGTTTTCCGATTTCTTCAATCCGTTCTCGATGACGAGACTCGTCACTGGTTTTTTTAAGAAAATCAGCTTTTAATTTGTTTTTTTCGTCCATAATGATATTTTTTTTCCTTTCAATTCATTTTGTTTATTTTTTAACTCATCTAAATACCCCAACTTGCGGAATTCCTTAAAGATGAGATTACCAATTTCATATTCGCTCTTTTCAAGAGATTTCTTGCGCAAATCATATATTTCATCAATTAAGGTTAAAATCTCTTTTAAATCGCCTTTAATAGCGCTTTTATAGCGCTTTTCCCACTTTTTAAATTCGTCCTCGAAAGATTTTTCTTCATATTCCTCTTTTCTGGCGCGCCTGGGTTTAAGAAGCCAACCATCATATAAACTATATGCGCTGGTAACATTTTTGTTAAACTCATCTAGTTCAACATATAACTCAACAGGTATACCATAAAAATTCACTTTGTATTTTCGATTAAAATTACGCGCAAGGACTTGAAACAAAACCTCTTGCAGCTTTCGTTCAGTATCTCGCTCGCTGCCTTTTAATATAATGTGAATGTCTAAGTCGCTACCTTCCTTGTAATAATTATATGCTGTATTTGAACCTAACAAAACAACATCTAATTCTTCAATTTCAAGATCGAGATCATATAATTCGTCATAAAAGGTGTCCACCACTTCGAATATCCGTTTTGTAACAGTTTCTTTTAATTGTTCGTTTTTCCACAGTTTTGGATTGAGTTCCTCATGTATTTCAGGCGCGTCTAATAAAACTTTTTTATCATCCGTGCGATCGTGCCCCATCAAAATATCATAAACTTTATAAGCGTCTTTAACAGGTGCATCTATATATTCAGACCAGCTGTTACTATCACGCGACCACTCCAAAGAGCCTAAAGATTTACCTCGAAAAGCACTGTCATTTATCTCTTCTTTGATTATTTGTTTGATCTTTTGGGCAAAATACCTTTTTATTTTATCCTCTTCCATGTTGTTATACGGATTACCATATCTATAAGCCGGAGGAAGAATTATAATAACCTTACCCCCTTCTTTTTTTAAATCGACACCTTTCCAATATCGCTCCACGACTCGAGAGTTTTCCCAAATACCATCCGACATTTGGCCCAAGACCGCTTCAAAAATCCCGTAATACGAATCCCTTACTCCAGTGTTGATGATACGCCGATCTTGTGCCACAATTATTCCTCAAATTCTTCGTCTTCGTCGTCGAAAATATCTATTATTTCTTCAATAAGTGCTTCATAATCATCATCGCTTAGCCGATGCGTAGTAGCAATCACGAATGCTCTAAATAAATCTTCGGCATCGGAGTCGTGAATATAATCCCGAATTATAAGTTCAGGGCCATATTCTCTCACGTCTTCTATCATTTCTCGTCTTTTAGAACTACTCATACATTTCTCCTTTTTTTTTTTGGTGGACCCTACAGGGGTTGAACCTGTAACCGACCCGTTATGAGCGGGGTGCTCTACCATTGAGCTAAAGGTCCGTTTTATATGTTATCCTTATAATTCGCCGCTTGTCTAGATCCCCTTGTCTCTTATATTATAATCTATTTATAAAGAAGTTTCTATCTTTGTTGATAAAATTATTATTTTCTTTATTAGTCCCACCAATAGTCGCTTTCTTTTGCAATAGTTTTCCAAAAATTGTCACGAGCAATTCTTGCTATTATCTCTGCAATTTTCGCATCCTCGTGATCGTTGTTGTACCAGTCATTATAATAACTAATTGCTTTTCTTATACCAACCAGCCGGTCATAGTCTTCGCGCTCTATTCCGTGAACATTGTTACCTGCGGAATAATATTCTTCCATAAATAATAAAAATTCAAATAACCATTCGGTTGCATATTCAAAACTGTAGGGGTTTGTTTTTGCTGCGAGCTTTTTAAGTCGGCGGCGAAAACGCCGCACGAGTTTTTTGTATGCTCTATATTCTTTCTTTTTTCCCATCGTTTTTATCCTCTTTTTTAACCTCGAGCATATAGACCGGAACACCTCGTAGACGCATGCGTCTTATCTCCATCAGTTCATATTCTTTCCAACCCTCATCTATCTCTTCATTAATATAAAATTCACCGATGGTCTCGTCCCCCTCATTCAGCTCGATCCACGCATGCTGAGGCACGGATTCTTTTAGATTCTTTAAAAAATCATAGGCGCTAACTAGCATAAAATTACTTTCCTTTCCTGAATTATTTGACCACTTTAATGGCCAAATTGACCTTGTGTTTTTGTTTGCGGCTTATGTTGAATGACCTCCTCCTTTTATTTTATATACTAATTATACAATGAAACTTGTCAAAGGTCAAGCAATATAGTTGTTTCTTTTACTAAATGTTTTTATTTCGCTCCAAACGCAAAATAATTTTTAATAATCTGAACTAACTTATAGCCTGTCCAATTTCCTATCTTTTCATCCCATGTAGTATCTTTACAAGCACCTTCATATAAACTGTATACCTCATAGAAACTATATTTACCGAGGGGCTTGTCCCAAACCTCTACTTTACAATAACCCTCATGATCCAAGTAGTAATCAATAATCTCTTCTAATCTTTTATACTGTGCTTCATTGGGTCTGCCATATAATCTGACGCACGTGTCCTCTTCCGGGTGCGTATTTGAATACTCAGGATAAAACTCTCTTATCTCTGCCTCACCGTGATATTCATCCATAACCAATAATGAGCCATCTTCAAGAATATAACCCGCTGTATATGGCGTAAAAGAATTGGTCTTAACCGCATCATTCATACTGCTGTCAATGTATTCTTTATAGTCTGATAAAGACCCACCAACGTGGTGTTTATCTAAAACTTCTTCCACAGATTCAAAAGAAATTACTCCATGGTACTCAAAAGTGTCATCTCCATCAATTACATTTGAGTCTTTTTTAAATCTTGTCTTGTCAAGTTTATCTGTATCTATCTTTAATATAACTATATTGTCTACATACTTCTCATAGTCTTCAATATCATCTAACCACTCAGCAATTTCTGCATAACTATATGCTACATCTTCATTAGTTGCTAAATAAACAACACCGCTGACGGAGTCAGACCACATTTTTTTTCTAGTGTTTCCTAATCCTTTTTCTTTAATTGATTTGAGAAATGGTTTATATGTTGCATGATAAAGATATTTTGGAATAGATAATTTTTCATCTACAATTGATTCTTCCCATTCCTTTAGTTTGATAAATCTTTTAATTTCTTCTTCTAATTTATCGCCCAAAACTAATTCCCCCTTATATTTTTCGCAAAAATTAACGAAATTGGTGTCTATTGTCCAAGGGTTATTTGGTAACCGCAGTTTCCCTCCTACCTTTATATTAGCAAAACTTTCGGGCAACGAAGTGAGTTCGTTGTCTCCTAAATATAAATCTTCCCTTACTTCTAAATTACCAAAACTTTCAGGCAAAGAGGTGAGCTTGTTGTTTCTTAAACTCAAATAACCCCCTATTTTTAAATTACCAAAACTTTCTGGTAAAGAGGTGAGTTTATTGTTTCTTAAACCCAAATCGCCCCCTACTTTTAAATTGCCAAAACTTTCAGGTAACGAAGCGAGTTGATTGAAATATAAAGTCAAATCACCCTCTACTTCTAAATTCCCAAAACTTTCTGGTAAAGAAGTAAGTTTGTTTTCGCCCAAACCCAAATCGCGGCCCACTTTTAAATTACCAAAACTTTCTGGTAAAGAAGTAAGTTTGTTTCTGTATAAATCCAAATCACCTCCCACTTTTAAATTGCCAAAACTTTCGGGCAAAGAGGTGAGTTGATTGTATCTTAAATATAAACTGCCTTCCACTTCTAAGTTACCAAAGTTCTCAGGTAAGGAATGGATGCCTCTATCACTCCAATTAAGACGAGGTATTATCACTTTATCGTAAGTGTTTAATAACTCTTCTAATTCTTCATAAGAGATATTACTATTTGTTACTGTATAAACATTTAAATTATCGTTACTTTTCTTTAAAATACGGATTTTCATTTTATTCCTCCCATTCTTCTAATTTCTTTTGCCGTTTTAAAAATGTTGTTATAGCCTTTTCTAATTCATCACTCAAAACTAATTCCCCTTTGTATTTTTCGCAAAAATTAACAAAATCGGCGTCTATTATCCAAGGATTACCGTATAACCATAATGTTCCCCCCACCTTTGTGTTACCAAAACTTTTGGGCAACGAAGCGAGTTGATTGTGCCCTAAGTTTAAATAACCCCTTACCTTTATATTACCAAAACTTTCAGGTAACGAAGCGAGTTGATTACGAGTCAAACCCAAATTACCCTTCACTTCTAAATTGCCAAAGCTTTCCGGCAACGAAGTGAGTTGATTATAAGTCAAATATAAATTGCCCCCTATTTTTAAATTACCAAAACTTTCCGGCAATAAAGTGAGTTTGTTATAGTCTAAATATAAACTGCTCCCTACTTTTAAATTACCAAAACTTTCAGGCAAAGAAGTGAGTTTGTTGTTTCCTAAATCCAAATTACCCTTTATTTTTAAATTACCAAAACTTTCTGGCAGCGAAGTAAGTCGATTATAAGATAAATTCAAATAACCCCCTACTTTTAAATTACCAAAACTTTCAGGTAAAGAAGTGAGGTTGTTGTTTCCTAAATATAAACTACCACCCACTTTCAAATTCCCAAAGCTTTCGGGTAAAGAAGTAAGTTGATTGAAAGATAATTGCAAATTACCCTCCACTTTTAGGTTACCAAAACTTTCCGGTAAAGAAGTAAGTTTGTTGAGTCTTAAATTCAAATCGCCTTCCACTTCTAAATTCCCAAAGTTCTTAGGCAGGGAACGGACGCCCTCATTTTCCCAATCAAGAGAGGGTATTATCACTTTATCGTAAGTGTTTAATAACTCTTCCAATTCTTCATAAGAGATATTACCCCTCTCTTCTCTATAAACATTTAAATTATCTTTATTTTTCTTTAAGATTCGGATTTTCATTTTATTCTTCCCATTCCTTTAGTTTGATAAATCTTTTAATCTCTTTTTCTACTTTTTTATCCAAAACTAATTCCCCTTTATATTTTTCGCAAAAATTAACAAAATCGGCGTCTATTATCCAAGGATTCCTGTATAACCATAATCCTTCTCCTACCTCTAAATTACCAAAACTTTCTGGTAAAGAAGTAAGTTTGTTTTCTTCTAAATATAAACCACGCCCCACTTTTAAATTGCTAAAACTTTCCGGCAAAGAGGCGAGTTTATTTTCGTCTAAATTCAAATCGTCTGTCACTTTTAAATTACCAAAACTTTCAGGTAAAGAGGTAAGTTTGTTTCTGTGTAAATATAAACTGCCCCCCACCTCTAAATTACCAAAACTTTCCGGCAAAGAGGTGAGGTTGTTGTCTCCTAAATATAAAGTGCCCCCCACTTTTAAATTCCCAAAACTTTCTGGTAAAGAGGTGAGTTTGTTGCTTCCTAAATCCAACTCACCTCTCACCTTTAAATTACCAAAACTTTCAGGTAAAGAAGTGAGGTTGTTGTTTCCCAAACGCAAATCGTGGCCCACTTTTAAATTACCAAAACTTTCTGGTAAAGAAGTAAGTTTGTTTCTGTTTAAATATAAACCGCCTCCCACTTTTATATTGGTAAAACTTTCGGGCAAAGAAGTGAGTTGATTGAAAGATAAATCCAAATCACCTTTTACTTCTAAGTTACCAAAGTTCTCAGGCAAGGAATAGATATCTCTATCGCTCCAATTAAGAGAAGGTATTATCACTTTATCGTAAGTGTTTAATAACTCTTCTAATTCTTCATAAGAAATATTACTATTTTTTACTGTATAAACATTTAAATCATCTTTACTTTTCTTTAAAATACGGATTTTCATTTTATTCCTCCCATTCTTCTAATTTCTTTTGCCGTTTTAAAAATGTTGTTATAGCCTTTTCTAATTCACCGCCCAAAACTACTTTCCCTTTATATTTTTCGTAAAAATTAGCAAAATCGGTGTCTATTACCCAAGGATTACGGTGTAGCCATAATGTTCTCCCTACCTTTATATTGCCAAAACTTTCTGGTAAAAAGGTGAGTTTGTTTTCTTCTAAATATAAACCACGCCCCACTTTTAAATTACCAAAACTTTCTGGTAAAGAAGTAAGTTGATTACGAGTCAAAAATAAATGACCCTTCAATTCTAAATTGCCAAAGCTTTCCGGTAAAAAAGTGAGTTGATTGAAAGATAAACCCAAATCGCCCTTCACCTTTAAATTACCAAAACTTTCTGGTAAAGAGGTAAGTTGATTGTAAGACAAACTCAAATCACGCCCCACTTCTAAATTACCAAAACTTTCTGGTAAAGAGGTGAGGTTGTTGTTTCCTAAATATAAACTACCCCCCACTTTTAAATTACCAAAACTTTCTGGTAAAGAAGTAAGTTGATTGAGAGATAAACCTAAATCACCTTTCACGTTTAAATCCCCAAAACTTTCGGGTAAAGAGGTAAGTCTGTTGTGTCTTAAATATAAATCGCCTCCCACTTTTAAATTCCCAAAACTTTCTGGTAAAGAGGTGAGTTTGTTTCCGTCTAAATATAAACTACCTCCTACTTTTAAATTCCCAAAACTTTCCGGTAACGAAGTGAGTTTGTTGTATCTTAAATTCAAGTTGCCTTCCACTTTTAAATTGCCAAAGTTCTCAGGCAAAGAGAGGATACCTTCATTTCCCCAATTAAGATGAGGTATTATCACTTTATCATAAGTGTTTAATAATTCTTCTAATTCTTCATAAGAGATATAAATATTTTTTACTGTATAAACATTTAAATCATCTTTACTTTTCTTTAAGATTCGGATTTTCATTTTATTCTTCCCATTCCTTCAGTTTGATAAATCTTTTAATTTCTTCTTCTAATTTATCGCCCAAAACTAATTCCCCTTTATATTTTTCGCAAAAATTAACGAAATTGGTGTCTATTGTCCAAGGATTATATATTAACCATAATTTATCTCTTACCTTTATATTAGCAAAACTTTCTGGCAAAGAGGTGAGTTGATTGTTTGCTAAATATAAACTACCTCCCACTTTTAAATTGCCAAAACTTTCGGGTAACGAAGTAAGTTTGTTTTCGTCTAAATATAAACTGTTACCCACTTCTAAATTACCAAAACTCTCAGGCAAAGAAGTGAGTTTGTTGTCACCTAAGTTTAAATAACCCTCCACCTTTAAATTACCAAAACTTTCTGGCAAAGAGGTAAGTTGATTACGAGTCAAAAATAAATGACCCTTCACTTTTAAATTACCAAAACTTTCTGGTAAAGAAGTAAGTTGATTGTCTCCTAAATATAAATTACCCCCTACTTTTAAATTACCAAAACTTTCGGGCAAAGAAGTGAGTTGATTGAAAGATAATTGCAAATTACCCTCCACTTTTAGATTACCAAAACTTTCCGGCAAAGAAGTGAGTTTGTTACGCCTTAAATTCAAATTACCTTCCACTTCTAAATTCCCAAAGTTCTCCGGCAAGGAGAGGATACCTTCATTTTCCCAATCAAGACGAGGTATTATTACTTTGTCATAAGTGTTTAATAATTCTTCTAATTCTTCATAAGAGATATTATATCTCTTTTCTCTATAAACATTTAAATCATCTTTATTTTTCTTTAAAATACGGATTTTCATTTTACTACTCCTCCCATTCCTTTAGTTTGACAAATCTTTTAATCTCTTCTTCTAATTTATCATCTAAAACCAAGCCCCTTTTATATTTTTCGTAAAAATTAACGAAATCGGTGTCTATTATCCAAGGATTTTTTTGTAACCATAACCCTTCTCCCACTTTTAAATTATCAAAACTTTCTGGTAAAGAAGTAAGTTTGTTTTCGCTCAAACCCAAATCGCCCTTCACTTCTAAATTACCAAAACTTTCTGGCAAAAAAGTGAGTTGATTGAAAGATAATTGTAAATTATCTCCCACTTTTAAATTACCAAAACTTTCAGGTAAAGAGGTAAGTTTGTTTCTGTGTAAATATAAACTGCCTTCCACCTCTAAATTCCCAAAACTCTCAGGTAAAGAAGTAAGATTGTTGTATCTTAAATATAAATCGCCCCTTACTTTTAAATTACCAAAACTTTCGGGTAACGAAGTAAGTTTGTTTTCGTCTAAATATATACTGCTTCCCACTTTTAAATTACCAAAACTTTCTGGCAATGAAGTGAGTTGGTTGTCACCTAAGTTTAAATAACCCTCCACCTTTAAATTACCAAAACTTTCTGGCAACGAAGTAAGTTGATTGTCTCCTAGATCCAAACTTCCCTTTACTTCTAAGTTACCAAAACTTTCCGGTAACGAAGTGAGTTTGTTATAGTCTAAATATAAACTGCTCCCCACTTTTAAATTACCAAAACTTTCTGGTAAAGAGGCGAGTTGATTGTATCCTAAATATAAACTACCTCCTACTTTTAAATTACCAAAACTTTCCGGTAAAGAGGTGAGTTTGTTGTATTTTAAAATCAAATTGCTCTCTACTTCTAAATTCCCAAAGTTCTCAGGCAAAGAAGTGAGGTTGTTGTTTCCCCAATTAAGACGAGGTATTATCACTTTGTCATAAGTGTTTAATAATTCTTCTAATTCTTCATAAGAGATATAAATATTTTTTACTGTATAAACATTTAAATCATCTTTATTTTTCTTTAAGATTCGGATTTTCATTTTATTCTTCCCATTCCTTTAGTTTGGTAAATCTTTTAATCTCTTCTGCTGCTTTTTTACCCAAAACTACTTTCCCTTTATATTTTTCGTAAAAATTAACAAAATTGGTGTCTATTATCCAAGGGTTGTTTTGTAACCATAATATCCTCCCTACCTTTATATTGCCGAAACTTTCCGGCAGCGAAGTGAGTTGATTGTCTCCTAAATATAAATAACCTCCTACTTTTAAATTACCAAAATTTTCTGGCAAAGAGGTGAGCCGGTTGTATCCTAAATCCAAATGACCGTCCACTTTTAAATTCCCAAAACTTTCTGGTAAAGAGGCGAGTTTGTTATAGTCTAAATATAAACTGCCCCCTACTTTTAAATTACCAAAACTTTCCGGCAAAGAGGTGAGTTGATTGTATTTTAAAATCAAATTGCCCTCTACTTCTAAATTCCCAAAGTTCTCAGGTAAGGAGAGGATATCATTATTCCCCCAATCAAGGCGCGGTATTATTACTTTATCGTAAGTGTTTAATAACTCTTCTAATTCTTCATAAGAGATATAAATATTTTTTACTGTATAAACATTTAAATCATCTTTATTTTTCTTTAAAATGCGAATTTTCATTTTATTCTTCCCATTCCTTTAGTTTGATAAATCTAATAATCTCTTCTTCTACTTTTTTACCAAAAACTGCTTTCCCTTTATGTTTTTCGTAAAAATTAGCAAAATTGGTGTCTATTATCCAAGGGTTGTTTTGTAACCGTAATTTTCCCCTTACCTTTATATTACCAAAGCTTTCCGGCAAAGAAGTGAGTTGATTGGAAGGTAATTCCAAATCACCCTTCACTTCTAAATTACCAAAGCTTTCCGGCAAAGAGGTGAGTTTATTTCCGTTTAAATGTAAACTGCCTCTCACTTTTAAATTACCAAAGTTCTCAGGCAAAGAAGTGAGCTGATTGCCCCCCAAATATATGTCGTCCCCTACTTCCAAATTCCCAAAACTTTCAGGCAGCGAAAGGAGACGGTTATAGAATAAATATAAACTACCCCCTACTTCTAAGTTACCAAAACTTTCTGGCAACGAAGTGAGTTGATTATAAGATAAATTCAGACTTCCTACTTTTAAATTACCAAAACTTTCTGGCAAAGAAGTGAGTTGATTGAAAGATAATCGCAAGTCACTTCCTATTTTTAAATTACCAAAACTTTCTGGTAAAGAGGTGAGTTTGTTTCCGTCTAAATATAAGCCACGACCCACCTCTAAATTACCAAAACTTTCTGGCAAAGAGGTGAGGTCGTTGTTTCCTAAATATAAATTGCCTCCCACTTTTAAATTACCAAAACTTTCTGGTAAAGAGGCGAGTTTGTTATATCCTAAATATAAATTACCCTTTGTTTTTAAATTACCAAAACTTTCTGGTAAAGAAGTGAGGTTGTTGTGTCTCAAATCCAAATGGCTCTCCACTTCTAAGTTACCAAAGTTCTCAGGTAAGGTGCGGACACCCTTATTTTCCCAATCAAGACTGCGCATTATCACTTTATCATAAGTATTTAATAACTCTTCCAATTCTTCATAAGAGATATTACCTCTCTCTTCTCTATAAACATTTAAATCATCTTTATTTTTCTTTAAAATACGGATTTTCATTTTATTCCTCCCATTCCTCTAATTTCTTTTGTCGTTTTAAAAATGTTGTTATAGCCTTTTCTAATTCATCACCCAAAATCAATTTCCCTTTATATTTTTCGCGAAAATTAACGAAATTGGTGTCTATTATCCAAGGATTTCTTTGTAACCATAATCCGCGCCCCACTTTTAAATTACCAAAACTTTCTGGCAACGAAGTGAGTTTGTTTGCATCTAAATATAAACTTCCCCTCACTTCTAAATTACCAAAACTTTCTGGCAAAGAAGTGAGTTGATTGAAAGATAATTGCAAATTGCCTCCCACTTTTAAATTACCAAAACTTTCTGGTAAGGAGGTGAGTTCGTTTTCTCCTAAATTCAAATAACCTCCCACTTCTAAATTACCAAAACTTTCCGGCAAAGAGGTGAGCCGATTGTGTCTTAAATTCAAATCGCCCTCCACTTTTAAATTACCAAAGTTCTCAGGCAAAGAAGTGAGTTCGTTGAAAGATAAATATAAACTGCCCCCTACTTCTAAATTACCAAAACTTTCTGGCAAAGAGGTGAGCCCGGTGTATTTTAAATTCAAATTACCTTCCACTTCTAAATTACCAAAGTTCTCAGGTAAAGAACGAATGCCCTCATTTTCCCAATCAAGATAAGGCATTATCACTTTGTCATAAGTATTTAATAACTCTTCTAATTCTTCATAAGAGATATTGCCGTTCTCTTCTCTGTAAACATTTAAATTATCTTTATTTTTCTTTAATATCCGGATTTTCATTTTATTC
>MTKW01007358.1_pt1 | contig 13412 bp, 10 predicted proteins | sample 1042761 | NCBI WGS metagenome assembly MTKW01 (sample SAMN06205366, study PRJNA360243) | anaerobic digester metagenome | biome: Wastewater treatment plant; feature: Anaerobic digester sludge; material: sludge; isolation source: anaerobic digester fed with sludge from wastewater treatment plant ...
ATGGGCAGACCACCAGACTGGAGGTTCAGATTTAAGTCTTCGGCTGTTACGGGGCTTAAGCCGGCTTTGGGAATTACGCTCAACTGGCCATTGGTCTCCAAGATGGCATAGGCCACGTCTTTAACATTGGGGAAGTTTTTGCTGCGCAACTGCTCAAGCAAATCGTTGAGATTAACCCGCAGCTTGCGTAGTTCATGCTCCATAATTTCTCCCTGAGCGATTAAGATACTAGGTGTACCACAGATTATCTTGCGGGCCCGCTCTGAGAAAAGGGCCAGTTCCGATAGGGCAACTTGCACCACCAGCAAGACCACAATAGGAATCAGGCCGTTTATCAGGGGAATGTCCGTATCCTCCATGGGGATCGCGGCCAACTCCGCAATCAAGACGGCTACTACCAGCTCATAGGGTTGCATTTCCCCTACCTGCCGCTTACCCATGATGCGCATTACGACTGTTACGGCCGAGTAGAGAATTAGGGTACGAATAGCTGTTAAGAGCAAAGTAGCTCACCTCCTATACTAGCCAGTCTTACCGCCTTTGCCAGGAAGAATACTTACTTACCTAGTTTGGGTAAACTAGCTGGAAAAGTGTTGCAGGGGTGGAAGGGATGAAGCTAAGAAAACTAGTCGCTAGTCTACTGTTAGTAATAGCCCTGAGTCTTATCTTGCCCGAAAAGGTGGGTATGGGTGCAGGTGCCTTTAGCGACTGTATTTTGCTCTTAGAAGGTAGCGAGGCTTTTATGAGCAACCATGCCGATGGGTTACATGCCTTAATAGATTTGCTCCCAGCCAACAGAGCGCTGGGCCTGATGGTAGCCGGGCAACCCAATAGGGTGCAAACACCGGCGCCGTTGAGCCGCACACGCCGGGCAGAACTGCATGCCTTCATCGAACAGTGCTACCCGGCTATAGGGAAAGTCACTCCTCAGGAATGGGAAGGGATGCTCAGTTCTTCCATCAATTTGCTAGCAAGCCAAGGAAACACCAATAGTACGGTCTTTCTTCTACGGGCAGGAACCCCATTGCCTGCCGACTGGCAGCAACAAGTACAGGCAGCGGCAGAACAAGGAATTGTGCTTTACGAGCTAGATCTTAATACTCCTTGGGCGCCCGTCGGCATAGAGCACAGGCTGCCCAGTTCCGTTGCCAGTGGTGGGCTAGCCTTTTTGCTCCAGTTGTTAGGCCTAGCTCCTGCCCACCTTACTAGCCTGGCCTTCAACGAGGAAGGAATGCAGCTGGCCCTAACAATGCCGGACGAAATAGAATCCCTGATTCTCCAGTGGGATCGCAGCTCTGCCTACGCCGTATTGCTAACCACCCCTGATGGGAATTTAGTCGACCCATTAGCAGAAAACTTTCGGTCCCAGCTGTTTGAGGGCCCTACTTATACATGTCTCCACCTTACCCCTGACCTTTTGCCTGAAGCCAGCGATTGGCCAGGGGAGTGGGTAATTTCTGCTTCCGGCCCTATTGGTGTCACCGCCTGGCTCGGCGATCCGGTTTGGTTGGAAGCCTATGTACGGGAAACGGCCACCGGTCAACGTCTAGTCTGTTTAGCCACCAACATAAAACCCGAGCCCACACCGATTAAAGTTATCTTAGAAGACTTGCGCAGGAAACCGCTGGTGCAATTAAACGACCTGGGTATCAACGGAGATGCGGTGGCCAACGATGGGGTCTATAGTGCTTTGTTACCCCCTTTTGTGACGGCCGGACCAGCTACCATTAGGCTAAGTGGTACTCGTGAACGTTCACTGATAGTGAACATTCCTGAAGCTACTGTAGTGACAACTTCTGTTGAAGAGCCGGAGGAGCAGTTTAACGATAAATTGTTGTTTGCTGGCCTGATCCTGGCCGCCAGCGGGGTGGGCATAATAGCCGGTACAAAGAAGAAGCGACCAGTATGGCGCATTAGTCACCAAAGTGTAGATGGTCATTGGCACTGCCATGACCTAGAATCATCCGCAATTGCCGCCGGCTCGGCTGCGGGTTGCCAGATCCGTTTGGCGCGAGCCACCGCCGGAGAACAGTTGCGCATCAAGCTGACCAAGGAGGGGCAGCTACGGCTGGATGTGCTCGCCCCAGAGCCCCCCGTTTGTGTTAACGACCGGCAAGTATATTTAAGTAGCCTCTTAGAGCACGGCGATCGGATAACCATAGGTGGAGAACGATTGTTTGTTGAAGAAATCAAACATTTACGGGTTGGAAAACGCAGTGTTGGGCAGGGAAATGAGGTGCAGATAAAGAAATAGAACACACGGCTAGTATAGGAAGGGGAGTTTTGGGATGGATTATCGCAAGACCAAAGTAGAGGCGCTAGTCGTGCGCAACAACCATTTACTAATGGTCAGGCACGTTGCTGCCGATGGCCAGGCCCAGTGGCACTTGCCAGCCGTTGAGCTGGAGGAAGGTGAAAATCCAGAGGATGGTGTAGAAAGGGCCCTATTAAGCCAGACAGGCCACGAAGGCTTCGTACGTGGTTTTGTACATAAGCAAAAGCCAAAAGAAGGACCCTATAAAGTTATCTTGACTTATATGGCCGAACTGAGACCAAGTGTGGATTTTATGGGACATGATCCTCGAGATCGACATTTTGCTCCCAAATCATTGCAGGTGGCCTGGCGTTCCCTGCGTAATCCGGAGCTTAGGCAGGCCTATCAGCATATGTTGTCCAAGGCTCGTTTGTAAATCGTTTCACAAACCCTCTCCTTTGGGTTGTGTAGCCTATGGCTTTTGGTATACAGTAATCTTAGACGGTGAAGATAGGCCCGTCTAGAGGCTTGTTTGTTGATACAATTCACATTATGAAGGGGGAGTTTTTGGTGTCTGAAAACCGCCTCGCATTTGTCGAGCAAGTGATTGCCGACCTAAAAGAACAGAACCTATATAACAACATCCGGACCATCGAAAGTCCGCAAGGTGCCTGGGTAACCATCGAGGGCCGCAAGGTACTGAATATGTGCTCTAACAACTACCTTGGCCTCGCCAATCATCCCGCTCTCCGGGAAGCTGCCAAAAAGGCCATCGATGACTATGGTGTAGGCCCCGGCGCGGTACGTAGCATCGCCGGTACCATGACGGTGCATGATGAACTGGATAAGGCTGTTGCCGAATTTAAGCGGGTGGAAGCAGCTCTAACGCTGCAGTCGGGCTTTATGGCCAACTTGGCCGTCATTCCTGCCCTCGTGGGCAAAGGTGATACCATCATCTCCGATGAGCTCAACCATGCATCCATTATTGACGGGGCACGCCTCAGCCGCGCCAAGATAAAGGTTTTCCAACACGGCGATATGGATCACCTCGAATCTGTATTAAAAGAGGACAACGAAGGTAAAGTACTTATCATCACCGACGGCGTCTTTAGTATGGATGGCGACATTGCCAAACTGCCCGCCATCGTTGAATTGGCTAAGAAGTATGGTGCCCTCACCATGGTCGACGACGCTCACGGCGAAGGGGTACTGGGCGAAAATGGTCGTGGTATAGTGGATCACTTCAAACTACACGGTCAAGTGGATGTGGAAGTTGGTACCTTTTCTAAGGCAATCGGTACCGTTGGTGGGTTTGCAGCCGGTAGCGCTAAGCTGATCGAGTTCTTGAAACAACGGGCTCGCCCCTTCCTGTTCAGCTCGGCGTTAACTCCGCCCGATGTGATGGCAACCCTAGAGTCGATCAAGATACTTACTGATAGTGGTGAATTGGTGGACCGTCTATGGGATAACGGCCGCTACTTCAAGGCAGAGATGCAGAAGCTCGGCTTTGATGTAGGTGCCAGCGAGACGCCTATCACGCCGGTCATGCTAGGCGAAGCAGAGGTTGCTGCGGAAATGAGTATGCGCCTCTTTGACAACGGTGTGTTTGCTTCCAAGATTGGTTTCCCGACAGTGCCGAGAGGTAAGGCACGTATCCGCGTGATGATCTCTGCCGCCCATGAGAAGTCGGATCTAGACTTTGCGCTAGAGCAATTCGCCAAAGTCGGACGCGACATGGGCTTAATCAAGTAGTAGGGTTGGCTAGCTAAATTAAAAGAGCAATTGGCTGCTGTCCAATTGCTCTTTTTACTGGCTAACGCCTGAAGGGGGAACGGGAGTGGAGAAGAAAGTTTACATTGATAGTCTACAACTGGGCCAAGAAGTGGCAGTTCCTTTGGCCCTCTACGAGAAACACCTGCATCAGTTTACCACTAAGAACGGTCAGCCTGCCCACGTCTTGATGCTTACGGTGGGAGATAGAACTGGCAAGCTGGCAGCCGTCGTTTGGGACAATGCTCAAGAACTCCACGCCTCCCTGGCTGTGGATCAAGTGCATTTCTTTCAGGGGCGGATAGGCGAATATAAAGGAAAACGTCAGCTGGTTGTAAATGGTGTTCAACCACTAAATCCAGCTCAGATCGACCTTAGTGACTACATAGCCAGTGGCGACTTCGATCGGCAGGTGCTTTGGCAACGTCTGGAATCGGTAATTACGTCTATTCAGCAACCCCACCTGCAGTCTCTGCTCACCACTATATTTGACGAGTCCACCCGACGAAAATTCATGGTGGCTCCCGGTGGGCGAGAAGTGCATCATGCCTACGTGGGCGGGCTGTTAGAGCACACACTAGAAGTAGTAACCTACGCCCAGACCATGCTGGCCGAGCAGGGAAGCAATTTAAACCGTGATTTGTTGCTAACGGGGTGTATACTGCATGATATCGGCAAACTGGAGGAATACGATCTGAGGAGTCTAACTTTCCAGCTAACCGACAAGGGCCGCCTGCTAGGGCACATACAGATGGGAGCCGAATTGGTGGCGAAGACAGCGGCCAGCCTCCCCGGTTTTCCTGAAGCTTTGCGCTTAGAACTGGAGCATATGGTTCTGTCCCATCACGGTTTGCCCGAATGGGGAGCAGTGCAGCAACCAAAAACCATCGATGCTATGGCTCTGCATTTGGCCGACCTAACCAGTGGTCGATTAGCCCAGTTTGACCGCATTATCGGTGAGCACGATGCCAGTGGAGGCCGTTGGAGCAACTGGGATAAATTCTTAGCCCGCAGTATTCTGGTTCCTGGGCAAGAATAATCGTGGGGCTTGTCTAGATATTTGTATTATAACGAGGGAAGCCTTAGAATGTAATTGTGTGTCTCTTAGAGAGGAGGATGTTCATGCCAGTAACTGCTGTCGTAGGTGCCCAATGGGGTGACGAAGGCAAAGGTAAGATTGTAGACTGGTTGGCAGAACAAGCCGATATGGTTATTAGGTTCCAGGGTGGAAATAACGCGGGCCATACGGTGGTAAATGACCTGGGCGAATTTCGCCTCCACATTGTTCCCTGCGGAATTTTTAATCCCAAAACCACCTGTATAATCGGTACAGGAACGGTGGTAAACCCTCTAGTTCTGTTGGAGGAACTGCAGGAACTGGAAACGAAAGGCATTGATACTAGCAACCTATTGGTATCAGCCAGAGCCCATCTGTTGATGCCTTATCACGTATTGCTGGATAAACTGGAAGAACAGGCGCGGGGGGAAAGTTCTTTAGGAACTACCTTGCGTGGTATAGGCCCTTGTTATGTAGACAAAGTGCAGCGCAGTGGCATCCAGGTAGGCGATTTACTTGACCCCGACTATTTCCGTGAGAAAGTACGACGGCAGGTACGGGAGAAAAACCTCTTGCTGCAAACCTTATATAATCACGAGCCTCTGGACGCGGAGCAACTTGCCGACGAAGTGTTATCGGCCCGCGAGAAGTTGCTACCCCATATTAAGGATGTATTGCCAGTTATTCACCAGGCATTGGCGGCCGATCAGAAGATAGTACTGGAAGGCCAGCTAGGAGCCCTCAAGGATTTGGACTGGGGGACCTACCCTTATGTAACTTCATCCAATCCTCTTGCTGGTGGTGCAGCAGTGGGGGCCGGCATTCCGCCTCATAAGATAAATGATGTGCTCGGTATTGTCAAAGCCTATTCCACTTCCGTCGGTAAAGGCGCTATGCCAACCGAGCTACACGATGAAATGGGTGAGCAGATTCGTACCATAGGCAAAGAGTATGGAGCTACCACCGGACGACCGCGCCGTTGTGGATGGTTCGACGCGGCGGCCGTGCGTTATGCCCATATGCTGAATGGTTTTACGCGGCTCTGTCTGACCAATTTGGATGTGCTCGATTCCTTTGAGGAAATCAAAATCTGTGTGGGCTATGAGTTGGATGGTGAACGGATCGAAACATTCCCCGAGCCCCATCGACAAGAAGATGTGCGGCCGATTTACGAAACCCTACCCGGTTGGCAAGCTGACACGACCAAAACCCGCTCTTTTGCCGATTTGCCCCCTAACGCCCAGCGTTATGTGCAGCGAATTGAAGAGCTGGTCGGTGCCCCCATTCGCATTATTTCGGTGGGTCCGGAACGCAGTCAGACTTTCTTAGTCTAGCTAGGGGGATATAGTCATGGATATACGCGAGCAAGCACTAGAACTGCACCGAACACACAGGGGTAAGCTCAAAGTAGAGAGCAAGGTGCCACTACGAGATAGACAGGATCTCACTTTAGCCTACACCCCGGGAGTTGCCGAGCCCTGTAAGGAAATTCATAGGGACCCGGAAATGGTCTATGAATACACCAATAGGGGGAACACGGTAGCTATCGTTACCGATGGGTCGGCCGTCTTAGGCTTGGGCGATATTGGGCCCCAGGCGGCGCTGCCGGTCATGGAGGGCAAGGCGGTTTTGTTTAAAGCCTTTGCTGGGGTCGACGGTATCCCTCTTTGTCTCGCCACTCAGGATGTGGATAGCATAGTACAGACCATAGAGCTTGTAGCTCCCTCCTTTGGGGGTATCAACCTAGAAGATATAGCTGCACCACGATGCTTTGAAATTGAGCAGCGCCTGCGTCAGAGTTTATCCATTCCTGTTATGCACGATGATCAACACGGTACAGCCATCGTGGTTTTAGCTGCTGTGAGAAACGCTTTGCAGCTGACTGGTCGCCAGATGGCCGATACTCGAATCGTTATCAATGGGGCCGGAGCCGCGGGTATAGCAATAGCTAAACTACTGCTATCAGCCGGCTGCTGCGACATCGTTTTGTGCGACCGGCACGGTGTGCTCACGCCGGAGGGCACGGAACAGAACTGGGCTCAGACCGAAATGGCCCGCTTAGCCAACCCTCGCCAGCTGCGGGGTACCCTAGCCGATGCCCTTAAGGGGGCCGATGTCTTTATCGGTGTTTCTGCTGGTGGCGTATTGACCGCCGAGATGGTAGCAGAGATGAATGAACGCTCCATCGTTCTGGCCATGGCGAATCCCACACCAGAAGTTTGGCCCGAGGATGCGGCACGGGGTGGAGCCTTTATAATCGGCACTGGGCGCAGCGATTTCCCTAACCAGATAAACAACGTCTTGGCTTTTCCCGGGGTTTTCCGGGGTGCTCTAGACGCCAAAGCCACAGAGATCAACGAGGCTATGAAATTGGCGGCGGCCGATGCTATCGCATCAGTGGCCCAGACCGATGGCCTGAGACCCGATTACATTATCCCAGACGTGTTTGATCAGCGGGTTGTACCCGCCGTGGCTGAAGCGGTGGCCCAAGTGGCCCGTCAGCAGGGTTTAGTAAGGCAATCGTAAGGAACCCGATGAGCCCATCAAGCTAAACACAATTGTGGGGCTGAAGCCTTAAGTACTCAACCCCGGGCTGTTCGCAAAACAGTTTTGCGGACAGCCCGTTTTTGTTGGCTGTATTGAAAAATTTATTGCCAGCGAGGCAGGAGAAAGGGTTTATAGATAAAAGTAAGGACTAATATCTTTTACTAAAAAGAAAAAGGGAGGAGCAATTTTGGCTAAGGTCTATTACAATGCTGCCAAGTACCATAGTTACGCGGAAATAGTGGAGCTGTTACAACAGTGGCAAGCTGCCTTTCCCCAATTAGCCACCGTTTACCCCATTGGTAAGACTTACGAACAGAGGGATATCTACGTAATTGAAATCACCAATAGGGAGACCGGCCCGGCAGACGACAAACCGGCCTATTACATAGATGCCAACTTCCATGCCGGCGAAGTTACCGGTTCGGCGGTGGCCCTTTATACAATCAGCTATCTGCTGGAGAACTACGGGACCGATCCTAGTGTTACCACCTTGCTGGATAACAAGGCCTTTTATATTATCCCCCGGGTCAGCATCGATGGCGCCGAACTATACCTACACACGCCCCAAATGTTGCGCAGCAGCACCCGCCTCTACCCCTACGAAGATGAACAGGACGGACTACATCCGGAAGATATCAATGGGGATGGTGTTATTACCCAGATGCGGGTACTCGACCCCCATGGGGAGTGGAAAGTTTCTGAGCACGACCCTCGCCTGATGGTACGTCGGGCTCCCGACGACTTTGAAAGTGAATTCTACCGCGTTTACATGGAAGGCCGGATCAAGAGTTTCGACGGGGTGGAAGTGAAGCCCGCGCCTCCTCGCTATGGGCTAGATATCAACCGCAATGCTCCCGCCAACTGGATGAATAAACCCAGCTCGGGCCCCTACCCTTTCTCCGAGCCGGAGACCCGGACCGTTGCCGATTTCTTGCTCAGTAAGAAGAATATCGCCGGGGCCATGTCCTATCATACTTCCGGAGGAGTGCATTTGCGGCCTCCTTGCACCAAGAGTGACGACAAGCTGGCAGGCCGAGACTTGGAGTACTTTAAAGCCATTTGGGAGCGGGGCAGCGAGCATACCGGCTATCCGCAAGTGGGCGTTTTCGATGGTTTCACCCGTGATAAGCAAAACCCCATGGGCGGCATCTTCATGGATTGGGTTTATGAACATCAGGGTATCCTCTGTTGGTCCACCGAGCTTTGGAATGTGGCCAAGCAAGCAGGCATCGAGAAAACAGACCTGTTATCCCAACTGAAGAAGTCAGCAGAAGAGCTGGAAGCCGATGGTCTGAAACTTCTTCAGTGGAACGACCGGGAACTGAACGGCGAAGGTTTTGTGCCCTGGACTCCCTTTGAGCACCCCGACCTGGGCCCGGTAGAAATCGGCGGTTGGAAAACCAAATATGTGCGCCAGAACCCGCCGGAGAAATTCTTGGAGGCCGAGTGTCATAACAATGCCATGTTTACCTTGGTTCATGCCCATAGTCTGCCACGGCTGGGCTTAAGAAGGCTCAAAGTGGAGGAAGTGGGTGGCGGCTTCTATCGGGTGAGTGCTGGCGTAGTTAATCAAGGCTACCTGCCTACCAACGGTTCCGACATGGCTACCCGCCTAAACGTAACCAAGCCAGTTGAAGCCACCATCTCGGGTGGGGGCGTAACGGTTCCAAGCGGTAAGGACAAAGTTGACTTAGGCCACCTACCCGGCTGGGGCGAGAAAAAGGTGGAATGGCTGGTGCAGGCCACACCTGGCACTAAGGCTCTTATTACCGTCCACAGCCCTCGGGCCGGTAAAGCCCACGCAGAGGTAACTCTGCCCTAGAGCATATAGATCAAAGAAACCCCGCCTTTGGCGGGGTTTTTCTAGTTGGTCAACTGTGTTAAATCATACTCCCAGATAGTCACACCATCAACAATTTCACAGCCTCGGTGGTCTTTCACCAATGAAAACTTATAACCTAATTGTTGAACGGTAGACAAATGGGGTGAGTCGGCCGCTAGTAGTACGGCCACCCGTGGCACCCCACGACCATGGGCCTCCTTTTCCATGGCTAGCAGGATCTGCTTAACGGCAGATTCCTCACCTAGCGGGTTGTAGGTTCTGTACTCATCATCTTCCTCATCAAATACCACATCCAGCATGGTGGCCGCGGGCTGTTCAGGCAAGATCCGTAGGGTGTCGTTGTCTAGCGATACTTGAAGCGCTTCTACACTCATGTCATAGGTATTCCAGTCCGTATGCCAAAGCTGGAGGCCCCATTGCGCCGCCAGCCGTACCAGTTGGGGGAGCTCCTCCCGCTGGGGGCTCCGCATCGCAGGTGCTGCCACTGGCTCAGTTGGCTTCTCTAGACGCAGCCATTCGGCAATTTTGTAGAAACCGTTCTTGACACTGAGGCTGAGTGAAGCGTGATTATCGATATCGATTAAAAGGCGGGCTACTTGCCGGCCGGCTCGGGCTGCCCGTTCAAGACAGGCTAAGGAGAGAGCCCTACCTACTCCTCGGCGCCTTTGGGAGGGAGCCACTCGCAGAGCTTGTAGCCAAGCCACCCGTTCACTCAAGAATTGAACGTTGGCAACCCCCAAAAGCCTGGCATCCTCGTAGGCGGCTAAGAAAACGACTCCTTGCAGGTCGCCCACCCAATCATCAAAACAATAGGGAATGTAATCATCGGCATCTATTTCGTTTACCAGGGCAAGTACGGCTGCTTTGTCGCCCGGTTGCACACGCCTGATTTCCATAGAGAGCCTCCTTTTGCCTAACTATCTCTTAATATACTGAAGCAGGTCTTGGCTGTAAACTAGCTAATATTCTTGCTAAGGGAAAGGTATACTCGTCATGGAAGCAGGCTGGAACCAGACCGCCGGGAGGGAAACGAATGGAACTACTGGAACGACTATTGAGCCATGTAGGGGGGAAGGGCGATATTTGGGTAGTGGGTGGCGCTGTGCGCGATCACCTACTCGGACTGGAGCCACGGGAGCTAGATTTGGCGTCCAGTATTTCGCCGGCCCACCTGCCGCCCAGCCTTTGGCAGACGGAAGGCCATGCCTTTTGGCTGGATGAAGGCCGACAGATTCTACGCATTGTACAGCCCCAGGGCCTAACTATAGATATAGCTCCCCTTCAGGGTAAAGACATTATGGCCGATTTGCGGAGGAGAGATTTCACCATTAATGCCATAGCAATCAGATTAGAAGACTGGCTGCAAGACCGAAAGCCCCTTATCGACCCGCTGGCGGGGCAAGCCGATGTGGCGGCCAAACGTCTACGTCTAGCTACCCCCAACGCTTTGCTAGACGATCCGGTCCGCATCTTGCGTGGCATCCGGCTGGCTGTTACTAGGAATCTAATCTTAGACGGCGCTACCTTAGAGGCCATGCAACAGGCGGCACCCCAGCTGTCTGGCCAGTCGCCGGAGCGCATTGCCGTGGAACTTGGCTACTGTTTCTTGCATCCGCGAGCCTGCGAGGCAGAGCGACTACTATTAGAGGCTGGAGCCACCCGGGTGCTGTTCCCCGAGGTAGTGGTCATGGAGAAAGTGACTCAGAATAAGTACCATCAGTTTACGGTAGATGAGCATAGCCGCCGTGCCTTTGCTATCTTTGTCGATATAGTTCATCAGGGTCGCTATCTGACGGCCCCCTCTAAGCGCTGGTTCGCCGACTATTGGCAAGGCCTGGCATCTCCTCTGCAAATGGCTACCATGCTGGCTGCCTGGCTACATGATATCGGCAAGCCGCCAACGAGAGTAATACGCAAAGGGCGAGTTACTTTCTATGAGCATGAGCAGGTGGGGGCGAAGATGGCTGTTGCCATTGCACGTCGCCTGCGACTTAGCAATGCCCAGCAGGACTTAATAGAGTGCTTCGTGCGTTGGCATATGTATCCCATGCAACTTTGGCGCTCAGAGAATTTCGGCCCCCAGCACATTCATCGCTTTTATCGTCGAACAGGTAGAATAGGCCCTCTAATTGTGGCTTTTACCCTAGCCGACTATCTGGCTAAAGGAGACGATTTGGCCGCTACCCAGCAGTTCGTTAGGCACCAGCAGATGGTGGAANNTAGCCCAGCGGCAGCCGGGCTCGTGGCTAAGAAGAGCTAAACAGGCCCTACTGGAAGCGCAAGTGGTTGGGCGGGTTAAGAATAAGTCCGATGCCGCCCGTTGGCTGCAGGAGTGGTTACGTCAGGAAAATAAGTGACTATAATGCTCGATTATCTTGTCGGTTGCTTTCAACCCTATACCGGTCAATTCTACAACTACCGTATCTTCGGGGGCAATAATCCCCTTTGCTACCAACTGTTTAACCGCCGCCGGAGCTGCCGCAGCAGTTGGCTCCACGTAGAATCCGCGGCTTCCTAACTGAGATAAAGTGTCCCACACTTCTTCATCGGTTACGGTGCAAACAGTACCCTGTGAGGTGCGTAAAGCCCTTAAGATATCCTTGCCCTTAACCGGTTGGGCAATAGAGATTCCTTCGGCAGCCGTTGCCCTTTTCTCCACCATCGGCACATCGTCTAAGCCTTGAGACCAGGCGGCATAAACGGGGGCGCAGTTGTTCGCTTGCACAGCGGCTAAGTGGGGCAACTTATCTACGTAACCTGCATCCACCAGGTCGCGCCAGCCCTCATATAGCCCCAAGATGAGGCTTCCGCCGCCTACGGGGGCCACTATCCAGTCGGGTGCCTCCCAGTTCAGTTGCTCTGCCATTTCGTAGGCGAGGCTTTTGAGACCGGTTACGAAATGAGGGCTCCAGTTATGGCTGGCGTAGAATTCGGTCTTAGCAGCGGCCAGGGCGGCCTGAGTGGTATCTTCCCGTGTGCCCGGCACCTTGATTAGATTGGCGCCAAAGAGGGCTATCTGGGCCGCTTTGCCGGCGGAAGTGTAGGCCGGGATATATATGTCGGCTTGGATACCGGCCCGGGCTGCATAGGCGGCTACGGAGGCACCCGCATTGCCCGATGAATCTTCTACGAGACGATTGAGGCCCCACTCCTTCAACTTGCTTAATAACACGGTTGTACCCCGATCTTTAAATGAGCCGGTGGGGCAGAGGTAGTCCATCTTCAGTAGCACCTTTTGCCCGAAGAGTTCATCGGCCACCAAGGGAGTATAACCTTCACCGAGACTGACAATATTGTCGGGGTTGGAGATGCCGAAGGCTTCAAAGTAGCGCCAGAGGGTCGCCTGGCGTTGCCCTAGCTCCTGCTTGGGAAACATTACGTGAGAGGAATAGCGTAGGTAATGGCCACAGTCGCAGCGCCAACGTGGTATGCTGCTGGGGTAGGTGGCTGCACAGGCCGAACAAGTAAACATGGTTATCGACCTCCTTTTTATTTATCTTATTCTTTCATTGGGATTGGCTCAACAAGAAGTAGCAGGATAATGCCTGCCATTGGTCAAACTTTGTAGGAGGATCAGGTTTTGTTGGAATGAAGGAGGGGTTCCCTTGCGACTGACTAAAATTGTGGCCACTATAGGGCCGGCTAGTGATCAACCGGAAATTCTGGAACAGTTACTAAAGGCCGGAGTTGACGTGGCCCGACTAAATTTCTCTCACGGTAGCCACGCGGAACAGCAGGCCCGGTTTGCCCGTATCCGTGCTGCTGCTGAGGCTGTTGGCAAATTTGTGCCGATTATTCTAGATACTAAGGGACCCGAGGTGCGCTTAGGTAAATTTTCTGGTGGTTCGACGGTTCTCAAGGCGGGACAGAGCTTCGTCTTGTATGCCAGTGAGCGATTAGGAGATAGCCAGGGTGTAAGCGTGAGCTGGCCCCATTTGAGT
>MTKW01012020.1_pt1 | contig 13404 bp, 11 predicted proteins | sample 1042761 | NCBI WGS metagenome assembly MTKW01 (sample SAMN06205366, study PRJNA360243) | anaerobic digester metagenome | biome: Wastewater treatment plant; feature: Anaerobic digester sludge; material: sludge; isolation source: anaerobic digester fed with sludge from wastewater treatment plant ...
TTCAACCAGGTTACGGCGGAAAAGGTAATAGGTGGACGGGACCGGCTCGGCGTCCTCGAGGGACATGAGTCCCAGCGCGCTTCGAGTCAAAAGGTTGTACCCGCATTCGGAAAACAGCTGCCTGTCGCTCCATCCCTGGCCCTCCTTCAGGATCATCATCCCGACCAGTACGCGTATCGAAGCGTTGGGCGCGCCGTTACCCTCGGAATAGAGCACGCTGAATATATTCTCGTCAACGCGCATCACGACCTCTTTGCGAAACAGGTTATGCCAGGAGCCATCTTTCAGGTATTCCTTCTTCTTGGAGCCCCTGAAGTACTCCGTTGGCGATGAAAACAGGTCTAATTGACTATGGGAATCTGATTTCTTAAACATGTTGTAACGAGTTTAAATACACCGCTAAGATAATGAATAATAATTACATACGCGAATATTTCAAGAAGATTTTTCAGGGTGAAAATCACCCGGTGAATAAAAGGTTATGAACAGAAAAAATTATAAACTAAAATTATCCCTCCGACTTTTCGGAGCGGACTCAATATATAAAAATGAGAAATATCTACTGTTTACTGGTTATTGGCATTCTGTTGTCAACCCATTCATGCACTACTCCTCAAAAATCGGGCAGTGGCGATCTTCGCCACGTCAGCGGCATCTATCCCCATCTGGCTTACTACAACAACGAGGGGGAGTGCGGAACCGGAGCCGTTGTCCCGTGGGCCGACAGGTTGTGGGTCATCACATATGGGCCCCACCTCCCTTTGGGCTCATCCGACAAACTTTATGAAATAACTCCGGACCTGCAACAGATCATCCGTCCTGAAAGCGTTGGCGGGACACCTGCAAACCGCATGATTCACAAGGAGAGCAATCAACTTTTCATCGGCCCATATGCCATCGATGCCGACCGGAATGTCAGGGTCATTCCTTACCAGGACATGCCCGGACGCCATACGGGCAATGCCCGTCATCTCTTCGACCCTGCTGGAAAAATCTACTATGGAACCATGGAGGAGGGATTCTACGAGGTTGATGTCAATACTCTCGAGCCCACCATGCTTTATGAGGATGGAAATGTGAATAGGAAGCCGGGAGAGATGGCACAGGAGGCTGCCCTTCTGCCAGGTGCTCATGGCAAGGGATTGTACTCCGGGCAGGGAGTGATGGTATACTCCAACAACGGAGAGACCGGGCAGGCGGCGCTTACCCAATTTGATATCGAATCTGGAGGCCTTTTTGAATGGAACGGTAGCGAGTGGAAGCTGATCCGGCGCAACCAGTTTGTAGAGGTTACCGGTCCTGGAGGAATATATGGTAATCCAAACCCTGCAACCGACCCGATTTGGGCAACCGGATGGGATCATAAATCGATACTGGTAGCAGTAAGGGATCCTGAAACCGGATGGAGTTACTTCAGGTTGCCGAAAGCCAGCCACAGTTACGACGGGGCCCACGGATGGAATACCGAGTGGCCCAGAATCAGGAATATAGGTACTGAAGAGAATCCCGATTACCTGATGACCATGCACGGGATGTTCTGGCGTTTCCCAAAAACTTTCACAGCCCGCCACTCTTCCGGTATCCGTCCCCGCTCGGCCTACCTGAAAGTGATTGGAGATTTTGCCAGATGGAACGACCGGCTGGTCTTCGGGTGTGACGATTCGGCCAATAAGGAGTTCCTGAATAAACGCAGGCAGAAAGGAGATATTGAAGGTCCCGGCCAGTCCAACTCCAACTTGTGGTTTACCTCCCTCGATAAACCGGACCAGCTGGGACCACCGACAGCTTCAGGCGCTGTCTGGTTGAATGAGGAGGTCGAGGCCGGAGACTATTCCGAACCCTTCCTTTTTGCCGGCTGGCCAAACCGAAGCGCGTGGATCCAGAATGGCGGGAAGGGCGATGTGGAGTTTCTCTTCGAGATTGACAAGGAGGGAACCCGGAACTGGAGCCGGTTGAAAGCTCTCTCCCTGGCTCCCGGAGAGAGTGCATTTATAGAATTTGATCGTGAAGAGCAGGGCGAATGGATCAGGGTCAAGGCCAGCGCTCCATCTGTTGCCACCATCAGTTTCAACTATTCCGGAGATGAGAAGCGTCCGGTCTCTCCCTCCTCCATCTTTAAGGGGATTGCGAGGGTCGGTCAGAATCAGGCGATGGGAGGCCTCCTCTATGGTCTGGGACAGGATCGGCGTGCCCTAGGGGTGTCGGCAGTCACTTTCAGCGATGGGAAGATGTCCGATGCAGGATATTACGAACTGGACAGCCAGTTGAATTTGACAAGAAAGGAGGACGAGGAGACCCACCTCTTCATCAGGGAGAGATTTGCCATCCCCGAGAATGTGATTGAGGTGGAAGAGTCATCGGTTCTGATTGTTGACGACCGGGGACGCAGGTGGAGATTGCCGCTGGGGGCAGCTCACTACAAAGAGCTTGTCGATAACGCACAGATGCGCATCTGTCGCGAGGTGGCCACTGAGAGGGATCTCTTCCATGCCTGCGGCACATTCTATGAACTGCCGGCCGAAAATGCAGATGGTTTTGCCAAGATCAGACCCGTCGCATCACACAACTTCAGGATTCATGATTACGCCTCGTACCGCGGCTTGCTGGTGATGACAGGGATCGATCCCAAGGCAAGGGCCGGCGATCATATCATCCGGTCGGACGATGGAAAGGCTGCCGTATGGGTAGGAGTGATTGACGACCTGTGGCAACTGGGTAAACCGGTAGGCGAGGGTGGCCCATGGAAAAACAGCCAGGTGAGGGAGGGTGAATTCTCAGACCCATACCTGATTGGATTTTACGATGAGAGAAAGTTGGAGATCTCTCACGATGCCGATGAAACGGTAATATTCTCCATTGAAGTGGAACCCGTTGGACACGGTCCATGGATGCTTTTCCAGAAGGTTGCCGTCAAACCGGGTGAGACCTTCAGGTATCATTTCCCCGATAATTTTCAAGCCCGTTGGATCCGTTTTTCTGCGGACAGGGAGTGTAGAGCCACAACTTGGCTGACGTATAGATAATCTGAAAATAGAGGATAGCCGTCTCCAAACATAGATTGCAAATGAAGTATAATATTTTGAATATCAGGATTTTGTTTTTATTGCTCCTCTGTTCCAGATTCATATCTTATGGCCAGCAGATTTTTATTGAGGCTGAAAATTTTGACGACAGAGGAGGCTGGGTGGTGGATCAACAAAGTATCGATATAATTGGGTCCTCCTATTTGATGGCTCATGGATTGGGTGTGCCTGTCCAGGATGCAACAACCACCGTCCAGATTCCACAAAACGGAAACTACAGGGTCTGGGTGAGGACCAGAAATTGGGCTGCGCCATGGGCACCTGCAGCAGATCCTCCGGGGAAATTCATGCTATTGTTTGACGGCAAGCCCTTGCCAACCCTGTTTGGAACTGAAGGTGCCGACTGGCATTGGCAGGATGGAGGGGCCGTCTCCCTCGGAAAGGGAGAGCTGAGGCTCTCGTTACACGACATGACCGGATTCAACGGAAGGTGTGATGCCATTCTACTCACCACCGATCATCGACTTTCCCCTCCAAACGACAACCGAAATCTGGCCAGTTTCAGAAGGAGGGCTCTCGACCAGAAAAAAACCCATTTTGCCGGCAAATATGAGCTGGTGGTTGTCGGCGGTGGAATTGCCGGAATCACTACAGCCATCACTGCTGCAAGAATGGGCGTAAAGGTGGCCCTGATCCAGAACCGTCCGGTATTGGGTGGAAACAACAGTTCGGAGATCAGGGTCGGCCTTTCCGGACTTATCTTTAAACCCCCTTATGCCAATCTGGGAAAAGTGGTTGACGAGATAGGCCCGATTGGCCACTGGACGCTCTATGAGGCGAACCAGGATCCCGAAGCTGAACGGAGCAGACGCATTTTTGAGATCATTGAGAAGCATCCGGAGAAGAGACAGCATAACGCAGGTCCCAAGAGTAACTACGAAGATGAGAAGAAGATTGAGGCTGTAAAGAGGGAGAAAAATATCGAGCTCTTTCTCAACATGCACGTTTTCGATCTCCAAAAAAGGGGCGACAGGATTACTGCTGTCATCGGCAAGGATATCATCAGCGGAAAAGAGTCCATCTTCGAAGGGGAACTTTTTGCAGACTGTACCGGAGATGCCAATCTGGGTTTCCTCGCAGGTGCCGACTTTAGAATGGGACGTGAAAGCAAGGCAGAAACCGGGGAAAGGAGCGCACCTGAAAAGGGCGACAAGCTGGTGATGGGGACATCTGTTCAATGGTATTCGGGTGAACTGTCTGAACCATCCTCCTTTCCATTGACACCTTGGGCGATACAGTTTACTGAAAAGACCTGTCAAAAGATAACCCGTGGCGATTGGGACTGGGAAACAGGGCTCCGTTCCGATCAGATCATGGAGATCGAGCGAATCCGCGATCATGCGCTGAGGGCAGTCTTTGGAAATTGGTCCTATCTGAAGAACTTCAGTCAGGAGAAGGAGCGGTTCTCACATCGTAAACTGTTGTGGGTAGCCTATATTGGCGGAAAAAGAGAGTCGAGGAGATTGCTGGGCGACCTCATCCTGACGGAACAGGACATCTTGAACAGCATACCCTATGAAGATGCCACTTTTACCACGACCTGGCCCATAGATCTCCATTACCCCAAAGCAATTGAGGGACTGGAGAATGAGGAACCTTTCATCTCCGTAGCGGTCTCACAAAATATCACACCTTATGCCGTCCCGTTCAGGACCCTTTATTCGAGAAATATTGAAAATCTCTTCATGGCTGGCAGAAACATCAGCGTCACACATGCGGCTTTGGGTTCCGTAAGGGTGATGCGGACAGGCGGCATGATGGGCGAGGTGGTAGGAATGGCTGCCGCATTGGCTGTAAAACATAAGACAACTCCCCGAAATATCTATAGATATCATCTGAAAGAGTTAAAAGTGTTAATGGAGAGAGGTGTTCCTGGCAGGGAATAGGATTTTTGTATATATTTAAACCGAAAAATAGCAGAAATATGAGAAAATTTGTCGCAATTGCTCTTGTCTTATTGATTGTCCAGTGGGTAGCCGCCAAGAATTCTCCCTCTCTTTTTATCGAGGCGGAGAGTTTCCAGAACAAGGGCGGATGGGTGGTAGACCAGCAATTCATGGACCTGATGGGGTCTCCCTACCTGATGGCACACGGTCTGGGAACTCCGGTGGCGGATGCAACCACAACGGTGGATCTCCCGAAAACCGGCAGATATACCCTGTTTGTCAGGACCTACAACTGGACCTCGCCTTGGACCGAAAAGGAGGGTCCAGGCAAATTCCAGGTGTCGATAGATGGGAAGATTCTGAATAACAAGGTTCTGGGCGCAACGGGAAACAGATGGGAGTGGCAGGAGGTTGGAAAAATCGATATAGGCACACGTAGGGTAACCGTCGGACTGCATGATCTGACCGGCTTTAACGGCCGTTGCGATGCCATCTACTTTACAATGGATGACGAGGATTTCCCTCCCGATGAGCTGGATGCCCTGACCGCTTTCAGGAGAGAGAAGCTGGGATTGCCCGAAACAGTCCCCAGTGCGGGAAATTTTGATCTCGTAGTGGTGGGTGGAGGTGTTGCTGGAACCACTGCGGCACTTACCGCTGCCCGGCTAGGACTCAAGGTTGCCCTCATCCAGGACCGGCCGGTACTGGGAGGCAATAACAGTTCGGAGGTGAGGGTACACCTCGGCGGCAGGATCAACCTCGACCCATATCCCAAGCTGGGAGACGTGGTCAATGAGATTGCACCTCTTAGGGGAGGCAATGCCCAACCTGGAGATTACTATGAAGACGAGAAGAAACTGGAGATGGTCAACGCCGAGGAAAATATCAGCCTCTTCCTCAATTACAGGGCATTCAGTGTCGAGAAAGAGGGGAATGCCATCAAGACAGTGGTAGCCAGGCATATCGAGACGGCCGAAGAGTTGAGCTTTTCTGCCCCACTTTTTGCGGATTGCACCGGAGATGGGACTGTTGGTTATCTGGCCGGAGCAGACTTTGCCATGGGACGTGAAAGTAAGGCCGATTTTAATGAACCGACTGCACCGGAGCAGCCCGACAAGATGACCATGGGTGCATCGGTTCAATGGTACTCCAAGGAGGGGGAAAAGCATTGCGATTTCCCGGAGTTCGAATATGGCATAGAGTTCAACGACTCCAATGTCCAGAATGTGACCATGGGCGAATGGACCTGGGAAACCGGCATGAACTATGACCAGATCTTCGAATTTGAACGGATCCGTGACTATGGTATGCTGGTGGTATACTCCAATTGGTCCTATCTGAAAAACAGGAGTTCATTCAGGGAAGCCTACAGGAACAGATATCTGGAGTGGGTGGCATACATCGCCGGTAAAAGGGAGTCACGCCGATTGATTGGCGATGTCATATTGAAAGAACAGGATATTACCGATTTTGTAATTTACCCCGACGCCTCGGCGCCGACCAGCTGGACCATCGATCTGCACTATCCCGATCCGGAAAATTCGGAACATTTTCCCGAAGCGGAGTTCAAATCGATTGCGGTACACAAGGCGATCCATCCATATCCTATTCCTTATCGCTGTCTCTATTCGCGGAACGTGGACAACCTTTTCATGGCCGGCAGAAACATCAGCGTCACACACGTCGCATTGGGGACGGTGAGGGTGATGCGTACAACTGGTATGATGGGCGAGGTGGTTGGAATGGCGGCTTCGGTAGCCCGGAAAAATGATACCACCCCTCGTGGTGTCTACCTGAACCATCTGGAGAGTTTAAAACGGCTTATGACGAAAGGTGCGGGGAAATATAACATAGAAAACCTCCAGAATTATAATCTGGGCGGGACGTTGGGTCCGAAAAAAACAAACATACAGATTCCGCCTTATGACAAAGAGTAGCCGGACAATACTCATCGTTGTTGCTTTTCTGTTTATCTGCGGATTTCTCCTCCCTCCGGGTAATCCGTCAGGGACAGCTTTTCCTTCAAAGGATTTTCTCCATATGAAGGGAACAGTTGTTACCCATATAGTGGAGAATTCAACCGATACGCTTTCTGAAAACCGGATCCTGGAGCTGCAGGATGATGATGGCATGACTCTCTGGTTTGGGCGCTATTTCTATAAGGATATCTGTGTTACAGGTATATGCCGGATGGTCAAATTGTGGATATTCTGGGACTGTGCAGGAAACTATCTGGGGATACAGCTGGATGAGAAGGATCCGTTGACAAAATCGGATCATACCCCGTTTGAACCGGAGGATTATATCCGGCTGGACCAGATCTTGGCCGATACGCTCTCCATCTTGAAGAGTCTCCGCTATGAGGATCTTGTTACCGATGAAATTACCCAGCCGGAGCTGGACGACAACCGGAATTTGATGGCACTTTTTGAGGTGGACGGCTATTCAAGTGCCACCTCGCCAACATTGAAGGAGTATGTAGTCAAAGATGCTGTCTACACCTGTTACACCTTGTGGCACACGGTGTATGGTGAAACAAGGGCACACATTGACGATATCCTGGAATCGAGGATTGATGCTGCATATGTGAAACAGCTGCTGATGAAGGAGAGTGAAAATCACAAGATCTTTGCACTGGATATTATCCGGAGAGAGAACTCGTTTCTATCTGAATGTGATTTCATGGTGCTCCCCCTGGTAGGGTCGCCCGACAGGAACATCTCGGAGAAGGCACTGTTGGCCATAACTCCTCAATATCTGAGTAGCCCGGAGAAGCAGCTTCAATTTGTCAATCTGATGGATCATGCCTTGCCGGAGATAAAATATGAGATCATCTACAAAATGCAGCTGGTTGACAAGGTGTCGACAGCTGCGGTCGCTCTCCTGTTAGACAAGTTTATGAGCGGGAAGATCAGTTCAGGCGGATTGAATCAGATTTTCAAGATTATCTCCAAACAGGAGCTATTGAATAAGGGGATTGTGAACAACAGAGAGATTGAGTCGAGGCTGACTCAATTGTCAAACCACCCCGATGCCTATACGGCCAACCTCACCCGGAACTTCATGAAAAGTATCAGATGACTTGCTCCATTTTGTAACACTGTTTCATGCCGACTCGATAATCAAGATATTCAAATTGAGTGATTCCGGGTGAAAATAAGAATCCACGACCAATGCGGCCGTGGATTTTTGTAAAATATTGAACCGTAAAGTCCATTACGCTTTTCCTGCGCTACCGAGTACCTTTTCGGTCTTGTGCATGTAGAGTTTCTTCAACTCTTCGCGGGCCGGACCCAGATATTTGCGCGGGTCGAATTCGGCCGGACTGTTGGTGAACACTTGACGTACGGCAGCAGTCATTGCCAGACGGCCATCGGAGTCGATATTGATCTTGCAGACAGCCGATTTGGCAGCTTCACGCAACCACTCTTCAGGAATACCGATCGAATCTTTCAGCTTGCCACCGTTCTGGTTGATGATCTCCACATACTCCTGCGGAACCGATGAAGATCCGTGCAGTACGATGGGGAATCCGGGGATCCGTTTTTCGATCTCTTTCAGGATGTCGAAACGCAACATCGGAGGAATCAGCTTGCCGTTCTCGTCACGGGTGCACTGGTCGGGCGTGAACTTGAAAGCACCGTGCGATGTTCCGATAGAGATGGCCAACGAATCAACACCGGTACGGGTGACAAAGTCAACCACTTCATCCGGTTCGGTGTAGGTGTGGTGTTCAGCCTGTACATCATCCTCGATGCCAGCCAGAACGCCCAGCTCGCCTTCTACAGTCACGTCGTATTGATGTGCAAAATCAACCACTTTTTTGGTCAATGCGATATTTTCTTCGTAGGGGAGGTGCGAACCATCGATCATCACTGAAGAGAAACCGCTTTCGATACAGTCCTTGCACAACTCAAAGCTGTCGCCATGATCTAGGTGGAGTACAATGGGTATCTCATATCCCAGTTCTTTAGCATATTGAACGGCACCTTGAGCCATGTACCGCAGCAGGGTCTGATTGGCATACTTGCGTGCACCGCTGGAGACCTGCAAGATTACGGGCGATTTAGTTGCCACGCAAGCAGAAATAATTGCCTGTAACTGTTCCATGTTATTGAAATTGAAAGCAGGAATAGCATAACCGCCTTCAATAGCCTTTTTGAACAATTCTTTTGAGTTTACCAAACCCAACTCTTTGTAACTTACCATATTCTTGTAATTTAAAAATTAATGTATTTCATTCCCAAAACAGGATGCAAAAATAGCATTTATTCCGTATAATCGGAAATTTTTTCTCATAAGAGAATGTAAAAGGATTGGTATATCTGGAATTATCCCCGATATTTTATTGAAACCTGTCGTTGTGTTATTTTTTTTCTCTATTTTTGCAATCAACTTTTGAATGACCTTTACAAAGTGAAACTTACAAAAAATCAGCACTCTAATATTATTTGAACAATATAACAACAAATCAATTATGATCGTAGGGATTCCCAAGGAAATTATGCCGGGAGAGGCGCGAGTGGCTGCAACTCCCGAAACCGTGAAAAAATTTATTCTGGACGGCATGACTGTGCTGGTAGAGGCAGGTGCCGGAGTTAAGTCGCACTATTACGACGAACAGTATAGTGAGGCCGGTGCAGAAATGGTTGACGACGTGAGCCGCCTTTTTGAAAGAGCCGACTTGATTCTCAAAGTGAAAGAACCTCTTTTCAACGAAAATGTGGGAAAACACGAAGTGGAGATGATGCATCCGGGCCAGTACCTGATTACATTCATCCATCCCGCATCTCCTGTAAATCACAACATGGTAAAACAGCTTGCGGCACGGGGAGTGACCGGTCTGACACTCGACAGTATTCCCCGTATTTCGCGCGCACAAAATATGGATGCCCTTACCTCCATGAGTACCTGTGCAGGTTACAAGGGTATCATCATGGCGGCTGATGACCTGTTGGTATTCATGCCGCAGATGTTTACTGCAGTGGGAATGCTCAAGCCGGCCAACGTGCTGGTTATCGGTGCCGGTGTGGCCGGATTGCAGGCATTGGCAACCGCAAAACGGTTGGGAGCGGTTACCTATGCCATGGATATACGTCCCGCTGCCAACGAACAGGCCAAAAGCCTTGGAGCCAGGATTATCGAAACCGGTGTGCCGGAAGAGCTTGCGGTGGGTCAGGGCGGATATGCCCAGAAACTTCCCGAAGAGTGGCTGGCAAAAGAGCGCGAGGTATTGGCCGGAGTGCTGAAAGATATGGATATCGTCTTCTGCAGTGCATTGATCCCGGGAAAAGTGGCACCGATATTGATTACCGATAAGATGGTGGAATCGATGAAGAACGGTGCGGTGATTGTGGATATCTCCATCGACCAGGGTGGAAACTGCGAAGTTACTCCTGCCGGAAAGAAAGAGATTATCCATAACGTGATGGTTCAGGGAATCAAGAATATTCCCGGATTGATACCCACCAGCTCCACCTGGATGTTCTCTCAAAACGTCTACAACCTGGTGAAATATCTGTCGAAAGATGGAAAGATTGAACTCAACATGAACGATGAGATCGTACGCTCGATCCTGGTGACACATCAGGGCGAGATCGTGCATGAGGGAACGAAAGAAGCAATGGGAATATAGTTTGAAGAGATGAATCCGGTATTGTTGATATTGATTTTTGCAGTTGCTACAGGCGTTGGTTACATGATCATCAGAAACGTGCCAAGCCTGTTGCACACTCCGCTGATGTCGGGGATGAATGCCCTGTCGGGCATAACTCTCCTGGGAGCGGTCGCGGCAGTAGGGTTGTCAGTGGCTGCCATCAGGCAGCAGGATCTGTTGTTGGGACAGATATTGGGTGGGTTGGCCATCATTGCCGCAACTTTGAATGTTGTTGGCGGTTTCGGTGTCACACACCGGATGCTGAAGATGTTCGACAAGAAAAAGAGGGAGGGTAAAGAGTCATGACACCAACCCTGTATTATCTCCTCTGCGCGGTGCTTTCCGTTGCCGTCTTGTTGGGAATCTCCATGATGAGCCGGGTAAAGACCGCCGTACGGGGAAATCTCCTCAGTGCGGTCAGCCTATTTGCGGGGATAGCCGTTACGCTGATCTACAACGGAATTGCCTCGGTATGGAACATCTATCTCTACATGGTGGTAGGGGTTGTTATCGGAAGTGCACTGGCCATCCGGGTAAAAATGATCGAGATGCCGCAAATGGTGGCACTGCTGAATGGAGTAGGAGGGTTGGCCTCGGCCCTGGTGGGAATCCTTACACTGTTGGGCGTGGGACACTCCACCGTCGATTACCCGCTCTTTACCAATGTCACTGCTATCCTGGCGGTGGAGGTGGGGGTGATCACCCTTGTCGGAAGCCTGGTAGCTGCCGGAAAGCTGCATAAGTTGCTTCCTCAGCGTCCGGTCATCTGGAGGAGTCACGCCGCCGTTTTGAACTTCTGCCTGATTCTGCTTACGCTTGCCGTTCTCCATGCTGCTTTTGCAGGTGAATTCCTCGGGCTTTCCGCCGATATTTCGCTGATCCTGTTGATCGGTGTCGCGGTCAGTGCACTTTTCGGCTACGCCTTCTCCATTCGCGTTGGAGGAGCCGACATGCCCATTACCATCTCGTTGCTCAATTCGTTGAGCGGAGTGGCCGGAGCCATTGCCGGCATGGCGATCAGCGATATCCTGCTGGTCTCGGTGGGAGGAATTGTTGGGGCATCGGGGCTCTTTCTGACGCAGATTATGTGTCGTTCGATGAACCGGAGCCTGATCGATATATTGACCGGAAAGACATCCGTTTCAGGGAAACCGGCAACCGTGTCACAGCCTGTGGTTGAGAAGTCACAGCCTGTGGCGAAGGGAGTGGAAGCCGGGCGAACTTCGTCGGGAGAGATTCTGCGGTCTGCCCGCTCGGTGATCATTGTTCCCGGTTACGGCATGGCGCTGGCACAAGCACAACATCTGGTCCGCCAGCTGGCCGACAAGCTCGAGTCGAACGGTGCCCGGGTGCGTTATGCCATCCACCCCGTTGCCGGACGCATGCCCGGTCATATGAACGTGCTGCTTGCCGAGGCCGACGTGCCCTATGAGCAACTCTACGAGATGGATGCCATCAACGGCGACTTCAAGGATAGCGACGCCGTCATCGTGATCGGTGCCAACGACGTGCTCAATCCTGCAGCCCGCGACGCAGTTGGTACGCCCATCTACGGGATGCCGGTGCTGAATGTCGACGAGGCGAAGGAGATCTTCATCTGCAATTTCGACCTGAGTCCCGGCTATGCTGGCGTAGAGAATCCGCTCTACACCAGAAAAAGCGGAGTTCACCTGATGCTGGGCGACGCCAAGGAGTCGCTCTCGGAGATGTTAGGCTGGCTCAAATAGTGGAAAGATAAAAAATGTCCCCGAAAAAGGGACATTTTTTTATTTAATGGTGATCTTTTCTACTTTCCACCGGATTGAGCTTTGTAGTTTAATAAATTTTCTATTTCTTTGTTTAGCTTTATCTGTTCCACCTAATCTATGTTAATGTTTAAATTTTCGGCAAATGGATAATTTCAACAACGAAAATCAGATTCAAATAGAACTCTCGGAGGAAATTGCCCAGGGAACCTATTCCAATCTAGCCATAATCTCACACTCTTCATCGGAATTCGTGATAGACTTTATCCGGGTGGTTCCGGGTATTCCCAAAGCAAAAGTAAAATCACGCATAATCCTTACACCTGAGCATGCCAAACGGCTTCTCTGGGCGTTGAGGGACAATATAGAGAAATTTGAAAAGATGAACGGGAGCATATCGGTGAACAACGAGAATCCCGGTTTTCTTCCTCCGATAGGAGGAATGGGACAGGCATGATGTCTCTTGTCTCCAATTGTTTACATTTAAAAATCACACCTTCTTTTTTATGGAATCAAATGCAAAAAAAATAAGATTCAATTGGTTTACCATGTTTTGGGATGGCTTTACCGGCATGTCCAGGCTCGGCAGAACCTTGTGGTTGATCGTGATTGTAAAGCTTATCGTCATGTTTGCCATACTTAGGCCCATCTTTTTTCCCGATTTTCTCAAAAAACAGGTAGAGGACGAGTCGCAAAAGGCCGAGTATGTACGTGAACAACTGATTGAGCGTTCCTCTATCGATTCGGTGGAATAGGAGAAATATAATTATTAACCAAATTAATCTTTAACAATCTATGGATTTATTATTGAACGCAACAGCAATTGGCTGGGCAAGAGGGCAGTTTGCCCTGACAGCCGGCTATCATTGGATTTTTGTCCCGCTCACGCTGGGATTGGGCGTGATCATGTCTATCATGGAAACCATGTATGTGCGTACCGGTGACGAAAAGTGGAAAAAGACCGCCAAGTTCTGGCAGACGATTTTCGGAATCAATTTTGCCATCGGTGTCGCAACGGGAATCATTCTTGAATT
>MTKW01014656.1_pt1 | contig 13404 bp, 9 predicted proteins | sample 1042761 | NCBI WGS metagenome assembly MTKW01 (sample SAMN06205366, study PRJNA360243) | anaerobic digester metagenome | biome: Wastewater treatment plant; feature: Anaerobic digester sludge; material: sludge; isolation source: anaerobic digester fed with sludge from wastewater treatment plant ...
TGAATATCTTTATGAGTAAAGTAATAAATCGAATCACAGACTATTAATAGTTCGAGAGTGTGTGCGGCAACTATAAAAAAGAGTGACAGTTTTCGCTCTCGCTCTTACTCTCACTCTTTTTTTGTGGTGCCACCGGGAATCGAACCAGGGACACACGGATTTTCAGTCCGTTGCTCTACCTACTGAGCTATGGCACCAAATTTTCTGATGAGCTATGGCACCAGATTTTCGGTTTGCAAATATATATTTCAATTTCGAGTAAGCAAAACTTATCATGAAAAAATTACGTTTGGATACAAATTGCCGTTATGGTACATTTGCATGCTCATTTTTAGCTGAAAATGAATCTTATCTTTCATACTCTTGACAACGGTATCAGACTTGTTCATTACCCCCTGCCTGGAATAGTAGCTTATTGCGGACTGGTTATCAACACCGGATCGCGCGATGAAACACCTGCCGAACTGGGAATGGCTCACTTCCTGGAACATATGCTCTTCAAGGGTACCAGGAAGAGAAAAGCCTATTATGTGCTTAGCCGTCTCGAAGATGTTGGCGGAGAGCTGAATGCCTATACTACCAAGGAGGAAACTGCCGTCTTTGCCTCCTTTTTGAAGGATGACTATGACAGGGCCATCGAAATACTTCACGATATTACTTTCAATTCCGTCCTGCCCGAAAAGGAGATAGAAAAGGAAAAGGGCGTCGTTATTGAAGAAATAAACTCCTATCGCGACAATCCGGCTGAACTCATCTTTGACGATTTCGAGGAGCTTATTTTTGCTGGCCAGTCGATCGGACACAGTATTCTCGGCACTCCTGAAACGGTAAGATCCTTCAGCAGACAAAGCCTGCTCGATTTTGCTTCACGAAACTATAACACCGATCAGATAGTTTTTTGCTCGGCCGGTAATATTCCCGAAAGGAAGCTGATCAGACTTTTCAAAAAGTATTTTGAGAATGTTCCGGTGAATATCCGGACATTCACGCGTCCGGAAGCTAATTCCTATAAACCATGTTCAGTGACCAGGAAGATCGATACCTTTCAGAATCACTGCATTATAGGGAATGTCGCCTATAATCTCAGGGATGAAAGAAGGCTGGGCATGTTCCTTCTCAATAATATCCTCGGAGGACAGGGACTCAATTCACGTCTAAACCTGTCGCTCAGGGAAAAGAACGGTCTGGCATACATCGTCGAATCCTCCTATAATCCTTACTGGGACACAGGTGCTTTTTCAATCTATTTCGGGACCGAAAGCAATCATCTTGAAAAGAGCATCGGGGTGGCAATGGGAGAACTTGCAAGGCTCAGGACTGAAAAGCTTGGAAGTGTTCAGCTTAGCAAGGCGAAGAACCAGATCAAGGGTTATCTTGCCAGGGGCTATGAGAATCATGAAAGCCTGATGCTGAGCCTGGGCAAGAGCCTTCTTATCTTCAACAGGATAGAAGATCTGGAGGAGACTTACAGGAAAATCGACAGGATAACATCATTGGAACTGATGGAAATGGCAAATGAGGTCTTCGATCCCGGACGCTTGTCCATCCTTATATACAAATGATCATGGACAGCGAGTTGGAAAAATACATCCTCAATCACAGCACTCCTGAGGATGAAATCCTGAATGATTTGTACCGGCAGACACATATCCACTTTGTCAATCCCAATATGTCGTGCGGCTGTCTTCAGGGTAAATTCCTTGAAATGATCTCCCGCATGATCAGTCCGGATTGCATTCTCGAAATAGGAACCTATACGGGATATTCATCAATATGTCTTGCAAGAGGGCTGAAGCCTGGAGGAGTTCTGATAACGGCCGAACCCAATGACGAGATTTCAGAGTTCACTGATCAATACCTGAAAAAGGCCGGTGTGTATGAAAGGATAATCCGGATCACGGGACGAATTCAGGATGTCATCGGGAAAATTGACCGGCAACCCGACCTGGTTTATATCGACGGAGACAAGAGGGAGTATATTGAATATTTCAGGATAGCAATTGAAAAAGTGAAGCCGGGCGGATTCATTATTGCCGATAATGTGTTGTGGGGAGGAAAGATAGTTCAGACTGACACAAGGGATCCGCAGACCAGGGGCATAATCGAATTCAATGAAATGATACGCCGGCAGGAAAACATTGAGAATATAATACTGCCGCTCAGGGATGGCATTATGCTGATAAGGAAGAAATACTGATATTCTTCAGGAGCCCTAAAATAAATGGTCAGCAGTATGATCCGTATGCTAGAGGACAATACCGTGAGAGAAGAATTGACATGCATTTAAGACCATGCTGTATTTCCGGTACAGCACCCAGCGGTACAAAAGAATAAAATAATTTCATTCTTTGCAGATCAAAAAAATATCTTAATTTTGCCGTGATTTTGCGGGAGTAGCTCAGTTGGTAGAGCACGACCTTGCCAAGGTCGGGGTCGCGGGTTCGAGTCCCGTCTCCCGCTCAAAAAAAGGCTGTATCAACAGCCTTTTTTGTTTCAAGCCCTTCGTTGAAAAGAACGGCACGCGGCGTCCGGCGCGGGGCTAGCCGCTAACGGTCCGAGGTTTGAGATTAAGCGTTTAGCATACAACGTATTTCAGGCATCGACAAAACCAAAAAAGGCAAAGCTGCTGCTTTCAGCTAAAGCCTCTTTATAAGAGACTTGCAAGACCTGCACGACTTGCAGGACCTGCAAGACCTGTCACTGCCCCCTGTAACCTGTGTCCTGTGCTTTGCCGCATGCCGCTAGCCGCTAGCCGTTCTTCCGCCCTGTGCCCTGTGCCCTGTGCTCTGCGCCCTGTGCTCTGTGCCCTACATCCACGGATCAAAATCAGCCTTCACTTTCACCAGCCTTGGCGAATTCTTTTCCCCGAAAACCAGGTAAGGTTTGTCTCCTTCATAGTTAAGATAAATCCGGTCGCTTGTCAGGGTGGGTTTCCTTATCTGGACAAAAGATTCTGTTTTGAGATTCCTGTTGATATTGCTTTTGTACACCAGCCTCACTTCCCTGAGTTTGTGGACTGATTCTGCAATAAATTTTCCTGATTCGGGATAAGCGGCATATCCTTTCAGGGTGTGTCCTTCGATGACGACTTTCATCCAGAGTTCCGCGCCCGGTTCGGTATAGGCCCATGTCCCCTGAAGTGATTCCATGAAGGAAACATCGTCTGAATGTCCCTGGGAATAAACATAATAACCCGGGAAGGATAAAAACACGGCAAACAGGAAAAGTACTCTTTTCACAACATTGGTTTTTAAGTAGTTGGCAATGCCTTATACCGGTTGAAGTTTTATTCTTTTCAGGAAACAAATTTCCGGTACCAGGGCAGGTAAATATATTGTCATATTTATAAGAAAACCCGGTTTTCCGGGTCCGAATTATTGACATACAGTTTAAGTTTTCCACATATGAATGATTCTTTGTTTAGCTAAAAAATAATCTTTCTGAAACGGACTGAAAAGATAAATAAGGATAAATATTTTGAAAATCCTTTATTTGATAGCTGTTATCACGGATTTTTCTTAATTTCGTTACCCAAAAATCCAAAACAAAACAATACTCCATCAATGAAGAAATCATTTTACATTTTCATGCTTATGGCATCAATCGTTATATCTTCCTGTTCGGGGAAGAAAAGTGATGCAGGATTTACCGTGCCATTTGAAAAATACAAACTGTCAAACGGACTTACCGTCATCCTTCATGAAGATAAGTCTGACCCGATAGCTGCTGTGGCAGTTGTCTATCATGTGGGCTCAAGCCGTGAAGTCCCGGGCAAAACCGGATTTGCACATCTTTTCGAACATATGATGTTTCAGAAGTCGGAGAACGTGGGAGAGGATGAGTTGTTCAGACTTATTCAGGGAGCAGGAGGAGAGCTCAATGGCGGGACGAGTTATGACAACACGGTCTATTATGAGGTGGTACCCAAAAATGCACTTGAAATGGCCCTGTGGCTTGAATCTGACAGGATGGGCTACCTGGAAAACACTGTTACGAAGGCTGCATTTGCCAATCAGCAGAATGTTGTTATGAACGAAAAACGACAAAGTGTCGACAACGCGCCTTACGGACACAATAATGCTCTGATTCTGGCAAATGCATTTCCCGAGGGTCATCCATACAGCTGGACCGTAATCGGTGAGATGGAGGATCTGATGAATGCCACCGTTGATGATGTAAAGGCTTTCCACCGTAAATTCTACGCGCCAAACAACGCGACCCTGGTGATTGCCGGAGATATCAACAAGGATGAGGTAAAGGCGATGGTCGAGAAGTATTTCGGCGAGATCCCTGCCGGTGAACCTGTTGAGAAGAGAAGCCCGATCCCTGCATCGGTATCATCGACTGTTAAGCTTTATCATGAGGATAATTTTGCAAGGGCTCCCAGGCTTACCATGGTTTTCCCGACAGTTGAGCAATTCACAAAGGATGCCTATGCGCTGGACTACCTTTCACAGCTCCTTTCAGGCGGCAAGAAGACCCCCATGTACAAGATACTTGTTAAGGACAAGAAACTGACTTCCGGAGTAGGAGCCTACAACATGGCTCTGGAACTTGCCGGCGTTTTCCAGATATCGGTGACGGCAAATCCGGGTGTCAGCCTTACTGAAGTTGAAAAGGCCATATTTGAATCCTTTGATCTTTTCGAAAAGGAAGGTTTCACCGAGGACGACCTTACAGCCCTCAAGGCCAGGAACGAAACGGGATTTTACAACAACTTCAGCAGCATCCTCGGCAAATCGTTTACCCTTGGCGAATATCAGATGTTTAAGGATGATCCCTCATTTTACGCGGACGACTTCGCGGGTCAGCAGGCAGTTACTGCTGAGGATATTAAGAACGTTTTTCAGAAGTACATCAAGGGTAAGAACTATGTCATGACAAGTTTTGTCCCGAAAGGTGAAGTACATCTTGTTGCCGAAGGATCGGTCAATGCTGGCATCGTAGAAGAAGATCTGGCTTCTGCTGCCGAGGTTGATCAGATGGTAGTGGAAGAGGAGCCGATAATAAAGACACCCACAAAGATCGACAGGTCGGTTCGGCCGCCTCTCGGACCCGATCCTGAAGTGACACTTCCATCAGTATGGACCGGTTCACTGGATAACGGCATGAAGCTTTACGGTATCATATACAATGAATTGCCTCTGGTTCAGTACTCAATCATAATGCAGGGCGGTCACTTGCTTGATCCCGTTGAAAAGGCAGGATTGGCAAGTCTGACAGCTTCCCTGATGAATGAAGGAACGGCAAACAAGACACCCGAAGAACTTGAGGATGCCATACGTCTTCTTGGCGCCAGCATATCATTTTCGGGAGGAAGTGAAAATATTACAATAAGGGTAAGTGCCCTGGCACGAAATTTTGAAAAGACACTGGCGCTTGTGGAAGAGATGCTGTTTGAACCCCGCTGGGACATGGAACAGTTTGAGCTTGCAAAAAGCAGGGTCATCAATAACCTGAAGAGAAATAAGGCCAATCCCAGCTATCTTGCTTCCAACACCCTTAACAGTCTTATATTCGGTGAAGGCAATATTCTTGCAATTGAAACGGCAGGTACCGAAGAATCGGTAAGCTCAATAACTATCGATGACCTTAAGGATTTTTACAGCAGGACTTTCTCCCCTTCGTTAGCCAGCTTTATTATTGCCGGCGATGTTGATCAGAAGCGGGTGGAGACTGCCCTGGCAGGATTGAATGAAAAATGGCATCCCAGGGAAGTTGATTTTCCCCAGATAAATATCCCTGAAGCTCCCGAAAAATCGCGGATTTATTTTGTCGACGTACCCGGAGCCAAGCAGTCGGTTATTTATATCGGCGCTCCTTCGATACCCAGGACAGATCCCGACTTCTACCCTGCAACTGTCACCAACTATAAGCTTGGCGGGTCCTTTAACGGGATCTTCAATCTTATCCTTCGTGAAGAAAAGGGATTCACCTATGGCGCCAGGTCAGGTTTCAGCGGTGCAAGGAACTATGGAACTTTTTTGGCAAGCTCCATGGTAAGCACTAACTCGACACTGGAGTCTGTCAGCATCTTCAAGACCGAGATGGAGAAGTATCGCGGGGAAATACCGCAGGAGTATGTCGATTTCACGAAATCGGCCCTTCTGAAAGGGAATGCAAGGAGTTTTGAAACACTTGGCGGATTGCTGAATATGCTTAACAACATGGCGTCTTATGATCTGCCTGCCGATTATATCAAGAAGGAAGAAGCATTTGTCAGGGATTTGACAAGCGACAAGGTTATTGAACTGGCCAACAAGTATATCGATCCTTCCAGGATGTATTACGTAGTTGTAGGTGATGCAAAGACACAGCTCGGGCCGCTTGAAAAGGCAGGACTTGGCAAGCCGGTGCTTGTAAAGAATTAATTGCTAATTTTGCACCGACCAACCCTTTCAGTAAGTCTTGCACGACTTATTAAAGGAGCCCGGATGGTGGAATGGTAGACACGCAGGACTTAAAATCCTGTGGCCATAAAGGCTGTGCGGGTTCAAGTCCCGCTCCGGGTACTGAAAAAAGAGTGAGAGTGAGAGTGAGAGCGAGCACTCTCATTCTTTTTCCCCGTTCCCGCTCTCACACTTCAAACTGACTCAGGGCACAGGGCACAGAGCACAGGGCACAGGGCACAGGGCACAGGGCAAGACAGAGGGATCTTCTACCGTACTAATTGTCACAAGTCAGGATTCAATGAGCGTCAAAGCTGCGTTCTGCCGGAGGATTACTCTTTCATGTCTTTGGCAGAATTGCAGCTGTTTTTGTTTTTACTGATTTTTAACTCTTAATTCGTGCAATAATTCAGGCCGACGATTATTTTTGCCGAAAACCAATGAAAGATGAATTAATTAAAACAGTGTCCCGAACAATTGGATTATTTTATTAGTTAACCAAAAGTTCTCAGGGATTTTTAAAAGTTACCAACGAATATTTTATGCTGCGAAAAATCAGAGTTTATCTGGCACTTTTATGCTTCTCGTTTATCACATTGCTTTTCCTCGACTTTACGGGAACGCTTCACCTGTGGTTAGGATGGTTGGCAAAAATGCAGGTTGTTCCTGCAATTCTTGCCGGAAATCTAGTTTTGATTACTGTTCTGTTTGTATTAACAGTTTTGTTCGGACGTATCTATTGTTCGGTGATATGTCCGCTGGGAGTTCTTCAGGACTGTGTTTCCAATGTATCGGCACGACGCAAAGGAAAGAAAAACCGTTTCAACTATTCCAAAGCTATGTCGTGGATACGTTATGGCATTTTCGGTTTGTATGTAGTAGGAGTTATCGTGGGAATCAGCGTTATAGTAACCTTGCTTGACCCTTACGCGATTTTTGGACGAATAGCTGAAAACCTCCTGACACCGCTGTACAGACTGGGAAATGCTTTTCTCGCCACCCTTGCTGAATCGGTGAACAGCTATAGATTTTATACTACGGATGTATGGATAAAGAACGGCCTGGTATTTGGTATAGCGATTGCAATGTTGATCATTGTAAGTGTGATGGCGTGGTATAACGGCCGTATCTATTGCAACTCGGTTTGTCCGGTTGGAACTACCCTTGGATTCATCTCCCGTTTTTCGATCTACAGAATTAGATTCAACGAAGACAAGTGTACCGGGTGCGGGCTCTGTGAGAAAAGATGTAAAGCCTCATGTATCGATTCCAGGAACAAGTTAATTGATTACAGCCGATGTGTAACTTGCTTCAATTGCATTGATAACTGTAAGTCTGGTGCTATTACCTATACTCCTTCTTTTTCTTTTGGCACCCGGAAAGTTAAAGTCTCTGATCCCTTATTAAAGAAAGAACATGCAATGGTCAGGGAAAACACTAAGGGAATAGAACGTGCAAGTTTTCTGGCTATATTGGGTTCGCTTACCCTTGCCAATACCATAAAAGCCCAACAACTACAGGTAGATGGCGGTCTTGCTGACATAATTGACAAGAAGGTGCCGGATCGTCAAACTCCTGTCGTTCCTCCAGGTGCAGAAAGTTTGAGCAACATGAAGAGACGTTGCGTTGCCTGTCAACTTTGCGTTTCGGCCTGTCCTAATAACATACTTCGGCCGTCGGGTAAACTGTCAACTTTTATGCAGCCGGAAATGTCGTTCGAACGTGGCTATTGCCGCCCTGAATGCGTAGAATGTTCCAGGGTATGCCCTTCCGGAGCTATTAAAGAGATAACTACTGCCGATAAATCCGCTATTTCAATCGGTCATGCGGTATGGATCAAAGATAATTGTGTGGTATATACTGAAGAGTTGGTATGTACCACCTGTGAGCGTCATTGTCCTACAAAAGCCATAACCCTTGTACCGGTCAATCCTGAATCCGAACAACCACAGGGCCCCTCCATGGGTTTTCCCGGAATGAATCGTCGACCGGTACTTAAGTACCCCGTGGTGGATAAAGAGTTGTGTATAGGATGCGGAGCCTGCGAATATCTTTGTCCGGCACGACCGTTCAGCGCTATGTATGTAGAGGGAAATGTAAGACATCACACCGTTTAATGCTTTATGAATTTATGAAACGAGATATTAACAAAAAGATTAATCGCCGTAATTTCCTGAAAGTAACAGGAATAGGAGCGACTGTTACAGCAGCTGGCCTTATGGGCTGCAAGCGGGATAACAGGGTATCGGCAGCCGGAAATATTCTGGGTGAGATACCAACGGATAAAATGACCTACCGTACCGGTCCTAAGGGTGACAGGCTGTCCCTGTTAGGATACGGATGCATGCGCTGGCCTACACGCCGGAAACCAGACGGCAGCGGCATGGAAATTGATCAGGAGACCGTTAACTCTTTGGTGGATTACGCCATCAGTCACGGTGTTAATTATTTTGATACTGCACCTGTCTATGTACAGGGATGGTCGGAAGCGGCGACAGGTATAGCGTTGAGCAGACATCCCCGTGATTCTTACTACATCGCGACAAAATCATCGGGCAGAAACACGTTGGAAAGCGGCATTGCTATGTATCACAAATCGTTACAGGACTTGCAGGTCGATTATCTCGATTATTACCTTTTGCACAATATTGGCCGAAGTATGGACGATTACAATAGCAGATTTATAGATAATGGTCTTCTTGATTTTTTCCTGAAAGAACGTGAAGCCGGAAGAATCCGTAATCTGGGTTGGTCATTCCATGGTAATGTTGAGGTATTTGATGAGATTCTTAACAGTCGCAATGACTGGGACTTTGTACAAATCCAGTTAAACTACCAGGATTGGGAACATGCTGTAGAAGGAAGGAATGTAAACGCCAAATATCTATACGAAGAGCTGACAAAAAGGAATATTCCTGTTGTTGTAATGGAACCCCTGTTGGGTGGACTTTTGGCACGCGTGCAGCAACAGGTGCTGATAGAGTTTAAAAAGGATCGACCCAATGATTCCGCGGCACAATGGGCTTTCCGTTTTGCCGGAACACCTGAAAACATCTTAACTGTCTTAAGTGGCATGGTTTACATGGAGCATTTACAGGAAAATGTCTATACCTACTCACCTTTACAACCGATGTCCGATCAGGAATACTCAATACTCGGGGAGGTAGTGGAAATCCTTACGAACACTGATTACATTCAATGTACAACCTGCGAATACTGTATGCCTTGCAAATACGGACTGGATATACCTGGCATTTTCGCTCATTACAACAACTGTGTCAGCAGCGGGAGTTTGCTTAAAAGCTCCAGTGGCGAGAACTATAAAAAGGCACGAAGGGAATTTCTTGTCGGCTACGATCGTAGTGTTCCTAAACTCCGTCAGGCCGCGCATTGTACGGAATGTGAAGAATGCTTGTCCAAATGTCCCCAGAGAATACAAATTACTCGGGAATTACAACGAGTGAACGCTTACGCTGAGTTGTTAAAAACACGATCTGAATTTTAACGCGGGGATATAAAAGAGGGTATCGCCGTATACCCTGATACATTCTCTTGCAGCTTTTTTTGCCCCTGACCACAAGCAACATTTCTCCGGCAGGGTTGGCAAGCCTGAAGACATTGCCAGGGCTTGTTTATACCTGACAACACCCGGGAATGATTTTATTACTGGCACCAACATTATTATAGATGGAGGTATGACCAGGAAAATGATTTATGAACCATAATTGAGAGAGATTCTTTTAGCTTTGCCCGGCGGAGTTCCTTTATCTCTAGCCCGACTCTTGCCATCTATGCTGATTCTTATCCCTTATGTACGGGGAGGTCTATTTATGATTTGAATGATCAATTAACACATTTTGGGCTGGTATACTACTGATAATCTCCAGATATTTTAAGCAAAATCATGGGAAATCAAAAAAATGCATTTTATGATGTGGAAATTGAGTTGAGAAACGTCATATATATAAAATTCATTATACAAATATTAAAAGAGCAAGAAGGTACAGATACTTAATGTTAAACATTCGTGGATAAGATGAGTTAAGCGAAAAGCAGTTAAATATGCTTGAAATACTGATCTTCAGATTGGCATTTCAANNAGACTCAAAGGCGTTCTCCAACGTTTTTACTGCTTATTACAAAGACCTCGTAATATACGCGGAAAAATTTACTCGTGATCTCAATGTGGCAGAAGAGATAGTTCAGGGAACATTTCTGAAGCTGTGGGAGATACGTGAATCCTTATCAATTAAAACCTCCATAAAGAGTTATCTTTTGAAATCAGTACATAATAAGTGTATTGACTGGTACCGGCATGAAACGATAGTCAGAATGTATCATGATTCCATGAAGGAATATTCTATAAGTTTAAATTATGATACAGACAATTATATTCTCGCCTCAGAACTCCAGGAACAGATTGAAACTGCACTTGCAAAACTGCCGGAAGAGATATCCGAAGTTTACAAAATGAATCGGAACAAGGGATTGAAATACCATGAGATTGCTGCTTTGCTGGGTGTTTCAGTCAGAACTATAGAAGTTAGAATAGGAAAAGCTCTGCATATGTTAAGAAATTATTTGAAGGAATATTTTGTTGTTGTAATCTTTTTATTCTGCATCATGTTGCCGTAATGCAGCTAATGAAGGGGACAGGCTTGAATCATCGGTTTAATCATCATATTTAAAGTTTATCAGTACCTATGATATAATTTAAGCCATTCTCCAAATAACTAATAAGGTGATGAATTATAAAATAAGTCTTAAGTAATATATCAGATTTTATTTGTGGTTTTAGACGCTTGAAACGTCTTTTCAGTGAATGATAATTAAATGAAAATAGTAAATCAGGAAGAAATACTGGCTTTGATTTCCAAAAGCCTTGAAGGCCCGCTTCATCCGGAAGAGTTTGAGATATTGAAGAACTGGATTGATGAATCTCCGGATAACCGGAAATACTTTGAACAGGTAAGGAATAAGTATGATTTTGATCGGGATACTTTGCCTTTTCTCATATAATGAGACCATTATGTATACAGGTATTGGATTGTTTGGGCTTGGAAATTCAAATATTTTCCCTGTCATGTTTTCACAGGCATTGGTCAGGGTACCAGGTAGCCAGAATGAAGTCTCAGGTTTGATGATCACTGGAATTTCCGGTGGTGCAATATTCCCGTTACTCATGGGAGTCGCTTCCGATACACTGAAGAGCCAGGTGGGAGCACTGATAATTCTACTTTTATTAATCTCTTATCTGTTTATTTTAGTGTTTCCGAAAGTGAAGCAGAATATATGAAAAAATATCATGAGTTTGTAACTATTGTTAAGTTAATCATATTATGACGAATAATAAGTATTATTTGTATATCTGAAAAAAACTATACAGTTGATACTTATAGAATCAAACTAACCAAAAACGAACTAATTTCAATCATTAATAAGGACTCACACTTCGCTAACATTAAGGGCAGCTTATATCCTATTGAACTGTGATGAAGGAAAGTAATCACAAAAAGATAGTAATGAGCAAGTGGCAAAGCCTTTAAGAAGTTTAATATTGTAGATGAGGAAACGGGAGGGCTTACTGGTGCTTAGGTTTTTATATCTGTTCCTGGCGCCAGTTAGCTGACCTATGTCGATAACATAATGTGGTCTGATTGCCCGGCGTATGCAAGTAATCAGTGATGTCTTTCCGGAACCCCCCGGACCTGCATATATTATAATCTCTTCCACCATCATCCCTTCACCAGCACAAAGCTCAACATAAAACTGTTTTTCATTGAAAACTGTCACAACGGTTAATTTTATTATATTGCTCGGTAACCGACCGACCACTTTATGTTGAAACCAGTTATCACCACGCTTGTAATAAGCTTTCTGACATCAGGTTCTGTTCTTTTTGCTCAGGAGAACAGTGTGATTGAAGCCACCACTACTGATTCTGCAATTATAATTGACGGAATTTTAAATGAAGAATTCTGGAAGGAAGCCGGGGAAATATCCGATTTTATCCAATATGAACCTGTCGAAGGTAAAGAATCGGACCATAAAACCATTGTCAGGATTCTTTTCGGGAAGGATGATCTGTATGTTGGTGCCTTGCTGTATGATACAAGGAGCAATATCGAGAATAATCTGGGCAGAAGAGACGAATATAACAGGGCTGACTGGTTCATGGTATCCCTGGATTCTTACTACAGCGGCAGAACAGCCTTTACTTTTGCCGTCAATGCTGCAGGAGTACAGCTCGACGGGCAACAGGATGATAACCGAAGGGTCAGTTCCGGGGAAATCAACCCTTTGCTGCCGGCCGGGCTTGACGTCTCCTGGGACGCGATATGGTATTCAGCGGTAAACATTACAGATGAGGGCTGGTCCGTGGAAATGCGGATACCCTACAACATGCTCAGATATTCAAGAAAGGAGATACAAACCTGGGGTGTTTATTTCTCACGGCGTATCCCGAAATCCGGTGAGTTTTCCGAATGGCCGTATATCCCGCGGAACCAAAGGAATAACCTTGTCTCCGGGTACGGGAAGATCACGGGTATAAAGGGAATTGACCCCCGGCCCAATATTCAGGTGCGCCCATACGTCCTGGGAGCTCTTAATGTGTTTGAAAATGAAAACATTCCCGGAAAGGCTGACCATAGTTTCAGAGTCAATGCCGGAGGAGATATTAAACTGGGAATCGGACCCAATGTCATTCTTGATGCAACTATTAGACCCGATTTCGGACAGGTTGAAGCCGATCCTGCCGTCCTGAATCTCACGGCTTTCCAGACCCTCTTCCCCGAAAAGCGCCCGTTTTTTCTGGAAGGCGCCGATATTTTTAAATTCGGTATCGGATACAGCAGACTCTATTATTCAAGACGTTTTGGCGCTGATGAACCGATCATCGCTGCCATGAAACTCTCGGGCAGAACCAATAAGGATCTTTCATTCGGACTTATGGGTGTAACAGCCGGAGATGACTTTAATCCCACAAATAATTATGCTGTATTCCGTGCAAGTC
>MTKW01031504.1_pt1 | contig 13395 bp, 12 predicted proteins | sample 1042761 | NCBI WGS metagenome assembly MTKW01 (sample SAMN06205366, study PRJNA360243) | anaerobic digester metagenome | biome: Wastewater treatment plant; feature: Anaerobic digester sludge; material: sludge; isolation source: anaerobic digester fed with sludge from wastewater treatment plant ...
GCTGGAAATGGAATACCATGTGCAGTTGATTGACCGCAAAAAACGCCCCATTGAATTGACCGCGGCCGGCGAAATTTTTCTCCAGGCTTGTCGCGATATTATCGAACGCTGCCAGCGGCTCAACAGCGAAATTACCCAACTCAGTCGCCAAACCTGTAAAATACACCTGTCAGCCATCTTCAGCATCGGCATGCACACGCTTCAGCCGTACGTCAAAAAATTTATGAGTATCTACCCTGATGTCAATTTATCCATTGAATATCAAAATGCCAAGGAGATTTATGATCAACTTCTTCGCGGCAACATCGACATCGGAGTGGTCGCCCTGCCGCATCGCGACAAGAATATTGAGGTGTATCCCTTTGAAAACGAAACATTATTGCTGACCTGCTCGCCGGAGCATCCGCTGGCCCGTGAAGATGAAATCGACATACATCAGCTTCAAGGTGAAAAATTTATCGCTTTATCGGCCGATGTCCCCACACGCCAACATGTGGACAACATCTTGAAAAAATATAACATTCCCGTCCGTGTTTTGATGGAATTTGATAATGTTGAAACCATCAAGCGAGCAGTTGAAATCAACGCTGGCGTCAGCATTCTGCCCAAGCCCTGCCTGCGTACGGAACTGGCGGCCGGAACGCTAAAGGCCGCACCGTTTACCAATGAACACTTCTTTCGTCCCACCGGTATTATTATTCGCAAAGATAAACACTTGGTCAAAGCCGCACGCTATCTGATTGAACTGCTGCGTAAGGACTTTGAGGCGGACCTATGAAAATACAAGCGGTCATATTCGATCTGGACGGTACGCTGACTGAGCCGTATCTTGATTTTGACACTATCCGCCGCCAGATGGGAATTACGGACGAGCATATCGGTGTGCTGGAGACCATGGCGGCAATGCCGCCGGCACAGCGACGACAAGCCGAGGCCATTTTAATGGCTCATGAACAGGCTGCGGCCGAACATTCCACACTCAACGAAGGGGCAGCCGAACTCTTGCAAACCTTGCGCAAACGCCGAATCCCTGTCGGCATTTTAACGCGAAATACCCGTCAAAACGCGACGTATGTTGCCCACAAACACAACCTTTCCTTTGACGCGATGATTTGTCGAGAAGACGGCCCTGCCAAGCCGGATGGCTACGGTGTAAAGGAATTGTGTCGAAGATTCAACGCCGATCCCTCTGACACACTGGTCATCGGCGATTTCAAGCATGACCTCGAGGCGGCCCAAAATGTCGGTGCAGTCGCAATTCTGTTGAAAAATCACGCCAAAGCGGATACCTTTGAATATTTGGCAGATTATGTCATTCGGCGGCTGGATGAGGTGCTGCCGCTTATGGATCAACTTGAACAGACTCATTGAAAGGATGATGATGCGACTGATATGGCTTTGTGGGATCGCCCTGCTGGGCGGGTTTATCGCCAGCACAACTGCTTATGCACAGAACTCAGGCGGCGGCGAGCCGAGTTGCGACCCGAACACCGCCCTTACACAGTCTCCCTGCTCGTCTTTGGAGCGTATTTTGAACTCCTTGCAGAGAAACGCAAGGGAACTTAAATCGTGCACAGCAGAAATTGCGTATTTATTTGTCGAAAATCCCGATTTTTTGGGTTCCAAAACACTCCGCAAAGGGCAGTTGCTCTATTTGAAAAGCGACGATCGCTCATGGGTACGAATCGATTTTAACACACTCAAACAAGATGACTTTGAAGAGCAGCAACGTCGAGAAGTCTATTTGTTTGATGGGGTATGGCTAACGAAAGTTGATTTTGCCTTGGAACAGGTCGATATGTACCAGCAAGCCCCGGCAGATGAACCCGTCGATGCAATTGACTTTATCAGCCACCGTTTCCCGCTGATAGGGTTTTCCGGCGGAAAGCATTTTGAGTCCGAATTTGACGTTCAGCTTGCCGAAACACAAGAAAACACCGATCCGAACCTGACTCACTTGATTTTAAGTGTACGTCCGGACTCGCGATACAGTAAAGATTACAAAAAGATAGACTTCTGGATTGACAATAATCTATACTTGCCGCATCGAGTTTGTGCCCTTTCGACACAAGGGGATATTTACGACATTCGGTTCCTTAATATTCAGAGAAACAAAAAAGTGGAAAAACAGGCTTTTGCGATTGCAACACCGCCCCATTTCAGTAAGAATATAGAGCCCTTGAAGCAGGAAACTCAAACGAAAGGACAGGACTGATTATGGCCAAAGGTTTGGTAATCTATTATTCCCGAAGCGGCAATACCCTGACGATGGCCAAGGCAATTGCTGAGGCAATGGACAATGCCGGAGTTCCGACCCACTGCAAAAGTGTAGCTGATGTCCAGATTGACGATCTTTTGGAAGCCGACGCGATTGTTGTCGGTTCTCCAACCTATTACGGCCAACCGGCCGCCCCCATTGCTGCCCTGTTCGACGAATCCGTCAAACGACACGGCAAGCTGGACGGCAAAATCGGGGCGGCTTTTAGCAGTTCGGCCAATATCGCCGGGGGCAATGAGACGACGATTTGGAGCATCCTGAGCCGGATGCTGATTCACGGAATGATTATTCAGGGCGACCCGCAGGGTGATCATTACGGCCCGGTGTCTATCGGTAAACCCGACGACCGAGTGCTGAATCAATGCACCCGCCGCGGCCAGCGTATCGCGGCATTGGCCAAGAAGCTTTTTGGGTAAAAATTCGCTAAAACCCAAAAAAAGGTTGAAAAACGCCGATTAACGCGATAAAAGGTGCGTTTTATGGCTTAAATTCAATGTAAAAATGATTTGTTCCAACTTTGGAGGTTTAATTCATGCAGGCTTACGAAAAATTGAAAACTCTCGTTGAAGAAATTGAATCGGACATTCAAAAGGCCGAAGGCGGTAACAAGGCCGCCGGCACGCGTGTTCGCAAACAGATGCAATTGATCAAGCAGGCCGCTCAGGAGGTCCGCAACAATATTCTTGAAATTCGATCAACCGAACAATAACAATGGCTCGTCGCTTTATTGTTTGGCGTATGTGTACCACTGCAACGTGTTGGAAATGAGGAACAGATGCCACCGACCCGATTGTTTGAATTATCGGATCTGGATTTAAACAAAGTCGTGTTTGACCGCCAGGCCATTGCAGAAGTCAACCCGCAATCGTATGAGATGTCACAACTTGACGCGATTGTGTGGTACGACCTGCCGCGTATGCTGTGTTTAGGCTACAAAGATGTTACAGACAAAGAGTTTTGGGTTCGCGGCCATATCCCCGGCCGACCGATTATGCCGGGCGTGATTATGGTGGAAGCGGCGGCACAATTGTGCAGTTTTTTTATGAAGCGGATTTACGGGCTGGACGGTTTTATCGGTTTTTCCGGCATTGACGAGACCAGGTTTCGCGAAACGGTTGTGCCGGGTGAACGACTGTATCTATTGGCACATATTCACAAAGTTCGCAGCCGACAATTCTCAGCCAAGGTTCAGGGCGTTGTCAACGACAAGATGGTCTTTGACACCGTCATCAGTGGTATGAGGGTTTGATGAATGCGGCGTGGGAATCGCTGTTTGAGGGTTCTTTAACGCTTTCGCTGCAACAGAGAACTGTTGACGCCCTTGCGGAGCTGCCGGCACGCAGGGGCGTTTTGCTGTTTACCGATGAGCACAATCAGCCGATCCAGCTTGTACAGACCGCCAATATAAGGATGCTGAGTCGTTCCCGACTTGGCCAAAGCCAGGAGGATATCCCTCATCGCAAAGCAGATCTGGCTGCTGTAACACGGCGGTTGTTCTATGCGTGTTGTTGGAATGAGTTTGAGCGTCATCTTTTGTATCAACGACTGGCGCATGAGGTTTTCGGCAGGCAGTGGAAAAAATGGCTGGCCTTGCCGCGCCGTGAATATGCGGCGATTGATCTGCATCGGCCATTTCCCTTCTTTTATTTGACCGGCGATGTTACGACCCGCTCGTCGGTCGATCTGTACGGGCCGTTTGCCAATCGTCGATCGGCGGCGCAATTTTGCGAGAGTTTGAACGTTGCCTTTGAGCTGTGCCGCAATTCCACCCTGCTGGACGGAGGCCATCCTGAAAGTTGCCCTTACCTTCAAATGCAGACGTGCCACGGGCTATGTTGTCAAGCGAACGGACCATCGGCCTATGCCTTGCAGGTTAAAAAAGCGATTTACTGTGCCAATGGGCACATTAGCAAGGCCATCGCTGATCTTTGCGAACAGATGAAGCAGGCCTCATCCGTGCTGGATTTTGAGACAGCCCGCCTTCGCAAGAAACAGATCGAACAACTGGAGGCGCTTTTACGCCCTGATTTTTCCTGGACAGGCCGCTTGGGAGATGTGCGAATTCTTCATATCGATCAAGGTGATAAGATCGCCCCTGAAGGCCAAAAAAAGAAAGTGCAACAGTATCACATTTGGCTTATCAACAGTATGGGAGTTCGCCTGCTGGGCGCATTCGCAGATCATAATGCCGCTGAAGTGAAGCAAATTCTCAAACGAGCCGACCAGCCGGCGGATTACTATCCGTATGCCCTGAGCCGACAAGAGCATCTTTGCACCATCGGCTGGTTTCTTTACCGCAAGAATCGTCCCGGCCTATGGCTCAACGCGGCACAGTCCTTGCCCCCTGTCGAAACCATTTTTAATGAACTGACATCCAAAGAGGCAACGGCTGACAATTTAAAATAAAATCTTTTGTAAAACCATCCTCCAGAGGTATAATTTCCGTTTAATCTCACAACCCTTTTTAACAGGATACTCTTATGGAAATGCGCGTTCATTTGTCCAGGCCGGATATTACCGAGGCGGAAATTGATGCGGTGTGCGAGGTGCTGCGAAGCCCGAATCTGTCGCTGGGACCGAAACTGCCGGAATTTGAGGCGGCGTTTGCCGACTATGTGGGGCGAAAATATGCCATCGCCGTCAACAGCGGCACCAGCGGTCTGTTTCTTTGTGCCCAGGCAATAGGATTGGGGCCCGGCGATGAGGTCATTACCACGCCGTTTACATTTATCGCAACGGTCAATTTTATTTTGATGACAGGTGCAAAACCGGTTTTTGTGGATATTGATCCGGTCAGTCTGAACATCGATTCGACCCAAATTGAGGCTAAAATCACCCCGAACACCAAGGCCATCGCACCGGTGGAGGTATTCGGAAATCCGGCCGGCATGGACGCCATTAGCGCTATCGCCAGGAAGCACGGCCTGAAAATCATCGAAGATTGCTGCGAGGCCCTGGGCTCTTCGCTGCACGGCCAAAAAGCCGGCACATTCGGCGATGCAGGTGTGTTTGGTTTTTATCCCAACAAGCAGATGACCACGGGCGAAGGCGGAATGATCGTCACTGATGATGAGCACATCGCCGAGTTGTGCTATTCGCTGCGGAATCAGGGCCGAGGCCGAGGCGCTGGATGGCTGGCCCACGAGCGAATGGGATATAACTTTCGACTCAGCGATATAAACTGCGCATTGGGGCTTGTGCAATTGTCCCGCATCGAGGAGTTTATCGAAAAACGAGCCGCCGTGGCGCGAACATACACCGCTTTGCTGGCCCATGAAAGCCGTGTTGCCACCCCAAAGGAGCCGGATGATGCACGGATGAGTTGGTTTGTGTACGTCATTCGCCTGAATGAGCAGTATACCATGCCTCAGCGAAACGCACTGATTCATAAAATGCTCGATCGGGGAATTCAGGTCAGCAATTACTTTCCGCCGGCGCATTTACAGCCGTTCATGGTGGAGCAATTCGGATACAAAGAAGGCGATTTTCCGGTTACCGATGCCGTATGTCAGCGGACAATGGCGCTGCCGTTCCACAATAATCTGACCGCTGACGAAGCTCGGCTGGCGTGCTGTGAATTATCGGCTGCGCTGGACGAAATCGACCGTGAAGGCTAAGGCTTTTAATCTGTTTTGTCGTTAAAAACACAACCTATCCATCAAATCGGTCAAAGGAACAGAACCTTCAGGGGTGATACTTTGTCGTGGGATACCCCGTGGTATCTTGCCGTTCAATCCGCAGCAAGCCCTTTCCTTATACCGGGGCGTTAACAGGTATTGGCACATCGCCAAAATGGTGTGATTTTTGCGTCAACTCATTTGCCAGGCGAGCGTATATAATATATCTTTTAGACGTAAGGAGGCGATTATGGATACCTCCAAACAAGCGGACAAAGTCGATATTTTATGCGGGAGAGGACCTTATGCGTCATTGGCGAACCAAATTATTGACGTCTATAGTCCTGTATGGAGCAGGATTTATGACGGCGGTGTATGTGCTGGCCCCTCCGCCTGCACAACCTGCCGAAGACAGGAAGATCAGCGAACGATATGCGGCCTCGGAGCAATGGGGTCTCGAAGCCGACGCTGACTCGCAGAATCGCGGAGCGGCACTGCGTGCGGGGATGGACAAAGTAATACGTTTCGCCGAGGAAAACGCCGTCAAAGGAGTACAGGCCATCAAGGCCCAGCTTGACCAGCGGCGGCTGCCAAACGGACAATAAAATGTCCTGTGGCCGAAAACACCGATATGGCCTGTTTTCGGTATCGTACGCGGCAGATGTGGTCCGGTATGAGGGGCACAACTTTCGCACAAAAAGGGCGGTCGGATGCCTTGGGGCAACGACCGCCCTTTCGGATTTAAGAAACCACACGGGAAAAACCTACGCCTTTTACATCATCTTATCCACCGAAAAAATAACCACTTACACACAATCGGGGTGACAGGATTCGAACCTGCGGCCTTCTGGTCCCAAACCAGACGCTCTAGCCAAGCTGAGCTACACCCCGGCAAGAATGTCGAAACTATACCTTTTATCGCGTTGGCTTGCAAGAAAATCATTTTTTACTGCTCCGTGCGGAGTCTGTCTGTTATACTGCTGAATAGGCGAGATACCGAACAGGAGATTTTTTATGCAGATCACGATGGGCAAAACGTGTGTGGAACTGGTTCAGGGCGACATCACCGAAATGTGCACCGATGCGATTGTCAATGCCGCCAACAGCCAACTTCAGCACGGCGGCGGCGTGGCCGGGGCGATCGTCCGCAAAGGCGGACAGATTATCCAGGAAGAAAGCAATCGCATCGCCCCAGTACCGGTCGGACAGGCCGCGATTACCGGAGCAGGAAACCTCAAATGTCGATATGTGATTCACGCCGTCGGACCGCGAATGGGGGAAGGCGATGAAGACACCAAACTGCGAAATGCCACGCTTAACAGTTTACGCCTGGCCGATGAGCACGGCTTGCGGAGCATCGCCTTTTGTGCGATCAGCACAGGCATTTTTGGCTATCCCCTCGACCGCTGTGCAGAGATCATGCTCAAAACGGTCGCCGATTATGTGCAGGATTCCACCGGACTGAAGCACATTATTTTTTGCCTGTACGATCAAAACGCCTATAAGGTTTTCGAGGCCGCGTTGACTAAAATCAAGCCGCAATAAGCCTCTTTTTTAGGTCATCGTAACAACTTATTTTATAAGAGATTATGACATATTTGCAAAGCCCTCTTGTTCGGAGGCTTAGGGTGAAGACTTATGCTTTTCCAACCAGCGGACAGCCCATTGTTTGGCTTGCGCGGGGGTCTTGAGGTGCTCGTCGAGTTGGGCAAAGTATAACTCCCGGGCCAGCCGGCCGACCATGGGGCCGGGAACAGCCCCCAAGGCGATCAAATTGTGCCCGTCCAACAACGGCTTGGGATGCACAACAGACGGATCAATGGCTTCGATGCGTTTTTTGAGTTTGGTCAGCGGTCGCAGCGATTTGCCTTCAGCTTTTAGCAGCGCCTTTTGAAATGTCGTCAAATCCTCAAAACCCGGCTCGTGCATCAATAATTTCAGACGACTCAGCGGCATTTGCGAGTCACACATCAGGCCCCGATGGGTAAGCAAAAAACGGATATGCTTCAGGTCGGCATTGCTCAGTTTCAGACGCCTGCACAGGGCAATCGCCGTCTCAGTGGACAGGCCGGCACAAAAGGCGGCCATAGCCAAGCCAAAATCCACCGCCCGCGGCAACGCATCCACAACCTTCACGGCATAGCGGCCGGCCTGTTCTGAATAGTCGGGGAAAATCGCCCGGGCAAGGCCGGATTCCAGCAATAACTCAACACCGCGACGACGATTGGGATGCGTTATTATTTCCTCCAGCTCCGCAGCGATTCGCTCGGCACTGATATGGGCTATTTTGCCGGCGTGTGTCTGAATCGACTGCCAGGTGTTCGGCTCAATCGTAAAATTCAATTTGACGGCAAACCGTATTGCCCGTAGCATCCGCAGATAATCCTCCGAAAAGCGATGATCTGGATTGCCAATGGTGCGGAGAATTCGCGCCTCTACATCCGCCTGTCCGCCGACAAAATCGTACAGTTTTTTTTCGATTGGGTCATAAAACATCCCATTTACGGTAAAATCCCGCCGCTCGGCATCCTCCTGCATTGAGGCAAACGCAATTTGGTTCGGCCGTCTGCCGTCCTGATAGCCGCCTTCGGTACGGAACGTGGCAACCTCCACCTGCTTATTATCCATCATCACAATCACGACACCAAAACGAGCGCCGACCTTGAGGGTTCGCCGAAACAAAGCGAGAACTTCATCCGGGGTGGCGCTGGTGGCTACATCGTAATCTGTGGCCGACCGGCCGAGCAGTTTATCGCGTACACAGCCGCCGGCCAGCAGCGCCTGATGGCCCCGCTGTCGCAGCCGCTTAATGATACGCAGCGCTTGTGTATAGTTGGACATAACGGCGATTGTAATCAACGCCGCTGACCTTGTAAAGAAAAGGCCGCCGGAAACGTTCGGCACGGGCGCACAAAAAAACGCGACACCCTTAGATATCGCGTTTTGAAAACCTTCCTTTACAGTCAGCCGGCCTTCTTAAGCCAGAGCATCACCATCAAAAATCGCTGTCCGGCGGCGGCTCGCCATGCAGGCGTTTGCGAAGGTCGGCGTTTTCACGCCGGGTCGCCTCCAGATCAAAAATCAGATACTTGATACTCAGCCGCAAATAATCCAGCGACTGCTGCAGCGTGTTAAGCTTTCGCTGAAGCTGATCGTGATGCTGTCTGCTTTTACGTGCCAGATTGATAATTTTTTCCTGCTGCTGCGGCGGAACCGAGGCATTATGATGCAGAATCTCTTCCAATTTTTTCTCAAATTTTGCGTCGTCCATTGTCACCCCCAAAACAAGTTAGTCATTCTCCGAAGCCAATCCGAATACAGCATCTCGCCCCGCTGGTAAAAAAGATTGCCTTACGTGCCTGATGCCCCCGAGAGCATTTGGCGTTCATCACCCACGGCTTTTGTCCCCCAAAGCCATTGAGCGTAGTATAGCAAATAAAACCCGCCAAAGGTCAGAAACCAACCAGAAAAATACAAAAAAACACAAAAAAAGACATCTCTATTCCAAAGATGAACATTTTTTCGGACGCTACTTGATTTTTTTTTATCGCTCTCGACATCCAACCAACACTGAAAACCCAGACTTTTCGTTTTTCCCTTGTTCGCATTGGCTCAGACGTTATAATAAGGCCGCAGATGACAACGGCGATAGGTGTAAATAACCTTTTAGGAGATCGGATCGTGAACCATAATGAGCCTAAAATTGCCTACTTTTCAATGGAAATCGGGCTGGATCCTGCGATGCCGACCTATAGCGGTGGGTTGGGCGTTCTGGCCGGGGATACCATTCTTGCCGCAGCGGATTTGCATGTCCCTATGGCGGCGGTTTCGCTGTTGCATCGCAAGGGGTATTTTTATCAGCGTCTGGCAGAGGACGGAACGCAAATCGAAGAGCCGGTGGCCTGGAATCCGGATGATTTTACAGAGCAGTTGCCTCAGCGTGTCACCGTGACGATAGAAGGACGTTCGGTTCACGTAAGAGCCTGGAAGTATGAAGTCAAGGGAGCCAGCGGTTTTTCGGTGCCGGTTTATTTTCTGGATACCGACCTGAATGAAAACGACAAACAAGATCGCATTTTGACCCACTATTTGTACGGTCTGGACAGACGTTATCGGCTTTGTCAGGAAATCATTTTGGGTATCGCCGGGGTCCGGATGCTGCGGGCACTGGGGCATCATTCCATCAAACGTTTTCATATGAACGAAGGGCATGCCAGCTTATTGGCCCTGGAATTGCTTGACGAGCAGCTTCGCGCCAAAAATGAGTCGGCCATTACACCCGAGCATGTCGGGGCAGTACGCGAACAATGTGTGTTTACCACCCATACACCGGTAGCCGCCGGCCATGATCAGTTTGATATGGAGCTGGTTCGTCGTGTCCTCGGTCCGCATGAGGCTTTTACGCTGGACGGGGTGTTCTGTCTCAATGGGACATTGAATATGACCTATGTGGCGCTGAATTTGAGCCATTATGTCAACGGCGTTGCCAAAAGACACGGGCAGGTTTCGCGGAAAATGTTTGAAGGTTATCAGATTGACGCGATTACCAACGGCGTTCACAACCGCTGGGTGAGCGAACCGATGCAGGAATTGTTCGACCGGCATATCCCCGGCTGGCGTGAGGATAACTTCAGCCTGCGTTATGCCCTCAGTATTTCCTGCGAGGAACTCACCAAAGCTCACACTGCGGCCAAACGGGAATTGATCAATGAGGTCAATCGCGAAACCAACCTTGGCTTTGATATGGATATACTGACGCTCGGCTTTGCGCGGCGTGCGACCATGTACAAACGTGCGCATTTGCTGATCAGCAATCCCGGCCGGCTCCGTCAACTGGTTGAACAGGCAGGGCCGTTCCAGGTCGTCTATGCGGGCAAGGCTCATCCGCAGGACAATGAAGGTAAGGAATTGATCAAGCGAATCGTGGCCGCGTCGCGCGAGCTGAAAGACTGCATCAAAATCGCTTACCTGCCGAATTACGAAATGACCATGGCCCGAAAAATCGTCGCGGGGGTGGATGTATGGCTCAATACGCCGCAGCCGCCGATGGAAGCGTCGGGAACCAGCGGGATGAAAGCTGCGATGAACGGCGTGCCGTCGCTGAGCGTACTGGACGGCTGGTGGATTGAAGGTTGGATTGAAAACATCACCGGCTGGGCTATCGGCCATAACTCACGGTCTATCGGCGAATCGTCGGATCCGAACAAGGACGCGGAAGATTTATACCGGAAACTCGAACATGTCCTGCGATTGTATTACCACGATCGAGCTCGCTTTTGCTCGATAATGCTTCATGCGATTGCCCTGAACGGATCGTACTTCAACACGCAGCGGATGATGCAGCAGTATGTCTTGAAGGCCTATTACTGAGGCAAACCAGCCGAAACTGATTTTGCCCCGGCAAAAGGCAGCAATGCCGGCATCTGTTTTTACCTTAATTGCAGCTGTCGGCACAAAATGCCGAAATCCTGCAGATCCACTTTGTTGCTCATATCCAAATCGGTGATCGCGCACCAGTGATTGGCAGGGGTACAATCCAGACACAGCCAGTGGGATGCCAAGTCGAGTAAATCCAGAAAATCAACGACGCCGTCGCCATTGATATCCGGCTGGGGCGATTCGACAGGCACCACGTCGCCGAGATCGATAATTTGCAGATTGCGGATTTTGCCGTCAAAATGATAGGTATTGCCGCTATCGTCCATGGCGTATCCGATGCGATAGTTTTTGGCCGCCAGGACGCTCGGATCGGCTGAATAACTTCGAGAAGCACGAAGCGTTCCGTTGACATAAAGCCTCGCCCTTGAGCCGTCGAATTCGAGGGCGATCGTCTGCCACTGATTCAGCGTTACAGGGACGGCGGTATTCCACATTCCCAACCCGTCAAGACGCACGCGGAATGTGCCGTTGTTCAACCCGATGCCGCTGCCCTGCTGCCGGCTTGAGCGTTCATCGTTGGAGTCAAAAATGCCTTCATAAAATGAAACGCTTTTGGAGGTACGGGGGAAAATATCGGCCGCCAGCCGGCGTTTTAGCCCGTTGCGAATACCGGACTCGACGCGGGCAGAGGCGCCGTCAAAGTCCATTTCGGTATCATAAAATCGCACCGCTAACCGCGGCCCGATACGACGAGCTTCATTTTGCACCTCATCACGCGTCAATGCGACATTGTAAAACCGCACATCGTCAATGCCGCCGCGAAACAGCTGCCCTGTCTCATCACGCCCCACATAGCACGCCAGCGGCTGCTGATAACTGTTGGATCGAAATACCTGCTCGGGAACCAACGAGCTTGACATCTGAGCTTCGGGAATGCCGTTGACATACAGAACGCCCTGACTGCCGCTGAGGGTGACCGTCAACTGGGTCCATTGGGCGGCAGGAATGTCCGACAACGACCTCAGCGTCATCGTCTCAGAACCATTGATCATAGTAAATTCGGCTTTTTTGTCATGGGTGAGAACAAGTCGCAGATTCGACGAGAGGGATGTACCAAATAACACAAGAGGTTGGGGCGTCTGAAAATCGGGCTTGATGCGGAGGCTGAAACTGCCTTCGAGCACGTCAAAAACACGGCGGTCAAGCACCATATATTGATTGATCCCATTGAGCCGCAGATACACGCTCTGCGATGTCGCATCGTTGAGTCTTCGCGGCCGGCCGCGAAGGAGGGCATGAGCGGCACCGAACTGGTCCCAGCAAATCTGCCCTTCGGGTTCTTCGATGCGATACGATGCGACCAGCCCGCGAGGCTTGGTGAGGGTATCCCACCAGTACTGTTGGTACCACTGGCCCCATGGGACGTGGCTAAAATGCACGCCATCCGACAGCGTGCCGCCTGAATAGTCATAATCAGCAATCCCCGTACCGGCTATGGTGCCCTCGGAAATCGTGCTGCAACCGCGAACAATCGCATAATCCCCAATTGCGGCATTGGACACATTGGCGTAACCTTCCACTTTGGCCTTGTCGCGGACAGCTGCATTTTGAATAACGGCTCGGTCGCGAATACGAGCGTTATCCCGCACTGTTGCGTTGCCTTTGACCAGGGCATGGCCGGACACGACCGCATTATTCTGTACCGTCGCCGAATCGGCCACAACCGCAAAATCTTCCACACGGGCATTGTGAAGGACGCGGGCTGAACCCAGCACACGGGCCGTTGGGCCGATATAGGCAGTGGAGGCCGCCGTGGCGGTATTGGCGACAAATCCCCCGCCGTTGGGATGGCTGCGCCCAGCCGGCAGCGTCGTCGTAAACTGTCGCTGCGGCACAGCGGGAACTGCTCCATCAAGGCGAACTTCATAGGCATATCGGAGCCGATCGGGATGCTTATCAACGGGCAAGGCATTGTCCGTATACTCCAGATTGAGGCTGTTATCGGTCGGCGCAGCCACCACCATCAAAAATAGAAGACTTTCTTCGGGCAGCAGATGAAAGGTCTGCACGCCGGGAGTAAACACCTCGCTGTAGCGGGGATTGTGCCAATTGTCCTCGGCG
>MTKW01000079.1_pt1 | contig 13383 bp, 10 predicted proteins | sample 1042761 | NCBI WGS metagenome assembly MTKW01 (sample SAMN06205366, study PRJNA360243) | anaerobic digester metagenome | biome: Wastewater treatment plant; feature: Anaerobic digester sludge; material: sludge; isolation source: anaerobic digester fed with sludge from wastewater treatment plant ...
AAAATCATGAAGGAAACGCAAGCCGATGCCGTGAAGCTGGAGGGAGGAAAAGAAATTCTGGAGTCGGTTACCCGCATTTTGAGCGCAGGAATTCCCATCATGGGCCATCTGGGACTGACGCCTCAATCCATCAACAAATTTGGCACATATACCGTACGCGCACGGGAAGAAGAAGAAGCCAACCGATTGATTGACGATGCGCATCTTCTTCAGGAAGCCGGATGTTTTGCGCTGGTATTGGAAAAAATTCCGGCCGAATTGGCAAAACGCGTGGCTTCGGAACTCGAAATTCCCGTTATCGGAATCGGAGCAGGTCCCTACGTCGATGGTCANNGATGGAAGGGGACGATCTTGGGTGATAGTGAAGTAGTCGGGAATTTCCCGCAAATAGCAGAACGTTTGGTTTTCATAATCCATTTTACAACAGTAATGGGATAAGCCGTTGGAAACAATCAAGTATTCTACACGCAAAACGCTGTTGTAGCGGGCAATCTGAGCAAAAACTTCCCGATTTATGCTTATTTGAGGGCTTTTATATTCCAAAATCATCAGGGGTTCCAAACGATTATTATACACTACGGTATCGCAACGTCGTGTCATGGAGTTCAAGGTTATGGAAATCTCGTTTGCCATCAACGACCGTGGATATCCTTTTTTTGCAATGAGATAATGGACAAAATGTTGGCGCACCCATTCTTCGGGTGTCAAGGCTACATATTTACGCCGCACCTCGTCGAAGATGACAAGGCCACTGTCGGTTTCCAAAATTTTCGCATCAAAAGGAGGTAAATTTAATATGTAGCGATTATCTTTGTCCATAAATTGATACGATAGAAAACAAAATTAGGGTATTTATGAAAACCAAACAAGAAATTGTTGAAAATTGGCTGCCTCGCTATACCAAAAGGCCGCTAAAGGATTTTACCAAATATATACTATTGGCAAATTTCCAAAAATACGTGGAAATATTTGCCGATCATTTTAATGTACCTATTATTGGGTTGGACAGTAACATGCCTAATGCGTCGGCAAACGGAATTACCATTATCAATTTTGGAATGGGAAGTGCCAATGCAGCCACCATCATGGATTTATTGAGCGCTATTAAACCCCATGCAGCACTCTTTTTGGGCAAGTGTGGAGGTTTGAAAAAGCGAAGCGATTTGGGTGATTATATTCTACCGATCGCCGCCATTCGAGGAGAAGGTACATCCAACGATTATTTTCCACCCGAAGTACCTTCGTTGCCGGCTTTCAGTTTGCTGCGTGCAGTATCTATCAATATAAAAGATTTCAACCGCGATTACTGGACGGGGACGGTTTATACCACAAACCGACGCGTTTGGGAATACGATGAAGATTTCAAAAATTATCTGCGCCGTATTCGCGTATTGGCGGTAGATATGGAAACAGCAACACTTTTCACCTGTGGATTTGCCAATCATATCCCGACCGGTGCTTTATTGCTTGTTTCGGATCAACCCATGATTTCATCAGGTGTAAAGACAGAAGAAATGGATAGGCTGGTTACACAACAATTTGTAGAAGAACATGTGATGATTGGCATTAAATCGCTATCGAGTCTCATTGAAGAAGGTGTTAACGTAAGACATCTTCGTTTTGATTGATCAAACTTTTATGGCAGCAAAAACAGTAACATTTGAATCGCTTCGTAACGATATCCTAAACCGTAATTTCAAGCCTATTTATTTATTCATGGGCGAAGAAACGTATTTTATTGATGCATTAACCGATCTGTTGGAAGAAAATGTACTGACCGATGTGGAGAAAGATTTCAACATGATGCTATTTTACGGTGTGGATTCCGACGTAAATACCATTATTTCGTCTGCAAGGCGCTTTCCAATGATGGCCGAACATCAACTGGTGATTGTAAAAGAGGCACAGGAGCTGGACCATTTCGATGATTTGAATTTTTATATTCGAAAACCCATGTCCTCTACCATATTGGTGATTGCTTATAAACACGGCACGGTGGATAAACGAAAATCGCTAGTCAAAAATATTGAAAAAGTAGGAGTAGTTTTTGAATCGAAAAAACTATACGAAAGCCAAGTGCCGGCATTTATCAGGTCGTACTATCAGGAGAGGGGAATTGCTATTGATGCGAAATCAACACAAATGCTCACGGATTTGGTAGGTAACGACTTGAGTAGACTCATAAGAGAACTCGAAAAATTGGAAATCTCGCTTGCAGATACACAAAAACGAATTACTGCAGAATTGGTGGAAAAAAATGTGGGAATCAGCAAAGATTATAACAATTTCGAATTNNGTAACCCTGTCGGTATTGTTTAATTTTTTTGGCAATCTGCTGGAATGTTATTGGCTTCCCAACAAATCGGAACAACATATCATGAAAACGTTGGGATTGCGATCGGCTTATTTTACACGTTCATACACAACGGCAATGCAACATTACAATGCCAACAAAGTTATGGAAATTATCTCCCTGTTACGGACTTACGATGCTAAATCCAAAGGAATCGATAATATATCGGCTTCTTCCGGAGAACTGCTTAAAGAATTGGTTTACAAAATAATGCATTAATTTTATTTTCCTTAATCCTCACTATCTTTTTTATCTGCTACATTTACTTACGGTAGTATAACAACTACCGAATCGTTGTTTTTCGCCTCCCGACAATTGATGTGCCGGTTGACACTCTTTTTAGTTGAACTTACATTATCTAAATCGATACGCAACAATTATAAAATCCTAATAATATACATTTGTATATCAAATACATTCTTCGATTCTTATTTTTCATTATTTTATTTTCAAAATCGAATCATTATTGTACACATTTGTAAACTTTCCTTGTATCATTCTATGTACTTCTTTAGTTTATTTATTGTTGTAAACTATTATGTTTAACATCTTGTTCTATGTATGATATCCGCAATTTAAACATTAAATACCAAACGTTTATCTCTTATATTTAAAGCGATAAATGATATTTTTATCGTGAAACGGAATGTAATTGTATCAATATTGTTAAATTATTAATTATACGAAGGTACAATACGTTATTGATCAATCTCTTATTGTTAAAATATAAAACTTTATTTAAGGTGTGTTTTTGTGTATATACAAGTATAAACAAAAGTTGAGTATTCAAATGTATATTATGTAATACATTTGTTATTTACAATTATATACTAGCTAGATTTCCAAATGTGTATTATCTTTTTTACATTTGTATTTCACAACTGTATCTCATATCAACTACAATTCTAAATTATACGGCAATGAGAGAGCGAATCAGACAAATCATGGAACACGAAAATCTGACTCCGGCAAAATTTGCAGATCAATTGCAAATCAGCCGAGCTGTTATATCACACATTCTCAATGGACGAAATAATCCGAGTTTGGATGTAGTCACAAAAATTCTTACCCAAATGGACTATATTAATCCGGAATGGCTGTTAACCGGAAAAGGTTCGATGTATAAAAACGGAAGAGATGAAAAATTGGCTACTAAAGAACCCGATTTATTTCGTCAGAATAGCGTAGATGTAACCCATGACACACAACCAACCGAGGAACGCAAAGAAAACGATCGTAAACCCCTGCCTATTTATGAACAACGATCTGAAAACAAGACATTTGATCCCCAATTGAAGGAGGATAAAAAAATCACCCGAATAATTATTTATTACGACGACAATACCTATGAAACCTTTATTCCCGAAAAAATAAAAAATTAAACGTTTTCTTTTTTGTACCTTTGCAGAAATCATCGTTGTTTTTTTGCATAATAAATAATTGAATAGGTATTACAAACCCACATTTTCGCATTCGAAATGAAAAAAATGCTCGATTTTATTGTTCGCTCTAACGAACAACTCAATTCCCAAAATCATTTGCTCAAAGTTTCACCATCAACAGGCGAAAAACTCCCTCCCGTGTTTCCCGGACAATTTGTTCAGATTTGGGTCGATGATTCACCTTCAACGTTTTTGAGAAGGCCCATTTCAATCAATTTCATAGACGAAAAGGCAAACGAAATGTGGTTGCTTGTGCAGAAAATTGGTGAAGGAACCAAAAAAGTTTGTGCGAGAAAAGAAGGCAGTTTGCTGAATATGATCTTTCCCCTTGGCAAATCATTCTCCATCCCTGCCGATACGGAAACAAAAATGGTATTGATTGGAGGTGGCGTTGGAACAGCACCTTTGCTGTTTTTAGGGAAAGTGTTAAAAGAAAAAGGATTTTCTCCCGAATTTTTGTTAGGCGGATATTCGAAAAACGACCTCTTGCAATTAGATAATTTCGAAAAATACGGAACCGTTTATTGTACTACCGAAGATGGAACCAAAGGGGAAAAGGGACTGGTGACATATCATTCTATTCTGCAAAAAAAGAAATACGATTTTATTTACTCATGTGGTCCCCAACCTATGATGATGGCAGTANNACTATTGGCGATTTGGAATTAAAAAATCCCGTTACAACCGCTTCGGGAACATTTGGATACGGAAACGAATATGCCGATTTTATCGATTTGAATCGTTTAGGCGGTATTTTTGTTAAAGGAACTACCTTGGAGCCACGTGAAGGAAACGATTATCCGCGTATGGCCGAAACAGCATCGGGAATGTTGAACGCAGTGGGATTGCAAAACAAAGGTGTGGATTACTTTGTTGAAGAAATTTATCCTACAATAAAGCATTATGATACTCATGTTATCGTCAACGTTTCCGGTTCGACAGTAGAGGATTATGCTACATGTGCCGAAAAACTCATCGATTTGGAAAAGATTCCGGCTATCGAACTCAATATCTCGTGTCCGAACGTCAAAGAAGGAGGAATGGCTTTTGGAACGTCGGCCGCTTCGGCTGCCCGAGTAACCCAAGCGGTGCGTAAAATATACCCCAAAACGCTAATCGTAAAGCTGTCGCCCAATGTCACCGATATTGCCGAAATAGCCAAAGCGGTTGAAGCCGAAGGAGCCGATGCCGTCTCGCTTGTCAATACGTTTTTGGGGATGGCCATCGACGTTGAATCACGAAAACCCTTACTTTCTACTGTCACCGGGGGATTGTCGGGGCCCTGCATCAAACCCATTGCCCTGCGCATGGTATGGCAAGTGTATCATGCCGTTAACATCCCTATCATCGGCATAGGCGGAATTTCGAATTGGAAAGACGCCGTCGAATTTATTCTTGCAGGGGCAACGGCTATTCAAATAGGTACTTACAACTTTATAGACCCCACTGTTTCGGTAAAAGTCATAGAGGGTATTGAAAACTATTTGGACAAGCACAATCTTCGCTCGATTTCGGCACTCATCGGAAAACTCGAAACCTGAGTTTGTTTTTTCTATTTGTATACCTATATTCTTTATTTTCTATATATTTGAAATGATTTTAAACTTTTAATAATCATTTTGAAATTAACAGGTGAATTATTTTTACAAAATGAAAAAATGTTTTATCTTTGTTTTTTCTATTTTTATTCGAGAAAAGTAATACGTTTTTCAATTAAAAATTATGTCGAAATTACTCATACCGAAAGGTTATAAACCTATTTTGAATTTAAGTCAAACGGAGCTGGGAATAAAAAACATTAAAGATTTTTTCCAGCAGAATCTTTCATCGGAGTTACGTCTACGTAGAGTAACCGCACCTTTGTTTGTAGAATGCGGAACGGGGATAAACGATGATCTCAACGGGAGCGAACGCCCGGTAAGTTTTCCTATTAAAGATATGGAAAACAAAAAGGCGGAAATCGTACATTCCCTTGCTAAATGGAAGCGGCTGATTCTTGCCGAATATGAGATTGAAGAGGGGTACGGTATTTATACCGATATGAATGCCATTCGTGCCGATGAAGAGTTGGATAACCTGCATTCGCTTTATGTGGATCAATGGGATTGGGAATTGGTAATCAATGAAAAAGACCGAAATATTGCTTTTCTTAAACAAATTGTTCAACGTATTTATGCGGCTATGTTGCGTACCGAATATATGGTATTTGAGCTTTTTCCTCAAATAGAGCCTCAATTGCCTCCTGAAATCAAATTTATCCATGCCGAAGAATTGTTGCAAATGTATCCCGATAAGGATGCCAAAGAACGCGAAGATGCCATAGCAGAAAAATATGGCGCTGTGTTTATTATCGGTATCGGTGCAAATTTGTCGAATGGAGAGCCTCATGATGGACGTGCTCCCGATTATGACGACTGGATTACCATGAACGAAGAGGGTTATCAAGGCTTAAACGGCGACTTGCTGGTTTGGAATCCCGTTTTGCAACTCAGCATGGAGTTGTCATCGATGGGAATCCGCGTAAATTCCGAATCCTTAAAACAGCAGCTGAAGGCAAAAAACCAAGAAGATCATTTGTCTTTGTATTTTCATCAACGATTGATGAAAGGTGAATTACCCCAAACAATAGGAGGGGGTATAGGACAATCGCGTTTATGCATGTATTATCTACGTAAAGCCCATATTGGGGAAATTCAGGCCAGTCTATGGCCTAAAGAAATGCGGCAAGAAGCAAAAGAAAGTGGAATTTTTCTGATTTAGGCGGCTTTTCATGTTAAAAAATCGCCGGCCTTGAATGTCATAAAAAAAGAAAAAGAAGGCAAAAAAAGAGAAAAGGAGGATAAGTTGGCGTTTTTTTATAATTTAGTGGACTAAAAAGAAAAAAGATGAACGTAGTAATTGAACAAAGCTGGAAAGAACGATTGGAAAACGAATTTGAAAAACCCTATTTTAAGCAGGTGACCGATTTTGTTCGTGAGGAATATCGCACAAAAACCATTTATCCTCCTGCAAAACTCATTTTCAATGCTTTCGATCAATGTCCGTTTGACAAAGTGAAAGTGGTTATCGTAGGGCAAGATCCTTATCACGCACCCGGCCAGGCTCATGGGTTGTGTTTTTCGGTGAACGAAGGAGTAGAAATTCCACCTTCATTACTCAACATTTACAAAGAAATCCATAACGATTTGGGTAAACCCATTCCGAAATCGGGAAATCTAGAGCGTTGGTGCAAACAAGGCGTGTTTCTTTTGAATGCAATTCTTACGGTTCAGGCACATCGGGCATGTTCGCATCAAGGAAAAGGGTGGGAAGAGTTTACCGATGCCGTGATATGGCACTTGGCAAACGAACGCGAACATCTGGTATTTCTTCTTTGGGGAGCATACGCGCAGCGAAAAGGAGAAAATATAGATCCGAACAAGCACCTCATCCTAAAATCTCCACACCCTTCGCCGCTTTCTGCCAATCGGGGATTTTTTGGGAATAAGCATTTCAGCAAAACGAATGAATATTTAATTGCGCACGGAAAAACACCTATCGATTGGTGATGTAAGTTATACTTGCTTGACGGCTTTTTTATCAAAAAAGATCCCAAAGTGTTGGCAAAGGATCAAAAATTACCTAACTTTGCACGCACAAAAAACACGACAACAGAGGTTGCTGTCGTTTTGATTCGATTAAAATGTGATTCGCGCCCGGATGGCGGAATTGGCAGACGCGCTAGTTTCAGGGACTAGTGTTGGCAACAACATGCAGGTTCAAGCCCTGTTCCGGGCACTTTTTTGTGTTTGCGCAGGTGGTGAAATTGGTATACACGCTACTTTGAGGGGGTAGTGCCGGTTACGGCATGTGAGTTCGAGTCTCATCCTGCGCACTTTTATCAAACCAAACAAGAGAGGTATTCATTAATCTGAGTACCTCTTATTTTTTGCTCGCATTTTTATTTTTTGGAAATTATCATGTAAATTTGCGATAATCAAAAGAAGAGTTTATGAAGATTCTTTCTGCCGGACAAATTAGGGAAATAGACGCAAAAACCATTCAATATGAAGGAATTTCATCGCTTGAGCTAATGAAAAGGGCAGCTGTTGCTTTTTACGATTGGTTTATAAAAAAATATCCCGACAAAAACATTTCCATCATCATCTTGTCGGGAGTGGGCAACAACGGAGGCGATGGGTTGATGGTTGCACGAATGCTTCATAAAGCAGGTTATCGTGTACATACCTATGTTGTCGAATATAGTAAAAAATACACTGAAGATTGTGCCCATAACGTTCGTCGGGTGAAAGCCGCAAATATTCCTTTCAAACGAATCACCTCAAAAGAAGAAATTCCGGATTTTTCGAAATATGACCTACTGATTGATGCACTTTTTGGAACGGGATTGTCGCGAGAAATAACAGGTATTGCGGCAGAAGTGATTCAAAAAATGAACGAAAGCGGCAAAACGATTGTCAGCATTGATTTACCCAGTGGGTTGTTTCTCGATAAAAAAACCACATTTGCCGTTGAAGCAGATGAAACGGTTACTTTTCAGATTCCAAAACTCGCTTTGTATTTACCCGATAATTATCGATTTGTCGGCAATGTGACGATTGTAACTATCGGATTAAGCGAAAAAGCCATAGCCGAAGCTTCTTCTAACCAATTTCTCCTTGAAAAAAAATATATCCGCGAGCTTTTAAAGCCCATATCCAATTTTGCACACAAAGGCACTCAAGGTCATGCACTTATCGTTGGTGGAAGTCTTGGAAAAACGGGAGCGGTATGCTTAGCCTCAAAAGCAGCACTGAAAACAGGATGCGGTTTGGTAACCGCTTATTTACCCAAATGCGGTACACAGGTCATTCAAACCTATTTCCCCGAAGCAATGGCAATTGAGGACAAACAAGTTGAATATATTTCAGATATCGATTTTGAATTGCGTCCCGATGCTATTGGTATCGGCGTCGGTATAGGGAAAAAGGATGAAACACAACAGGCATTTTATCGTTTTTTGCAAAAAAACGATTTGCCGACCGTAATTGATGCTGACGGATTAAATATACTGTCGCTTCATCCCGAATGGTTTTCCTTTCTTTTGCCAAAAACCATCTTAACGCCGCATCCAAAGGAGCTTTCGAGACTGATAGGAGAATGGAGCGACGACTATGAGAAAATAGAGAAAACAACCGCATTCGCAAAAAAATATCACCTCATAGTTATCATAAAAGGCGCTTATTCGTTGATCATCGATTCCGAAAATTTATACGTAAATAATTCGGGAACGCCGGCTTTGGCTACAGCAGGCAGTGGCGATGTGCTTACCGGAATAATTACCTCTTTATTGGCACAAGGATATGAACCCATCGATGCTGCAAAAATCGGCGTCTATCTTCATGGATTAACAGCAAATTTAACGCAAAAGACCATCCACCCACGCAGTTTTGTCGCTTCCGATATCATCGATAACATTGGGAATGCATATTTTAATATCGAAAAAAACAGTTAGCTTGCTTGTGAGGTTTGTTGTAGATAATTTCTATTAATTGAATACCGATAGCTTGAAACGATTGAAAAACAAAACATTTTCACAAATTTTTTTGCTTTTTCGTGAACATGTGCCGCATTCAGACGTTAAATCTATGATATCATAAAAAATATCAAGGGGAGGAGTGTTTATGAAAAACTTAAATACAAAGGCCGCTTTACTTGCAGTAATTACCCTCCTGCAAGTAAGTACGTTTACAACGTATGCACAGTCTTTTGGAAGGAATAAGCCAAGCTACAAAAAATTTAAATTTGAAGTTGCCCGATCGCCTCATTTTGAAATTCATCATTACCTGAAAAACGATACGATGATTAATTATTTCACCGGATGGGCAGAAGAATGGTATCACATGCATCAACGCATATTTAAAGATACTTTTCGAATAAAAAATCCCATTATTCTTTATGCATATCATGCCGATTTTCAACAAACCAACGCTATTAGCAGCATTATTAGCGAAGGAACGGGAGGAGTTACGGAGAGTTTGAAACAGCGGGTTATAATGCCTTTTGCACCTACCTTGTACCAAAGTGACCATGTACTCGGACACGAATTGGTGCATGCCTTTCAGTACAATAAATTATTGCGTTCCGATTCTGTCGATTATTCGATCAACAATCTGCCTCTATGGATGGTAGAGGGAATGGCCGAATACCTCTCGATCGGCAGTATTGATCCCAATACATCCATGTGGATGAGAGATGCTATTCTCAATAAAAAATTTCCCACGATTGACGATTTGGCCAATCCGTCGGAATATTTTCCTTATCGATATGGACAAGCGTTATGGGCATTTATCGGTAAAACCTGGGGCGATACCATTATTATGCCCCTTTTTGAAAAAACGGCACAATGGGGGTTGGATGTTGCCATCGACAGTGTTTTCCATTTCAATACAAAAACATTGTCCGCAATGTGGAAAATTGCTACCGAGAATCATTATAAACAATTCATGAAAGATTCTACCTATACGTTGGCAGGAAATAAAATCATTTCTGAAAAAAACGGCAGTTCAACCAATATTTCCCCTTCGTTGAGCCCCGATGGAAAATACTTGGCCTTCTTTTCCGACAAAAGTATTTTTACGCTGGATTTGTTTATTGCCGATGCACGAACAGGGAAAATTTTAAAAAAAGTTTCCAGTTTAACCCGCAATAGCGAGATTGACGATTTTAGTTATATTGAATCGGGAGGCACATGGTCTCCGGACAGCAAGAAATTTGTTTTTGTTGTATATAGTGGTGGGCGAAACAAACTGAGCATTGTAGATAGCGAAACCGGTAAAACAGAATTAATCGAAATAAAAGAAGTATCCTCTTTTTCGAACCCGGAATGGTCACCCGATGGTAGATATGTGGTTTTTACCGGTTTAAACGAGGGTGTCGGAGATTTGTATCTCTACGATTTTGAAACCGGTAAAGCCGAAAAGCTCACCAACGATTTGTATTCCAACATCCATCCTTCTTGGTCACCCGACAGTAAATACATCGTTTATTCAACCGAAACAATTTGTCCCGGACAATCAAGGAAGTATTGTTTCAACCTGACCCTTTTGAATATCGAAACCGGTGAAAGTAAGGTGATTGATGTGTTCCCAATAGCAGATAACTTGAATCCACGTTTTTCAAAAGACGGACGATTCATCTATTTTTTGTCGGATGCCGACGGTTTCCGCAATTTATATAAATATGACTTGCAAACCGACAGGGTGTATCGACTTACCGAATACTTGACCGGAATAAGCGGCATTACGTTGTTTTCTCCGGCAATAAGTACCGACAGAGCAAACGGTTTGATTGCTTATACGCATTATTATAATAAAAATTATGAGATATACGTAGCCAACGAAAATGATTTTACTCCGGTGGAAGTCGACAAATATGAAGTAAATTTCGATGCCGGAACACTTCCGGTGTTGAAACATCTTTCCGTCAACATAGTGGATTCGGCATTATGTAACCGGTTTCCGGCAATTGCCTTACCGGTTGATTCCATCGAAGTATTGCCTTATCGCCCCAAGTTGCAACTCGATTACATCTCGAATGCAATAGGTGTGGGCATCTCCACAGGACCCAGTTTCAACAGAACCGACATGGTCGGAAGCGTGTACATGCTTTTCAGCGACATGATAGGAGATCATCAGCTTTTTACATCGTTGGCATTAAACGGCGAAATATACGATTTTGGAGGGCAGGTAGCTTATATTAATCAGGCAAACAAAATGAAATGGGGGGCTTCGGTTTCGCATATTCCCTATCGCAGTGGAAGTATGTCTTTGATAGTTGATACATTACAAATCGAAAAGGAGAAAGTCATTGTCGATGATCTCGTTTTGAATTATATCCGTATGTTCGAAGACAACGTCTCTGCTTTTCTCTATTATCCTTTTTCTCAAACCCGACGCGTGGAGGGAGGAATTTCGGCGTCGTGGTACTCTTACCGCATTGATCGGTATCACGACTATTACGATCATGAGTGGGGTTTTCCTATGGGTGGAAGAAAAGAAAAACTTCCTTCCCCATCGGGAACCAATTTCCAAACTGCCTATTTGGCGTATGTGACCGATAATTCCTATTTCGGAATGACGGCACCTTTGGTGGGTCACAGGGCACGGTATCAAATTGAACGATATTTCGGCAACATCAACCTCTACAACATTTTACTGGATCACCGACGTTATTATTTCTCCAAACCGGTGGGATTTGCCTTCCGCTTGTATCATAACGGCTTATATGGAAGTGCGTCCGAAATTGAGAAAGCATCACCCATGTATCTTGGATATCCCTGGTTGGTGAGAGGTTATGAAGATATTTCCATATACGGCGGAACCAATTATTCGTTTGACCCGACTAACCTCACCGGTTCAAGGATAGCCGTTGTCAATGCCGAATTCCGATTTCCGTTTTCAGGCCCCCAAGTTTTGGCACCCATAAAATCGAACATTTTCTTAACCGATTTCAATTTGTTTTTCGATGGAGGGTTGGCTTGGAACAAAGACGATAAGATAAAATTTAAATGGAAAGCTTCCGAATCGAAAGGGTACACGGCGATACAAAAAGAACGTATACCGGTATTCAGTGCCGGAGCTTCATTTAGAATAAATCTGTTTGGCTATCTGGTTATCGAGCCCTATTATGCTATTCCGTTCCAAAACGGCGGATTCAGCAACGGCATGTTNNTACAAGAACATCAACCGTTAAACCAAATACGATTACAGATTGGTTTATCAGACTAATAAAAGGAATCATCATTGGTGTTGGTTTTATTCTTCCCGGATTGTCAGGAGGAGTACTTGCCGTAATTCTCGGAATTTACGATAAGTTGATTCGGTTTTTGTCCGATATTCGAAAAAATTTTCTTCAAAACGTAGCTTATTTTTTACCTGTTGCTATCGGCATGGCGATAGGTATTGTCATTTTTTCGATATTCGTTGAAAAAGCCTTCGGTATTTATGCCGCACAATTTATTTGCTTGTTCGTGGGATTCGTTGTAGGCACATTTCCTTCACTTTACAAAACAGCAGGCAAAGAAGGACGTTCATTAAAAGACGTTATTTTCTTTACTATTTCCACTATTTTTATTTTTATCCTGATGATCGTCGGTGGAGAGCAACTAACAGAAGTTTCCCCTGGTTTGCTTGTATGGATCGGTTCGGGAGCCCTTATCGGTTTAGGTGTGATTGTTCCCGGCATGAGCCCTTCTAATTTTTTGATTTATTTTGGGTTATACGACAAAATGGCCATTGGAATCAAAAATTTCGATTTTGGCGTGATTATCCCGCTACTCATCGGATTTGTCGTTTGTGTACTTATGTTTGCAAAATTGGCAGCTTACCTTTTCAGAACATATTATTCCGGAATGTATCATTTTATTCTCGGAATGGTAGCCGGTTCATCGTTGGCTATATTTCCCACGGTGGTTTTCCCGGCTTTTCGAACAGAACAATTGGCTATTACCGGACTTAGTTTTTCTGCTGCTTTTCTTTTATGCATTGCCTTTCTTATTGTTGGCGTCATCATATCTTATTTTTTCAGTAAAGTGGAAGAAAAATATCC
>MTKW01021101.1_pt1 | contig 13383 bp, 13 predicted proteins | sample 1042761 | NCBI WGS metagenome assembly MTKW01 (sample SAMN06205366, study PRJNA360243) | anaerobic digester metagenome | biome: Wastewater treatment plant; feature: Anaerobic digester sludge; material: sludge; isolation source: anaerobic digester fed with sludge from wastewater treatment plant ...
CTAAATGGCGTGGTTAATGGCAACTCTACTCGGGTACTCATTGTTGGCGCGGGGTCGGCAGGGGTCATGGTGGCCAAGGAGATTGCGGCACATCCTGAGATGGGCAAGGTTGCTGTAGGTTACGTGGATGACGATCCGTCAAAGACAGGCGGGATAATGATGGGCCTGCCGGTGCTGGGTTCTGCGAGGGATATCCCGGGAATAGTGGAGGCCAGGCGGGTTGATGAAGTTATCATAGCTATGCCTTCTGCTGGTGGACAAGTTATCCGTGAAGTTGTGGCTACGTGCAGACAGCTTGATGTGAAGATTCAGACTCTCCCGGGGATGTATGAGATTGTAGATGGCAAGGTCAGCCTGAAGCAGCTCAGGGATATTCAGATAGAGGACCTGCTGGGGCGGGAGCCTGTGCGCATGGACATGAAGGAGATCGGGGCGTACCTGGCCGGCCATAAGGTGCTGATTACTGGTGCCGGGGGCTCTATCGGGTCTGAAATATGCAGGCAGGTGGCGCTCTTTAAGCCCAAATGCATAGTTCTGCTGGGGCATGGTGAGAACAGCATCTTTGAGATACAGAATGACCTTTCGAGGCGGTTCCCAACGCTGACGACTCATGCTGTGATCGCGGATGTGCGGGATGCTGAGAGGATAGAGAAGGTGTTCGAAAAGTACAGGCCTGATGTTGTGTTTCATGCTGCGGCCCACAAGCATGTTCCACTCATGGAGGCGAACCCCGAAGAGGCTTTGACGAACAATGTGTTCGGCACTCGCAATGTTGCACAGGCTGCTGACCGGTACAAGGTTAAGCGGTTTGTGATGATATCCACTGACAAGGCTGTAAACCCTGTGAGCGTCATGGGGATGAGCAAGCGCATAGCTGAGATGGTCGTGCAGGCGGTAGGGGCTGAAAGCAGTACTAAGTTCATGGTTGTAAGGTTCGGAAATGTACTCGGGAGCCGGGGCAGTGTGGTTCCCCTCTTCCGGAAGCAGATAGCCGAGGGCGGGCCTGTTACTGTGACTCACCCTGATATGACGAGGTACTTTATGACTATCCCCGAGGCTGTGCAGCTTGTGATACAAGCAGGAGCCATGGGCGAGGGCGGAGGGGTGTTCGTGCTCGACATGGGGGAGCCAGTGAAAATCGTGGACCTGGCGGAGGAGATCATAAGGCTTTCGGGGTACGAGCCGGGTAGGGATATTGAGATTGTTTATACGGGGATAAGGCCTGGGGAGAAGCTGTTTGAGGAGATTTTGACCTCGGATGAGGCTGCAATAGCCACAAGGCACAAGAAGATATTCGTATCCCTAGAGGATCAGCCTGATGCGGAGATGCTCCTCAGGGGGATTTGTGATGTAGAGGATAGCTACAGGACTATGGGGCAGCGGGAGATCGCGAAGAAGCTCGAAGATCTGGTCCATACCGAGTGGCAGGATGACGCCATGACCGCAGCCGCAGCGGGCCGGGAGGAGATGCTCCGGGCGAGAGCGGAGGCTGCGGTGGGAGTGACGGGGCAGTGAGAGGGGAATAAGGGTAACTGCTGCGAGGTGCGAACTAACTTGGAGGTTCAATGTGCGGTAATGAGGAGCAAGACTTGCCGTATGAACGCTTGGCAGTTTGACGAGGAGGCCATGGCATATGGGATTTCATATCAATATAACCGGTAGAGGTGTAATGGCCTCGAATTGTCGTACCTATGCCAGGGGAACTGTTTTCATTACAAGTGACAACGCCCCCACTGTAAGCTGTGGTTGAAGCGTTCTGACAGTTGGGATTTAATAGTGTCTGCAGGCTGAGACGTGGATAGTCGGATCAAGCACATAACATGAGTATGCTCTGTTCGAAATAGTATGCGGTTGAACAGAAGACGGTAGGTCACAGGATAATCAATAATGAGAACGTGGGACCACAGGGCGTGTCGTGCATATAATTACATGTACTCAATGGCTGCTATTAGGATCGATATCGATGATGAGGGTCTGTGGTATCGCCTACTGGATCACAACACAAGGAAGATGGCCATGCACGTCGTTCTTGAAGATTTAGAATGTGCCAATAGGCAAAGTGAGGCTTAACAGGCTATGAAGAAAACCGGTATCCTAACGTTCCATTACTCGAACAACCATGGCGGAGTACTGCAGAGCTACGCATTATATGACTACCTAAAGTCACAAAATGTAGACGTAGAAATCATTAACTATACTCGTTCAAGATATAAGTATGATAAGATCATTCTTAATACGGGGATAGAGCAAGGTGAAGCTCTAGGAGATGTTCTTCAAAGGATCCGAATAAGAAGAAGGTTTGGCAAGGCTATCGATGAGGCATTTAACCGATTTAGAGACACGAATCTCACAATGAGTGTCAGGGTTGATGAAAGAAGCATTGCCAGTGTACTTGCCGATTATGGCACAATCATAGTGGGTAGTGACCAAGTCTGGAACCCAAGTATGCGGAGAAGCAATGTATACTTCCTTGACTTTGGACAATCCTTTTGCGGAACGAAGATCAGTTACGCTGCAGATTCAACAACATCAGACATAGATCCGGAGCATATTGACAAGCTTAGAAGGGAACTATCTGACTTCAAAGCTATTTCCGTGAGGAATGAACATAGTCGCAAGTTTGTTGAAAGACTAATTGGTGAGACTGTTCCGGTAGTCGCCGACCCCACCGTATTGTGTGATTTCAGCAGGCTTGACGTGGAAAGCAAATCGAAACACGCCGTCATACCTGAGGAAAGATATATATTCGTGTACGTGCTAGGTGAGGATATCAAGGGTTCAACCAAGCAAGCACTAGATAAGATAAAGCGAGTTTACGGTGACATGAAGGTCTATGCAGTGGTTGATCCAACCAAGAAGGTTAATCTGAATGTATGCGATTACGCCGACCAGGTGTTCTACGATTTCGGCCCGGTAGAATGGATAAATACCCTAAGGAATGCTGCATTTGTCTATACTGACTCCTTCCACGGCACATTATTCTGCTTGAAATTTCATAGACCATTTCTTGCCTACTATGTGCATCCAATGAGAGCAACGCGATTCGTAGACTTGGGCACCAGGTACGGAATCGATAGATTCATAGTAGATAATGTCGATGAAATCGAAACTAAAGGTAGCTTAGGGAAATCTCCTGACTTCTCTGTAATGGATGATATATTGGAGGACCACAGAAGGACTTCGATTCAGTTTCTACATGCGGCCCTCGATATTGACTGATATGACCAGCAATGTTTGAAACAGCATATGAAGCACGTGTCGTACCTGAGACGCCGTAGAGAGGGGAATCTTCAGGCGTGGGGAAGAGGGTAATGGGATGGTATCAGTAGCCAACAAGGAGAACTGCACGGGATGTTATGCGTGCAGCAGCATCTGTCCTGTAACGGCTATCACTATGGTTTCAGATAGCGAAGGCTTTTGGTATCCTGTTGTGGATTACACCAAGTGCATACGGTGCGAGATGTGTATAAATGTATGTCCCATTATGGAAACGGGCTTAGAAGACTGCTCAGGCGACACAGTGCCTCAAGCATATGCCGCGTATAGTGTAGACCCACAGATTAGACTCCAGAGTTCATCGGGCGGGTTGTTTACCCTACTGGCAGAAACGGTGATAGATTATGGCGGAATCGTATTTGGTGCACGTTTTGATGAGAAGTTTGACGTGATTCATGACTACGTGGAGAAGGTAGAACGTCTACATGAACTGCGGGGTTCCAAGTATGTGCAAAGCAGAATTGGTGATTCGTTTAGGCAGGTGCAGGAATTTCTTCAATGCGGGCGGTTAGTAATGTTCACTGGAACTCCCTGTCAAATAGGAGGGCTAAAACGTTATCTTGGGCGAGAATATGATCACCTTATTTGCCAGGATATCATTTGTCATGGTGTTTCCAGCCCAAAAGTATGGGAGAAATATGTTCGTTTTCGAGAGAGCGCTGCTGACTCAAGAATACGAGGAATCTCTTTCAGACAAAAAGACAGGGGCTGGAGGCGATTCAGCCTATCATTCCTGTTTGAGGATGATACGCAGTATGCAAGGAGCTTGCAGGATGATCCATATTTGAAGGCGTTCCTAGCAAATCTGTGTTTGCGTCCTTCATGCTATGCGTGCCATTTCAAAGGCATCTATCGAGAAAGCGATATCACTCTGGGCGACTTTTGGGGCATTGAGTATCTTGCGCCTGCGATGGATGACGACAAAGGGACCTCGCTAGTGGTTTTGCATACGCGGAAAGGGCATGAGTTGTTTGGCTGCTTAGAAACCAAGGCAGAAGTGTGTCCAGTGAACTTGGAACAAGCTACTAAGTGCAATCGCCCGATGGTAAGTTCGGTCAAGGTTCATCCCAATCGAGCGGCATTTTTCCATGCTTTGGATCGCGACAATATTGACATCCTGATCAGGAAACACTGTAGGGACAGGTTTGATGTTCGCCTGAAACAGAAGCTAGTACTTGTGGCGAAATACACATTGGAGAAACTAGGGCTACTGGGCAAAGCCAGAAGGGTGCGTTTTAGACTTAGACGTCAGTGAATGTCCCGTGTAGACTCAAGGTGGGCAGCACAACGCACAAATGCTTAGACCATGGTGGAGCTCGGAGAATTTGGCTGTAGCTATGCGAATATCTACATGCCATTGAGGATGATAGAACTAATACTGTCTTCACTGCTTGGAAATGCAGATGAGGGATGATGATGGTTCCTAGGGTTATTCGGACCAACGAGGTACTACTAGGCCTAACTATTGTGGCGTCGTTTTTCAAACCTGCGTTCATCGTTTGAACGAAATAAGGTAGGCAATTGCTACAAGGCAGCTTATGCTGATACGGGCGGGCGCAGTAGTGAAGGTTGGTCTTCTTATGAGTCCAGTAGCAATGGTCTATCGGTTAGTAATAGGGTATGAAGGCTACCGGAGCTGAATCTTGGGGCTGTGCCGACAGAGGCAAGCGGTGCCAGAAGCAAAGAAACCGGTTTGGTAGCAATCGACTGAAGTATGCCGGGCCTTGATGCAATGGCATGGAAACTTATGGTTGTGTCTGGTGTCAGTAGAGAATGCTGAATACTGGGCGAATTGGGGCTTATGGAAGCTGCCTAACGAAATCGTCGTAGAGTGCTTGATTCTAGACAGGTAAAGCCATAGAGCTGATGGTAATCTCTCAGGCTAGGGAGACGGTTCCACTGACAAGGTTGCAGACCCCCGTGAGTATCGTGCGGATGAGCAATGCATAGCCGAGATTGTGGTACAGACTATAAGGGCTGAAACCAGCGCGAAGTCCATGGTCGTGAGGTTTGGAGATGTGCTCGGGAGCAGGAGCGGTGTGGGTACTTTCTTCTGAAGGGGGATTCTTACTGGCGAGCTGGCTAGTGGGATCCGTCCTGACATGACTAGGCACGCCAGGACCATTCCCGAAGCTGTGCAGCTTGTGATACAGCAAGGGGCTATGGGGGGCTATTGAGATTGACTAATGAGGAAAGGCCTAGAGAGAAGCTGTACGAGGGGATATTGACCTTGGAAGACGTCCCAGTAGCTATAAGGTACAGGAAGATGTTCGTATCGACACAGCCCCAGCTTGATCCGGGATGCCTTGGCGGGTGGCGGAAGCTGAGGCGGTGTGGCGGGCAGTAAGCTAAAGTTGAATCGGAGAGTGATACTCTCGAATGGTTAGGCATAGATCACTAGGTGCCTTGAACGAGCTTGCTTATTCAATAACTGTCATCATTGCAGTATTCTTCATGACTGAGAGATTCATCTACCCAGTCATTATTGTGTTGTGTACGATTCTATGCTGCCTATTGCTTCGGACAAAGGGGAAATTTAGATGTCCCGGGATAGTTATTATCTTTATGAGCTATGGATTACTAATACTTGCTCAGATGATCATCGAGCCATCGCTATACTACAGCGTTGAGATCGCGGTCAAAGAGCTTTCTAGGCTGTGCATATATGTACTTGTGGTCCTGATTGCCGCAAACACATATGTCAGAGAACAACGCTTCCTGGAACTTTGGAAACTGATATTCTTAGCTTCAGTATTAGTAGCTATACTTCAATTTGCGAAAATCGAAAGCGTCAGCAAAATGTTAGTGGATATTTATGGGGATAGTGTTAACTGGGATGTGGCTATGAAATATGTGACACTAGACTCATTCAGAGCAGGGTCTGTGTTTGTTAATCCCAATAATTATGCGAAATTCATACTGTCTATATTTGCCATGTTCCTGGCTATGGATCAGAGAAAAACGAGCAATATCATGTATGCCATAGTCTCTTCATTGATCATAGCGGCATCCCTTTTGCTTACTGGTTCAAGAACAGCGGCTATTATTGCTTCATTGATCGTAATAGGTTTCTATCTGCGCGGTACCGTGAGTAGAAAGGGTAGGATCACGGTTAAGGAGCTGTTGATGCTTGCCTTGCTTGTTCTCGGGGGGGCTATAGGCATGGCCATGTACCTTAGTGTAGGGGCAGATGGTCTTAGTAAGGCGAGATCTCTGCAGATAGTTAGCGGACTTGGAGATTCTATTGCCTATAAGCTTGGGACCTTCCGCAACATGGTTGATCAGTTTACTGCTACAAATGTGCTCATCGGAATGGGGCCTTTTGAAACTAATATTAGATACTTAACTAGAATCGATTTTGACCTTGGGTACTTAGTGGCTTTCTATGGAATAGCTGGCTGTATGCTCTACGCTTGCATGATTTATGATATATGCTTGCATAGGAGGCACATGCCGCCTCGGTATTCATATTTTAACAGACTAATGGCCCTTATTGTGATCTTGTTTGGACTTACCGGAGGCATATTCCTTAACCTGAGAACATTCTCCATGTTTGCCACCATTATGTATGGGGGTATTGTGAATAGGGATTCTGATCCCATTGAGGCTCTTAGCTAGCAAGCATGTCACCTATTGGGGATCCATGCCTGATTGCGGCCCTGGGATGCTGTCCGCAAATACATTTGTCCAGCGGGCGACCTGTTCATCCGGTTGGGTTGGGCAATCATGCGTTCCAATGCGGTCGCACAGTGATGAAGTAAACACATGCGTCTCCTGTATCAAAACTACTGCTGATCGTAGGCGGGGTATGCAGTTTGGATTGCATTGGAACTGCTGACATGCGAGAAAGTAAGGCGGCTAGTACGTGAGCAACGCCGTCCTGCCCCCATAGACACATTTAGCTGGCATAATGGCTAATAGGTGACGGAAGATAGTGCCTATGCCAATGCCAAGAATGCGAGTCGTGAATACGCACGGATTGGGCATCTAGGAGATTGCAAGGTTTGCGCCGCATGCTGAGAAGCCGTATGCACATCAAACGCTTACCTCGGTGGTGATCACGCTTCAGGGCGCTCCTGTGGAAACTATAGCCCAGACGCTTGGATGTTCGCACGTTTCCGTTTGGAGGTACACAGAGTAGTGGAATGAGTAAGGCGTGGAGGCTGCAACGGATGACAGAGACAGTACCTAGAGTTCGTTCACCGGGAAGATGCTTCAAACCATAGACGATCCAGTCAGGAACCGTAGCTTCAGTGATCATAGGTACAGCATGAATCGTTGGGCTACCCGGGTTCTTTAGCGATACATCATTGATACTTGCGGGCAGAAATACCCCATATGAGTGAATCCGGCATATGCTGCACAAGCTCCGCTATTCGCGCAAGAGAACCGCCAATCGCCCTACAAGGGCGAACAAGTAGGCCCAGCAATCCTTCAAGAAAGGTTGCTGCGTTAGTGGATGAGCTTTCCCTCAGAGACGACGTTTGTCCGTTCGCCCTGGACGCGGCCGGGATCAGACTAGACTCCAGCAACTTCTAAGGATGAGCCCCAAAGGCCTGTCCCTCTATGCGGAATCGAACGAGGACCACGAGGGAGTCAACATCATAGGTGCTGCAGAGATACTCAAGAGTTTCAAGTGCTACTACTCAATACATTCATCGGGGCGAGACACAAAGTCGGAGTATGTAGGCCAGTTTATTGACAAGCAGATGGGTACGAGCCAGTACAAGAAGGCATTGGTCGTCCTGGACAACTACTGACTCCATAGATGCATGGCGCCTGAGCACGAGAGTAAATACCGGGGTAGGCTTCATTTCATGTTCCTACCTCCGCATTTGCCAGAGCTGAACCCTGAGAAACACGTTTGGGCATGGCTCAAGGACTACCGCGCCGGAGGCAGTGCGTGTACAGGTGACATAGAATTACCCCAGGGGATACCCATATTCTCCACATAAGCCTACAACATACGGTGCAAGGTGAGGAGCGCGTGGATGTCTCACTGCCTTGGCCCTGCTTTCTACTTGGCGTTTTGCATGTAACAGAGCAGTATTAGGAAGAAGTGGATGTCTAGTTGAAGCATCAGCGCTGATCTTGTGACAGTCATGCTTACTATTGCTATCCATTGAAGTCGCTGGTTGGAGGCCGGGGCGAAGTTGCCTAAAAACGGATATGAAGCACATTAGCCGATACGAGCACGGGAGTGGATGCGTATGTGCAACCTTTGGCAGTTCCGAAGGTATCATGGAGCAATATATAGCGGCACCAGTTGTATAGCTTGGCCCTAGCTTCGAGAGTATTCATCCAGTACAGAACTGGTAGATACTTTTCTCATAGCTATGCTAAGGGGGTACGTAATGTATGGTGATGGTTACGCTTGTTGACCATTGCGATGTAGTATGTGAGCTGACAGAACTGTTCAATTTTGTGTTTTCCTCTCAAGCTACCGTAGAGAGGTGGGAATGGAAGCATCTTCAGAATCCACTAAACCCTCCTCAACCGAAAGTTGTCGTTGCTGTTGATGGTGACAGAATTGTGGGCGCGCGACCATTTATGCTGGCGAAGATAAGAGTAGACAATAGTACGTTCCTGGTAGGGCAGCCATGTGATACAATGGTTCATCCTGAGTATAGGAGACAGGGCATCTTCTCTAGGATGAATGATCTGGCTATTGAACAAGCTCGAACGATGGGGGTGTCATTGTTCTATAACTTCCCTAACCCCTTTGCTTTACCAGGCAATTTGAAACAAGGATGGCAAAAAGTCATACCACTGGAGTCTCTCATACGATTCCAAAAGCCTGTACAAGTGGCGGAAGCCAAGTTCGGTAGGGGAGTGGCGAGCAAGGTTGCCGGTACATCCTACAGGATGCTTTTTGGTGGAATTTTGAAAAGAAGGTGTCGGCCTGAAGAACACAGCTGGCGGATAGAAACTAGTGATACGTTCATAGAACAGCTCGCTGGGCTTGAGAAGCTATATAGGGAAGACAAGATAGAGCTAGAGAGGTCGCGGACATATCTTAAATGGCGAATTGACCAACATCCCGGGCATACGTATCGCTATGTAATGTGCTTCGAAGGGGAAGATTTCCTAGTAGGGTATGTACTAGTCGGATTGTCTACGTGGCATAATGGTCTCCGAGTCGGCCAGATTGTGGACTACTTGATCGGAATCGAAAATACTGATTGCATATACGCCATGTTTGACAGGGCTGTGACTGAACTACTAAGAATGGGTTGCGACATGCTATATACGTGGGCACCTGTAGATGAAGTGATATGTGACGTTTTGAAGCGTTGCTTAGGCCTGAGATCTTCAATGGATTTTCCATTAAGATTGGTCTTCAGAGGCAAGACCAACTGGTTAGTGGCAAGAGCCATAGACACATCACCAATTGAAGATCTATGTATCTACGAACCAGCCGCCTGGAATTTAACCCCAGCCTTCTATGATCTTGCGTGATCCTTGGACAGAAATGGGAAAGACACGCCTATGGTAATGAGATATATGGTCATTCTGTGCGATCTCCAAAATGATCAGTGCACTGGCATTGGGTTTCGAGGACAAATGCATTTGTCCGGCGTGATTATTTGTGGTGAGAGTCGTGACAAGGATAGGTTCATGTACTGTGGGCTATTAGGGAGGAGGCCTAATGTGGTCAGCGGCAGTATGATTGATGCTCTTGGTAATGATTTCGACTTAGTCGTAGTTACTACCAATCGAGCTTGGGGGAAACAAGCCATATGACAATATAGCCAGGGGTTAAGGCTATTGGTCAGCAAGGCAAGGGTGCTATGTCCGCTCCCGGCTGCATTGGTTTGGCTAGTCTGTACCGCTTGCGGAACTCCAATTCCTACGGCTTTCTTTGTCTGACAGCTTGTTTCTCAATTCACTGCTAAAACCCCATTCTTACGTGCGTCAGGTCTAGTTCCTAGCAGACCAACCATTGGTGCATGCAGGAGTGAGTTTTCCAGGGTAGCATTCTTTGCGGAGATCGATGATAAGACTCAAGAAGTAAGCATACATTTCTTCAGCGGAAGCACTTAATCTTTATCGCCAAGCAATGAGCCAGGCATCTAGTGAGAAGGAAGTATCAGACATATGAGCTCGATTGGGCAATAGGATATCTGACCCAAGAATACTTGTTGCACCCCGGATATTCCTAATGCGAGTAGGTTCCAAGCTGGATCGGCGAATAATTCCATATTTCAAGATTGAATAAGTAGAGCAAAGCTCAGGGTTTGCCAGAATAGTGTTCCTGTCACGAGTTGCGAAGATGAGAAACCTTGTAATAGCCATCGAGCTGCTAAGCGGAGTTAATGGAGGAGTCGGATCGGACATACGTGGGATACTAGAAGACAAGGGGCATTGGGATCAACGTTGTGAGATTATGATATGGCTGTCGGCAAGTGCAGAAGTAACCTACAAAGCGATAGCTCTAGCTGAGTGAGTATACGAAGTATGTGGTTGGCATGATCTCTTCATATTCCCACGCGTGGCGAGAGAACTACGGGAACGTAATTCTGGACACATTATGGGTTCGGTGTTTGATACTAACATTTGATAGAATGATGTGGTAGGGCCCTGACAAGGATGGCATTGGACAGGCCTTGATGTTGGATGAGATTGGTAGATTTGCAAGTGCGCTAGGTGAAATCACAGACATGGGCAGCGAGGAGTTCGAATGTCGTTCCAAGGAGGCGGTTATGTTTTCTAAGGACGTGCCTACCGATCAGGCTCTCTTTAAAGCAAACTGTGCGCTGTTCAGTCAGGCTTTGATAGGATCGCAAGTAGAGAAGTGAAAGAATTGGGAATAGGTTGCAGGGGCCGGAGGAGATTGGGTTTTCGGAGGAACAGATACGCCATATCGGCGTTTGAATGAATCGCTTGCGATTTCGTTTGGTTTGGCACAATTGATACATGGGGTGATGAAGCATGTCCAGTATTTCTACACGGCTTCATACGTTTGCGGCGAGCGCTTCAAGTTTGTGCGCTACGCCTATTCTCGAAAAGGCTTGGCCCTTGATTCTTAGGCAAATATTGTCAAAGAGGCGCTTCAGAGAGAAATCGATGGCGAGTCTTCTTTCAAGTTTACAGCATGCCTTGATAGTTGCGCCACACCCGGACGATGAGTTCTTTGGCTGTCCCGATCTACTTCTTAGTCTAGGTGAGTCCGGGGCCAAGGTAACACTTGCGGTGATGACAGACGGATCGAGACAGGCATCAGGCTGTTCCTTTAGTAGAGTGGACATGTCATCAAATGTAGCAAGACTCAACGGCTGGAATTTCGATTTCATGGGGTTGAGAGATGGATTCAGTGATGATCGCGACGTTGACATCATCGAACCACTCACTAAATTCCTGGCCCCATATTTTGAGGGAGATCAAAGGGTGGACCTAATGATCTTGCCAGTCTGGTGTGACTATCATCCGGATCATCGGGCAATTACAGGAGGAATTCTGAACGTTATTTCGAAGTTATCTGAGTCGCTTGGTTATCCTGATTTCGTGTTTTACTGGACGTTTTCCGCACCTATTCATATACCTGAATGTGCCCAAGTGATTAGGGTGAGTAGCGATCGGTGGACTGAAACTAGGCATAAGTGGATGCTGGAATATGGAACTGTTGTGTCAGCGAATGCAGCCGATCGAAATCGGCTAATTAGGGCAGCGGTTAGTGAAGCGTGCTGGGGCGAAATTGGCTATGAAACGCTTTTTTGGGTCTCTGGTCTAGATGTTAAGCAAGCGTGTTTTGAGGCACAGCGGCGTTGCCCTTCATGTGTTAGGCTTGATGGGAGCCGTGCCATTATCCCAAACACACTAGTGTATGGGATCAAGGCTGTATTCACCAGGCTACCAGATAGGTGAAGCTAACTAGCGATACGGCCTGCAATATAAGCCAACATTTCCATTATTGGCGTTTTCGATCTGGTGTCATTTGCCTTGAAATATGTAAGGGCAAACATATACATGGGTTCACGCCTAGCACTTGCGAATATAGTTCTATTTACGATGACTGATAGGGTGGTTTGAGAATAGAACAATGAATATTCTAGTATTTGATGTGCCGGCAGAAAGTGGTGGAGCATTAAGCGTATTAGAGGAGTACTATGACAAAGCGGTTGAATGCACCGACAAAGGGGTAAAGTGGATCTTCGTCATAAGCTTGCCGAATATGGAGGAGACTGATAACGTAAAAATCTTGCGCTTCCCTTGGGTAAAGAAAAGTTGGCTACATAGGCTGTATTTTGACTATGTCACAGCCCCCAAACTGGTAGCAAAGTACACGGCAGACAGAATCATATCACTGCAAAACACTATTATACCAAGAACTAGCATACCTCAGACTGTGTATGTGCACCAATCACTACCTTTCGTTGACAGGCGTTATCGTCTAAGCGAACACCCTTTGTTCTGGACCTATCAGAATGTCATTGGGAAACTGATATTCAGATCAATGCAGAAAGCCGATAAAGTCATTGTGCAAACGAACTGGATGCGAAATGCGTGTGTTACTAGTGTAGGGATACAAGCCCAGAAAATCGAAGTTACTCTACCGGCGATTAATGCAGATATAGAGGGCTGCTTCAGGCCAACGAAAACCAGCCTAAGCACCTTCTTCTATCCAGCTAGCGGGTGGATCTATAAGAATCATGAAGTCGTTGTCAATGCGAGCGCCATACTGAAAGAGCGCAGGATACATGACTACAGAATCATTTTTACGTTGCAAGGTGATGAAAACCGACACATACGACGACTTTACAAACGAGTTAGGGAACAGAACATGCCTATAGAGTTTGTTGGGAGGATTGCTCGCCAAGAGGTTTTTGATTATTATACCCGATCTGTGTTGATATTTGCCTCCTACATTGAGACTGTTGGCTTGCCTATGCTAGAAGCAAGGCTGCATGGAACTCCAGTCGTTGCTGCTGATTGTCCGTTTTCGCGTGAAATACTTGATGGCTATGATAAAGTATCATTTTTCGGCCCTGAGGATCCGGTAAGGTTAGCTGACTTGATGGAAACGATGGTATGCAGACATGCTAACGGTTGTTAATGGCCAAGTTAAAATGGGCTTAAATGGCCACGAAAAATCCCCACAAATGGCCA
>MTKW01015704.1_pt1 | contig 13382 bp, 12 predicted proteins | sample 1042761 | NCBI WGS metagenome assembly MTKW01 (sample SAMN06205366, study PRJNA360243) | anaerobic digester metagenome | biome: Wastewater treatment plant; feature: Anaerobic digester sludge; material: sludge; isolation source: anaerobic digester fed with sludge from wastewater treatment plant ...
TTTCTTAGATATTAGTATATCAAAGAAACCAATAATCTCAACGGTGATATCTCTCTGTGCCCGGGGGTGACATTTTCACTGTCCGTTGACATGCAAGAAACAACCATTATTTTTCTACCGTTGCTCTTTTCTTACGTTTTCTAGACATAACATCCGTTCTGCATGGGGTATTTCACATAACTTTCCCCAGTTTGATCCCAGACTTGCTCCCCTGTTCGGCCCGCGGCCCCGCGGTGCTAACAGTCGAGGAGCCTTCCCCTTTAAGAGGTAGAGCCGACTTTCCGCACTCTTGAACCTCCCCAAAAATCAGTTTTCACCAAGCAGGGCTTTCTTGAAACTCGCGAACTATTCTCTATCCAAGCTTTGGAGGAAGAACTAGTGCAAGTCTCAGCCAAACACCCAGGCGCAGCTAATCTGATGGCTCACCTATGCAAAGAGCTTGACATAGCAAGGTTCATAAACCACATGGTTTCCCGGGATTACAGATAGTGGAAACTGCCTCTTGGCATATTGATTACGGGTGGAGGAAAGACGCACTGGGATGGCGAAAATTACCACAATGGATCGTAAGTAGAAAAGGAGGGAGGAGAGATGCGGTGGAGGACCATCGCCGCGCTGGTAGTAGTTGCGGGATTGTGTCTGGCTGTGGCCACACAGACTGGTCAGCTGCCGCAGGCCTATGCTGATGTGCGGGAGCGGAATCTCCGCTGGTTGGATCTGAGAGAGGCGGAGGATCTGCTGTTTACCCTCACCTTCGATACTAAGACGAAATGGCCTCAGCCAACCTTGCTGCCCGAGGGATTTGACCCTGCAGAGCTTCTGGAGCTGGGCAAGGAGCCCGGCCTTGGGATCAGAGAGCTGCAGGCTCTGGGGTTTACAGGCGCTGGCGTCACTGTGGCGTACATCGATCAAGCCCTGCTCCTGAACCACAGCGCTTATGACAATGTGAAGTTGCACTACGAAGAGCTCCTGTCAGCGAAGCCGTCCATGCATGGGCCGGCGGTGCTCAGCCTCTTGGCGGGACGAGAGATCGGGATCATTCCAGAGGCCGAGGTGTACTTCTTTGCCCACAACGGAGGGCAGGAGGGGAACAAGTACGAGGCTCTCGCCTTAGAGCGCATTGTAGAGCTGAATGCCGAGCTTCCGCCGGGGAAGAAGATCCGTGTTGTGGGCATATCCCACGCACCGGACGACTCTGTCAACAAAGAGTACGCAGATCAGCTACGTGCTGCAGAGAAAAAGGCCAGGGACAGCGGGATCATCGTTGTGGACTGTAACTATCCTCTGCTGACGGCGGGCGTGAGAGGATATGGCAACCGAGAAGACTACCGCAGCTACAAGATAAGCCCCTGGCTGAAGGATGTTCCCGAGCCCTTGCGGCGGGGGCGGCTGATCGTGCCAGCGGACGGCAGGACAACGGCTGCAGGTTACTTAGGCGATCCCGACCACTACGTTTATTGGGCAGAAGGTGGCTTCAGTTGGGCTGTTCCTTATGTGGTGGGCCTCATCGCCATGGCCCTGCAGATAGACCCAGACCTCACAGCAGAAGGGGTCTTTTTCCATCTGCATTCAACTGCCCACGAGCATCTCGGCGGAGACTTTGCGAACCCGAGGGCTTTCTGGAAAGCGTTGCCGCGGCAGCTGGGCTGTCGCTCGAGTCCGGTGCTTCCCAACGGTGACCTCCTGTCGGGTTCATATCACTTCTCTGAAACAGTTTCCGTGGGTACTTCCTACTGGACCCTGAGCCGCAGCGATTCGACACTGAGATACTTGGAGCACTTAGGTGCCAAGAATGTGCACGACTTAGACGACGACTTGGAGTACACATACTCAGCCAGGTCCTTCAAGATGAACGCGCCTTCTTGGCCCGAGGGTATGGTATTCTGGAGTTTCTGGTGGGAGACTTATCATTCGGACGAAGATCTCCGGGGTGATTACCAGGAAGCCATTATCAGCGCACGGGGAGACCTTTCGATGTCTGCCATCGACATAGCAGGCACGAAGACTCTGATGGGCCCCGGTTCTGTGTGAGTGTAATCTATAAGACCGGTGACGGGGATTCTCAAACAGCCATCGACACAAGTCCATATCAAATAGGTTTTCCTTTCGACCTCACGAGGCACCTAAGTCGCACAGGGCAACATCGACGCTGGTGGCCCCCAGATCGATGGCCACCACGCAACCTGCCTTCTGGTTGAACACCAGCTGCTTGCGTTTATAGATGCGATCGCCTCATTCCCGTAAACGTGCTCTATCCGCCAAACATGACTGCGACCGCGATGGAAGTGACCGCATTGCGCTATGTTTCCAATGCCGCTATCCTTGGCAACTACATCCTCGATGCCACGCTGGTCACGCCCGAAAACGCTCACCTTTACTACTTCCCCGACTCGCCGTTCTAAAGCCACCTTCATCAGGCGGATTTAGATACGGTCAAATGCAAACAAGGATAGCGGCAAATGCCCGGCGACGGCAAGGCGCCGGTCTTTCCCTTATTACCGTCTGTATTCCCGGTGCATGCGAGTGAGGATTAAGCCGGCCCCATCCATGCGGGAATCCATCCGGGCCATGTGCAGGTCACCGGTTTCTATCTATTGCTTATACCATCGGACCAGCATGTTGTAGTTTGGATAACCCAGTTCAAGTCAAGGTTTTTCTCGGCACCCCCTTAAGCTACCATGATGCGGAACTGACCAATAAGGGTTTGCACCTGTTGCGAACATACTAACGAACAAGCCCCGACCTCATCTGCAGTCAGGGCTTGTTTACCTTCTCTTGGCCTACAGAAAAACCAGCTTTTAGCACATAACACTAAGACCTCATCGTCTTGGCTATCGAACGTGCAATGCCTGCTGCTACTCTAGCATTGTTTTCAAGCAGCGCCAGATTGCTCTCCACAGATCTTCCCTTCGTGGTATCGGCTAACCGGGCCAGTAGGAAAGGAGTTACATCCTTACCACGTATTCCTAGCTCGGCAGCCGCTTCAAGAGCCTTTTCAATTTCGCTGTTAATTCTTTTAAACGGCAGTTCCTTCTCTTCCGGAAGAGGCGCAACCACCAGTATTCCTCCCGGCAGATTCAGCTGCTCGCGTACTATGTACACATCAGCGATCTCTTGAAAGCTATCTGCCGAATATGCCAAGGGTAGACCCGAATCCCGGCTGTAGAAAGCTGGCAGCGTTTTGGTCTTGTACCCAATAACACATACCCCTTCTGTCTCCAGATACTCCAAAGTTTTCGGCAAATCGAGAATAGCCTTAGCTCCTGCACATACCGTAATAACCCGGCTTCGCGCCAAGGTCTTCAGGTCGTGGGAAATATCAAAGGTTTCCTCGGCTCCCCTATGAACGCCTCCAATACCACCGGTAGCAAAGACTTTAACGCCCACCCGTTCGGCGATTGTCAGCGTGCCGGATACGGTCGTACCCGCCGATTTCTTAGCTCCTATGGCGTAGGCCAGGTCAAAACTGGACGCTTTCAACGCGTTCCCATCCCCTGCCAGGCGGTCTACTTCCGTTTCCGCCATTCCAACATGGATCACTCCATCTATGATGCCGATAGTGGCAGGCACACACTGTTCTTGACGGGCAATCTCCTCTACCCTTAAGGCCAACTCAACGCTTTTCGGATAAGGGAGTCCGTGGGTCAGCACCGTTGACTCGAAGGCCACCACCGGTGTTCCCGTATCAAGAGCATTTCGGACTTCGTCGGCAATAACTAAGTGCCGGATTGCGTCCATAGAGCTCACCTCCTACCGATCTCCTTCGCTAATTCTTCCCACAAAAGACCGCATTGGGAGGGAGGAACTACACCGCGATCCGTAATAAGCGCAGTGATATCTTTCGCCGGGGTAATGTCAAAGAACTGGTTGATGACGGACACACCCTCAAAAGAGGCAAAATCATCCCGACTGACAACTTCCTCAGCCGGCCTGATCTCCAGCACAGGCTTGTAACCATTCTTTGTTCTCGGGTCCAGCTTTAGGATTTCACTAGCACAATAAATACGAATCTGAGTCGAGGCACACAAGCGAGCTATCATGGCTGTCCCCATTTTGTTGGTAACGGACCCGTCGTATGTTATCGTATCTGCGCCGACAATCACCCAATTCGATTTCCGCAAAAACTCCCAGGCTGAGGCATCGGTGACATAAGTGACGGGGATGCCCAATTCCACCAACGTGTTTACCGCGTACCGGGACTCCCTCAGGGGCCGTGACTCCGTACATATGACTGAAAACTGCCGCCCCGCTTCACGGGCCCGGCGAAAGATTCCCATCAGGCTGGTGCTGAAGCTGTGCATCATGATAATATCGCCGTCACGCACAAGATTAGCCCCAACTCTGCTCAGTTTGTCCACAGCCTCTCTCGACCACTCGATGAATCTCTCCGCCCGGCGAATCACTTCTTTAGCTGCTTCTTCCTTTGACGCACTGGCCATTCCTTGTTTGACACAATCAACAATCATAACCCGAGCATTGTAAATAGTCGCCATTGAGGGCTTTTCAGCCATCAGAGCATCTGCTATTTCATCAAGGGCTCCAAGCAGAGACTCAGTCGAATCGTATTTCCCATTCCGGGCAACAAGCAAAAAAGCGGTCGCAGCTGCCCGTCCAAAGGGGCTTCCTCCTCTCACTCTCATGGCTCTTACTTCTTCGAGAACGTGTTGCGGTGATTTGAACTCCAGATCCATAGCATAGCCTCCTGATTCTCTGCAAGTGGTTAGATAATCTGCCCGATAATAAATACCGGCTCGATAAGCTCAGTCCGCAGTCTATCAATATCACCTGGGTTCAAGCTCACTAGAACGGCAGTCGATGCCCCGGCGGATGCTTTCAGATCAATGGGCAAATCCTCATCGAACAACTGAAATCTTTTGCCTACGTAGGCCGCCAGTTCTCCTGCCTCATACAAGGCCCCTTTCGAGCCAATGGGCAGTATCTCATGAACATAATCCAAGCTGTTCAGCTTTACTACTGTGCTCACATGAGCAATGTCCTCATCATCCTCACGGTAAGGAATATGAAAACCGGACTTGGGAATACCGACACAGACAACTGCATCTCCAGATTGAGTCCTTCCCAGTCTCAGCGTTGTACTGGTGGCAAGCCCGATCACTGTCATCCCTATGCCGGATTGAACTGTCTCCGCGTTGTCTTCGGTGCTGCCAGTAAACTCAATGCTAGCCGAAAGCCCAGCTCTCTCAAGTTCTCCTCGAATAGCTTCGATGATCTTCTTGCCGGACGGCTCCATCTCGACACACAGAGCATCGACAACAACAATGGGAGTGGCTCCGACGGCTATTACCTCCATGAGGGGAACCTTGACCGCACTTCGACCCATCTCCGCATATGGCTGCTTCAGACTGTCCATTGGTTTCTCTCCAATAGCGGCATTGGAATCACATGCTATGACAAGGTTGATGCCGCCGAGCAAGTCTATGAGAATCAAGTCCCGGACCCGCTTCACTAGAGTTCGAGGATTGATTTTGCCGTGGGCCACCGCCTCCAGTCTGAGGTACTCTTTATCAATATCCCTGGAGCCGATTACCATATCACCATCACCCTTCCCGTGACCGCCTTCGGGTTTCTCTGGTCCCCAAGAAGAGGAAGACCATTGTCATGATGTACGGAATCATCAGCATTATCTGATTGGGCAGCCCGAATCCCTGCATTCTAACTGCCAAAGCCTCCGCACAGCCAAACAATAGGCTCGCCATTATCAAAGGCCCCGGCATGCCCCGACCGAAGAGCACTGCCGCCAACGCGATATAGCCTTTTCCTGCTGACATATTTTCGCTGAACATTGATAGCCCCGAGAGAGGCAGGCAAGTGCCGGCAATCCCAGCAAGCATACCGCAGAGGACAATCGCCAAGTACCGATACCCACGGGGACTGACTCCCGCGGTCTCGGCGGCCGCCGGATTCTCCCCTAACGATCGAATCCGCAACCCCGCTCTTGAATAATAAGTAAAGAAGTAAGCCCATACAGCCGTTGCCAAGGCTAGATAGGCCAGGAGATTCTGTCCGCTCAGAACTTCGCCTACAAATGGAATCGACTCCAACCCGGGAATCCTGACGATCGGGAAACTCTTGATCCTGGGATCTAAGAGAAAGCCCCTCACACCAAACATCAGCTCCAGGAGAATGCTGGTTACACCCCAGCTGGCGAGATTCATTGCAATGCCTACTACAACGGGGTCAGCGTGCAAATCAACTGTGAGAAGGGCAAAAAGCAGTGCTATCAGTATAGATGACAAGACTCCAAACAGAAGTCCTATCCACGGATTGGACGTATAGTAGCTGCCTACTGTAGCAAAGAATGCCGACACGAGCATTAGGCTCTCCAAAGCAATGTTAAACACGTTTACTTGGTGGGTAAACATACCACCAAGAGCTGCAAACAGCACTGGTAGAGACAGCTTAATTCCAGCCGCCAGGGTACTTGCACCAAGCCCAGCTGTCATCCCTGGATCCCACCCTTCATCTCCTCGGTACCTAGCCCGGTTCTTCTTACTCTGAACACCTTCTCGAGCACTACTGAAATGGTGCCGCTGTCCACTGTAATAAAGAGCACGAACAGCGCTTGAACGACCTGGATCACCATGCGGCTAACCGAGGTCATTCTCTCCATGGTGTAAGCTCCGTTGCGCAGAGCTCCCCATAAGAACCCTACCGGGATTACCGCCAGCGGATTTAGTCGTGCCAACAGCGCAATCAATAACCCATCGAATCCGAGATTCGACGAAAACTGCGCGGCGAATTTGTAGTGTACACCTAGAATCTCAACAGCGCCGACCAAACCGCCTATGAATCCAGAGGCAAGAAATGCGGAGAAAGTCAACTTCTTAACATCAACACCGCCATACTGGACAAAGCTTGGATTCCGGCCGGCAAGGTCCAATTCATAGCCCTTCACGGTCCTTCTGAAGAAGGTGTAGAGAGCAACCGCCATGAAAATGCCGAGAACCAGTCCAATGTTAGCTTGGTAAGGCGGCATCAGTTTCGGCAGTGTTGCAGTAACGGCAATCTGCGGAGTAACCACCTGTGAAGGCACGGCAGCAGCAGATGAACCCATAATGAAGACCCTTACCAAGTACTCGGTGAATAACGACGCCACGTAGTTCAGCATTAAGGTGTTGACAATCTCATTGATGCCGAACTTCATCTTCAGATATGCCGGAACCAGCGCCCAGGCTGCTCCTGCAAGGCCGCCGCACAGCAAAGCAAAAACGGTATGAATCACCGGCGGAAGACTTATGCTGTAACCAACCATCGCTGACACCAGGGCACCTACGTACAACTGGCCTTCTACACCCATATTAGAGACGCCGGCTCGAAAGGCCAGAGTAACTGCCAATCCCGACAAAATCGCCGGCGTTGCCCACCGCAGAGTCTGAGCTACGGCCGCCCGACCGACAAAAGCCCCCTCGACCAGTACCTTGTATGCGAAGATCGGATCTTCTCCCTTGGCTGCAATGAATAAGCTGCCGACCAGTGTACCGATAATCAAAGCTATCCCGTATCTATACACGCCCAACAGAATCTGCCTCTTATTCACTATCCGTTCCCTCCGATGTACCAGCAGACGAGTGGCCGGCCATAAGCAACCCGAATTCTTCTTCGCTGGTTTCGCTGGGGACCTTCTCTCCGACGACCCGGCCCCTGTACATCACCAGCACTCGCGTGCTCATGGACATTATTTCTTGTAAGTCGCCGGATATGAGAAGTACTGCTCCTCCTTTTTTGGCAACCTCCAGAATCTGTCCCCTAACAAACTCCGTTGCTCCAATATCTATTCCTCGGGTGGGATCCTCGGCGATCAACACCTGGGGCGTCTCCGCCAACTCCCGCGCCACAATGGCCTTCTGAAGGTTCCCACCTGAAAGAGTCCCTGCGTCGACATCTATGGATGCCGCCTTTACACTGAATCGCTCAACCAGGAACCGTGCAAAGTCTCTGACACTGGCCTCGTTAAGAAAGATACCGTTAGCCAAGGACTGCCGATACTGATATCCCATAAGCAGGTTTTTCCACAGAGAGGCGGTTCTGCACGACCCTACCCACGCTCTATCCTGTGGGATGTACCTCATTCCCAGCCATCTGCGCTGTCCCGCAGATGTGAAGGTGATGTCCCTATCTCTCAGCTTGATAGTACCTGAGGCAGGTTTTCTCAGACCGACAATGGCCTCGACCAACTCATTCTGTCCATTGCCGGAAACACCGGCAATACCCACAATCTCTCCCGCTCTCACCGCAAGGCTGACGCCATCGACAACAGTGGTACCCCTCCTGGGATCAATTACCGTCAGGTCGCGAACTTGCAAAATGGCCTTATCGGCTGTCGCCTCCGGAGGAGCAAAATCCAGCTGTATGTCCCTGCCCACCATCATCCTCGCCAGCTGACGCTCGGTGGCAGCGTCTCTGTCCACGCTGCCGACCACCCTCCCGTCCCGCATAACGGTAATCGTATCGGCAATCTGGAGAACCTCAGGGAGCTTATGCGATATGAAGATGACTGACTTACCCTTCTTAATCAACTCCGGAATCGCTCGGAAAAGCCCCTGGGTCTCCTGGGGAGTTAGGACAGACGTTGGCTCATCCAGAATCAGCAAATCCGCCCCCCGATACAACGCTTTGAGGATCTCCACCTGTTGCTGTTGGGACACCGGCAAACGACCCACGGGTTGGTCGAGGGGAACCGATATCCCATGCAATTCCATCAGCTCTTGTATACGCCTGAGGGCCTCATCTCTCGATATATAACTGAATCTGGTGGGCTCGAAGCCGAGGATAATGTTGTCCACCGCAGTCAGAGACCTCACCAGCATGAATTCTTGGTAAACCATACCAATGCCCTTTGCAACAGCATCTCTGGGACTGGTAAACCTGACCCTGGCATCGTTGATGTAAATCGAACCCGCATCGGGTTGGTGAAGCCCGGCGAGGATACCCATCAGAGTGCTTTTCCCAGCCCCATTCTCACCCACTATAGCGTGGACGATCCCCGGGCGGATAGTCAGGGAAACATCATCACAGGCCAAGACTCCCGGAAACCGCTTAGTAATGCGCTCAAGGCGGATTGTCTTCAGCATTGACGATACTGCCCCCAATTGTACAGATTTGACGGAGAACGGAGCGGCTGCAGTCCGCTTGACCGCAAAGCCGCTCCGCATCTGTATTCCCTCGCTCACATTCCTGCCGCGCCTAGTTTACAGTTGAAGGGACAACTATCGAGCCGTCCCGAAGCTGTTCTTCGATCTCCATAACTTGTACCTTGAGATCCTCGGGCAGCGCCTCAAGGTCCCTCTCATCATACAGCTGAGCACCTGTGGAAGCGCCGAAAATGAACAGCCCCTGTTCAAACTCACCATCCAGCGCTTTCTTGGCCATGAGATAGGTAGCGTTAGTAGCGTCCTTCAATGCCGACCATAGCACATGGCCAGGAGCAACATCTCCCTGCCACATATCGACACCTATTCCCCATTTGCCAGCTTCAGCAGCAGCCCTCAGCACTCCCAGGCCGGTCTTGTTAGCCGCATGCATTACAACATCGGCACCGCTGGCGAACATCATTCTGCCCATCTCTAGGCCTTTGGCCGGGTCGATAAACGTGCCGGCGTATGCCACATCGATTTTGATTGCCGGATCGATGTATTCTGCCCCAGCTTTGAAGCCAGCCAAGAACTTCTCAATCACCGGCAGATCGGAACCGCCGATGAAACCCACATGCTTCGATTCGGTTGTACGCGCTGCAACAACTCCGGCCAAGAATGAAGCCTCCTGGGGTTCCATTACTACCGTCTGCACGTTGGGCAAATCTGCACTTGTGTAGCAATCGAGAACTATAAACTTCGTCTCGGGAAACTCCGGAGCGACCTGAATGGCAGCATCGGCCAGGTCTTCCCACAATACTAAGACGGGATTGTATCCCAATCTAGCCATGGCCCGTACCTGCTCTACGTGCTCGGACTTGTCAAGGCTTTCAATCAACTTCGCATCAATATCTCTTTCTTTCTCCAATTTCTGAAGACCGGCATACACGAGGTTTGCAAAAGGATCTCCCAACGGCTGATTCATGATCAGTGCCACTCTCTGCTTTACTGCAGCTGCGGAAGATAACGATAAAGCGCAAATCGTTATAGCAATCATCATGACGATCAGAGTCCTAAGGTGAGCTCTCATCACCACTGCCTCCCTCCACGTGATTCTTCACATACTCGCCAGGTCTGCTTCCTAACAAAGGCAACTGCCACCCAGTCAACTCAGATTTCGACTTCTCCCTTTTTCACCACCTCCCAGATCTGTTGAGCGGTAGGAACCGCGCCGCGAGGCCCTTTGCCCGTTACGGCTATAGCTCCCGCTGCATTGGCAAAGCGCAAGGTGTCTTGTAAGTCCCATCTGCTTATTACACCATATAGAAATGCGGCATTGAAGCAATCTCCCGCTCCTGTAGTGTCGACAACCCGCGTTCTGTAGGCCTCGACCTCACAGGCGATGTAACCGTTTACTGCCACCCTAGCTCCCATACTACCGCGGGTATTCACTACAAATCCAGGACCTATCTTGGAAACCTCAGTCAAAGCATCATCGGCGTCCAAACCCATCAAGGACGATAGGTACTGACATCCATCGCTGTTCAGGAAAACTATGTCTGCCTTAGCCAATCTTTTTAAAGGGTCGCCGTTTAGAGCCATCATCTCCAGCACCGGGCGCTCGGCATCGATAGCGACCAACTTCCCTGTTTCTTTGGCTGCATCCACAGCCCGCCATTCACTCTCCTCACCTTTTCGGCCCGGTGCGATGTAGAGAACGTCTGCCTTTCTAATGAGCTCGTAGTCCTCTTTCCCCAGGTCCATCGGCCCCATATCGCTGGTCACAACGAAAATTGCACGTTCCCCATCATCGGCACTGACAATCAACGTCCAGGGCGTTTGAACCCCAGGCATAATACGCACTCGGGATATATCCACCCCCGATGCCTCTACTTCCTTTAAGGCAGCTTGTCCCTGCGGGTCGTCCCCCACTCTCCCAAGAAGCACCGCTTGCAGTCCTAGACGGGCCGATGCAACCATAGAGTTGGCAACCGTACCGCCAGCAGTATACCCCTCAAATCCACAATTGGCCTTGTCCCCCAAGGCTGGATAATTTCGGCAGCTGAGGCAGATATCGACTACGACGTCGCCGATTCCTACTATTAGGCCCATCTCATCACCGGTTAATCTCAGGATGCAGGCGCAGGGCCAAGTCACACAGCTGCTCGGCCAATCCCTCCAGACCCAGATGATTTAACTCTTCCAGCTGATCGTAAAGGGACTTGGGGATCTGGTCGATCCCGCCCAAGGCACCGGCCAGAGAACCAGCTATGGTTGCGATGGTGTCTGTATCATCTCCGATACAAGCGGCACCCACCACTGTCTTGAAAGGATCGCCTTTAGCTGCAATAAACAGTCCAATCGCAGCTGGTACCGCTTCCGCTGAGTGCAACCCGCTACCGACATATGAGCCGATCAACCTGCACGCATCCTCAATGTTCTTTGCCTTGAGGCCTAGCTCAACCGCAATTTCCATCCTCGCCTCAACCGAAGGACCCGGGGTTGTCCGACCCAGCTCCCTTCCCCGCCCTTCACCCAGTCGGGCTCCAAAGAGGCATGCCTGCACCACCGAGTAGACATTGGCTCCAGGCGTCAGCGCCTGTGCAATCCCGGCAGCAACTGCAGAAGCAGCCGACATAGAAATCTGGGTGGCATGGGTAGGCAGGCACACTGTGCATGCATCTTCCACTGCATCTTCGAGGTGTCCCGGGTGAATCAACCCGGCTGGAGCAATTTTCATAGCGCACCCATTGGAAGTTCCAACTGAGGAGGTGATGCCGCTCCGTCCTACGCTAACCGGGTCTTCACCGGCCCTGAGTCTTTCGATAGCCTGCCGGGTCGTCGGGCCGGCAAACCGGGTAAACATCTCCGGGTCCTCTGCCCAACGCAAAAGTGCATCGACTACATGCTTGACGGTTATCCGGTCCGTACCTGCTTCCAGAAACGCCTTGCACAGTTCTATCATCTGGCTAGAGTCGTCAGTTACCTCTCCTGCCTTTCGACCATGGGAGAAAGGCCTCGACTCGTCGGGTGCGTAGAATCTATCCACCAATCCACCAAAGGTCTCCAAAATCTGTTCAAAACTCATCTGTTCCGTTGGGGCACCGAGCGCGTCTCCCATGGCAGCAGCTGCCAGACTGCCCCATATTCTCTTTCGTAGTTCAGGTGGTGCAAGATGCTTCATTATCCATCCTCCATCTTTAATCGCACTGAGTGCCGGTATCTATCTCCACGTATTTTGACAATGGTGTACTCTATGGGCTGTTGGTTGCGATCAACAACTACGGACCGGGTGATAATCAGAGGAGAACCCTTAGGAATGCCGAAAAGCGTACTCTCAAGATCGGAAGCTAGGCCAACCTCCAGTATTTCTTCTCCTTCCCAAGGTTCCACATTGACCCGCTTCAACTCGGCATAGACAGAGCAGGTAGAAAACTCCAACTCATCATAACCTATCTTCTCTGCAACATCCAGCGGCATGTGCAAGGTGTGGAGTTGAACCGGGTCATCATCGATAAATCGAAGCCTCACCAGTTTAAAGACATGAGAACCCTTCTCTAGCTTTAGCAGGGAACAAACTTGGTCGGATGCCAAAACAACCTCAGAACTCAAAACAATCGACCTCGGAACATGTCCCTTAGCAATCACATCGGCAGTAAAACCCCGCAGCTTTCGTAACTGCCACTCGAACTTCGGTTTAGCAACAAGCGTACCCCGGCCTTGGTGCTTCTCCACAAACCCTTCCGCTTGAAGCTCTGCAATGGCTTGCCGAACTGTAGTACGACTCACGCCAAACTGTTGTTGCAGCTGCTTCTCGGAAGGCAGCATATGACCGGGCTTCCAGATTCCGCTCTGAATCTGCCCAACTATCCACCTTTTGATTTGTCCATAAAGGGGTAACACACCATCTTTGTGGTTATCCACTGCTTGGACTCCTTCCCGTATTGCAGACCCATTCAAGATCTAGGCCACAGGCGGCATAACTAGTCATGACCTGTTGGGTTGTTCTAGATACTGGTTATGACGTTTATTCTAGACCAAGCACGGAATTCCTGCTTCAGTTTTTCAAAATAGAGTCAAAATAACTGGTAATACCGGTCGGACAAAAACAGCGCAATCGCTGCAGAAAGACGAGATGGGTTGAACACACGTCAGTATGAATCCTGAAAACACGAAATAGGTCACAACGTTTCTTTCAAGTCGGCAAATCATCGGCTTTGATTTCACACTCGGTCATTTTCGTCGCGTCCCGAAAGTTGAGTCCGTATAATGGTGTAAAAATGGTTTTCT
>MTKW01007145.1_pt1 | contig 13381 bp, 8 predicted proteins | sample 1042761 | NCBI WGS metagenome assembly MTKW01 (sample SAMN06205366, study PRJNA360243) | anaerobic digester metagenome | biome: Wastewater treatment plant; feature: Anaerobic digester sludge; material: sludge; isolation source: anaerobic digester fed with sludge from wastewater treatment plant ...
TCTTTGTTCTTTTGTCTTTGCTCTTTGTTCTTTTGTCTTTGCTCTTTGTTCTTTTGTCTTTGTTCTTTGTTCTTTTGTCTTTGTTCTTTGTTCTCAATTCAACAATTCAATACTAAAAATCGAACGCAAAGTTACTGAATTTTTTGTTACTTTTGTAGGTCGAATTTTTAAATGAGGTTTATTGTATGAGTAAAGAGGAAATTATGGATGATTTGCAAGGGAAAAAAGAACTTCCTGAACGAAATGAAGAGCTTGATGGTATTGACAATACGGATGATGTTGTCAATATAAGTGAAGAGGAAGAGATAGATGAGGATATTTCCGAAACACATTCGAATTACGTTATACCGAAAATAGCTGATAAACCGGCCAAGTATAATTTGGCGGGCATGTACCAGAATTGGTTCCTGGATTATGCATCTTATGTAATATTAGAAAGGGCTGTGCCCAATATTTATGATGGTTTGAAACCTGTTCAGCGACGTATCCTGCATTCGATGAAGCGTTTGGATGACGGTCGTTATATCAAAGTGGCCAATATAGTCGGGCATACCATGCAGTTTCACCCGCATGGTGATGCGTCTATCGGAGATGCGTTGGTACAACTTGGACAAAAAGATTTGTTAATCGATTGTCAGGGTAACTGGGGGAATATCTTAACCGGTGACGGAGCCGCAGCACCCCGTTATATTGAAGCCCGCCTTTCAAAATTTGCTTTAGACACTGTTTTTAATCCCAAAACGACAGAATGGAAGTTATCTTACGATGGCAGAAATAAGGAGCCGATTACATTACCGGTAAAATTTCCTTTGTTGTTGGCGCAAGGCGGAGAAGGTATTGCAGTTGGGTTAAATTCGAAAATTTTGCCGCATAACTTTAACGAACTGATCGATGCTTGTATCGCACACTTGAAAGATGAGGAGTTTGAATTGTATCCGGATTTTCAGACCGGTGGCGCTATTGATGTGAGTCGCTATAATGATGGTGAGCGAGGTGGTTCGGTGAAAGTACGTGCCACCATCAATAAAGTTGATAACAGAACCCTCGCAATTACAGAAATTCCCTTTGGAACGAACACCTCAAAATTGATCGATTCGATACTTAGAGCTGTTGATAAAGGGAAAATTAAAATTCGTAAGGTAGATGATAATACCTCTGCTGAGGTGGAAATATTGGTGCATTTGCAGCCCGGAACTTCTTCCGACAAGGCCATCGATGCGTTGTATGCATTTACCGACTGCGAAATCAGCATCTCACCCAATTGTTGCGTGATTCACGATAATAAACCCCGGTTTATGAATGTGAGCGACATGCTTCGCATCAGTTGCGATCATACGAAGGATTTACTCGAACTAGAATTACAAATTCAAAAAGGGGAACTGGAAGAGCAGTTTTTCTTTACTTCTTTGGAAAAGATTTTTATTGAAAACAGAATTTATAAAGATAAGGGATTTGAAGAAAGTGATTCTCCGGACAAGGCAGTCGCTCATATTGATAAAAGGTTGGAGCCTTTTAAGAAAGACCTGATCAGGGAAGTAAACAAAGAAGATATTCTGAAGCTGTTGGAAATCAAAATGATGCGGATCACTAAGTTTGATTCCGACAAAGCTGATGATATTCTGATCAATCTTCAGAAAAAGATAAAAGATGTTCAGTACCAGTTGGATAATATAGTTGATTATACGATTTTCTGGTATGAAGGTCTGAAAAACAAATATGGCAAAGATTATCCGCGGCTGACGGAAATCCGGAATTTCGAAACCATTGTTGCAACCAAGGTCATTGAAGCCAATGAGAAGCTTTACGTGAACTATGAAGAAGGCTTTATCGGTACCGGTTTACGCAAAGATGAGTTTGTTTGTAACTGTTCCCATCTGGATGATATCATTATTTTCTTTAAAGACGGTACTTACAAGGTGGTGAAAGTAGCTGATAAGGTTTTTGTGGGCAAGAACATCCTGTATTTGAATGTTTTCAAAAGGAACGACAAACGCATGGTGTATAATGTGGTGTACAGGCACGGCAGATCCGGACCTTTTTATTTGAAACGTTTTTCAGTGGGAGGTATCACAAGGGACAGAGAATATGATCTTACGCAAGGTAAGGAAGGATCTAAAATCATCTATTTTACGGCAAATCCCAACGCGGAAGCCGAAATTATCCGTGTGACTTTAAAACCGAAACCTCGTCTTACTAAGTTGGTGTTTGAAAAGGATTTCAGTGATATTGCCATCAAAGGTCGTCAGGCAAGAGGAAATATCCTGACCAAAAATGATGTGTATAAAATTGTGTTGAAGCAGAGAGGTGCTTCTACCTTAGGTGGGCGTGAGGTGTGGTTCGACAGCGATGTGTTGCGCCTCAATTATGATAAACGAGGCGATTATTTGGGCGAATTTCACAGTGATGATCAGATTTTAGTGATCTACTCTACCGGCGAATATTATATGACGAATTTTGAGTTAACCAATCACTTTGAAAAGAATATTCTTGTCATTGAAAAATATGACCCGGATAAGATATGGTCACTGGTTTTATTTGATGCCGATCAACAGTACTATTACCTAAAACGATTTCAGCTGGAAGCGACCCAAAAGCCGCAAAATATTTTAGGCGATAACCCTGAATCACAGCTTATTTTGCTGTCGGATCAAGATTTTCCGCGTTTTGAAGTTGTTTTTGGTGGCAACGATGCCCACAGGAAAACTTTGGAAATTGATGCGGAGGAGTTTATTGCTGTAAAAGGTTTTAGGGCAAGAGGAAAACGCCTGACTACTTATGAGGTTGAAACGATCAACGAGTTGGAACCTTTGCGTTTCAAGGAGCCGGTGGAAAATTATACTTCTAATGCACAGGAAGAAACGGAGGAAGATTTGATCGGTGGTGATGAAAATGGTGACGATGAAAATCCTGAGCAACAAGCTAAGGAAACGAAGCAAGCGAAACAAGCCAAGCAGCAGGCTCCGGACTTGAAACCTGAAAAGAAAAGTGAAAAAACAGGCAAAGAACAGCAAAAGAATGTAAAGAAACCATCAGAAGAAGAGCAGACTGATGCAGGCAAAATCATTGATGATATTACCGGTCAGATGACATTGTTTTAGAAACTCCTTCGTCTGAATTCTGAGCACACGATTGCCGTTGCAACGGCCACGTTCAGTGATTCTGAAGTTGGCGTGTTCTCCGGAAAGTTGGGAATTCGTAATTTGCAGGTAATGTGTTTTTCAATTTTAGGTGAAATGCCTTGTCCTTCGTTGCCCATCAGAATAATACCGTTGGGGGATAGTTTTTCTGAATAGATATTGCTGCCGCTTAAAAAAGTACCATATATGGGGAAGTCTTCACCCGGGTTAATTGTATTCCATGCAGATAATAATGTGGCAAGGTCAGCATAATGTACCTGGACTCTTGCCAATGCACCCATCGTGGCTTGTACAGCTTTGGGTCCGTAAGCGTCAGCTGTTGAGAGGGAGCAAAAGATGTGACGGATACCGAACCAATCGGCTATGCGGATGATGGTGCCGAGATTCCCGGGATTTTGAATATCGTCAAGCGCCAAACAAAGCTGGTTTTTCAACTTCTCTTTTGATGGTATTACAGACTCAGGTTTTCGGAAAACTGCCAAAATTCCTTCAGGAGTCTTTTGTGCAGATACTTTGCGCAGACCGGCTTCATCAGTTAATATACGCTCTTCAGCCGTGATGGACAGTATCCCTTTTTCTTCTTTTGACCCTGTATAAACCAATAATTTACAGTCAAAACTGTTGGCAAGGTCATGGATCAACTTGCTGCCTTCGGCAATAAAAAATCCGGATTCGTCCCTGAATTTTTTTAATTGGAGTGAATGGATGAATTTAATTTTGTTTTTTGAAAGCATGGTCTTGAATTTTCGGTGTAAAGTTAGAAAGATATTTCGTAGCCTCAACAAAAATCCGAAATCAGGCATAGTTATTTTGAAATTTTATGTAAGTTTGCGTCTAAATTATTTCAATTCGATGCATGAAACGAAATCTCCGGTCACTTGCTTTTCTTTTCTTCATTTTGATATGCTTGTCAGGTGCATTATTTACTTCATGCTCGCCAACCAGACACATTGCTGAAGGCACTTATTTGTTAGACAAAGTTGAAATTAGATCTGATGCGAAGGAAATCGATAAAAATGACCTGCCCGATTTTGTCCGTCAAACGCCTAACTCGTATATATTAGGTTTGTTTAGAATGCAATTGGGTATTTATAATTTGTCGGGAAAGGATACCACCAAGTGGGCAAACAGGATTTTGAGACGTATAGGACAGCCCCCTGTTGTTTTGGATTCCATGCTGACGGATATTTCTTCTCAGCAACTATTGCGATATCATATCAATAAAGGGTATTATAATGCCGGGGTCAATACCATCGTACATAAAAAGGATAAAAGAGCACGTGTTATTTATCAGATTAGCGCCAATAAGCCCTATAGAATTAATAATTATGAAGTAGATATTCCTTTTTATGAATTGGAAGAATTGGCAAAAGATTCTTCTCAATCGTTGATACAGAAAAACATGCTGTTTGATTCCTACCAGTTGGATAGCGAGAGAGACCGATTGTCATCCGGTATGAGGAGAAGAGGATATTATAATTTCATGAAGGATTATATGGCCTATTCGGCTGATAGTGCGGCATATCAGGTTGATGTCGCCTTGCGCCTTCGGGATTATCTGGAAGAATATGGAGATAGTCTCGACCAAACAGTGTTTAAGCAATATCATATCAGCAAGGTGATTTTTAATTTAAGTCCCGCTGTCAGCACCATCATAGTTGATGATGAACCACAGAAAATTGACACTCTGCAAATAGAAGATAACTATTGGGTTATCGGACCGAGGAAAAAATTTCTTACTTTCAATTCCTTGAAGGGAAGTACATTTATTAAGCCGGGAGCTCTATATTCGGATGCTGATGTTGAGCGAACCTATGCAGCATTTAACGCTCTACCACCTGTAAAATATACTCACATAAGTTTTACCGAAACGGCGGCTGATTCTTTACAATGCCTGATTACTGTGGCGGAAGCCAAAACATTCACTTTTTCTTCCCAGGCAGAAATTACTTTTACAGAGGGATATTGGGGTACAGCCGGAAATGTGGGTGTGACGCATCGCAACCTTTTCAGGGGAGCGGAATCTCTGACTTTGCAAGGGAGATATGCGCTTGAAAAACAGGGCGATCTGACAGCACAGGAGTGGGGTGGTCAAATCGGACTGCGAGTTCCGAAAACCATCATACCATTTGTTAATGACGAATACAGCCGCAGTTTGAGAGGATCTACAGAATTTAAAGGTTTAATCAATTATCAGTATCGTCCAAGTGAATTTACTTCTACCAATATTGGGTTTGGTACAAAGTATAATTGGTATAAGGGCAGGCAGCTACATAACTTCGATTTGCTGGATGTGAGTTATGTGTATTTTCCCTGGATATCACAGGAGTTTAAAGAAACCTTCTTAGAAACGGGCAGGTATAACCGCCATAATTATGAAGATTACATCATTATGCGCATCAGTTATGGAACGTCCTACAGTGGATATAATCGGGCGAGACCTTTGCGTGATTATTTCACTTATCGTTATAGCATTGAATCTGCCGGTAATATCCTGTATGGTATTTATAAATTATTCAATATACCGGCTGGAGAAGATGGATTCTATCGTACTTTTAACATACCTTTTTCGCAATATGTGCAGGGAAGGATCAATTCCTCCTATCACCAAATCATAGACAAAAACAATAAGTTCGTTTACCATGTTGGCCTGGGAGTGGGATTTCCTTACGGGAATTCGGAAGTCATCCCTTTTGAAAGAAGATTTTATAGCGGAGGAGCGAACAGTGTCAGGGGGTGGGGTGAGAGCCGGTTAGGCCCCGGATCCTACCAACGTTTTACCTTAAACAGAAGAGATTACAACCAGGTGGGCGATATCAAATTGGATATGAATGTCGAATACCGGACTAAGATGTTTTGGGTGTTGGAGGGAGCTATCTTTGCGGATGCGGGAAATATCTGGACAATCAGAGATTATGATTATCAGCCCGGTGGTGTGTTTAAATTGGATGCGTTTTGGAAACAAATAGCCCTGGCTTACGGCATAGGTATCAGGATGGATTTTAATTTTTTCATCTTCCGCATGGATATGGGGGTCAAATTGTATGATCCGGCTATTGTTTCGGCATCCAGATGGGTATTGCCTTCATCTTTTAAAGATATGGCTTTCCACATTGCTATTGGATATCCTTTTTAAATTCCTTCCAAAGATCAGGAGTTATTTTCTTAATAGGCTTATAAAGCATGGATTCCTCTTTTAAGTCATTACTCATAAAGGAAAATTTATTGTCTAATGCTTCCATCAGTACCAACACCACACTTACGATTAAAACGAATTTGATGGCGCTCACAATGCTACCCAATATAGAATTGATAAGCCCTAAGGATAGCATTTTTAGCATTTTGTGAAGTATTCTTCCTATGATGATCAGCACTAAAGCTATAATTAAAAAAGCGATGATAAATGAAAGCGGTTTAGCGGCTTGCGGGCTGATGTTAAACCAGTCAATCAACTTATCGCTAATACTTGGCGCCAGTAATCGACTCAGTAAAATTCCTACAATTATGATAATCAGAGAAATGGTCTCTTTAATTAATCCGCGAAACAGACCAATCACGAAACCCAATAAAATTGGAATGGCAATATATAAATCTAATACGTTCATCTGTTTTGCAAAATTAAACAAAAACCCAAAACTCGCAACCTGTAATCTGAATTGGCACAAAAATTGAAAAGTCCCCGTTTTGTGTGCAATTTTGTCAAACGATTAAAAAACACCATTATGAAAACGAGACAAATTATATTATCCTTGATTTTGTTTGCAGTATGGATGCCCCTTCAACTGACGGCGCAAAGAGTTTCGATGTCTGTATCTCATTCATACGATTTAAGTGACCATTTGGATCTTGAGGCTGTAGCTACGGTATTTGCCCAATCGAGAAACATAAAAGATTTTGAATATCGGTTGAATGACTACCGCAATCAGGTTTCGAATCTTGATTTGAACAATGACGGTTATGTGGATTACCTTAGGGTGATTAAGATGTATGATCGCAATAAGCATATCATACTTATACAGGCGGTATTGGACTACGATTACTACCAGGATGTGGCCACCATCATTGTCGGCAGAGACTTTTACAATGGAGAATATGTTCAGATTATCGGAGAGCCCTCACTGTTTGGCGTTGATTATATTATTGAGCCTATCTTTGTTACTCGTCCTCGTGTGGTGAGGTGGTTGTGGAATTATCCCGGGACTATCTACGTTTCTAAGTATTACTGGGGCTATTATCCGCGTGTTTACTTGCGGAGAACCGTTTTGCCTATACACCATTATTTCAATCATGTAAGTGTATTTGTTAATGTGAATCATTATTATCATTATACCACTCATGTGAGATATCCGGTGTACACACAGACAATACATTATTACTCACGCAATGATTTTTGGAGGAATAATCCCGGATACCGTTTTGACCAACGCAATAGAGATTACAAAAACAAGGGATATTTTCAACATTATCAAGATAGGAGAAAACCTGAAGTTAAAGATAAAATTACGGGAAGTTCGGAAACAGATAGAAGGCAATTAAATCAGGGCACTTCAACACCAAGACCTCAACCAAGAGTTACACCAACTACTCCTAAAACGACTACACCACAGCGTGAAATACGGACTTCCACTCCCAGTGCTGGTGAATCTAAGTCTCAAATCAATACAACACCGGGCAAGCGTTCCACTGAGCGCACAGCGACACCGACAAGGAGTGTGCAAAGTACCCCGGCAAGAGAGAGAACAACGACTCCGACCGTTAATAGAAATACTGATAGACCGAGAACGGAGAGCAGGACGACTGTTAACAGGAATACTGATAACTCAAGAACGGAAAGTAAGGCAACTGTTAATAGAAATAATGATAAGCCAAGAACGGAAAGCAAGACGGAGTCGACACGCAGCAGTGGAAGAAGCAGTTCAAGCCAATATAATAGGAATACGGGAAGAAGATAGATGTAAAATGTGTTTGTTTAGTTAATCTGTGAGGCTGTCCATATTTTAGGCAGCCTCGTTTTTAAATCTTTCTTCATTTTTTTGTCTTGTGATATTCAACCAAATATTCTTGCTCAGTCTGTCCCGGAGTGGGAGTGAATTCAGCTTTATGTAAGCAATTCAAAGCATGCAAATCCATGATGGTACTATATCCGGATCGACAAATTATCTTTTCGGCATGCAATAAATAATAAGCAAAAGTTTGAGAAGCCAAATGTGGAACTTGGTCTATTTTTCCAAAGTCACCCACCAATCTTTGAATTTGATAAATGTCAGTCGTTTGAGGTTTTCCTTGAATTAACAATATTGGCTTTTGTGTATCTTCAAACCGTGAAATCAGTTCTTGCTCAAACAAACTGCGCTGCGGTTCTGGCCCGGAAATTATTGCAACCGTATGATATTTTTTTATTGGTTTCCCAACAGCATCGGCAACCGAGAGCTTAAATCGTGACAAAGGACCAATAAATTGGGCGTTTTTCGGCAAAGGATAAAGATGTGATAAATCGCCACTAAGGTTTTCTTTGCCCTCAAAGTCGGGGATGTGACATTCATCATATTTATGAATCACCCAACGATGTATTCGCCAAATCGTTTTCTCCAAAAACTTGAGTTTGTCCGGCATTTTAATCATCAACTGGTGGGTCATGTATATACTGTGGACATTCTTGTTCCACAGTCCAAAGCGATTGTCTGAAATAACCTGGCAAATATGATGTTTTCGAATTGTTTTTTTTAGTTGGTTATGCTCTCGAATAGTGGCTGCCACGATGGCCGGAAGGCTTCTCAATATGGCTGTGATTTGAGATTTTCCCCGGTTATACCGAATTTTGTAGGAAGGAAGCTCGATGAAATCCAGATTTGGGAACTCCTGTTGCAACAACAGCAAAGCCTGCCCATCTGATGCCACAATGGGAGTATGTCCGTCAGCCATAAGCCGCTGAATGATCGGGATGCATCTTGTTGCATGCCCCAATCCCCAGTTCAGTGGAGCCACTAAGATGTTCAAAGTCTTACAAGTTTTCCGACAGGCTATTCCTACCTGCTGTTTTTTTTAATGAATTTGGTTCGTTATTCGTTGGTTAAATCTTCAAAAATCTCTAAATCAAAATATTTAGCGGCGGAAATGAGATGATCGAATATATCAGCCATAATATTTTCATATTCGGCCCAGACTGTGGTGTTAGTAAAGCAATAAATTTCCAAAGGAAGTCCTTTCTCCGTAGGTTCTAAATGTCTTACCATAATAGACATTTTTTTGTGAACACCAGGGTGGTTTTTTAGATACACTTCGGCGTATTTTCTGAACAAACCAATATTAGTCAGACTTTGGCCATTGATGACAATGGAAGTGTCTGCCCCGGTTTTTTGATTCTGTTTGTCAATTACGGCTTGTTTTTCATCAACGTATTGACTAATGGAATGAATCCTTCTGTAGAATTTCAAATCTTCTTCTTGGTTGACAAATTTGAACGATGATTGTTTGAAAGAGATGGGACGCTTAATGCGTCTTCCACCTGCTTCCATCATACCTCTCCAGTTCTGGAACGAGTCAGAAATCAGAGCGTACGTTGGGATGGTAGAGATGGTTTTGTCGTGATTCATGACTTTTACTGTGTTTAGTGAGATTTGCATCACGTTACCATCGGCATTGTGTTTAGGCATGGTAACTCGGTCACCTATACGTACCATGTCGTTGGTAGTGACCTGAATGCTGGCTACGAACCCAAGAATGGTGTCTTTAAATATGAGCATCATGACGGCAGATGCCGCACCCATGGCAGCAAAAAATGTTGATAGTTCTTTACCGGACAGGACAGTGAAAGTGGCACCTATGGCCAATATTATCAAAAGGATTCGAATTACCTGAAAGTAACTGTCTATAGGTTTGTCTTTGTATTGCGAGGAGGTTTTCAGTTGCTTGGCAAGTGCCTTGAGGATGGAGTTTATCAACCAGTAAAGCATCCAGACTATAAAAAGGTCTGTTGCCTTTGAAATGAAGGTAATGACATTGGGATAATATTCAAATACGACGGGGATACTGCCTCTGATCCAACTAAGAGGAGCCGTTAGGGCCAAATACCGCGGAAATTTAGTTTCAATTAAAAAACTGCTTAATTTAAATTTCTCCACCTTGTTGGTCTGCTTCAGGATCAGGGTAATCAGCTTTTGTGTTACCCATTGAAACACCCAAACAAAGAGAATAACAATGGATAATTGCAAGAGCAAATTGATGAGATTCACCGATCCTTCAGGAATGCCCCAGTTTTCTAGCAACTGTTTAGACCATATTGAAATTTTATAGGCAGATTCTTGAATCTTCTCGGGGTGTAATTGTTGTAATGTATTGGTACTGAGTGATATGCTGTCGGTTGCCTGTTGCACTATTCCGGTTTGTTCCTTCATAATAACTCCTGATACGATTGTTTAATAATTGAAGGACAAAAGTAGTAAAAGCAGTCAAAGTTTCCAAATCCGTTCCGGATCTCGATTCCGATTCCGGTTCCGATTTTGATGCTTAGGGTTCGATATCCGGAATCACCTCACTTTGTATCTCCCCGTCTTTCAAGTAAGTCTTAATTATATCACCTTGTTTTACCTGGCTTACAGATAACAGTTTTTTACCATTTACAGTTGTAATAGAAAAGCCCTTTTCTAATAACTTGATGGGGTTGCGATGTTCGATTTCTTTGGATAACAATTCCAATTTGTTCTTTTGTTGATTGACGGCAAGTCTGACAGCTTGTATCAACCGGGCATTCTGTCTTTCTAAAAATATTTTTTTGGAGGCAGTTTTATTGAGCAAAGCATGTTTGATTTTCCAGGATATATCGGAAATTCTTTGTTGTTGATTGTTGAGTTTATTTCGAAGCAAATGGTAAATTGCGTTATACGTATCCGTCAATTTACCTTTTGCACCTTCCATGGCCTCAATTAAAAAAGTAGCTGCAGCTGTGGGTGTTTTGACGGAAGTATGTACCACCATATCAACAATGGACAGGTCACGTTGATGCCCAATTCCCGCAATGATGGGCAACGGAAATTGGGCGCAATGCAGTGCAAGATCATAGGCGTCGAAGCACGATAAGTCCGTTGTGGCACCTCCGCCTCTTATTATCACGACCACATCAAACAAATCTACATGTTCAAAAATAGTGTCTAAAGCATTGATAATGGAAGTTTCTGCCTGATCACCCTGCATCAAAGCCGGAAAAAGTTTTTTATAAAATATGAATCCGCTTGTATTGTTGTCAAGTTGATTGCAAAAATCCTCATAACCGGCAGCCGTAGCGGAAGATATGATGGCGATGCGGTTGGCAGGCACAGGTAGGTTTATTGATTTGTTCATTTCCATTACGCCGTCTGCTTCTAACTGATGGATGATGGCTTGTCGCCGTTTAGCCAATTCACCCAAGGTGTAAGTTGGGTCGATGTCTTTTACATTCAGGCTTAGTCCATAAACATCATGAAAATCAACGGTGACAGCCACCAATATACTGATTCCTGCACGCAGGGGTTGACCTGTGTTCGATTCGAAATAGGATTTCAGCATGTGGTAAGTTTGTGCCCAAATGGTAGCTTTAATTTTGGCAATTAATGTGTCCGTAGCTGTATCTTTTTCGACAAACTCCAAATAGCAATGTCCGTTGGGGTTTTCTCTAAACTCACTGATTTCGGCACGTATCCAAATCGGTTCTTCAAAGTTGACCTTGAAAATCCTGTTGATATGCTGCGTAAGCTCGTATAATGAATAAGATTTTATTTTCATTTTTTCAATGTATCATTATTTTTGTCAAGCTTGTCTCATCTTCGGAAATCACTTGAACCAAGTATATGCCCGCTACATAATTGTTCAAATGTATCGTCGTCGAATCGTAAAATTTATGCGCAAATCGTAAATTTCCGTTTGCCGTAAAAATATTAACCTGACAAGAACGATTTGTATTGAAGGGATTAACTGTGATTTTCAAATCATTTGAGCCTGGAATATAACGCACAGCATGAAGAGCGTCCTCGTTTATGTTGTGAATTTCATTCGTGAGGATACTGTTCATTGCCTCTTGAAAGTCAGGGATGCCGTATCCGTAACGCTCATCCGGATGATCGTATCTATCGGCTGACCGGATAATATGTGTAATAATATGTTCCACATCATAAGTGTGTGGAATATTTTCTTTGCAATATTGCAGATAGCAAGCCGTTAAGCCGGCAATAACGGGAGAAGAATAGGAAGTTCCGTTTCCGGTTATTGGATTTCCATATTTATTAGTCAGAGCAGTACCCAAGCCTACAGCACACACGTCCGGCTTGATGCGTCCGTCTGCACTGGGACCGTAAGAAGAGAAATAGGCAATAGTGTCGCTCGTGTCAACAGCACCAACAGAAAGTATTCCTTCAGCGTCAGCCGGACTTGAGATGTATTTCCATGATGAATTACCTTCATTTCCTGCGCTATTGCATATGATGATTCCTTTTTGGGCAGCCAGGGTTGCGGCACGACTGGCACGAGATAGCTTGCCATTCATGTCGTTGTAAGTAAAGTTCATCGCAGGGTCATCGAATTCAAAATATCCCAAAGAGATATTCACTACGTCGGCGCCCACGCTGTCTGCATATTCCAGACCCCTAACTAAAAAATCAACTTCAACCTTGTATTCAGTGGGCACGTATTCGGTTTGGATCAGCCAATAAGAAGCGTGAGGCGCAGTTCCAAGGTACTGCTGAGGCATGTTGGCCGCCATAATCGATAACACATTGGCACCGTGTATATCTTCTTTAAAAACATCAATCTTTGAATCAATAATGCTCACTGTACCCAGCAAACGATTTTGCAGGTGCAAACTGTCAAAAGCAATATTATTATCAGCCTCCCGAAAGCCCGCATCTATCACTCCAATGACGATGTCTTTACCGGTGTATCCCGCATTGTGCAGAGCTGCTCCATTTAATCGGTTTATTTGCGTTGCGGCTGTTCCATAATCATATTCTTCAATTAATTTGTTGATTTTACCGGGTGCCGGTGATATAGATTCGGTTTTGATACCCGTATATTCAGTTGCTTTTACAAAAGGGAGCAAGCGAATTTGTGCCATCAGTGATGAATCTTGCAGTAAAACAGTAGCTCCGTTCATCCATTTACTGCTGCTGTGAATCTTCAAACCATGGTTGGTAAGTTGCGCCAGGTAATCAGAATTGACCGGCAAGTCTGTTGAGTCACAAGCGATACCTTGTTCCATGCGACGGCTGATGGCTTTT
>MTKW01007821.1_pt1 | contig 13373 bp, 13 predicted proteins | sample 1042761 | NCBI WGS metagenome assembly MTKW01 (sample SAMN06205366, study PRJNA360243) | anaerobic digester metagenome | biome: Wastewater treatment plant; feature: Anaerobic digester sludge; material: sludge; isolation source: anaerobic digester fed with sludge from wastewater treatment plant ...
CCCAAATCCTTAACGCAGCAAGAGACTCAGGCGGATTCGTAATGGCAGTCACTGAGGACGAGATAAACTTAGCTGCTCTGGAATTGGCAAAAGACGGAATCTTTGTGGAGCCCACGTCGGCAGTGGTGGGAGCTGCCTTAGGACGTTTGATTGGCGGCGGAATAATCGAGGGAAATGATGTAGCCCTTGGAATTCTCACAGGGATAGGTCTAAAAGCCGGTTATTACTATGACAGTATTCATCTCCGGTGATGCGGAATCAATCAGGCGTCTGTCGAAATCGCTTGTATTCGCCGAATCTGACACCGGGCGGATAGGTACTAATCACATCAAGAAGGACATCAACCACTTTAGGATCAAATTGTGTGCCTGAGCAACGCTTTAGTTCAGCTACAACTTCGTCATTAGTCATTGCTTTCCGATAAGGCCGATCAGAACCCATTGCGTCAAAAGCGTCTACTACAGCAATAATGCGGGCCTCAACGAGGATCTCATCTCCTTTCAGGCCGGAAGGATAACCTGTCCCATCGTACCGTTCATGATGTTGCTCGATAATTGGGCCTGCATCCTTCAGAAATGTCTTCTCAATTATGGCCCTGCCTGCGGAAGGATGCTTCTCTATCTGTTGCCATTCCTCACGAGTCAAAGGCCCGGTTTTCTTCAGTATGTGATTGGGTATCGTGATCTTACCGATATCATGCAGAAGCGCGGCATATATCAGTAATTCGAGCCTATCCGGAGGAAGCTTCATCTTTTCTCCAACTAACATCGACAGGCTCTCGATACGCTGACAGTGTTCTTGCGTATGGCTGTCTTTTCTCTCAACTTCCTTAGCAAGAGCGACGAGTCCTTGGATCTCGTCGCTCAACACGTGAAATACGGGTTCGGAGGACATGTAAAGCAGTGTCACACCTGTTTCAGTTCGGAAATACACATCTTTCATAAGATGCGTGACAGCAATATAATCTCCCGAACGTAGGCGGGTTGTCCTCCCTCTTTCATCTCTGCAGGCCAATGCCCCGTCAAGAATGAAGTAGAATTCAAAGCCTTTCCAATCCGGCTCGCATGTTAAAGTTATGTGAGAATTTGGGGCGATGTATTGCTTCATCACCTCAATCCCGTTTCCTTTTGCTAGAAGCCTGATTTCCGTCGATCTTTTCCTTGCCTGTTTGATGAAGTCAGACTCCCGGCCGATATGGACCCCCTTCATGTAACACCCCTACCGGATACACTGAGTTTGTACGTATAGAGCCTTAGCTACCTGCGACCTTCATTGGATCGATAGTGATCGTTCGACCGCCGATGTCTACTTCAACGTCNNGCATTTTCGACTTTCTTTTCAATTAACTCAAGCGCAGCATCACCCGATGGAGGACCACCCTCGGCCTCACACAACGCGATACCGACAGACAACACCATCATCAATGCGGTAGTCAGAGCAATAATTCTCCGTGACCTTCTCATGACGTCTTACCTCCTTATCATACGTCGTAGTGTTCCAGCCTTTTAGGCTCAATCACCTGCCGCCCGGTTGCAAGCAGGTGATTGATACAACGAATGAAACTGGAAGTTTCAAACGACGTCTGACCCCGCCGGCAACCTGGCAGTCATAGGTGTATTCCACCCTTAGACCCATGGCTTTGCGTCGCTTTCTTTGGAAAGCTTTGCCCTTATCGGCTAAGACTTCATTCGCTTGTCCTGAACAATAGCAAATATTGCTAACACTAAATTTCGCCATCTCTTTGGATTTTCCTTCTTAGATCGACCAATATTGGGAAATTTGCTCGTGATTTCCACTTTACCCCCTATCTTGCAGCAATCCATCTCCTAAAAGACTGGGGAAGCAAGTGCCGGATAACTGCTATTTCGCCTGATAACAGCAGAGGGATAAAGCTGGAGCCGGCGGTGGGAATCGAACCCACAACCTGCGCATTACGAGTGCGCCGCTCTACCATTGAGCTACGCCGGCGGAAGGACTCTGTTCCTAAGTAGATCACCATAAGACCGTTGGACTTCTCCAGTAATCGCCGGTTTCGCCGAAGACGTCGGCCGGTTTTTGCGATTCGGGCGGGCCGTGTTAACATAATATGGGAGAGAACGGCGGTCCCCGCCATAAGTAATCGCCGGTTCCAGAAAGTGTACGTACCGTGCGGTGCCACCCAAGACCTCGGAAAACAAGCGAAAACTAATGAACTCATACTTAGGTCTGAACTAACATGCATTGTTAGTATAGCATGATGAAACCGCTATGTAAATGAGCCTTGCCAACTTGCAGACAGGCACCTTCTTATCGCGTTTTGAAAAACTCAAGCGGCGTGAGTTCCAGGTGCTCTTGTCTGTACTTCCCCCCGGTTGACATTCAGGATACTAATCATTTCCCCGGGACAGTTCGTGATTACAGCATCCACACCTGAGGCCGCCATTCTCTTCATTTCATCAGCCTTATCAACAGTCCACGCATTAACAAATAGCCCTGCATCATTCGCACTACGGACAATTTCAGGTGTCACCAGGTAAGACGCGGGATGTAGACCGTCAGCAGGCACACGGCCTGCATATTCCGCATCCGCTGATTTGGGCTGTGCTACAAACACACCCAATACCTGAGTGACCCTATTGGAATTTCTTCTCCGAAACTGCTGTGGTGCGCATTTATTCTCTCAAGCAAAGCCTGAAGGATTATGGAGAGTCCCATAGAATACTATTAGTTCAATCTTTGGATATTCCGATTCAGTTCTGCACCAAGGCATAAAGGTGGGCGACAGGCTATGGAGCAATCAGGCCGTAATGCATGCTTCAACAGCATAAAGGCAAGCGACACAAGGATACTCAAGAGCATAAACCTTGTTGCAGTCCTCACTGCGCTCAGAGAAATCGGCCCTGCTTCCCGCGCTGACATCTCCCGTATTACTAAGCTTACGCCTGCCACGGTATCGAATATCATCTCCTTGCTCATCTCTCAAGGAATAGCTGAAGAAGTAGGATACGGCGAATCCAGCGGAGGCCGTCCTCCTGTAATGATAGAGTTTAACCCCAAAGCCTTCTATCTCGCAGGAGTTGACCTTGGCGCAACTAAGATCATTGCAGTAGTCACCGACTTGGAAGGGAATATCATAACCCGCACTCGCATGGAGCTTAACGTCAACGAAGGACGTGAGTCGGTTATGTCCAACCTCTTTCACGTCACTGAGACAACTCTGGAACAAGCAGTGGATACGCGCAGCAAAATCGTGGGGCTCGGCCTATCCGTCCCAGGCTTGATCGATGCAGAACTTGGGATATCCGTATTCGCACCCAATATTCCCGGATGGCGCAACATACCCCTGGTCAAGGTTTTCCAGGATGAATTTCATATTCCATGCAAGGTGGAAAATGACGCCAGAGCAATGGCAATAGGGGAGGCCATGTTCGGAGCAGGACGGGGGTATGCCAATATCCTGTGCGTGAACGTAGGCAGAGGTATTGGAGCGGGAATCATCATAAACGGCGAAATCTACCGCGGTAAACAAGGAGGAGCAGGCGAATTGGGCCACATAACCATCGATCCTAACGGTCCGGTATGCCCTTGCGGCAACCACGGGTGCCTGGAGGTCATGGCTGCCGGCCCTGCTATTGCGCGCTCAGCCGTCGAGGCAGTCAAGACAGGAAAAAGCACGCTCATTCATGATCTTGTGGGCGGTAACACAGAGGACATAACTGCCGAAGTCGTATCTCTGGCAGCCAAGAAAGGCGACGTTGTGGCAGAAAGCCTGATTCGAGAGGCAGGCAGGCGCCTTGGAATCGGGATAGCCAACGCAGTCAACATGCTCAGCCCCGAGATAGTGATAATCGGTGGAGGCGTCTCACGGGCAGGAGATGTTTTCTTTGAAGAAATCCGAGACACAGTCAAGAAACGCGCATTCACCGCTATGGTGAACCTACCGCCAATAGTCGCTTCTACCCAGGGCGAAGAGGCAAGCTCAGTAGGTGCTGCAGCACTGGTACTGGAAGAGATGCTGGCTGTTGGCAATATTTCACACCTAATGCCCTTCCACCTTAATTACCCCTTCAGCGCCCCTGCGAGCAAGCCCCGGACGAAATAGCGTCCCAGCAGAATGTAGATAAGTACAGTAGGAAGTGCTGCAAGGATTGACCCTGCCATCGGCAGGTTCCATGAGACGGCTTGGCCTCCGGCCAAGTTTGCCAGGGCTACAGTGATAGGCTGCGCGTCCGGCCTGGTCAGAGTCACTGCAAAAAGGAATTCGTTCCATATCTGCGTGAACTGCCAAATGCAGACAACCAAAAACGGAGGGCCTGAAAGAGGGATTATTACGTACTTGAAAATACCGAAGAAGTCCGCCCCGTCAATACCGGCTGCTCCAAAAAGCTCATCAGGGATCTCCTGGTAGAAGCTCCTGAAAAGCAAGGTTGTTATTGGAAGGCCGTAAACCACATGAACAAGGATTAGACCTGGCAACCCCCCATACAGTCTCGTCTTCTGCATGAATTGAAAGAGAGGAACAAGGATGCTTTGATAAGGTATGAACATACCGAAAACAATTAGCGGCATGATTGCACGTCCCCCGGGGATCTTGTACTTGCACAACACGTACCCATTGAGTGAGCCCATCACCGCTGAAACCAGTGTGGCGCAGACAGCCAATATGGAGCTGTTCTTGAGATAAGGAGCGAACTGCCGGAACGCAACGGAATAACCGCCCCAGTTCAATTCTGACGGAGGCATCCAGGCAGTCATCAGGTTTATTTCCTCTGGCGACTTTAGGCTCGTAACTATCGTCATGTAGACGGGGACCAAATAGGCAATAGCCAAAAGAACCGCCAACGTTTGGACAAACACTCTTGTTACGCCTTTAGGTTTCATTTCGGATCACTGCTCCCCCGTCTTAAATGAATTGACCAAATAAGGAATGATGAGTAGTGAGACGAGAATCAACAGTATGATACCGATGGCGGAACCAACAGCGAGTTCGTTCCCGCGGAAGGTCTTCAGGAACATGGTTATCGCAGGAACTGATGTCGGCACATGGTCAGGGCCTGCCATGGCAAATATAAGGTCAAAGATCTTGAGAGCTATGTGCCCCAGAATGACTACTGCACTTACAGTGATGGGTTTTAGCAGAGGCAAATCCACGTACCTGTAGATTTGAAACTTGCCCGCCCCGTCCACTCTGGCAGCCTCGCGAAGCTCATCAGATATGGTGCGAAGCCCTGCAAGATAAAGCGCCATGGTATATCCTGACATCTGCCACACGGCAGCCGCGACCACTCCCCAGATTGCCTTGTTAAAACCGTGTTCCTCAGGGTAGTCCAAAAGTGTGATTCCACCTGCAACCCCGATGACCAGGATTCCCATGAGAACACCGGAGATAACAACCTTCGTGCGGAATTGCCGCCGTTCTCCCCTCCGATAATGTCCATATGCCATAAAGGCAATCACAACCAGGACTATGATGCCAATATAATAAAGGATATGGGACCAGTCAAAGACGAGGCTCTGCTCGCGGCTGGACAGCCAAAGGAATTTGCCCGCAGGCAGCCCAACCAAAGTGGGAAGCACATTTACTCCGCCTCTGGGCTGCAATAGCCACCGCCATACTGTGCCTGTGACCACAAGAGATAGGGACATCGGGTATAGGAAGACGGTTCGGAAGAAAGTCTCACCCCAAGCAAGTTGGTCGATGAGCGTGGCGAGAACCAAGCCTACAAACAAAGATAGGCCTACAAATGCCAATGTGAAGAAGAACATATTTGCCAGATCCTGCCTGAACCGCATGTTGAGAAAGCCCGTGAACAGCTCATGATAGTTCTTCAGGCCCACGTACCTGATTTCAGGGCGGAGCGCAAGCGCCGCTTCCCGGCCCCAGTCAGTAAGAGACACCTTAAGAGTTTGACCTATGAATCCATATACGAATATCGCCAGTAGTACAATGGAGGGCAGAATAATCAGAATCGCTGCCACCTGATCACGCCGTGATTGCATTCCCCTCACCGTCCTTATGGCCTGGCATGCTTTCACGGACCCGCCGCGTGAAAGCGACGGGCCCGCCTTATCACCGTGACCCCATCTGGGGCCGCCTTCTTATCTCCCGATACCGGCCTGTATTGCCACTGCTTCCGCCGCATTGGCAGCAGCCTTGGCATTCTTTGTCTGCAAGAAGATCTCCATGACAGTTGCGAAGTCGTTCATGAATCTCTCATTTGCGGTGACTCCGTGAGCCAGGGAACCTACAATCTTGTTGGATCTCCAGTCATTTGCAGCGCTCTGCAGGTACGCGTCGTACTTGGATAGATCTGAGTCTGTCCTGGCGCTGATGGAGCCTTTCAACGGATTGAAGGTATCCTGCCCGTCACGGCTGCCAAGCATCTTCAGCCAGGCTATGGCGTTCTCCCTGTTCGGGCAGCCCACAGGCAGGCCGAACGAGTCGGAGAGCATCATGAATATTCCGTTAGTGCCGGGTGAGGCCGCCCATCCGAAACCTGTCCCCGGTTTCAACTTCAACGTAGTAGTCATGTACCCCGCAGCCCAGTCTCCCATAATATTAAAGGCAGCCTGGCCTTTGACCACCATGTCAGTGGCTTGCTGCCAGGATAGGGACGAAGCGTCAGCGTTAGTGTATTCCAGGATGTCCCCAAACATCTCCCATGCCTTGATAACCTCAGGGCTCTTCCAGGACAATTCGCCGTTCCACAGTTTCTCCCACTTGTCAGGGCCGAGAACTGAGAGGGCAACACTCTCCCAGAGGTGAGTCTGAGTCCAGTTCTCTGCTACCGAGAGAGGCACAACGCCTTTAGCTTTAAGATCAGGAGCGATTTTCAGGAACTCTTCCCATGTGGCGGGTACGCCTACTCCCCACTTGGTAAGGTTGTCGGGTATGAAGAACATGACATTTGAACGGTGGATGTTTACAGGCACAGACCAAATTCCTTTATCAGTGCTGAGCAACTTAACCAGGTCGGCAGGGAATACCTTGTGCCAGCCTTCCTGCTCATAGAGCTTGGTCAGGTCCTCCATCCTGTCAGCAACCACCCAGGTGCCGATGAGCTCCTGTCCGGCATGGACCTGGAACGTATCAGGCGGATCTCCACCCAGCAATCTGGTTTTAAGAACCGCCTTGGCATGAACACCCGCTCCGCCTGTTACTGTCGAGTTGACCACGTTCACTCCGGAATACATTTTCTCATACTTGTTGATTAGCGCTTCAAGCGCAGGGCCTTCATCTCCTGCCCACCATGAGAAGATCTCCAGCTTTCCGCTGACTGCCGCCTGTGCGACAGAGGCAAACATAAGAACCATTGCCGCACACACGATAGCGAACTTCAGCCATCTCGATGTCTTCATTCATATCCCTCCGTGCTTGTTATTGATATCGTCGGCATTCTTCCGACTCAACTTCACGCCGCACAACACCTGTCTCCATGGGTACCTTCTTTCTCTACCACCTCCCGGGATTTGCTCATAGCTCCGAGACTCTTGCCCCGTCTACCACATCTATTACAAAAGCTCTTGGTTCAGAAGCCCCCGGCCGCAAAGGACTGCCGGGAAGAGCGGATATTAAGTCGTTCAAGGCATCATTACGAACAAGATTTACGGTACACCCACCGAAGCCTGCTCCTGTCATCCGAGCTCCCAGCACGCCACCGGTTTCGAAGGCGAGCTTGACTGCCATGTCCAGTTCAGGACAACTGACTTCATATAGATCTCTCAGGCTCTCGTGAGACTCCCACATCAGATTCGCAAAGGCAAGGAGATCGCCTTGCCTCAATGCAGCTACAGAATTCCAGACCCTCTCGTTCTCCTTTACCACATGTTCGCAACGACGAGCGACTTCTGGCGGAAGCATTTCTCGCACCGCTTCGAATGTGGAGAGTTCCACGTCTCTCAGACTGCGAATGTCGCTCTGCCCGAGTATATCCGCGATCATCTTTGTACCGGTCTCCACCTCTTGCCTTCTCCGGTTATACTCAGAAGAAACAAGTCCGCGCCTGATACCGGTGTCGTAAACCACAATCTTCATGTCTGCGCCATCAAACCCTAATCTTACAGGCTCATGCTCAAGGCTCCGGCAATCCAAGTATATGCCATGGCCTGTCCTGCCCATGCACGAAGCCATCTGATCCATGATTCCACAACTGACTCCGACAAAGAGATTCTCAGCTTTCTGGCACGCAAGCGCGATCTCGCGCCTGACCTTGAGTCCGCACTCAGACTCAAAGGAGTCTAGGATTGCCGGGTCCGTTCCTGCTGCCGTCAGCAGTGCGAAAGCAGAAGCTACTTCAAAGGCAGCCGATGAACTGAGCCCTGCACCTATAGGCACATCACCTGATATGACTGCATCCAGGCCTCGCTTCGGCAACTCCCAGCCACTCAGCGCCCAGGCTACTCCTCTAAAGAAGTTGCTCCACGGGGCGTCAGGTGAAGTCCCGATCTCATCCAGGCAAAACTCGCTCATTTGGCGATAGTCGCATGAATAGAGTCTCACAATCCTGTCAGTGCGCGGTCTGAACACAATGGCTACGTTATGTCCTATGGCTACAGGAAAAACAAATCCGCCTGAATAATCAGTGTGTTCGCCTATAAGATTCACCCTGCCAGGTGCCGCAGAAATCCATAACCCGTCTTTTGAGTAGCTTTCGAACACGTCCTGAAACTGCTGCAAGAGCCACTTGCTATCTACTGCCACCTGCTCCGCCACCTCTTTCACCTTTGCCTGAAACAGCACAGGAATTCGGCTGGAGTGCACCTGCTGAAAATGCTCGGCTAACAGCTACACGAAGTTTTCCGGCAGTCTCCTCAGGAAGAGTATCGTTTATGAACGTACCTCCGCCTGATTCACACCCTGCCAGGTATTTCAGTTTCGTAGCAGTGCGATAAGGCGGATAGAATTCTATGTGGAAATGATAATGGCCGAAATCGCCTTGACTCGTCGGTGCCTGGTGCATAATCATCATATAAGGAAACGAAAAGCCGAAGAGGTGGTCGTACCCGCAAGTGACTGTCTTCAGTATCCCTGCAAGCCACTGTCTTTCGTCGCTATCCAGATCCGGAAGGGACGATTTGTGGCTTCTGGGCATGATATGGATCTCATACGGGTAGCGCGCATAGAAAGGGACTATGGCCACAAAACCCGGATTTTCCGCAACAATCCGCCGTCCGTCACCGAGCTCGAAAGAAAGCACATGGCAAAGGAGGCACTTCCCGGTAGCCTTCTTGTATTCGCTTGATGATTCCAATTCCTTCCGAGGGATAGGTGGTATAAACGGGAACGCATATATCTGGCCATGAGGATGATGGAGCGTCACCCCTACGGCGTCTCCCTTATTTTCGAATATGAGAACGTAATCTATGTAATCAAGGGAACCCAATTCATTGTATCTGTCTGTCCATACTTCAATGAGGTTTGCGATGTGTGATGTGTCAAGATCGGCAAATGTAGTGTTATGCCGGTCGGTATAGAGGACTACTTCACAAACGCCTCGCGCAGGCGCAACTCTCATGATATCAGTGCCGTCCTCTGTCGGCTCCGGGGGCGCTTGTCGAAGAGACGGAAACTTGTTTTCGAAAACAACAATCTCGTAGCCGGACGCAGGAACCTCTGTAGGAAAAGATATATCCTTCGTCGGACACAACGGGCAGAAGCCCTCAGGAGGTTTATACGTCCTCTCCTGCCGGTGAGTTGCAGTCACAACCCATTGCCTTAGCATCGGGTTCCATCGCATCTCCGACATCTGCCACCACCCCCATGTCAGCCGTGGTAAGAGCGTCTTGATGCCCATCTTCTATTGAATCCGATTCATGGGGAAACGAGTAGTATATCAGGTACCTGCCGTCATCTTTAAGGATTCTCTTCTTTATCATTAAACCGTACTCCCTGCAAGGCCCCTACCATATTTTAACTCTTAAACAAAGTGCGCCCTCTCCGTTCCTGCAATACGACGACAGTGAAAACTTCCAAAGGCTTAACACATAAATAATTCTATGTAGGCGCCTGAATTCCTCCACTAAGTCGTCCGTTCACTGACTGTACGAAACCTTGCATGGTAATTACATACGTTTATCCATTTATGTGAGACATATATCTTAGTGGTCAAAGACTGCTTCTTCAAGGACTCTGCCCATTGAGTCGGCGGGCTGTCTCACGCCTAACAAGTGGGATATGGTCGGCGCCACATCAATGATAGCTGCAGGCTTCTCCACAACGATACCCTGCCTTATGCCTGCCCCGGAGAGGAGCATGAAGACTTGACGTGACGACGGGTCACCTGAGTTATGATTCCCTCCTACCCTTAAAAGGAGATCATCGGCGCCGAAGTGGCAAGGGGGTTCAGCCCAAATAAACAAAGAGCCCAAATTCGGATGAGCGCCTGCCTTGGCCAGCTCGTCGAGGGACATATACCCTCCGAAGTACGGCTTGCCCTGTAACACGTGAACAATCTCATTATACTCAGGTATGGTAATATCCCACCTGAAATAGAATTGCAGAGAGAGATCCCCTCCCACCAGGACTATGTCTGTGCGAGAAGAAGCTTTTTCACCTGCAGAAAGAACCTCCGCAGNNAAATGGGACATCCCATGATCACTCGTAAGGATTATTGCAGTTTGGTCCAGGATCCCCAAGTCGCTAAGGGCATCTAAAAGAAGCCCCAGCCCTGAATCCATGTATGCGAGCTTCCTGATGAGCCTCGCCTTCCATGCCTCGTAGTTAAGGGCAAGAGAGAAGCCATAACTGATTCCCAGATTGTGGCCGGTTGCATCCAAGTCGTCAGCGTATATCGCCAAAAACCTGGGGATCTCAGGGACAGTCACTCTTTGCCCATCGCCTGTAGCAACTTCCTCCTGCTTGAGAATCTTTATGGCTTCAGCGACCCTGTTATGCCATGGCCCGGAAGGCTGCACATATAGATGACGAGGGTCATCAGCCCATGTGCCACGGCCTTCAAGCGCAAACTGCTGGACTGAAGCAGATGAAAAGCCGCTTTTGGCTACTACCTCCCCAATTGTCTCAGATGAGTTTTCCCGATTCATCTGCCTTACAACGTTTTCAGGAGGATCGTAATAGAGGTGGGTATTGCCGTGGATTGCCGGCCAAGCGCCTGTAACGATACTGGTTTGCATGGGGACCGTTGTCCCGGGAAATCCGTTATGCACGTTGGTAAACAGCGCGCCCCTTGAAGCAAGGTAGTTCAAAACCGGAGTCCCCGGCCCGCCGGGACTGTTTGCCCATTCATAATACCGGTAAGCAAATCCGTCCCAGTTTATGTATATTACGTAAGTTGCGCCTTGCGCGTGCGGAACTTTGCAGTTTGAGTTTGCCCCTTGCTCAGCCACATCTGTGTCTTCCGCTTGATCTACCGGTTGCTCCTTCAATTCACTCGCGCTTCCCTCCCCCGCCTGTTCCGTGAACTCAGCTCTCTCATCCCCTACTGCACTGCTATGACTTGCCATAGCGCCATTGTCCACCTGGCCATGTCCACGTGCGTAAAACGAATACGCAGGATGAGAACCCCGGCTGCCAAACCCTATACTCGGTTCTACGCCGGCTAAGATCACGCCGATTATCAGCATGAAAAGCGCGATAAGGAGTTCCAATGTCTTCCGTGTCAATAGTCGTCCCCCTCAGGAGAGATCAAGTGACCCCGCAGGATATGAAGTCTTCGGGAACAGTTCGACAGGGATCTTCGCGTAACCTTGTTTCGTGTAGTGTCAATACCTGGTTTAGCTGGTATTTGAGAGGCCCCTTCCCATCGGCTCGCAAAGAAAGGTCTCGAGACCCTCTGCGTCGAAGTTATAATATTGGTGAACCCGGGCATTACGATATTCAGGGGAGGTTCGCAATGTGCACACAGTAGCTATTTGGGGCGCAGGTTCAATGGGAAGGACGCATGCCAATTGCTATAAGCAATGCGATGAAGTTCGTGTAAAGTATGTAATTGACAGCGACACGGAAAGAGCTAATAATGTGGCGGCTTTATGCGAAGCCATACCCCGGGCCCATCCCGACGCAGCTCTCAAAGACCCGGAAGTCGACATAGTTGACGTATGCCTTCCCACATACCTCCATAGAGAGTGTGTGGAAAAGGCTGCGTACGCAGGTAAACACGTCTTTTGCGAAAAACCCATCGCCCTTAGTTGCGATGACGCTACGGCAATCATAGAGGCCTGCAAATCAAACAACGTAAAGCTTGGCATCGGTCATGTCCTTCGTTATTTCCCAGAGTATGAGATGGCCCATAACATGATAACCTCAGGAAAGTTAGGCAAGATCGGTGTAGTCCGAATGTCCCGCACAGGGCCTTTCCCCAGAGGCTGGGAGAACTGGTACTCAGACAGCAATCGCTCCGGCAGTCTCCTCCTGGATCTCTCCATACATGACTTCGACTTCCTCGCTTGGTGTTTCGGGGATGTAGAGCGCGTATTCGCGCGTTGCGCACAACATGATAGGCCTCTTGAATATGCGTTGGCTGTCATCCGCATGAAATCAGGTGTAATAGCCCATGTTGAAGGGAGCTGGGCTCATCCAGCTCAGTTTTCTTATAAGTTCGAGGTGTGCGGCAGCCTTGGGATGATAGAGTTCGACAGCCGCAAAGCACAACCTCTTACAGTCCTTACAGAAAGCATGCAAGCCGGCAGACCGGGGGTAGCAGTCCCTGAAAGCCCTCTTAAAGATAAGCATCCGTATCTCAGACAGCTCCGGGAATTTCTAGCCTTTGTCGACAGCAAGATAACACCCAGAGTGACGCCGGAAGATGCCTTGAAGGCGCTACAAATAAGCCTTGCAGCCATCAAGTCAGCAAAAACGGGAGAGGTGGTACCTGTATGACTAAGACAGGACTTGCCCGAGAAGATAAGATACGCATCGGCATAATAAGCTTCGCCCATATGCATGCAGCGAGTTACGCTTATGCGCTCAGCCAAATCCCTGACGCAGAACTAGTAGGTATCTATGACAACGACAGGGAGCGTGGTCTTTCCGCAGCAGCCGTGCATCACACTGATTACTATCATTCTCTAAGTGGCCTTCTGGATACTGATATCCACGGGGTAATCATATGTTCTGAAAATTCAAGGCACAAAGATGAATGTATCAGAGCAGCTCAAGCAGGCAAGCATGTCCTGTGCGAAAAACCTCTGGCGACCACCTTTGAAGACGCCATGGCCATGCTCGATGTGTGCGAAAATGAAGGTGTCATTCTTGCCACAGCATTTCCCGTTAGGCATGCCCCCCCTGTCGCTCGGGCCAAAGAAGTCATTGACTCAGGTGCGATAGGACAGGTATTAGCGGTAAATGCCACTAATCACGGTAGGATGCCGGGTGGATGGTTCATCGATCGGGAGCTGTCAGGCGGAGGTGCAGTGCTTGATCATACAGTCCATGT